>Ga0206106_100101_pt1 | contig 158493 bp, 125 predicted proteins | sample 1B1ome_FD_148677 | JGI IMG/M metagenome (GOLD analysis project Ga0206106, IMG submission 148677) | Enriched microbial communities from leaf-cutter ant dump, University of Wisconsin, Madison, United States - 1B110A | ecosystem: Environmental > Terrestrial > Nest > Insects nest > Nest dump...
TCCCTAATCCAACTTCTTCCGTTGTTTATTTGAAAGGAAATGTTGAGAATTATGAAACAGCTGTTTTAATAGATAACCAGGGAAGAATGATTTCCAGCTGGGATCTGAAAACAACTGCTCAGTTTGATTTATCTGATTTTGTAGATGGATACTATTTTATACGAGTTGTTGGAAAAGACAATACAATAGTTACAAAAATTCAATTAGTGAAATAAGCAGATATTTTGTAAAAATAAAAACGAAGACCGCTGGAAACAGCGGTCTTTTTTATGTGAAATAAGTTCGATTCAAATGTGTACCGGTAAAATTTTAAGACAGCTGAGCTATTTAAAATCAGCATTGGTAAATGTAAATAAACCCATGCAGGAATTTCTGAAGACTCAGAAATACACGATTTCGGTTACCGGGAAGCTTTGTAATCCATCGTTTGATAAATCGCTCCACTTAAAAAGTGGTGTGGCCCGCCATTGCTCCTTCGAGATCCCTGATAATGTTAAGTTGTTAGACTTCAAAACATACGCTGCATGGGTTCCAAGTTTAATTCATCAAAGAGTTAAACTCTTATCCCAAATTTACAAATTTTCCTGATGAATAGGCTTTAATAAATCCAAAATTGTTTTTACAGGGCTGAAAGCTTCCGTTGGAATTTCTACAAAAATGGTCAGCCAGTTATACATGCTTCCATTCCATAATCCCGGTTTTTCCGTAAAAAATACTTTTTTCCCCTTTTGAGATTTTTTAACATGAAAAAACTGGTCTTCATCGACCAGCTGCTTCAGATCGAAGCGTTTTCCGTCCTTATCAGCATTTCGTAATGCCATGAGAACCGGATTAAAATGCGTGCTGTTAATTAATAAGCTGTATTGTTTATCTTTTGAATTTATCTGAGATTTTTCAATGATCTGTTTACGTGTTATACCGTCTTTTTTCAGCCAGAACGGACCTCCTCCCGGTTCTCCTTCATTTTTAACCATTCCACATACGCGGATTGGTAGATTTATAATATCAATAATCTGCTCGTCGCTTATCGAATCCAATTCACTTTCCAGCAGAATTTCGTATTTTTTATTGAAAGCCTCAAAGTTTTTTCTTGAAAAAACATTGATCAGCTCATTTCTTTCTTCTTCAATCTGAATCGCGAGCCCTGCAAGTAATCGCAGCGTATCGTATGAAGTTTTACTTTTGTTATAATGTTGAAGATTGTCAATATTTTTAATAAAGATAATATCTCCGGAGAGTGTATTGAGATTGTCTAATAATGCTCCATGTCCGGAAGGTCTGCGCACCGGTATATTATTTTTATCTGTAACTAATTCCTGATTTTCATCAAAGATATAAGCATCTGAAGAAGGATCCTGAACAGAGTATTCAATTTTCACTTTCTGTGTGATCAGATTATTGATGATATCATGTTCTTTTTTGATCTGCTCACTAAACTTATCGTTGATTGTAAAGTGAAAAAGAGGCTTATTGGGAGCTATTTCCACTCCCTGTACAATATGGCTCTGAAAAGGAGACAACACAAAAGGGCCGATGCTATGAAAAGGAATCAGGCCTTTAGGCAAATTCCCAAGATTTAATCCGGAATCATTCAGCAGGTAATCGATGAATTCTTCCAGGATAATTTCCTTATTTTTCAGTGATTCCAGTATATCTGCCGGGATCTTTTTTGCAAAGGCGAAATCTTCAAAATGATTGATGAAACGCTCCACCTTTCCCTGGTTGTAATCATCATCACTGTTAAGAAAGTTAAACAGAAATTCGAACATTCTGGATCCTGCTCCTGATGAAGGGATGAAAAATGTTGTCTGATAACCGGATGTGCAGTAAGTTTGTATATAATTTTCCCGCTGAGCCGGAGAAAATTTCAAAATTCCCTTTCCTGTCTTACAGGGATCAACAATTTCCAGATGATTGAAAGGTTGAAATGCTTGTGCTTTTTGCAGGGATATCAGATCATTTTCTTCGTTCAGGTCATTCATATTAGTTTTAAATTATGTTACTTTGTCTTTTACAGATGAAGAATGCCTACGAATATATAAAATACCTGCTAATCTCCCAAGGGAGGCATGCTTTTCATTCTCCTTTTGTGTATGATTTCAAGGACAAATGTTTGAAAATGAAAATGGACGAGGTCTTTCTTGAAAAACAAAAAAAGCAGTTGTATTCATTAAAAAAGGATGATTCGGCATTCGAGATGAAAGATTTTGGTGCGGGTTCCCGGAAAATGGAGCGCCGGAGACAGGTAAATGAAGTATTTAAAAATGCGGCAACCAAAGGAATCTTCTTAGAAGTGTTGAGCCAGATTTCTTTATTTTATAAACCTGAGAAAACACTTGAATTAGGTACTTCGCTGGGTGTTGGGACGTTTGCACTGACAAGTGGAAGTGGTTCGGTTATAACTGTCGATGCATGCGATAAGACACAGGCTCTTGCTCAGAAATATTTTCCTTCTGTTTCTTCCGAAGTACGGTTTGTAAATGATACGTTTGATCATTTTATCAGCCAGGATAGCTCTGTTTATGACTTAATATTTATTGACGGTCATCATGACGGTACAGCCCTGAAAAGATATTTAAAGCAGCTTCAGAAAAATAGTCATGAAGAAACGATCTTTATCCTGGACGATATTCGCTGGAACAGAGATATGTTAAGCGCCTGGATCGAAATTATTGAAGATAGTAATTATCATTTGTCAATGGATTTATTTAAGTTTGGTATTGTGATGAAACGCCCTCATCAGCAAAAACAGCATTTTGTGGTGCGTTTGAACGGTATTTTAAGAAGTCTGTTATGAAAGTCTATACAAAGAAAGGAGATAAGGGAAAAACGGGGCTTATCGGTGGAACCAGAGTTTCCAAATATTCGCTGAGAATTGAGTCTTACGGGACAGTTGACGAGCTGAATTCACATATTGGCCTGATTCGTGATTCTGTTGAGGATGAAGAACTGTTCGGACAATTACTGATTGTTCAGGACCGCTTGTTTACACTGGGTGCTATTCTGGCTGCGGATCCTGAGAAGTCCAAAATGCAGTTGCCTCCGCTGCTTGAGAGCGATGTCACTTATCTGGAGGAAAGAATAGATGAAATGGATAGCCAGATAGAACCGATGAAAACGTTCGTTCTGCCCGGAGGGCATCCTGTTGTTTCTTATTGTCATATTGCGCGGTGTGTTTGCAGAAGAGCAGAGCGCTTCGTGGTTGGCCTTGTTCAGGAAAGCCCGTTGGATGAGAATGTTCTGCCTTATCTGAACCGGCTAAGTGATTATCTGTTTGTTTTGTCAAGATATCTGACAAAACAGTTAGGAGCAAAGGAATATCCCTGGATACCAAAGATGGAAAAGTAAGTTTTTAAATCAGATATAAAGTAAGACGACTATGAAGAAAGTAAAAATGATTCTGCCCATGCTGGGCTTGTTACTGTTGGCTTATTCCTTTATGGGAATGGCAGACACTCCTGTTTATAATGTTAAACTGAAAATGTCAAATATCCGCAGCTCCGAAGGGCGTTTGCAGCTAAGGATTTTCAAGGATGAAACGGCTTATGAGGAAAGAAAGCCTTTGAAGACTATTATTATTTCGAAAGAAGGGCTAAAAAATCAATATCTTGAACATACCATTACCATTGAGAAAGGAACCTATGGCTTTTCTATGCTTGACGATGAAAATGCGAATGGCAAAATGGATTATTCATTTATGACTCCTAAAGAAGGATTCGCATTTGCAAATTATTATCATAAAGGCTGGAGTCAGCCAAAATTTGAGAGCTTTAAAGCAACAATTGACGGGGATACATACTTGTCAATGCAATTCAGATATCTGTGATTCGGAGTGGATTTTCAGGGTTGAACAAGAGGGGAAATGTGAATAATTTTGAATTCGAGAAGAATGCGCAAAAAGTTTAACAAAAACTTTCTATTGTATAACTTGTATTTTATTCAAATAAAATTACTTTTGCGCAAAACTGAATAAAATAAAACGTAACATTATGTACTGGACACTCGAATTAGCCTCATATTTGGAAGATGCGCCATGGCCGGCGACAAAAGACGAATTGATTGATTTTGCAATCAGAACCGGCGCACCTCTGGAAGTAGTGGAAAATCTTCAGGATCTGGAGGACGAGGGAGATATCTACGAAAGTATTGAGGAAATTTGGCCTGACTATCCTTCTAAAGATGACTTTTTATTCAATGAAGATGAATACTAAAATAAATCCTGGTGAAAGACCGGGATTTTTTATTTTGTAATGATTTTCCGCCCTTTCCAGCTTGGAGTAATCAAAACCGAAAGTAATCCGATTAATACCATCCAGACCGGATAGAGTAATGAGAAAACAGAAATTCTGAGAAGAGAAAAACGTTTTCCTGTTTTTATCAGATACGGGTAAAAGGTGATGCAGTCAAAGGCAATTTTCGTAAGAATCAGTTCTGTTGCTTTTCCCGGATTCATTAATATGATTACTATAAACCCCCAGTGGTAAACAATTCCTGTGAGACCGATAATAACAGGAAAAAAAGACTGTACTGATGAGCTCTTTTTTATCCATCTGATTCGTTGCTGTACAATTTCCGGAAGATGATTGGGAATGTAGCTTTTTACACAAAGCTCTTTTTCCGTAGATTGGGCTATTTGTTTGTTCTGACGTACCAGAAAATTAAGAAAATAGCTATCATCACCACTTGTTATATCCTGATTTTTATCCTGTTGTGTAAAATCATGATACAATTCACGTTTGAAAAGAAAATTCCCACCGCTTGCTGAAAACGGCCGGTTCAGAAAATGAAGCCCATTGTTTAAGGCAAAGAGATAATAATAATCTAAATTGAAAAATCCGAAAAAGGGCTGATTTTCAATGGAAACAGGCAGAATATGCGCATCTTTTAATATTAATTCAGAGAGGTGACGGAAATAATCGTCGGGCAACTGAACATCAGCATCAAGTGTAAGGATATATTCCGTATCAGCAGATAATATCCCATTTTTTATAGCCGCTTTTTTCCCGTATTCATCCTCTAAGTGGATGATTTTAAAGGGTAATTCCGGGAATTCTTCCAGCAGTTCGACAGATAAATCTTCTGAACGGTCATTGACAAAAATGATAGATTTTGGAAGTAAAGATTGTTTTTTCAGAGAGTTCAGCAATGCCGGCAATTGTTTCATCTCATTCCGAAAGGGGATGATAACCGTTAAGTTTTGGAGTAGTTCATTTTGAGTTGTTGTACGGTTTTTTAAGGTTAATTGCCCGAACAGGATAATAATGGTGAATAAAGAAAAGAAAATCAGAAAACTACTCATATTTTTTCTTTTTCATTAAAAACGGGATTCCGGTAACTGCAGGTATGATCTGATTAATAACCGAAAGTAACAGCGATGAACAAAGAATAATGTTTGTATTGGGAATGACAGCTGATAAGATTACCAATGCCACTGTTTCCCGTATAAACAGCTTTCCCCAGATAAAGCTTGGAATCAATGTGCTCCAAAAATAAATGATGCTGACATAAAGAAAATAATCCCAGAGGAAATCCTTCTGGAATACATTCAGCATTAATACATATTGCAGCGAAAAAACGAAATACCGGAGGATATTATAAATTAAAAATCGAAGCTTTAGCCATTGATTTTTTTTACTGTACCGGAAATAACGGAAAAAGGAGAGAAGCCGTATTCGTTCCGGTTTCAGCTGTTCAAATCCGAAGTAGAGTAACCAGCCAAGTACAAGAGATACACAAATAATCCAGTTGAATTTTGAGGAAAACAGTTGATTGTTGTTATCCTGAAAGAGCAATGCAATCGCACCGATGGAGAGTGTTGTCAGAAACTGAGAGTAGCTGGCAAGTAGTGTATAAAGTGTCAGCTGGGGACGAAGCCGGAACGGATAGTAAATAATTCGCCCGGCAAAGTTCCCAATGAAATTAGGAGTGATAAATCCCGAAAATATACCACTTAAGAAAGAACTGATGCTTTCCTTTTTGTGAAAATAATTAAGATGCTTTAATGTTGCCTTCCACTTTAAATATTCAAAATACCAGTTGAGAGGCATCAATACCAGGATAAGTAATAATAAATCAAATTTTATAAAGCGAAAAGCTTCAAAATTAATCTGTTTTATGATGTTTTTCTGACGAAACAAGATCCATATGAAAACGACTACGGCAACAAACTTTGCCACCAGTATAAGTTTTGGATAGAATTTCGTAGTTTTAGACACTGAATTTAAAATAATGACCGAAGATAAAATAATTCTGGGAATTGACCCCGGTACTACCGTAATGGGGTATGGATTAATTCACGTTAAAGGTAAAAAAATAGAATTAATCAACTTCGGAATTCTTCAGTTATCTAAAATTGAACATCACCCGGACAAGCTGAAACGCATTTACGACCGTGTGGCGCAGCTGATCAAAGAATATCATCCGGATGAGCTGGCTATAGAAGCTCCTTTCTTCGGTAAAAATGTACAGTCCATGCTGAAGCTCGGAAGGGCACAAGGTGTAGCGATTGCCGCTGCTTTAGCTTGTTCTCTGCCTTTTGAAGAATATACTCCGAAGCGTGTAAAACAGGCTATTGTGGGGAATGGGAATGCTTCAAAAGAACAGGTGGCTGGTATGTTGCAAAAATTGTTAAACTTTTCGGAGATGCCGAAATATCTGGACGCAACAGACGGATTGGCGGTGGCAGTGTGTCATCATTTTTCTAAAGGAGTAGGAGAGCATAATAAAACGACAGTGAACAGCTGGAAGCAATTTGTTGTAAAGAATCCGGACAGGAAAGTGTGAAAAGAATAATGAATTTTAGAATTTAGAATTTAGAATTTAGAATTTAGAATTTAGAATTTAGAATTTAGAATTTAGAATTTAGAATTTAGAATTTAGAATTTAGAATTTTTGAGCTGTAAAAAATCACTCTGATTCATTCATTTGAATGGTAATCCTGTCGGACATTCTATCATAAATGTAATTCATGGTATCCTGGTAAAAAGCGTAATATTCAAAAGAGCGTTTGTAGCGATCAAAACTCAAAGAATAGCTTTGTAATATGGAATCACCGGAATTTTTTACAATATCAGCTTGGGAGACCAACTGGGGATAATCCCGTTGCAGGGCATTTTCCATCAGCAGCACATCACTCATGACCATAATCATAGTATCAACAGGAATAATATCTTTTGGAGCAGGTGTTTCCAGCTTTGCATCATTACAGCTTTCAAGAACTAAAGCAGAGGATAGAAGACAGAGAAATTTTCTCATCGGTTAAAAGTTAAGCGTTGCCCGAAAGTTTCGGAGATTTTCTTATCTTTTGAATAGGCCAGCTTCCCGTTGATGAAGGTCTTATCTATAGTATATTTGAATGTATGCCCTTCAAACGGAGACCATCCGCATTTGTAAAGGATATTATCTTTGGTCACCTGATAATTGGATTTTTTGACAACTACCAGATCTGCAAAATAGCCTTCACGGATAAAACCTCTGTTTTCCAGCCTAAAACAAACAGCGGGTGCATGTGCCATTTTCTCCACGATGCGTTCAACTGAAATTTTTCCTTCTTCATATTTGTCTAACATTGCCGGTAAAGCATGTTGCACAAGCGGTCCACCGGAAGGAGCCTGAAGATAGGGTTGTGATTTTTCCTCAATGGTATGAGGAGCATGATCAGTGGCAATAACATCAATGTGGTTGTCAAGTAATCCTTTCCAAAGCGTTTCCCGATCCTGCTCTGATTTAACGGCAGGATTCCATTTGATGAAATTTCCTTTTTCCGGATAATCCTTATCTGAGAACCACAGATGGTGGATACACACTTCAGCAGTGATGTTTTTTTTCTCTAAAGGAGTGGCGTTGTCAAACAGTTCTGTTTCTCTGCCTGTGGAAATATGAAGAATATGAAGACGTGTTCCGTATTTTTTTGCAAGCTTGATAGCCATAGAAGAAGATAAATAACATGCTTCCGCAGAGCGAATGACAGGATGTTGCTCCACCGGGATGCTTTCTCCGAAGATTTCTTTCGCTTTTTCCAGATTTTTCTTTATTGTCGCTTCATCTTCACAGTGGGTCGCGATAACCGTTTCTACATTAGAAAACAACTTCGACAAAGCCTGTTCATTGTCCACCAGCATGTTTCCTGTGGAAGATCCCATAAAAATTTTAACACCGCAGATATTTTTGATATCTGTTCTCATCACTTCTTCATAGTTGTCATTGGTTGCTCCCATGAAGAAGGAATAATTGCTGGCAGATGTTTTAGCTGCGATTTGGTATTTTTCTTCTAATAATTCCTGAGTAACGGCATTTGGAACGGTATTCGGCATTTCCATAAAAGAGGTAATCCCGCCTGCAACAGCCGCATATGATTCCGTTTGAATATTTCCTTTATGTGTTAATCCCGGCTCTCTGAAATGCACCTGGTCGTCAATCGCTCCCGGAAGTAGAAAATCTCCGTTCAGATCGTAAATTTCCGCATTTTCAGTAACAGTGATTCTGTCCGCAATTTTTTCAATCCGTCCGTTTTTTACTAATACATCTGTGATACGCTGTGTCCCTTCATTGACAACACAAGCATTTTTAAATAAAATGGTCATTTGAATTTCATTTTTCGCATTTTCCAGACTCCGATAACGGCTTCTTTAAAAATTCCCGTACTCATCTTAGATTCTCCGAATTGCCTGTCTATAAATGTAATAGGGACTTCGATTACTTTAAAACCATTTTTTTTAGCAGCATATTTCATGCAAATCTGGAAAGCATAGCCTTTAAAGTGAATTTTATCAAAATCAATAGTGGAAAGCACTTCTTTGTGATAGCACATAAAACCTGCAGTAGTATCTTTTATTCCTATCCACAGGATCAGGCGTACGTAAATAGATGCAAAGTAAGAAAGAAGTATTCTGTTCCACGGCCAGTTTTTGACTTTTCCGCCTTTACAATAGCGGGAACCGATGCTAAGCTGGTAATTTCCTGTTTGCAGAGGCTTCAGTAGTCGTTCCAGGTCATCCGGATTGTGAGAAAAATCGCAATCCATCTCGAAAATGTAAGTAAAGCCGTTGGCTAAGGCCCATTTGAAACCGTGTATGTATGCTGTACCAAGCCCTAATTTCCCGGAACGTTTTTCTATAAAAATACGATTAGGAAATTCAGAAAGCAATTTTTCTACAATGGCTGCTGTGCCATCAGGAGAATTATCATCTACGATTAAAATGCTGAACAGTGCATCGTAAGACAGTACCTGCCGGATGATTTTTTCGACATTTTCACGTTCGTTATAAGTCGGGATTATTACGATGCTTGTCTGCACTACACTTTTTTTTACGAAAATAACAAAAAAAATGATTTTGGGAAGTGAGACTTAAAACCTGATGTGAATATAATTATTATACGATTAATCTTCTTTTACTATATCGTTGATAGCCTGATGTACCAGATGACTTTCAAAACCTTTGGAAAGCAGAAACTGATATAGTTTCCCTTTACGTTCAAATGCCGAAAGGTCTTCAGTAAATAAAACCGCTTTTTTGTTGGCTAATGAATACAATGTATCTATATACTCTTTCTGGTCGATTTTTCTCATGGCGGCATCAATGAGTGTTTCAGAAATTTTCTTCTGAAGTAATGAGAGCCGTATTTTGTTTTTCCCCCAATGCTTGATTCTGAACTTTCCCCGCGCGTAGTCTTCTGCGAAACGCTCATCATTCAGAAAATTTTCATTCCGTAATTCCTGAATAATGTTAGGAATCAAACTTTTATTGATGTTCCACGATACCAGTTTTTGCGTTACTTCAAAACTACTACGCTCTTGCTGAGCACACCATCTCCTGATACTTTGTTTAATGTCAGCCATCTAATTTTTATTATAAAAAATGTTCAGTTGGTCTTTACCTGATAGTGTAGATTTATCGGCCGATAGATTGATGGAAGGAGCCCTCACTCCGGAATGAAAATAAGTTGCACTTTTGAACCGTCTTATTTCATCCCAAATGTTTTTTTCAATGAATTGGTTAAGAGTGAATAAACCTCCTTCTATTAATACTGAAATAATATTTTGTGTGTGTAGAGAGGATAAAATCGTTGTAAAGTTATAACTTTCTAATTTTATGTAGTGTAAATTTTCACTTAAATGATCCCTTTTTTTGTTATAAATAATCGTAGGTTGTGAACGATCAAAAATAAATGAATCTGCAGGAGACTGTAAATCAGGGTCAAGAATGATCCTTACGGGATTTTGTCCTTCTACCAGACGTACATTCAGCCGGGGATTATCATTCAGCACGGTTTTCCAGCCTACTAAAATTCCCTGCTCTTCCGAACGCCACTGATGAACGGCCTTTTTACTTTCTTCGCCCGAGATCCAGTTTATTTTGCGTTCATTATCCGTTCTGTCGTAATCGATGAAGCCATCTGCGGTTTCTGCCCATTTAAGGATAATATAAGGCCTTTTTTTAGTGTGAAAAGTTAAAAAACGACGATTCATAAAATTACATTCGTTTTCTAAAACTCCCACAACTACTTCAATTCCTGCATCTCTAAGCTTTTTTATTCCTCCGCCATTTACCAGATGGAAAGGATCTCTGGAGCCGATAACAACTTTTTTAAATTGATGGCGAATAAGTAAATCAGAGCAAGGAGGTGTTTTTCCAAAATGGCTGCAGGGTTCCAACGTTACATAAATTGTTGATTCTGCCAGCAATTCTTTGTTGGAAATGCTATTTACGGCATTTACTTCTGCATGGGGGCCTCCATAGTATTCATGATATCCCTGTCCGATGATCTCATTATTGTGAACAATTACAGCTCCTACTTTCGGGTTAGGAGCTACTTTAACTCCTCCGTATTCGGCAATCTCAATTGCTTTATACATAAAGATCTCATCTGGGTTATTCACAATAAGTATTATTTTTATGTAACAAAATTAGTTTTTTGACGATATAATAGACGTATGTAAATTGACTTTAGTTTATTCATTTTATGAACAAAAAATTACTATTAATAATTTCATTTACACTTTCATTATCTGCTTTTACTCAGGAAGCGGATGAATCGTGTATTGCCCCTTCTAAAAAAGCTCTGAAATATATTGATGAAGCCAAGAAATCATCTAATCTTCAGGAAGTACAGTCTAATTTCAGAGAAGCAATTAAACTGAGTGAGGATAATGCTACCGCTTATTATGAATATGGTCTTTTTTATTATAAGTATGCGATGAATTTATATCGTGAAAATCCAAATCCTTCTGCCGGTGATAATGCGCTGAAAATTTGCCAGGATTTATTTGAAAAAGCGATAGAAAGATGTCCTGATTTTCATGCAAACTGTTATTATTATTTAGGAGCAATTGCTTATAATTTCAAAGATATGGAAAATGCAAATTCCTATTTTCAGAAATTTGCGGATTTTAAATCTGATGATGCCTCTCGTTTTCCGGATGATTATAAGAAAAAGCTGGAAGATATTCAGAAAGTAGTTGCCAAAATGAGCAATAATATTGATTTCACAAAAAATCCGGTTCCTTATAACCCTGTCATCGTTCCGAATGTAAGCTCTAAATTTGACGAATATTTCCCAATGCTTTCTCCTGACAATGAGCTGATTTTTTATACAAGAAAAGTAGATAAGACCAATAAAGGTGATATGATGAAAAATATCGTTGAAGAGTTTACTTATTCAGAACGCCCGAACTATATGGGGAAATTTGATAATGGAAAGCCATTTTCCTATCCGTTTAATGACGGAACATTCCAAAGCTACGGAGCTGCCACGATGTCGCTGGATAATAAGGAAATGGTTCTGTGTGCTTGTAAAGACGAACAGGTTGACGGACAAACTTACAGGAACTGTGATTTGTATATTACCCGTTTTGAGCGTTCCGGAGAAGGAGGAAATGATTTTAAATGGACGCCACTGGAAAATATGGGGACGCAGATTAATTCTCCTCGCGGATGGGATGCACAGCCTTCGCTTTCCGCTGATGGAAATACATTATACTACACTACATTAAGGGCAGGAAGAGATGCTACTCAGGACAATGATATCTGGGTAGCAGAAAGAAATCCGGATGGGACTTGGGGAGCCGGAAAACCGTTAACAGAAATTAATACTGCGGGTAAAGATAAAAGTCCGTTCTTACATCAGGATAGTGAAACTCTGTATTTTGTTTCTTCCGTTTCAGATGAGCGAAAAGGGGTAGGAGGTCTGGATATTTTTTATACCAGAAAGGAAAACGGCAAATGGGCGACGCCTAAGAACTTAGGGTATCCGATTAATTCACCAGAAGATGAGATCGGAATTTTTGTTTCTCTTGACGGTAAGCAGGCTTATTTCAGCTCAAGATCCGGAGGGAATTGGGATATTTACAGTTTTGAATTATATCCGGAAGCGCGTCCTAAACCGGTTAAAATAGTAAAGGGAGAGTTGAAAGATAATGAAGGAAATCCGATTGAAGGCGCAGAAATAGAAGTGGCTTATTCCGGTTCTGATGAGACTCAAAAATTCAAAGTAAATGGCTCTGACGGTAAGTATGCGGCAATCGTAAAAACAGATCACAAAGAAGATGTGATCGTTACTGTAAAAAAGGAAGGGGCAGCTTTTGACTCGAAATTAATCGCGAATGAAGACCTTAAAAAGTCAGAAGATCCTGTTATCCGCGGAACTGATATGGATGTTAAAGAATTGAAAGAAGGTGAAGCTTATACAATTAATGATATATTGTTTGCTACCAATTCTTATGCGCTGACAGATAAATCAAAATTTATTTTGAGACAATTTGTAAAATTTTTGAAAGCTTACCCAACCATTGAAATAGTTATTCAGGGACATACGGACGATGTAGGAGAAGATGATAAAAATCTCATTCTTTCGGAAAATCGTGCTGAAGAAGTAAAGCGCTATTTGGTAAGTTTAGGAATTGCTTCAAAACGAATGAGTTCTAAAGGTTATGGAGAAACTCAACCTAAAGTTCCTAATACCTCAGAAGAAAATAGAGCAATTAACCGTCGAACGGAATTTTTAATTCAAAAGCTTTAAACCGCTTATAATCAGTATAATTTATCGTGTCTCTCATTCTTTTTTCCTTAGTTATAGCACTATAGTAAGCAAGGAGAAAGAATTATAGGAAATAAAGAATAAATTAACAAATAAGGCATTAAAAAACTAGTCGTTTTTCATATCTTCAATAGAAAAATGACTTATATGTACACAATTAAACCAGCTATTAAAGTATGGGCAGAAGATGACCGCCCACGAGAAAAAATGATATTGAAAGGCTATAAAGCCCTTTCGGATTCTGAACTAATCGCAATATTGATTGGTTCAGGAACCAAACGGAAATCTGCAATTGATTTAGCACAGGAGTTACTTGAAATTTCAGGGAATAATCTAAGTGAATTTTCAAAACGGAGCATTAAAGAATTTCAAAAAGTAAAAGGTATAGGGAAAGCAAAAGCGGTAACCATTGCGGCTGCATTGGAATTAGGGCGTAGAAGGAAAGAAGTGATGATAACTCACCGCCGTCCCAGAATAAAAGAATCCCGCGCAGTTTATGAACACTTAAAACCGTATTTTGAAGACTTGACCATCGAAATGTTTTATGTTTTACTAATGAGCAGAGGAAATATGGTTATGGAAACTATCTGTATTTCTCAGGGAGGAACGTCAAGTACAATAGTTGACGGAAAAGTTATTTATAAACGAGCGATAGAATCCGGAGCGCATGCCATTATTTTATCCCATAATCACCCGAGTGGTTCACTGATACCTTCAGAAGCGGATCGAAAGCTTACGAAAAAACTGGTAGAATTTGGAAAGCTGATCGAGCTACCGGTTTTGGATCATTTGATTTTTTCTGACAATGGGTATTATAGTTTTGCAGATGATGGACAATTGTAATAATTATTGACTTTATTATCTTTGTTTGATATAAGTACTTAAGATGCACAAAAAAACAATCGTGGCACTGATAGGGGCTCGTCCTCAGATTATAAAACATTCAGCTATAGAGCGTGCCGTTCAAAATTATTTTGCAGATAAGATCAATCTGGTAACGATTCATTCCGGACAACATTATTCACCTGAAATGTCTGCTGTATTTTTTGAAGAAATGGGAATTTCTCAACCAGACATAAACCTGAATGTAGGGAGCTCTTCTCATGCGCAACAAACGGCGGTCATGATGCAAAAGTTAGATGAATATCTGGATGTACATCGTTGTGATGCGTTTTTAGTATATGGAGATACGAATTCTACATTGGCAGGTGCTCTGGTCGCTTCAAAACGACAAATCCCATTAATTCATATTGAAGCAGGATTGAGAAGCTTTGATAAATCAATGCCTGAAGAGATAAACCGGATCATGACAGATCATGTCAGCTCTTTGTTGTTTTGCCCTACTAAAACAGCAGTTGTTAACCTGATAAATGAGAATGTACGTCATAATGATAAAGGAACGATGGATAGTCCTTCTGTTTTTGAGTGTGGCGATATAATGTATGATAATTCACTGCATTTTGCTAAAATGGCTGGCAAGCAATCGAGTGTTTTATCAATAAACGAGTTAAATTCCGGAGCTTATATTTTATCAACCATTCACAGAGATAGTAATACTGATAATGAAAACAACCTTGCAGCAATTTTTAAGGCCCTTTTAATAATTGTTGAAAAAAATGATATCCAGATAGTCCTTCCTTTGCATCCTCGAACAAAAAAAATGATGGAGCAGCTTCTCGGAGAGGAATTAAAAAGTGAAATCTATTCAGAAAAAAGGCTGAAAATTATAGAACCTGTTGGTTTTATAGATATGATCGCTTTGGAAAAAAATGCCGCACTGATTTTAACAGATAGTGGAGGTGTTCAGAAAGAAGCATATTTTTTCAAAAAACCGGCAGTAATTTTGCGTCCTCATACAGAATGGGTAGAGATTGTGGAAAAAGGTTGTGCCACATTAGCTGGGGCTGACGAATCTAAAATCATAAATGGTGTTGAAATGTTTCTGAGTAAAGAACGTTTGGAGTTTCCGGAGGTCTTTGGAGACGGGAAGGCTGCTGAATTTATTCTGTCGAAAATTGTAGAATTGTGCTAAAGATTGCCGTTGATAAAATTACACCTCGTATTTGCTATGTTTTTGATATAGTAAAACTTTTTCGATGTGTTGATTTTCAGCTGGTTTTGATTAAAGATTTAAAAGAAGGAGAACAGGCATATTATTATTCACAACGATTGCCGGCTGAAAATAAAGGATTAAAGGCCGCTGCGTTGTTGTATGAAGATACTTGGAGAAAGCCTGAGCTGACAAAGGGAATGTTTGGAGATGAAGAATGCCTTCTGTTTGAAGGAATAGTGGATCCGTTAGCGGCTGTTTTCTACCATTTAACCAGAATGGAAGAATATAACTACACAAATTATGATAAACATGGGCGTTTTCAGTTTAAGGATAGTTTTGTAAATCAATTTAATTGGGTAACCAAATTAATGACAGAACGCTGGATTGATATTTTCTTGAAAGATGTTTTTAATCAGTTGGAAATATCTCCAATAACTGCTGAGACATCTCTGAAACTACAGTTGACATTCGATATTGATAATACTTTTGCATTTAAATGGAAACCTGCCTCACGAATTTTTGGGTCCTATTTTAAAGATTTAGGACGATTCGATTTCAAGAGAATAATTGTAAAAACACAAACACTTTTAGGATGGAGAAAGGATCCGTATGATACCTTTGATAAAATCAAATCTTTTCAAATGGATGGTATTGATGTTCAGTTGTTTTGGTTGTTGGGAGATTTTGGTACTTTTGACAGAAACGTTTCAAACACCTCTAAAAAACATCTGGATTTCATCCGGAAGCTAGGAAAAGAATTGAATATAGGACTACATCCAAGCTATGCTTCTAATGCAAATAATGAAAAGCTGGCTAATGAAAAGCAATTACTGGAAAAAGTGCTTGGTAAACCCGTTGATAAATCCAGACAACATTTTCTAAAGCTTCAGTTCCCATCTACCTATCGACGAAATATGCAAGTTGGGCTGAAAGCGGACTATACTTTAGGTTTTGGAGATGTCCTTGGCTTTCGGGCGGGTACGTTGAGATGCTTTCCATTCTTTGATATTTCTGAAAATAAGCAGCATGACTTTTGGATTCACCCATTTGCTTATATGGAAGGCACGCTGAAAGAATATCTTCAATTATCGTTTGAAGAAAGTAAAAAGGTACTATTGCCTTTGATTAAAGAAGCAAAGTTGTTCGGAGGCAATTTTATAACGATCTGGCACAATGAAACAATTAGTAACTGGCATAGTTGGAAAGGCTGGGTGGAATTAATAGACTTTACACAACGTAACATCTATGAAATTAACAATTGATTTTGATATTCCGGAATCCGGTTGGAAAATCTTACCACAGGATAATTTGATAAGCTTGGGGAGCTGTTTTTCCGATGAAATCGGGTATTTATTGAAAAAAGACGGGTTTGATTGCTTTATAAATCCTTTTGGAATCCTCTTTCATCCGATGTCAATTGCAAAACTTATCAGTAAAGCCCTGAATGAGGAATATGAGACAGAAATAGTACAACATCACGATGTCTTTTTTTCATGGGAGGCATCAGGAACCTTTTTTGCTTATGATGAAAAATCATTGAAAATAAAATTTTCGGAAACTTTAAAGCAGTTGGCAGCCGCGTTAAAAAATGCAGATGTGTTGATGATTACATTCGGAACCGCTTTTGGATACCGATTGGCAGAGTCGGGAGAACGGGTTGCAAATTGTCACAAGCAGCCGGGTACTTTTTTTCATAAAGAACTGACTGCACTTGAAGAAATGGTACTTGCGTGGAAAGATGTTTTGGGGCAGCTGAGAAATTTTAATCCTGGCTTAAGGATTATTTTTACTGTTAGCCCGGTTAAGCATATAAAAGATGGTGTAATTGAAAATGTTCGCAGTAAATCCAGATTGATTGAGCTGGCAGCTGTTCTGGGAGAAAATTATTTTCCGAGTTTTGAGATCATCCAGGAAGAATTGAGAGATTATCGCTTTTATAAAACAGATCTTGTTCATCCGAATGAAGAAGCCATTTCAATAGTTTATTCCCGCTTTATGGCAACTTTTTTCTCAGAAGAAGCCATTGAATTTCAGAAGGAAGTCAGATCCTACCGAAGGATGTCAGAGCATCGCCTGGCCTATAAGGAAAGCGATCAGGTTAGGCTCTTTCAGCAGCAGAAGCAGTGGCTTTTTGAAAGCCTAAAGAAAAAATATCCCTTTTTGACAATTGACTGAAAAACATATGATCATTTGTTTATTCGTTAAAAAATGAAAAATATGTGCATCATAATACAGTATATTATTAATATTTCTATCTTCGGGAAAACTATAAATTGAAAAATATGAAGAAAGTAACCTTATTATGTGCTTTAGTATTAGCTTCTTTTGGAGCAAAAGCGCAAGGATTTTATGCAGATTTTAATGTTGGATACGGATTAGGATTACCTGGAAATGTATTAGGCGTTAAAACACATGAAGATAATATAAATGGGGTGATAACAAAAACTTCATCAAATATTAAAGGCTCTGTGGGGCAGGGACTCACTTTACAACTGACTCCTGGATATATGTTCACCGAGCATATAGGAGTGGAATTAGGAATTAATTATTTTCTTGGAGCAAGAGTGACGGCTGTTGAAAATACTTCTAGTATCACTCTTGATAATCAAGGTATTGATAATGAGGATTTTACTTATGACCAAACATCTGTGCAATCTAATCAATTGAGACTTATTCCTTCAGTTATTATTTCTACAGGAGTTTCTAATAAAGTATCTGGATATGTGAAGGCAGGGATTATAATGCCTGTATTGGGACTTACTAGAGCGTATGTTGAAGGAGAAATAGCAACATTAAATGGCTCTGATATTAGTAGGGATAAGACATATAGCGAATTGGAGGTTAGAGGATCTTTTTCTTTGGGATTTAGAGGTGCAGTGGGCTTGAATTATAATATTACTGATAAATTATCTGTTTTTGGGGAAATATATGTGACAACACTAAATATCAGACAAAAAAACAGAACTTTAGTATCTCAAAAATATAATGACGTAGAGGTTTCAGGTAACATACCTGTTTACAATAAAGAAATTGAATATGTGAAAGAATTAAATGAGAATTCGAATAATTCAGCATATAATTCTAATTATAAAACGGATTTGCCTAAGCAGGAATTATTTGCAAAAACTAATTTTGATCAATTTGGCCTACAGGTTGGAGTTAAATACAACTTCTGATTAAAGAAATTTTGAAGCGAATAAAGAAGCATTTTTAAAAATCTTCGAAAACCTCAGGTTATCCTGAGGTTTTTTATTTTCTGGTGTGGACATTTTGAGCTTCCATTAAAATAATAATTCAGGTATAAATTAAATTTCCATTCAGTAATGTTTTCCCGACAAATCTTTTAAATTTGCATTCATGCAAGAAATGATTCTTATTTTGGATTTTGGTTCTCAGTATACGCAGTTGATCGCGAGAAGAATCAGAGAGATTAATGTTTATTGTGAAATTCATCCATGGAATAAAATTCCTGAGCTTACAGAGAATGTTAAAGGTGTGATTTTGTCGGGAAGCCCGTTTTCCACCCGGGATGAAAATGCTCCAAAACCTGATTTATCATCAATTAAGGGAAAAATACCTTTACTGGGTGTTTGTTTCGGTGCCCAGTTTCTAGCGAATAATTACGGAGGAGAAGTATTACCTTCAACAATCCGTGAATACGGGCGTGCCAATTTATCATTTGTTTCTTCTGAAAATGAGCTGACAAAAGGGATGAGTACCGGCTCACAAGTGTGGATGTCTCATGGAGATACTATAAAAAAAGTTCCAGATCATTATACGATTATTGCCTCCACTAAGGATGTGGAAGTAGCAGGATATAAGGTTGAAGGAGAGACTACCTACGGTGTCCAGTTTCATCCTGAAGTTTATCATTCCCTGGAAGGAACTTTCCTGCTGAAAAATTTCGTAATTGATATATGCAAATGCGAGCCTTCATGGACCCCTGACTCTTTTGTGGATGCAACTGTAAGTGAATTAAGAGAAAAAATAGGAACAGATAAGGTGATTCTGGGGTTATCCGGAGGTGTTGATTCTTCTGTTGCTGCTGTTCTTTTGCATAAAGCGATTGGTGAAAATCTTCACTGTATTTTTGTGGATAACGGTCTGTTACGCAAAAATGAGTTTAATTCTGTGCTTGATTCTTATAAAGATTTAGGATTAAACGTGAAAGGAGTAGATGCTTCTCAACGTTTCTATGATGCTTTGAAAGGTCTTACTGATCCTGAAGCGAAGAGAAAAGCAATAGGAAAAGTATTTGTTGATGTTTTTGATGATGAGTCAAAAAAAGTGACCGATGCAAAATGGCTGGGACAGGGGACTATTTATCCGGATGTTATTGAGTCTGTTTCTGTCAACGGCGGACCTTCACAAACGATTAAATCACATCATAATGTCGGAGGTTTACCCGATTATATGAAACTTAAAGTAGTTGAACCTTTACGTTTACTTTTTAAGGATGAGGTCAGAAGAGTAGGGAAGTCATTGAACCTTCCTGCTGCCATTTTGGAAAGACATCCGTTCCCGGGACCTGGATTAGGCATACGTATCCTTGGGGAGGTAACTGCAGATAAAGTAAGGATCCTTCAGGAAGTAGATGCGGTTTTTATCAATGGATTAAAAGAGGACGGCTTGTATAATGATGTTTGGCAGGCAGGAGCTATTTTCCTGCCGATCCAAAGTGTGGGCGTTATGGGAGATGAACGGACTTATGAAAATGCAGTAGCTTTACGCGCAGTAACTTCAACTGACGGAATGACTGCTGACTGGTGCCATCTGCCATACGAGTTTTTGGCTAAAATTTCCAACAAGATCATTAATCAGGTCAAAGGGATCAACAGGGTAACTTATGATATCAGCTCTAAGCCACCTGCAACGATCGAATGGGAATGATTTTTGATATTTGAGTGTGGTTTAAAATCGGAATTATGAAAAATATCTTACTTGTTTTGTTTCTTTTTGCCGGTTTGTATGTGGCAGCACAAAATTACGAAACGATAAACGGAAGGAAATTTATTGTTCATCAGGTAGTGGCAGGGAATACACTTTACAGTATTGCCAAGCAGTATAATGTCACCTTGAGTGATGTTCTGAATAATAATCCGGAAGCCGAAAGCGGAATTAAAGTCGGGCAAAATATTTATATCCCTGTAAAAGAAGAGGTAACAACAAAAACAACAGCGGCATCCTCAGAAGACACAAATGTTAAGCTGAATCGTTTTCATATTGTCCAGAAGCAGGAAACATTGTACAGTATCGCCCAGAAGTATGATGTGACGATGAATGATCTCATTAAGCTGAACCCGGGAATTGAAAACGGGGTTAAAGCCGGTCAGCAGATTATTATCCCGGATGCGGCAAATAAATCCAGCAAATCTAATTCTACAAATGTTGTTTTTTACGATACAATTATAACACATGTTGTTTTGCAGCAAGAAACGCTATATAGCTTATCCAAAAGATACATGGTCCCGCAAAAAGATATTGTAGCATACAACGGAATCAAAAATAATTCGATAAAGCCGGGAGAAAAAATTTCGATTCCTTTAAAGAAAGAAGAGATCAAAAAAGTAGAGGTTCGGGAGGTTCCTGAGATTCAGCCTGTAATTGTGAAAGAAAAGGTGAAGACCAGTGAATTTGTATTCCGAAAAAAAGATTCGTACAAAATTATTCTGGCACTCCCGCTTGGGCTATCTAATTCAAAGGAAATGTTTGGAACGATAGCGACAGAATTCTATATGGGAGCAGAATATGCCCTGGATTCTTTACAAAAGAATGGTTTGAATGCAGATGTCTTTGTAATTGACTGTTCAGGTGATACAGCTACTTTCTTTAATCGTCTGACGGCGCATAAGGATGCTGATTTAATGATAGGGCCTTTTATGGGGGCTTCTGTTGATGTTGCTGCGAAATTCTGCAGAAATAATGACATTAGGCTTATTAATCCGCTTATTGGTTACACAAAGCCGCTTCAGAATAACCCGTTTCTGGTGAATGCCATGACATCAGATATTACTCTGATGGAGGGATTAGCAGCGTATGTTTCTAAGAAGAATGATACAGGTAAAGTCATTCTTGTAAAATCCGGAGCAGATCAGATACTTTACAATTCATTCAGGAATAAGCTGCAATCATTGAACAGCGGATCAGGGACAAAATTTATTGAGGCGGAATTAGCTGATTTTACTCAGTATCTGGCTAAAGGGATGAACGCTACGATTATTTATCCTTGTAAAGACAAGAATAGTATTATTAAGTTTATGAATCTTGTTCATCAGAATAGTTCGAAAGCAGGGTCCGGTAAAATTGAAATCTATGGGACCAAGGAATGGACTTCAATGGAAGAAGTGAAGAACTATTATAAGAATACATACAGTTTACACTTTAGCATGGCTAATGATTTTGAATATTCCAAACCTGAAACAGAGACATTGCTGAAGGGGATCCGCAAAAAATATAATACCGACCTTACAAAAATTGTAGCACAGGGTTTCGATGTGGTTTATTATTTTGTTTCCTCCTTTTTGATGGATAAGACTCCCGGTAAATTAGTGATGAACGACTTTAATCTAAAACAAGTTTCACAAAACAATGGATTTGAAAACACCTCTACCTATATTTACAAGCAAGAAAATTTTGACTACATCCTGCTTGAAAAAATAAAATGATATTTTCTGCCAACCGGTTTTTATGGAGTAGCTTTTTGCTTCCGTTATTCTCGGGATTATTGTCTGCATTGAGCTGGCAGTCCGATATGCTGTTTTTTCTACAGTTGGTGGCACTGGTTCCGTTTTTCATGGCAATCAGATCCGTTACTGAGGTAGCTGATACGTTTTTCAAGAAATTAATAAGGCTGTTCGCAGCAGTAGTTTGTTACAAAACATCCTTTTTGCTCCTGGCAACAGGCTGGATGTATGAAGTTTCACCGAGTGTTTTAGTTCTGGATATATTAATTGAAAACCTATTATTCACCTTCTTGCTGAGTATTTTGCTTTTCAGGAAAATTAGTTTTTCTGCTGTTGTTTGCCTTTGGGTGATTTATGAATTTTTGATGCAGAGGCTGTTCATCTTGTCTCCTTTCTATCTTCTCGGATATTCCTGGGCGAATAGAATCGAGTTGATTCAGTATTATTCCTTCTTAGGAATTGAAGGAGGCTCATTGATTATTCTTCTTGTGAACTATGCTGTTTTTAACATAATCAAAAATAAAAGGATCAAAAGATTTGAGGTCATTGTATTTTCCGTTTTAGTAAGTGTTTCTGCTTTCAGCCTGCTCAAATTTTATTCTTCCCGGAAGTATGCTTTTGATAAAGAAGTGAAGATCTCGGTTATTCATACGGAAATACAGTCAAAAACAGAAAACTACCTGAAATATCCTGAACAATTGATCAGAGGTGTTGACAGTGTTTCTTTACCTAATTCATTAGTGATTTTACCTGAAGTATTCTTTAATAGTTTGGGCTGGACAGGAGGTTTTGCGGATAATAAAGTTGTAAGAGAAATAGATTCATTAAGCCAGCTAAAGCATCAGAACTATTTGCTGGGAGCTTATGTCTTTTCTCAGACAAACGAACTGACACCGCAGTCACGACCTTTGGCAGGTTATAATATTAACTATAATACACATAATGTATCTATTTTATTAGATGATAAGATCAGTATAAAATCGAAGCAGATTTTTATTCCGTTTCAGGAATATGTCCCGGATAACTTTCTGGCACAATGGATCAATCAATATATTTCAAACATTGGAGATGATAGGAAAATATCGGTCTTAGAAACTATGGACGAATTTGAATATAAAAAGAAACGTTTTGATGTTTTGCTTTGCTATGAAAGCCTTTATCCGCGTGTTGTAGCAGAAAGAGCAGCATCTAATGATTTTATGGTTATTCAGGCAAATGAAGAATGGCACGAAAGTGAAAGATGCTCTCGTTTGTATCTTAATACTAACAAAGCAGCAGCTATTCAGTCGGGAATTCCTTTTTTCAGGGTTTCTAATCACGGATATTCTGCTGTCATTCTGCCGGATGGAGTTGAAAAGGATTTGTTCAGAACAGGGAAGCAGTATTCTGTGTTAGAAAGCTTTTTACCGGAGGCTCGTAGCTCTTTTTTAATTTATGACAATATAAAAGGATATAGTTATTTGATCTGTCTCTTATTTTTATTGTGGATTTTTATAAAAAATAGCAACTATTTTAAAGAAACACCGTTTAGGAAGTAACAAATTGGAATTATGAAGAAGTTAGTACCCTTTTTTATGCTTGTATTTTTTATTGCTTTATCGCAGAACCTACTTTCCCAGGAACAGCAGTTCCCTATTGTGGGGACTTTTAAAGTGACAGAAAGTGAAAAAGGACTTTTTGATAAGGTTGTAACAACTAAAAATACGGTGACACTTTTTAATAATCAGCAAATTGTGAAGACTTTTGTTTTGGTGAAAAACAACCAGAATAAAGCATATCATTTTGAGAGAAAAGATGAAGAAGGAAAAGTAGTGGAGGCAATTGTTGTTGAATATAAAGAAAATGAAGGAAGTTCAATAACAGTTATTGTACATTCGGGGAATTTTCAGGAGAAATTTTTATTAAATCGTATTTAATTTTTGAAGATGAGATTTATTTTTTTTACTTATATACTTTTTTCTTTTTCTTTCTTATTTGCTTCAGGTGGAGGTTCTTCTGCTTCAGGTTATGAGCAGGACTGTATGAATGCTAACGGTATTTGTTCAAATACTAATTATTCTTTTCCGAATACAACACAAGTTCCTTCCTATGGTTCATTTGACTGCATGTCCACTTCACCTAATCCTGTTTGGTACCATATGCAGGTAGATCAATCAGGTAGGATTGATTTTACTATCAGCCAGACATCAGGTGATGTTGATTTTATTATATGGGGGCCATTTGCTGATGCTCAGGCAGGGTGTAATTCATTGAGTAATAGTAATGTGGTTGATTGTAGCTATTCAACAGCTGCAACAGAAAACGCTTCCATTCCGAATGCACAATCTGGCCAGGTGTATATTATGCTCATGACGAATTATGCAAATACCAACGGATCAATCAGCTTTAATCAGACGAATGCAGGAGCAAGTAATGCAGGAACCATGGACTGTAATGTTGCTTGTGATGTTCAGAATGCAACCGTTTCCCCTTCTGCGTGTGATCCATCAAATGGAACATATTCCCTGACAGCAAACGTTTCTGTATTTGCTCCCCCTACATCAGGAACTGCTGTGTTTAAAAGTTCATGTGGTGATTCCGTTATAATTTATCCTCCTTTCAATAGTAATATTTCTGCGACTATTCCCAATTTGCTGTCTAACGGAGGTACATGTCAGGGATATTTTTACTTTTCGAATAACCCTGCATGTTCTGCAGTGTTAAATTACAACGCTCCCGCATCTTGTAACGCTTGTCCGTTATCTGCATCTTCGAATTCTCCGGTTTGTACGGGCGATTCGATTAAATTATCGGTTGATGTTTTATCAGGAGTTACATGGACGGGCCCGAACGGGTTTACATCTAATCAATTGAATCCAGTGCTTCCGAATGTATCAGTTGCTGCATCAGGAACCTATACTGCTACTTATACAACCGGTTCGTGTACTTCTGTTGCTTCGGTTCAGGTAAATGTATTAAATTCACCTTCGATCAGCCAGACAGCACCTACTTATTCTATCTGTAGCGGAGATTATGTCGATATTAATTTGACATCAGACCAATCAAATGTCACCTTTGGCTGGGTCGGACTAATTCCTCCGAATGATACGGTAAATGGAACAGGCGATCAGATCAATTTACAGATAATTAATAATTCAGGAACACCTGTAACTGCTAATTTTGTTGCAGTAGCAACGGTTGCAAACTGTATGTCTCAGCCGCTGCCGATTCCTGTAATAATTAATCCGCATCCTGTCATAAATGCTGGTACTGATGTGACTGTTTGCCCGGGAATTCCTGTTACTTTGACAGCTGCCGGTGCGCAAACTTATTCATGGACAGGCGGCATTCAGAATGGAATACCTTTTATACCATCTGCCAATGCCACTTACATAGTTACAGGCACAAATGTACAGGGTTGTAGCTCGACAGATACTGTTAACGTAACTATTGGAGATTCTCTGGTACCTGCTTTTGTCCCAAGCGTTTTAGATGGGTGTACACCATTACAGGTAACATTTACTTCTTCTAACGATTCGACCAATCATTTTGTATGGTACTTGGGTGATGGCACAATTGATTCTTTGTCCGGACGTCAGATGACCTATACTTATACTAATGGAGCATGTTATGATATCGCATTGAAAGTTACCTCTCCTCAGGGATGTACAGGGACTTTGAAGCTGGATGATCTGATCTGTGCTTATCCTACCCCGGAGGCGATGTTTATTCCTCAGCCAAATCACGTAAATACGGTAGATTCTAAATCCATAATGATAAATAATTCAACCGGTGCTCATACTTACTTATGGGATTTTGGAGACGGAACACCAATGGATTCGGATATTAATCCGATTCATGTTTTTCCTAACGAGGAGCCGGGATCTTATCTGGTAACTCTTTATGCAACTTCATTGGCGGGGTGTGTTGATTCTATGAAAGTTTATGTAAGGGTTGTGGAAGATGTGGTGTTCTATATACCAAATGCTTTTACTCCTGATGGAGATGAGTACAATAACGTATTTAAGCCTGTCTTCTTTTCAGGATATGACCCTCATGATTTTTATTTTAGAGTTTATAACAGATGGGGTGAGCTCATTTTTGAATCGCTGGATGTAAATTACGGTTGGGATGGAGTTTATAAATCAACAGGAAAGCTATCTCAGGAAGGTACGTACGTTTGGACTGTCGAATTTAAGACAATTGAAAATGACGAAAGACGAACATACCGGGGACATTTTACTCTTTTGAAATAAAAGAGATATGGAAAAGAAGATGGGAGACCAGTCTTCTTTTTTTTATGAAAAATTAATATCTTTATAATTTTTATTATAAAAAATTAAAGGTTGGTTAAAATGAAAAATTATATTAATTTAAAATTAGACAAAATAACATTCTTTTTGTTCTTGTTGTTTATGCTCTCAGGAGTTCAGGCCTCCTTTACTCAGGTGAAGCTTCCTTTGAACGGGGTTTATAAGGTGATTGAAGGTTCCACTATTGAAGAATTTGATATCACTGATGAAAAAATTTTAGCAAAAACCGGAGGAGAAATTGTCGAAAAATTCTTTGTGGTAGGCAAAGAAGAAGAATACTATATTCTTGAAAAAGTAAAATTGCATGTTGAAACTATAGACCTGAATGAAAAGCGGGACAGATTCCTGCTGAAAGTAAAGGTTACCCCTCTAGAAAATAAACAGAATCTGTTAACTATTTTTTACCCTAATGATTTTGTCCAAGAGATTAAAATAAATTAAAATGAAACAACTAATTACAATCACCCTACTTTTCCTAAGTGCAGTCTTTGTGCAAAGCAATGGCTTTGCTGGTGGTAGTGGTAGTTCATCAGGATATGTCAATCCTCCTGCTGGCATGCCGGCGTGTGGTTCGCAGAATGCACCTGGACAGACAGCTTGTAATGCGACTCCTATTTGTGATATTAATGGTTATTGTGGCAGGACATTGTCATCTTATACCAGAGATACATGGTCTCAATTAACTAATGCTTTTAGTAACTGTGGAGGAAGTTCTGGCGCAAGTATAGAAAATAATGCCTTTCTAACTTTTACGGCGACAGCCAGTTCAATTAGCTTTGATGCCTATGTATATGATTGCGATGCCTCAGAGGCTATTCAGGTAATGCTGTTCTCTTCCGCTAGTTGCTCTAGCGGACCTGTTACTAATTTAGCTTGTGTAGATAAGATGTATGCGAGAAGTACACCTTACAATGTCAGTGCTAATGGCTTGGTTCCTGGAAATAATTATTACATCATGATTGATGGCTTCGGAGGAGACGTATGCAGTTATACGTTTGTGGCGACTTCGGGCGTAGCACAACCAATAAGTTTAAATGTCAGTCAGAATGATACGATTTGTGCTGGTGAGAGTCTAGCAGTTACTGCCAGCGGAGGTTTGGGGACCTTTGACTGGTCAGGAGGACCAGGCCTGAGCGCTACGACCGGATCGACAGTAACAATTACTCCTCCGGCAACTCCGGGAGTCTACAATTATCATGTCGAGTCAACAGGTACAGTGACTTTATGTCCGTCTTCTATAGAGCATGACTTTTCTATAACTGTTATTCCTAATACGACTACTCTGTTTACCCAGATTCCTCCGATTTGTTCCGGAAGCCCTTTGACATTGCCGGTTACATCAGATAATGGAATTACGGGATCGTGGTCGCCGGCAGTAAATAATACTACCACGACAATGTATTATTTTACTCCAAACCCGGGGCAGTGTGCGAGCACTGATTCTATGCAGGTTACAGTCATTCCTTCTCCGTCAATTTATGCAGGGCCGGACACTGTTGTGTGTCCGAACGTGCCGATAATTCTGACCGGTTCCGGAGGGCAGACATATTCCTGGTCAGGTGGTGTCCAGAATGGTGTTCCTTTTATTCCTACTGCAGATGGATCGTATATTGTTACAGGTACCAGTTCAGATGGATGTGTAGGGACAGACACTGTTTATATCGAGATAGAAGATTCTATTGTACCATCTTTTGTTCCCAGTGTACTTGAAGGCTGCGCTCCTTTAGAAGTAACTTTTACGGCTCCTTATGATTCTACATATACACTTAGCTGGACAATGGAGGGAACTCAATTGGCAGGAGACACGGTGACACATTCATTCACCGGATCGGGATGCCATGATGTAACATTAAAGGTGACTTCTCAATACGGATGTGTTTATACAAATACGATTGACAGCCTGATTTGTGTACTTCCGAATCCTGAAGTATTTTTTATTCCTCAGCCTGCGCAACTTGATATGACCAATTCCAAATCTACAATGATCAATAACTCCAAAGGGGCGACACGTTATGTATGGAATTTTGGGGATGGTACACCGATGGATTCAACGACTAATCCAATCCATATCTTCCCTAATGAGGAGTCGGGATCATATATGGTTACATTGTATGGATTTAACGAAATGGGGTGTGTGGATTCAATGAAAGTGGTGGTGAGAGTGGTTGAGGATGTAGTGTTTTACATACCGAATGCCTTTACTCCTGATGGAGATGAGTATAATAATGTGTTTAAACCTATTTTTTACTCAGGGTATGATCCACATGATTATTTCTTTAGAGTTTATAACAGATGGGGCCAGCTGATTTTTGAATCGAAAGATGCGGATTACGGTTGGGATGGTGTTTATCAGCAAACAGGAAAATTATGTCAGGAAGGTACATACGTCTGGTCAATAGAGTTTAAAACGATTGAAAATGACGAACGCAGAAAATACCAGGGACATTTTACCTTGTTAAAATAATATTGGGAACGGCTGATGAAAATCAGCCGTTTTTATTTAATGCTCAATTAACTTCAGAATAGAATTCCTCGAGATACAGTTCCATAAACCTATGCCTTTTTTCCGCAATTGATCTTGCTGTTTCAGTATTCATTAAATTCTTCAAGATTAAAAGTTTATCATAGAAGTGCTGAATACTGGAACTATTTTTAGATTGATCATCCGGATTGTAAATTAAGTTACCGGAGCTTCCTCCATATGCAAAGCAGCGGGCAATTCCAATCGCTCCGATTGCATCCAGACGATCAGCATCCTGTACTATTTTTGCTTCAATGGAACCAGGCTCATTTCCTTTGCTGAACGAAACTTCTGATACAATCTTTACTACTTTCCTGATAATTGAAATGTCGGTATTCTCTTCTTGTAAAAAGACGGTTATTAATTCTTCCGAACGGTCGATACCATTATGCAATTTATAATCTCCGACATCATGTAACCATGCCGCAAGGATTACGAGCCGGTCATCAGCTTGCTCTGTACGGCAGATTTTCTGAGCATTGAGTACGACCCGCTGAATATGAAAAAAGTCGTGTCCCGATGCGTCCTTTTCGAATGATTTTCGAACAAATTCTTCTGTTTTTTTGATCAGGTCATCTGAAATCAGGTGGTCGTTCGTCATGTTTTTTCTATTATCGATATGAAGTTAGGGAAATTCACTCTTTTTTTTCAATTTATCAGAAAAATCCGTGCAGAAAAGATAAAATAATCCTAATTTCGTAGGGAAAATAAGCAGTGTAAATTATACTGTGTTTTTGTTTTTTAATTTTTAAAAGATAATTACATCATGTCATTACAAAACGAGGGCGCAAACTCAGAAACTACTACAGAAATTATCTTGGTTGGTTCCGGAATTATGAGCTCAACTTTAGGTGTATTTTTAAATTTATTGCAGCCCGGTTGGAAGATCAAGGTTTTTGAGAAGTTAGATGAAATAAGCAAAGAGAGTTCTTCTGCCTGGAACAACGCAGGAACGGGGCATGCGGCTTATTGTGAGTTGAATTATACGCCGGAAAAAGATGGTAAGATTGATTGTACGAAAGCTTACGCTATAAGCGAGCAGTTTGAAGAGTCAAAACAATTCTGGTCTTATCTTGTCGAGGAGGGTATTTTAAAAAATACGGAGTTTATTAATAGAGTTCCGCATTATAGTTTTGTAACAGGTGACAAGGATGTTGCTTTTCTTAGAAAAAGACATGAAGCCCTTGTTAAGAGCCCTTTGTTCAGCAGTATGGAATATACGGAAGACAAGGATAAGCTTAGAGAATGGTTTCCGTTGATGATGAAGGACCGGGATCCTTCTGAAAAAGTGGCTGCTACCAGAATGGATTTGGGAACGGATGTCAATTTTGGTTTGCTGGCTTCTCTGATGTTTGATTCCTTAGAAAACAATTCATCTGTTGATTTGTTTACGGGGCATGACGTTAGAAATATTTCCAGAGCATCTGATGGTAAAAAATGGGAAGTGAAGGTAAAGGACCTGCACTCGGGAGAAACAACTGTTCATATTGCTGATTATATCTTTATTGGTGCTGGTGGAGGTGCTTTACCGCTGTTGATGAAATCGGGTATTCCTGAATCAAAGGGATACGGAGGTTTTCCGGTTAGCGGCCAATGGTTGAGATGTGTAAATGAAGAGATTATCAGACAGCATCATGCGAAAGTTTACGGAAAAGCCAAGGTTGGTGCACCACCAATGTCTGTACCACATCTTGACTCCCGTGTAATTAATGGGAAATCAGAATTATTATTCGGGCCATTTGCAGGTTTTTCTACAAAATTTTTAAAAGAAGGTTCTTACTGGGACTTACCATGTTCGATAAAAACATCGAATATTGTTCCGTTAATACAGGTTGGTTTGTCAAATATTCCTCTCACGAAATATCTAATTCAGCAAGTGATGTTGAAACCTAAAGAGAGAGTAGAGGAGCTAAAAGAATTTTTCCCGAATGCGAAGTTTGAGGACTGGACTTTGGAAATAGCAGGACAAAGAGTACAGGTAATCAAGAAAGGAAAGGACGGAAAGGGTATCCTGGAATTTGGTACTGAGCTGGTAAGTTCTGCCGATGGAACGATCTCTGCTTTGCTGGGAGCTTCTCCGGGTGCTTCCACTGCTGTTTCTGTTATGCTGAATCTTTTGAAAAAATGTTTCCCACAACAATTAAAAGAAAATAACTGGGAAGCCAAGTTGAAAGAAATGATCCCTTCTTACGGAGTTAAGTTGAGAGATAACGAAGAATTATTGAAAACGGTGAGAGCGAACGCGGCTGAAAAATTGAATATTAAAGACTGATCAATTTATTATTTGGTTGAGAATCAGAGTTGATGACAGAGAACTGCTTTATTCAATTTCTGTTTCCCAGGTAAAAGTTCTTGAGCTGTTTATATTTCGTTTTATATACAGGTAAATAATGTTGTCAGGAAGCAGGTGTACTGCTCTTGAGGGCCATTCAATAAATGCTATAGAGTCACCGTAGATGATCTCTTCTAATCCGATATCGTACAATTCTTCCTCCGTATCTGTCCGATATAGATCCAGATGGAATACTTTTCCGTATTTCGGAGAAAAATATTCATTCACAATGGAATAAGTTGGAGAGCCTTCGGGGTGTTCGATTCCCATCGCCTGTAAAACAAACTGTGTAAATGTTGTTTTTCCTGCTCCCATTTCTGCTTCGAGACAGATAATAGCGTGCTCAGGTAATGTTTCTAAAAATTTTACAGCAAGACTTCTTAATTCATCAATTTCGGAAATCGTATATTCGTGTTTTATTTTCACTTTCGTTATTTTGGCTGCAAAACTACGAAAGGAATGAATAATTCTTCCAAAGAAATTCCTCCATGCTGAAATGTGTCACCGTAGAAGTTCACAAAATGGTTGAAATTGTTCGGGTAAACAAAAAAATCATTTTCCCTGCAAAAAACAAATTCATCGGAAACAGAGGTTTTTGGAAGGAATGCATCCGCCGGATTTTTAACAGTGAATACTTCCTTGTCTTTGTAGCTTAAATTCCGGCCTACTTTGTAACGGAGATTGGTGTTCGTGCTTCTCTCGCCCACAATTTTTACCGGATTGGTTACTTTAACGGTTCCGTGGTCCGTGGTAATGATAAGTTTAGCTTTTGATTCAGCTACTTTCTTACAAAATTCGTTGATAGGAGAATGTTCAAACCAAGACTCTGTAATAGAACGGTAAGCGGACTCGTCGTCTGCCAGCTCACGGATAACTTCCATATCGGTCCGTGCATGGGAAAGCATATCAACGAAATTGTAAACGATCGCATTAAAATCATTTGTTTTCAGCTGGTTAAAATTGTCAACGAGTTTTTTCCCAGCCTCGTTATTTGTAATTTTAGTGTATGACCATTTGTCTTTTTTTCCTAAACGCTGAAGGTTGGCTTCTAAAAAATCTTTTTCATGCATATTCTTTCCGCCTTCGTCGTTTTCATTCAGCCAAAGCTTTGGAAAGCGTTTTTCAATTTCAGAAGGGAGCAGTCCTGCAAACAGCGCATTTCTGGCATAATGAGTAGCTGTTGGTAGAATGCTCATAATAATCTCTTCTTTTTCTACATTAAAGTATTTTGACAGCATCGGTTTAATGACCAGCCACTGATCGTAGCGAAGATTATCTATTACTAAGAAGAAAATTTTCTCATTCTGCATTAACGGAGCGACTTTTTCTTTGATTACCGTATGGATCATTGTCGGTGCATCCTCATCACCATTGATCCAGTCAAGGTAATTTCTTTCAACGTATTTGGAAAAAACAGTATTAGCCTCTTTTTTCTGCATTCCCAGAATAGAAGCCATTCCCTGATCTTCAATTTTATTTAATTCCAGTTCCCAGAAAACCAGCTTTTTGTAAACATCCATCCATTCATCTATATCCAAAGGACCATTCAGCATCATGCCCAGCTGACGGAATTCCTGCTGGTAAGAATGATTCGTTTTTTGAGATACAAGCTTGCTTTGATCCAGATTTTTTTTCAGGCTCAGAAGAATCTGATTCGGGTTTACAGGTTTGATCAGGTAATCGGCTATTTTTCCGCCAATGGCATCTTCCATAATAGATTCCTCCTCACTTTTGGTGATCATCACGATCGGGAGCAGCGGATGTTGCTCTTTTATGGAAGAAAGCGCTTCCAAGCCCGATACACCGGGCATGTTTTCGTCCAGAAAAACAATATCGAAAAATTCTTCGCTGCATTTTTCAATCGCGTCCGCGCCATTGTTCACGGTTGTCACAGAATATCCTTTTGATTCCAGGAATAAGATATGAGGTTTCAATAATTCTATTTCATCATCTGCCCAAAGTATTTTCGCTTGCATTTGCCTGATTTTTTTAATTTTGAAAACTAATTTTTAAAGATATTGAATTGCGTCCAAATCTTCAACGAAATAATAAGAATAAAATTGTGAACGATCCTGTTTATGGATTTATAACAATTCCGAACGTCTTAATTTATGATTTGATTCAGCATCCTTATTTTCAGCGACTACGGAGAATCACGCAACTTGGGTTATCCAATCTGGTGTATCCAGGAGCAATGCACACACGTTTTCATCATGTGCTCGGCGCAACTCACCTGATGACAATGGCTATCGCCTTTCTTCGCCGTAAAGGCCATGAAATCACGGTAGATGAGGAAGAAGCGGTTCTGGCGGCGATTCTTCTGCATGATATAGGCCACGGGCCATTCAGTCACGCGTTAGAGTACGATATTGTCAACAATGTGAGCCACGAAAAAATATCAACGTTTTTTATTGAAGAAATCAATCGGCAGATGAATGGGAAGCTGGATCTGACGCTGTTAATTTTTCAGAATAAGTATTCTAAAAAGCCTTTTCTATATCAGCTGGTTTCTTCCCAGCTGGATATGGATCGCCTGGATTACCTGAATCGTGACAGCTTTTATTCAGGTGTGACAGAAGGGCAAATCGGTGCAGATCGTATTATTGAAATGCTGAATGTCCACGAGGGAAATCTCGTTGTGGAGGAAAAAGGGATTTATTCGGTTGAGAAATTCCTGGTAGCCCGCCGGTTCATGTACTGGCAAGTGTATTTGCATAAGACAGTGGTCGCGGCAGAGTTCATGCTGATTAATATTTTACGGAGAGCGAAAGAGCTGACGCGGCAAGGGAAAGAAGTTTTTGCTCCTCCTTCGCTGAAGTTTTTTCTGGAAAATGATATTCGGGAGCAGGATTTTCTGGAGAATAAAGAAGTGCTGAAGCACTTTGCCAACCTGGATGATGCTGATATTATTTCCTCTTTTAAAGTCTGGCAATATCATGAGGACAAAGTATTGTCCATTCTTTCCAGAAAGTTGATTCAGAGAAAATTGTTCAAAATTGAGGTTGATAAAAGTGAATACGGGATTGACCGTATTAATTTTGAAAAGGAATTGGTCAAGGCTTATTATAGTCTGACAGATGAAGAGGCGAAGTATTTTGTTTACTCGGAAACACTGACTAACAGCGCTTACAATCTAATGAAGCAGAATATCAAAATTCTGATGAAGAGTGGGGAAGTGGTTGATGCTTCCAAAGCTTCCGATAATTACAATCTGGAGGCACTTTCAAAAACGGTAACAAAATATTTTTTGAGCTACCCGTTGATGGATAAGATTTAGTTCATGTAGGTATATTTTTCATCTGCATTGATTGATTCAGAACCATTTCTTCCGCTTAAACCAAATTAACGGAACTGTAAAGCTTGCTAAAAGCAGCAGGATAGCATAAATATATCCATACTTCCATTGTAATTCAGGCATATTGATGAAGTTCATTCCGTAAATTCCCGCAATAAGTGTGGGCAGGGAAATACACATTGTAACTATGGTGAGAATTTTGAAAATTCTGTTTTGCTCTAAGTCAATCCGACTTGAAACATAATCTTTTAAATCATCCAGCCGTTCGAAATTATTTTGCACATATTCATTAATTACTGATAAATCGTTCAATTCCGAATTGATTGAAATTATGACCTCCGGTGTTAATTTCCGGCTTTTCCGCAGTAAGTGTAGAATCCTTCTGAATTCATTTAAGGCTTCTTTCACTATTAAATTGTTGAATTTCAGCTTTGTGATTTCATCGATTTCTTGTTCTGAAAAACCATTTTGCTGTTGGATATGGGCGTAAGTAGCTTTAATATTTTTTGCAATCAATTCTGTTAAATCGGCAAAATAATCTGAAATGATTTCTAATACCAACAGCAGAAATGTATTCACGGAAAATATGGAGCTATTTAATTTCTCACTATGTTGGCGGTTCTGATTTTCAGAGAAAAACTGATCAAAGTCGATTTTCATAAAAGAGATCAGGGTGTCATCCTTTATAATGATGCAAAGAAATTCTTCTTCTATCTTTTTTTGTGAAGTGTAATAGGGTAATGAAAAGCTGAGAGATAATTGGTCGTCTTTTTCCAAATAATGAGAGCTGATCTCAATGTCTTCGTTATTATTCAGAATGGAGGCATCAATGTCATATAGATTTTCAATTAAGGAAATATCATTTTTTGTAAAATCAGTAACTTGTATAGCAGCCAAGTCGTTCAAATCACGTGGGAGCTCATTGATATTGTTCGTTTTTACCGTCTTTTTATTGTTGTATAGAAGTTCTATTGTCATCTGATGAATGTTTTTTATTTCCGTGGCTTTAAATTAAAGATTATTTGGAAATATTTGTTTTTTAGTTTTTCTTTAGGAAGACGATGGATTTGATTAAGGACCCAATCAATTTTCCTTCTACTCTTAATATTTCTACTCATGACGTTCTGAAGTAGAATCTAAATCTATGTGAAATTTGAAAATTAGATACTTGAATATAACAAAATTGAACTTCATCATCAATTACGTTAACTATTTCAAAATTAATATTATCATTCTGTTCCAAGTTTTTCAAACAATTGACTAGCTCATTTGACCATGCACTAAAAAAGTTGAAAACAAGTGCATGTTTCAAGTCAAAGAATTTGTAAATTTTATTTCTTCCAATCATAATTCTACCAATTTAATACAGGGTGAAAATTTGAAATTTCTCCGATAATAGGGTCTCTGTATCTAGTAAACTTCATTCCATTGTTTGCTGTTCCATCTATTATGGTATTACTATTCGTTTGTAACCTTATTCTGTTCGATGAAATTCCTTCTTCCATAGCTTCTTTATCCCATTGAGTAACTTACGCATCTGATATTTTCGTGGGGTCATAAAGATTCTTTTTAAAAGATCCAGATTTCCAACTTTTTGAGAATATTACCAACTTGGCCAAACCATGGAATTATATCTGCAGTTTGGGCATTAAATGGCAAATCTTGTAAAACTTCAATTTCATAATTAAAAATCTGGGAACATAGTACCCAATTGCGAATCACCTGAAGTCGTTTGTTAGATAGCCTCCAATTACATTTAAAACAATATTTTTAACTTTCTCATTATCATATTGGTCAATATTGTATATTATCATCTTACTTTTTATAGCAAAATCAAGCCACTCAAAATCAGGATCTGAAATCGCTTCACAAAATTCATTATTAAGTTTTTGGTAATCAATATAACCTTGTTTAATTGACAAATCTAAACTTGAAATATTTTGATCTACACTTAAATCATATTCTTCTGTAAATATATTACAAGCCGCTGCTAAATTTCTATATTTTTCTTCCATCATTAAAAATCTGGGTACATTGTCAATAGTTTGTAGTTGCCACCACCTATATCTTGATAGATTGCTAAAACTTTATTTGTTGTTTGAAAACTATTTCCATTACTTGGCACTCCCTTTCCAAAATTACCTGAAGTTGAAGTATAAGTTACAATTTTTCTGTTGCCTTGTTGCACACCATTATTAAAAGCAATTGTACCTGGTTTAGTGTTATTAAATGCTTCTACTACTTTTTGAGAACTTTCAAATTTTGAACTATAAGGAGGAGGATTTCCACTTGCTATAGTTGACCCGTCAGGAGCAATACCCACATTAGCTCTCTTTATCAAAGCTTCATCTGTTACATCATGCCCATGCCTTTCTAAAACGTGAGCATTGGGATGTTCTGTAAGTGCATTAATTTCAGATTGCGAATAAGCAGATTTATCAGGCATTCGTTTTACTATCAAATCATCTCCATTCTTAAATACCTGATAACCATTTGCTGGTTGTCCTATCGGTGTTGCCCCGGAATGTATTGAAGCATTGTAATACTTAGTTGGTAGAATCTTACCATTTGCTATTGTTGCAATTTCATCACCACTACTATTTAAAAGTCTTATTACTCCATTATTTTCAACCGCACTTCCTCCAAATCTCACAATATCATCATAAGTGCTTTTTAACGCTCCTTTAAGATTATCAACCAATCTCCCCGCATTATAAACATACGTCTTCCCTGTCCGGACACACTCCGCCACTTCCCGCATCAATGCTGTTGCATTAGGAAGGGTATTTCCTAATTTCGCATTTCTTACCGCATTTCGAATCGCAAATGCAATAATAATGTGTTTTCCGTTTCGGATACAATTTTGTCCCAAACGAACCGAACCTAGAATGGCACTTTTTGTGATTTTCGTTAAACCAACTGCCAGTTGTGGCATGTTGGCAATTCCCGTAGCTACATCGAGGCAAAATTTAGCTTTTTTGTACGTTTGATAATAGTCAGAATCGTATTCTTCCTGGGTCATTTCCCCATTGTTAAGTTTATTATTAACAGCTAAATCTACGGAAGCAAGCACACCTGAGAAAATGGTCAATGCACCAACGGGGTTAATTGGACTGGTGCAAATGGTTATAACTGCCAGCCCGATTTCCAGCTTGTCAACAAATTCGGCCAGGTTTCTGTCAAAATCTGTAGCATTTACTAAATTATTCAGAATAAACGCATAATATGCCGGAACATAAATACTTTGCCCTTTCGAAAAACCGAGTTCCGGATAATTCTGAGCAAAAATAACTTCTACAAATTCGTAAGGATGAATGGAATAATCCTCACTGTACAAATCATAAACAACATAATCATCAATTACCGTTCCGGGAGCCATAATCTGCGCTCCAAAAGGCGTTTCAACCAGTTTGTATTGCTGTGTTACCAATACAGAACCATTTGCGTAAGAAACCGGAGTTAACGGATGTTTCGAACCCATTTTAAAAGTCAGTCCCATTCCTGCTCTGCCTTGAAAATCTCCAGGTACCAGTCCCATTTCCAATTCAGACGATGGGTTTGCTCCTACAATTATTGGGAATGCGGCAGCAGGGATATCAATCGAGTAAGTTTGTGATCCTGTAAGTGTTAATCCGGTAGTAGGCGTGTAATAGGTTTGCGTAAAACTATCTGATACAGGAACATTCAAATTTGCATAATTTCGATTGATTAAAGTTGTCATGAATTCGAATACCTGACTTAGAACTTCCCTATCAGGTGCATCATTATCAAACCATTCATCTAAATGAGAAGTCAACGAGCTTAACCATGAAAAATTTCCTTCTTTAAACTTATTCAATAAAGCCAACTCATCTTTCAACGGAATCTGCTTTATTAGTTTTAACAGCACATTTTTATTCCCAATAATCCAACTTCCATCGTGCTGCACCAATAAGCCCAGATACTCTGCCCGCTGAGTGATTGTGAGATTAGAAATAGCACAATCTTCTTCTTTATTAATGAAGAAAGCAACTCCTTCAGCTGCATCTTCTATGTCAGAAATAAGCATGCAGGAATCTAATTGATGCTTGTATTTCAGAGGTATATTTTCACCACAAATCTTACTGGAATAAATATTAGGAGAACTACCACCCGCTGATCCTTTGGGAATTCCGGGACAATCCTCATAGAAAGGATACTCGATTTCTGTATGCTGATTATTTCTAGTAAGCGTATAATGTGATCTGTTAGAGGTAAGTGTAGTTGCACTATTCGATCCTGTATAAGGAATTCCCGCATAAGAACTTGTTATTTTACCAAATGTCCAATGGAAATAGCCATGTGAGCCAGCTCTTGCTTTTGGTAAGTATAACTCTCCTGTAGATTTTTTTCTAATGCCAGCAATTCGTCCCTCAAGACCGGCTATTTGTCCTACAAACAGATAAGGCGCATAATCAACATCTAATTTGATTTTATTTCCGTCTAAGTCCAGAAAAACTTCATCATTCGAAAATGTAATACCATCCGGAATGCATTGGTAATCCAACTCGTAGATAGTGTATTCAGCCTCCTCATCATCCCCTTCAAACCATCCAACCGAAACAGGATCATCAATACCTTCCCATTGTGACACATATAAATCCGTCGGATTCTGTACATAATCCATCAGATTTTTGGTCATTCCCTGCATGGAAGCTCCAAGCTCTTCGTCTGAAAAGATATGCCGTAAGTGAAAGGCTCCGTGACCGATTTCGTGGGCAAGAACATCGCCGGCATTAGCAGCACCGGTGAAGACAAATCCGATGTTGCTTTTCCGGGGCATGTAACCGGTAACACCGTTATTACAGCTTAATCCAAAGACGATGTAATAATCATCTTTGTCATAATTGTTCAGGTCTTTAACGGCACCGACATAGTTTCTTAAATCTTTGCTATAGCTAGAGAGTAAACCACTGTTTTCAATGGTAATATCCTTTGTCAAGAATGACTCAGAAGAGATGCTTTTTGTGGTGCTGATGTTGAATTTAACACCAACAGGATCATACATCTTCTTTAAAGCGGCAGTGATGTTCTGCTGTGGAATGGCAACGCCATCAACAGGTACCAAATGCAGGTTGATGACCTTTTCCGTATAGACATGCACCATGAATGAGCTGACCAGATAGGTGATGCTGTCCTGAGGGCTTTTGTAATAAATTCCGAATTCAGCAATCTGGTTGGCAGGAAGATGTTGCGGCAGCTTTATTTTTAAGCTGTCTGCTGAGCTTCCCGGTTCCAATTCCAGGGCTTGTTCTGTTGCCATGTAAACTATCCTGAAATTTTGCTTCAAGATGTTCGCTTCCCGTTTGTGAATGGCAAGAGAAAGTGGTTCCGTACTTCCTCCGGCTATGAAAAGCTTTGCAGGAACATGCACGTTTTGCTGTGTGAACAAATCATAGACCTGTGTATAATAAGAGCTGTAATTTTCATAGCGAAAGGTATCGGTATCGTATTTTGACCCGTTTGTGTTGTGCAGTGTAATGTAAAGTGGTTTGGTGTTGATTTCCGAAATCAGGTTTTCCGGCTTCTTTCCACACTTTCCCGGATTGTTTCTCAGACACTGGGCTGTATAATCCATTCCGGCCTGAATGGCACCTTCAAAAAGTGCGGAATTGTTGTAATTAATGGGCGCATTTTTAAACGGAGCGTTTAGTCGGCTGGTGATACTGTCGATGTCGGCAGAGGTGAATTTACAATGTAATTCTTCGGAATAAACGACAGAGAAAGGCGTGGAAGGGAAATTAGGATTAAAATAATACCGGACAATTCCTTCGCTTCCGCTTTCCAGTATAAAACGGATGACTTTCTGCATGGCCAGCTCAAAGCCTTTGATACTTTGCGGGCTTTGTGACGAATTGGAAGGCAACAGCTGGATCTGAACATTGTTTGCTGCTTTGAAGTTTTGTGTTTTGAGGAGAATCGTCGGGTTGAAATAAACTTTTTTTACAAAATCAAGAAAGCTGGTATTCGCAGAAGTACTCGCGGCAGAAGTATCCGACTGAGCGTAACTGCATAGAGATAAAACAATAAACAGGAAAAGAATATATAGTTTTTTCATGTGTGTAATACGTTAAAAAAGTTGTGTATTAATCGTGTATTCCAGTTGAGAATCTACTATCCATTTTCGTACTTTTTCCAATGCTGTTTCATAATCGCCCACAAGAGCTCCTGAACGATCGACACTTACAGGAAAGTTCAGAATATAGGGAGCTATTTCTTCCAGAATGCGGTAAGCACAAAGTATTTTTTCCTGGGAGTCATTATTGCCGGAATAACATCTTGCAATTGAATGTTGTGTATCCTGCAGGAGAAAATCGAATACTTGCTTGTTCCGTGTGTAAATTATGTCGGGAAGGATCGAATAAATCAGCTGGTCGTTAATAACACGACTGGTAATATTCTGTACGTATTGATCTACACTTTCAGGATCGCCCAGCCTTACCAGCGCTAATAAAACCTTATATTGTTCCTTTTTTCCCAACGGTATAAATTGACCGACATTTTTTAAGAACCGTATATCTTCATCGTTTCCGATAAACCCAATGATCTCAATTCCTTCAATACGAGCAAGGTCGTTAAAGCTGATTACCTGCAGTATGTTTTCTTTGCTGGCTGAAGTAAAATGTTTTCGTTCAAAAGCACGCATTGCCTTTAATGCCATAGCGGCCTGCTTTTTATTGGCAGTTGCGATTTTAGATAAGCTGTAAACCAGGCTCTCTTGCACTTTTGAATTTGATGTTTGCTTTTTCTGAACCTGCCGGATAAGATAGATGGTATTGGCAAATTCGGTGTTTGTACTGTCTCCGGCGATTCTCTGAATAGCGGAAGCTACCTGCTGAACGTCTGTTTGCTGCTGGATTTTTTCAAGTAATTGTTCGTTTAGGCTTGTCGAAAGACAAAACTGATTTACCAAAGTCTGAATATCTTCCTGTGCCGATACATTTGTATGGATTGCCAGGATTAAACCAATAATTGCTAAATATTTCATCTCATTCTGTTTTTAAGAGTTGTCCGACCTGCTGCCAAGATCGTAATTTACATTCATATCAAAACCGCAGCTGATTCCTATGATCGTTATTTCGCCCCTTAAGCCTCCTTTGATAAAGCCTTCCGGAGCTGCTTTATAGTGCGCATAACCGCCTACAGATATGCCGGCGAGTGTTAGCCTTTTTGTATTTCCTCCGGCGACTTCATAGTCAACTCCGATGGCTGCTCCGGCTGATAAATAAACGTATGCTTCTTTCAGTGCGAAACGTGGATCGAAATCGATATCAACATACGTATCCAGTTTGATATACATTTCTCCGAACCCTCTGAATTTAACTGCAGTGAGTTTAATCCAAGGTGTTTTGGCTTTGATGTCAATATTAAGGTTAACTCCTGCGCTGAAACCTGCATTGTTGGCTTCGATAAACGAAGTGATAGATAACCAGTCTTTACACAATAATTTGGCATAAATAGGGTTCTGCTGTGTACCTGCATACACGAACCATTTTTTATTTAAGCCGTCAAAGTTAAAAGCCATCTGACCTCCTGCGCACAGAATCGGGGAAGTGTTAAATTTAATATCCAACTGTCCTTTAAATGTCTTTATAGCGCTGTAATAGCCGATAACTCCAGTACAAGTGGCAAGCGGAGGTAATTCCGTGTTTTTGAATTTGAAGTTTCCGACATCTGCAAAAGTGAACATTTCCATTGACCAGGCTCCCTGATTGATAACTACTTCGAGCTGCATATCCAGCTGTACGATTTTTCCGGAAACCGGTGTGTCATAAAACTTAAACTTCATTCCGAGTCCCAGCTTATTCTGGCGGCAAGGCTCAACCGGAGCCGTAGGAGAGGAGCGCTGCATGTGGTGGAATGCATAACCGCCTATTCCGTATAATGACAGCGGGATAGGAGACAGCGATATGTTGATTCCTTCGACATCAATGCTGGCGAACCAGTAGCTGAACATGGTTGTATCGCTCGCCATTGCTTCCTGTTCTTCCTGGTATGCCTGATAAGCAGCCGCATCTGAAGGATCTACCGGCACGACATAATTATCTGAAAGTGGAACTGAATAGCTTGTTTTACCGGTAATGAACAACGCTTCAATGGTTATTTTTTTAGGTTTTTTCAATGCCACGCGCACCATTGCCCTCCAGTGATCCCCATAAACAGGATCATCTTTGGTATGTTTCAGCATTCCTTCGACATCACATGCGGCTGTCTGGATTTTAATATAGGTCGGGTCAAATTTGACGATCTTATCAATTTCGCCGTTTTTGATTTTATCGCCCATATTGCTGAAATCGAAAGAAACGTTCTTCAGAATACTGGAAGCGATTCCGTTTTCATCGTTGAGCATTCCGCTTAAGGCGTCTCCAACCAAAGCATTAAACCCTTGTGAGGCGCATTCTCTGCCGATATCCTGCAAAATTTTATTCCAGTCGATACCGTTACAGGCATCTAACACGAGATTTTTACCGGTATTAAGGATATTTTTAAGGCTGACGCTTTTAATTCCGTCCACAATGGTGTCACCCAGATTTTCAAAAAGATTTCCGGCATTCTGAATAATATGGTTGATGCTGATGTTTGCATTTTTTCCGTTTTTAATCAGCTCAACTCCCATGTAGCGAATCTGGTCTGCAATGAAATCCGTGATTTGCTTGGAAATAGCATTTTCAATGAAGTTGGTGATTTTACCGGTTACATTATTTTCAAAAGAGCTGGCTACAGACATTTTTATCTGCGAAACCATTGAGTTCTTTGCTGTTTTTATAATAGCCGTGATAGCTTCTCTTGCCTGATCATTTTCTATATTATTGATCAACTGTGTCTGTATCTTGTCAAATATCTTCGACACGAGCGAATCAATCTGATTATTGATCGGAACAACCGCTTTGGTGTTAACAAAATCCCTGAATTTGGTGGTTGCCTTGTTAGTAGCGTTAATTATCGGTTGATTCACCCTTCTGATGACACCTTCCAGTGCGTTAAGCATCAGATCATCAAGGAACTCTTTCGGATCTTTATCTATCGCTGTTTGTAAGAGGTTTGAGTTGAGCGCCTGATAACCTACTGTAATGTAATCTCTTGCTTTTCCGACTTTCTCTTCATCAATGAAAAGAATAACCATTTCGGCAGCTTCCAGTATTGTTTTTAATGTTGCGATCGTATTGCCGGATATCAGCACGTTTTTATTATCAGAAACAGAAGAGGTATCTCTCATGTCAATTCCAGCATCTTCAGAGTAGGCTAATAGATCATCTGACAGATTGGAAGTGCTTGCTTGCGTTGCATCAGAGACTCCGGAAGTATCTGTTTGTGTAAAGCCCGGTAGAACAGAGGAAATATCACTTCCACTTCCCGTAAATACACCGGACAGCAGCGGGTTTATATACATTGAATAGGCATTAACGACCGGAGCACTGTTTTCTCCGGCGATGTTTTCCGCCATATTCATTTTTGCCGATACACCGAAAGCATAAACATTACGGTCCCTTCCGCAGCCCACATAATCAATGATCATGTTGTAATCGCCGCTTTTGGCAAATGCCTGTGAATTAAGAGAAGCCGGGCTGTTAGGATTGTCAAATCCTATATTTCCGTTGCCCCAGGCTGTAAATCCCTGAAGATTTTTCAGCTCGGTCTTAAAATGAATCCAGGCAGCATCAATATCCATTTCGATACGGTTATTTCCTTTAAAAACCGCACGGGTAATTTTCATTTCGACCTGTTCTTCTGCAGCTCCCTTAGCGTTAAAAACAAATTCTAAATCGACAAGAGATTCATCGATATTCCCCTTTTGAAATCCATAATTCGTGACAGGAATTGTAAAAGGAAAGAATCGTGCTGTATCAATTACGGGAATCCGGATATCTCCGGTGAGATGGCCTTTCCTGAAAAGATTTTGTTGGATATCAATTGAAAATACTGTTGAGGAAGACGGGAATGTGTTGAATTTTATGGTGTCATCTGAGGTGAAAGGAATTGTGCACTTAAACGTTAATCCAGCCGGATCAATGAAGAGTTCATTTGAATCTGCAAAATCATTGTACACAGACACATTCAGTTCTCTGTCTGAGATCAGCTGTCTGCTGGCATCCCCGTCCATAGGAATTACCAGTTCCGCTAACTGGAAATAAACTCCTTTCCATAAAGAATCCGCACGGCGGTCACCGGGAGATTTTCTTTCAGAAATATCAATAAAATAATGTCTCCCCCGAACACCATAATTCGTATTTGCAACAAAAGCAATCTGCTCTGTCGTGTAATTCGGGTTATTTTCCTCCATATAGAACAGCTGCTGCTGATTTTTAAACGGAACCATTACTGTTGTTCCGATTAAATCATTGACTTTGGAAGGCAGCTCAACAAACCCTTCTATTCCGAGATCATATTTGTTCTGAACAACCTTGATGGCAGATGATTTCTGTACCAAAAGATTAAACCCGTAAGGTTCTAACAGCGGAAAATTATAATCTTCTCTGAGGAAAAACGGCTGTTCATTTCCAAGAGTGAAGGAGTAATTGGCCAGCTGTAATTTTGTATAGCGGGAATGAAGGATGGGCTTTTTGTTATTTGCCATAGCCAACGGAATCTCCCACGAACAGACTCCGCCTAAGCGAAGTTCCTGATGAGTGATAAAAATACTGTCCGGCTGAAAGGTCAGTACCCCGTTTTCGGTTACTTCTTTAGGCTGGATGGTATAGGCAGAAATAAGTATTTCATCCCGGATTTCTCCTCCGATCATCAGCCATTTGTTATTTCCTATGGATTCTAAACGGACATTATTAAATCTGAAAGAAGTATAATTGGAACAGGATTCTTTTAAAAGTGTTTTTCCCGTTCCGGATATCAGGTTGGTCAGTGTATCATACGAAGTGATTTCCGTTACTTCGATTAAAAAATTAGCGGCATAAAAGTTCTCAATCGGAGGTGGGCCAATAAAGGTGTTTACTTTACTTTTTGCAATGATCTGCTGTCCGCTTTTCCCCGTTACCTGCCAGGCGTAGGGGTTCATCTTTTCGAAAGAATTCAGTCGCTCATTGCTGATCGTATAAGCACTTTTTTTATCCAGTCCGGGATTAGATGTATAAGTTGTGATCGCCTGATTGTTTAATATGGCTTCCTCTGCGGTCTGGTCCGTGTTTACCTTTACCAGCTTAAAATCATAAGTTACGAGCTGTCCGGAAATGGTATTAGCCGGTCGTTCCCATATAAATGTTCCCTGGTCACTTAACGAAAGCATACGGTTGTTTTCGGGAGATACCAAAGGAATTTCTCCTCCTTCCGGATATCCGTAATAAAACCAGCAGGGAGCCGAGTACCCGTTGTTTTTAATCTGGGTATGTGGATAATTTTCGATTGCCTGAATGGTATAGGCATACCGTTTTCCTGTTTCCAGGACAGGATCGGCAATTGTATAATTATATACAAATGAGGATAATAATTCCGATTGCCATATCAGAAGCGCCTGGTTATTAAGAATTGCTTTTGCCGGATATTCCGTATTCGTAGTGATCTCATAAAGATTAATCTGGTACTGTGTATTCGCGTAATCTATCTGAGAATTGGAATTTGTCAGCATCCAGTTGAAAATAAAATTGGGAGGGTCTATTTGTGTGGCAACACTTCCGCATGCCGGAGCTATAATAGTAGGCGGATCACTTAACGCCAGTTGTACGATGATGCAATGTTCTTGTGACAACACCACATTTTGCTCATAATCATATATTGTGAAACACAGGGTATATTGTCCTTCGGGAAGCCGTCCGTTGGTTTCCAGCTGCTGACGCGTGATTCCTGAAAAAATCAATCTGTTAAAGTCAAAGACATCTGCAAGATCTCCTCCGGTAACAATATTAGGCTGGCCGGAATAAAGCGTCAGAGAGCCTGATGGCCTTACGCCCGGAATAGATCGGATCTGAATGCCCGGACCGGTTATTTTTAATGACAAATAAACATCTCGTGAAGGAACTGATTGATCGTGAAGCTGTACATTTAACTGCAATTTTGGTTTAATTGCGGAATAAAAATCATCAAAGTAGATGGAGCACGGTCCGAGAACAACAGGTGTAACGGAAGTGGGATATACCTGAGATAATACAGGATATGCTGTTGTGATGAACAGGAATACGAAAAGTAATTTGGAGTAAATAAATTTTATCTTCATGATTATTTATTTCTTATCAGTAAAACAGAACCTGTGTATTTTCTCTTGGAATTATCAAAGGAGATAATATAATAATACATACCGTCGGGTAATAATTCCCCGGTTTTATTTTTCCCGTCCCAGGTGTTATCGTATGCCTTCCTTGAGAATACTTCATGCCCCATTTCATCGTAGATGTTTATGGTGTTATCAGGATAGCTTAAAATATTTTCTATGATCCATATTTCGTTTTTCCCGTTTCCGTCAGGAGTAATGAAATTATAAGGCTTTATGTAATAATCATTATTTACCCGGATAAAAACAGAATCTGTATTAATACAATGATAATTATCCGTTCCGGAAACAAAGTAGATGATCGATTCCTGAGGTGTAATGACAGGGTTATAAACCGTAGGATTATCCATCGCTGTCGAAGGGTACCAGGTGTATTCCTGCGCTCCTGCAGCTGTAAGCTGAATACTTTCTCCTTTGTTAATGACAATTGTATCCTGCTTGATTTTTACCAGTGGCAGCGGATATACAACAACCGGCTTGGAAATTGAATCAGTACAACCCTGATCGGATTTTATTTTTTGAGTGACAACATAAATTCCCGCTTCTGAATAAAGATAGGCGGGAGCATATTCCGCCGAACTGTTCCCGTCTCCGAAATCCCAGGTAGTATAAAACATTCCGGCAGTTAATACTGTTGTATTATTAAACGTCAGCTCCTGTCCGTCACAGGCATTTAAAACTTCAAAATTTGCGACCGGAGCTTCATAAACAAAAACATCCTGAACAACTGTATCTTTACACCCGTTAGAAGAAACGGCAATCAGTGAAACACTATAAGTGCCTTCATTCAGATATTCTTTGACAGGGTCAGGAAGAGTTGAGTTGGTGTTATCTCCGAAATTCCATAAATAGGAATCTATTATACCATAATTAACCATTGATGTATTGTGGAATTCTATGGGAATTCCGTAACATTCGCTCTGGAAATCGAATGCTGCTTCAGGCCTGTCAAAGGTGACGAGCAGTTTCAGTACCGTGTCGGAACAGCCCCGGTCTGATACGGCTATCAGCTGAGGATAATAGATGGCAGAGGAGTCGTAATATGTCTTCGGTGAGAGCTGTTGTGCTGTTGTACCGTTCCCGAAATTCCAATGATTTTGAAATGTCCCGTAAGGGATAGAGCTTAGGCTGGTGAAGGAAACAGAGTCCCCCTGACAGGTATTCTGAACAAGAAAATCAGCAACAGGTTTCGGATAAATCTGAATGGTTTTAATTTGCTCCTGTACACAATTAGAGTCTGAAATAACTTTTAGTTTGACAGGATACTGGCCATAATTGGAGAAAACATGTGAAGGATTCAACAAACCGGAAGTAATCCCGTTTTCAAATAACCATTGAACGGTAAACTGAGAAACAGAATCTACCTGAATATGGAAAAAGGAAGTGTCTGAAAAACAATTATCATTAAACGTGAAATCAATAACCGGCTGTGGTTTTATATATACCTGTTTCAGGATACTGTCCGTACAACCGAAAGTAGTGGTTGCTTTTAAGATAACGGAATAGGCTCCGGATCCTGAATAAGTATGCTGAGGAGCAATGGCAGAGGATTGAGTTCCGTCTCCGAAATTCCAGCTATAACCAGCTGAGGAGGCTCCGGAAAAGCTTTGATTGTAGAAAAAGGTAGGTGTTCCGAAACAGTTGTTGGCTGCTTCAAACTGTGGAACAGGCTTATCCCGCAAGATAATTGTTTTAATGACCGAATCCGCACACCCGAAATTACTGGTTCCCTTTAATTTGATAGTATTGCTTCCCGTTACGAACTGGCTAAAAACAGGATGTTCCAGAGCAGATGCTCCGTTTTGCCCGAAGCTCCATGAATAAGTAACTATTGACCCGCCTGAAATAGTGCTGAGATTGGTAAACTGAATATCATCCCCGAAGCATAAAGTATCTGCCGTTGAAAAATTAATGACCGGAACAGGATAGACCTGTATATTTCTGGTGACGGAATCAGTACAGCCATTAAAGCTGGTTGCTTTAAGTGTAACAGTGTATGTTCCGGAAAGCTCATATCTGTGAGAAGGATTTTTTACATGTTCACTTGTACCGTCTCCAAAGAACCATTCATAATTGTTAGCTCCCGGAGTTGTATTTTGAAAAGCGATATTACTGTTCCTGCACTGATTGGAAAAGCTGAAATCAGTTGCCGGCAATGATTCCACATTTATTGTTTTGACAGTGCTGTAAACAGCCGGGCATCGTCCATTTTTTACCTGTACCCTGAAATAACTGGTTACACCTAAGGAAGAGGTCGTGAATCCTTCTTCTGTATTTGCTACCGGCAACCAGGATGTCTGATCCGTTGAGGTTTCCCATTCTGTGATTTTCCCGGTATAATTTGACAGATGCAGCGCTACACTTTTATTCTCACAGATATTTTCGATCCCGCTGATGCTGCCACCTGAGGAAGGGGATGAAACAATCAGCTTATGTGTATTGCTGTAGGAATCAGGGCAATATTGATTGGAAACCTTCACTCTGTAAAATTGGGATTGTGAAACGTTATTCTGCTGAAAGAGCAGATTATCCACGGATGTATTGATCCACGGACCGTATTCAAAAGCGGATGATTCCCAGATGTAGCTGTTTCCAGCTGCTCCGGTTAAGGACAATTGAACTGCGTTTATACCCGAGCACAGAGAATCTGTGCCTGAAATTGTACCGCCTGCAGTAGGAGCGTGAACAGTAACCGGGAACGGAGCTGTTAATTCGGAAGGACATACGCTGTTTTTTACCGATACCCGGTAGAGCCTGTTTTCTGAGAAGGAACGATAGAGCTGGTTGCTGTCGGTAGAATTAGCCACAGTTATCCATGACAGCCCGTTATTAAGGCTGTATTCCCATTCCTGTATTTCTCCCTGCTGATTTATAAGCTTTAACAGGCCTCCTGCATTTTCACAATAATTGTTCTCACCGGTTATGATACCTGATTTTGAGGTTTCTGCAATTTTTACTAACAGCGAATTGGAAGCCGCAGGCAGATATCCAGGAGCCTGGACAATCACACGGAAATGTAATGATTGGGAAAGGTTAGTGAAGTTGTAAGTGGAGGAAGTGTGTATAACAGGTGTCCACGGATCACCTCCCGAGCTGCTGTATTCCCATCGTAAAATATTCCCGGAATGAGCGTTTAATGTTAGCACTCCGCTATTTGTGACTCCGCATATAAGTGTGTCATTACTGGTCAGCTGCCCTCCGACAGTTCCCTGAGCGAACAGGAAAAAAGCAGGTGCGTTCAGCAGATATAATAATGTTAACAGGTATTTCATTTCTTTATTTTTAATAACCATGGCTCTCCGTTCAGGTAATTGGAATATTCTTCTTTCTTTTCTTTTTTGAACAGGACAAGCTTATCTCTTGCAATTTTTACATCTGAATATTCTGCTACTAATGTGATGAGGTAGAGCTTCTTTTCATCGGAATCAAAAGACTGTATAGCTGTCTCGTAATTTAATTCCCGTTTTAAGGTTTTCTTGAATATTTTTGCATTATCCAGATTTTTAAAAGCTCCTAAAACAATAAAATACCTGTTATTTACCTCACTACTTAATTTTTCGATAACGGATTCATTTTGTGTTGAAACGACTTCATACGCTTTTTTACCTGTAGCTTCCTGGGATTTCTTTTCAGCGTTCTGAGTTTTCTTTTCAGTATTTCCTGAAGATAAGGCTTTATTAATTTCTTCTTTCGAAACTTGTTCTGTCTTTAAGTTCAGAATCTCATTCTTCTGGAATTTCATAGTTTTTTCAAGAGAGTCGATGCGTCTTTTCAATTCCATGATTCTGAGCTCATGCTGATCCAGCTGTTCCTGTATTTCTGCAGATACATTTGCTGACCGTTTCCATTTTACATCTTCGGATGATTTAGGCCGGCCTAAGTAAACCTTGATTCCTATTTCATGCGTATTGGAAAAAACGGTGGAGAAAGCAGACAGATTACGCTGATAAGCATAGCTTATTTTTACCTGGCGGAACAGGTCTATTCCGAAGTGGAGATAAAGATTTTTACTTTGTCTGTACCCAATGCCGAAATCTATTTTGTTGGCATACGAGAAAGAATGAAGATTATCGATATTGAACGGAAGTCCCTGGGTGCTCATAATGATTAACGAAGGAATATAGCTCCAGTCTTTCGCAATTTTTACCGGATATCTGAAAAACAACGTGTAATAAGGAACTTTACGGACGTTTAATTTTTCCTGAAGGGTAGCATTCTCTATCTGAAAAGATTTACCAAAGAATAATTGTGTGGAAATACCTACTTGGAGTGTTTTATAACGGTATTGAAGGCCGACTGTTGTTTTTCCGATTATTCCCGACATTCCACCAGTGTACATCATAATTTCATCCGGATCAGCGGCAATGATTCTCTGAAAATCGATCTGATTTTTTTCTACTCCTAACTGAACCCCGAAATTCACAAAATTATTATCGTTGATTCTCAGACTTTGACGATAACCTACTGCTCCGCTAAGCCTGCTTGAAAAGCTGACATTGTATTTTGCCAGGTGAAAACCCAACCCGAACTGGTTGCTTTTTAAGCTGGTCTCTGCAAGTAATGAAAGGTTTTCAGGAGCTCCTGAAATTCCCGACCAGTATTTCTGGTAGTTCAGAGCCAAAACGGGAATTTTGGCATATCCGTAATTAGAAGGATTAATCATGCTGATATTCTCATGAATCAGATTGTTTGTCGGGAAATTCTGAGACAGCCCTTCCCGGAAAACACAACACAGCAAAACAATAGTGACAAAAATGATGTGCTTCATAGATTAATTCACTTTAACAAGTTTGAAATGTTTATTGATTCTTCCTTTCATACTTTCCGAAACAATAGTGATGTGATAGAATCCGGCAGATAAATGTTGTAAATCATACGTCAGCTCAATGTTTTTAGTGTCTTCGAAACTGTTGTGCTGAATTAATTGCCCCAGATGATTATACAGGGCAATTGTCGTTGACGCTTTGTCATTGAGTGAAACAGAAAGAAAAGCGCTTGTCTCGGCCGGGTTCGGATATAAGTTGACATTTTCAAAGTCTAAACTATAGACTACAGGTGAATATTCCGGCTGTACGTAAAATGCTTTCGATTTGATCTCCTTTTTGTAAGTACTGTAACAATAACCATTTGAAACAGTAAGAGAAGACATGTACGTATCCGCTTTTACGTAAACATGAACAGGGTTGGCAACGGTATCCGTCGTTCCGTCACCAAAATTCCAAAGATAGCTGCTTGGTGAAGGTTCGGACAGGTCAATAAACCGGAGTGCGAGATTCTTAGTGGTATCAGTATCAACCAGGTAGAATGCGCTGATTTGCTGCGGTGATTTTACCAATTCGAAAGTATCTCTGGAAATACAATTATTGACGTTCGCTGTCAGATAATAGGTTCCGGTTTCAAATACTGAGATATTTTGAGAAGAAGCACTAAAACCGATATCGGAACTCCAAGTATTTGTACCAAACAAACTTCCTTTTAACTGGACAGGTGTTTCTCCGCAGATATAATAAATGGGAGCATGATTCGGAATCACAGGAGACGGAAGGAAAGTAACGTTGACTGCATCACTGGCTTCGCATCCCTGTGTCGTCCGGACAAAAACAGTATATACATCACTGCTGGAAGGTGTAAATACCGGAGATGAGCTGACGATTGCATGGGAAGTTGAGCTCCATTCAAAAATATAGCCGGTCTGAGAATAATCAAAAGTGACAGGTGTATTCGAGCAGACAGTTATATCTGCTCCTAATTCAATTGAAGGAACCTCATTTATGACAACATTCATAGTGTCAGCTGTAAAGCAATTGTTTGTAGGATTGGTGATCGTCAGAATGTATTCTCCTGATGAGGTAAACGTCTTGATTGCGCCTGTTTCGCCATCACTCCAATTGTAAGTATAATTACTGTTGTTTCCTGCAATGACAGTATATTCCCCACAGGAGGAAACAGAGTTTCCGGTTAAACTTGACAGCGGATTCTCATTAATGCTTACTGAGATAGTATCGCTGTCAGTACAGCCGTTGAGATCAGTTACGAGGACATGGTAGCTTCCCGAATAGATAACCTGGAATTCAGGAGAATTACTACCGTCCTGCCATTGATAACCGGTATAATTGCCGGCATTCAAAATAAGAGGTGTTTCACTTTTACATAAAGTGATGTCCTGACCAAGATCGACGACCGGTTTTTGATATACCTGATAAATCTGTATCGTATCAGATCCGGTGCACCCGTTCTGATCTGTAACTTTTACCCAGTAAATTCCCGGTTGATTTACATGCAATGTAGCGGCAGAAGATCCGTCATTCCATAAATAGCCTGCTCCGAAAATACCGGTATTTAAAGTTGTACTTTCACAAATGGACATATCACTTCCCAGATTTGGCTGAAATGAAGAATTTAAAGTTACTGAAATAGGGAATTCTTTGAAACATCCGTTTGCAGAAGTAAGCTGTAATGTATAATTTCCTGTTTGGTTCACGGTATATACAGGAGATGTTATGTTTCCCGGGTTCCATAAGTAAGAAGCATTTGGCGTGGTGGCATCAAGCGTGTAAGAAGTGCCGCACGTCTGAATTTGAGTCGCATTATAAGCAGGTAATGATTTTACCGGTACATTCTTAATTATAGTGTCTTTACACTGGTATTCATCTGTAACAATCAATTGTACATTGTGATTACCTGCTGAGGAAAACAAATAAGATGTGCTGAGCAATGTGCTCGCTCCATTTCCTCCAAAATTCCATTTATAATTCAGGTTATTTCCCAGCGAAGAAGCGCTGAAATCTGTCGGTATTCCATAACATACTTCGTTGTAAATGAAATCTGCGACGGGTTTAGAATGTATCATAATTGTTTTCTGACCGGAAGCAGTACAACCGTTGATATCTGTTATATTAAGTGTTACGGATTTGCTGCCGGCAGTAGCATAAGTATGCTGAGGGTTTATTTGAGTAATGTCAGTTCCGTCTCCGAACTCCCAGTGATATTGACTGGAGGTATTGATTGTCCCTGCTGGAGTAAAGTTGATTTGTTCATTTTGACAGGCTGAAACGGGTACCGTAAAATCAGCGGAGGGATTTGCAAAGATCTGAAATGCCACACTGGTACTATCGATGCAAAAATCATCAGCATATATGTACAATGTTGCTGTTTTTATCCCGGAAGTAGTAAAGGTCTTGTCCGGAATATATTGATTATAAGTGCTTCCGTCGCTGAATTTCCACTTATAATGAGCATTGGAATTCAAAACAATGGAATTATTTTCGATTGTTAAAGGTGTATTGACACATCCGTTGTACACGTGAATACGCGCAGTATCCGCAGGATAAACAATAAAATTCTGTTGTACACTATCTATACAGCCCAGTCCATTCCCGATGGTCAGGTTTACTGTATGAGCTCCGGGAGTAAGCTGACTTAATGTAAGCTGATCTGGAACAGCGGTCGTTGCCGGTACCAGATCCAGGCTCCATGAGTAAGAGCTTATATTATTGGCAGAAGGTATTGTTGTCGGAATTGAATGAGAAGCATCAAATGTAAATGCCTGGTAATAACAATTAAAATCGTAGTGAATAACTGCCTGTGGAGGATTAAAGGAAGGAACATTTATAATGGTATCCGCTTTACAGCCGTAATTTGAAACCAGTTGAAGCTTTACCGGGTGAGTTCCTGCTGTATTGTAAATGTGATAAACCATGGGGTCTCCGGAATTATAAGCTGAAGATCCGTCAAATATCCAGGTGCTTGAAAAGCTTCCTGTTGCGATGACAGAAGTATTTTTAAATTCCGTAGAGTCTCCTGTACAGGAAGCATCGTAGCTGAATGAAGCTTTCGGATTAGCAGCTACTTTAGCAATCTTTAAGGTATCTCTTATAAAGCAACCTTTATTGTTATATATTTCAACTCCTATTTCCTGCGGAACGGTCAGCGGATAAAAGGTTCTGTCAGAATGGAAAGAATCATCGTCCCAGTAACAATTCTGACTTAATAAAGAAGAATTAGTCTGAAAAACAGTAACATTAAGGCTATCTGTATTGCAAAGATGAACAATGCTGTCAGGAAGATTGGACTGAGGATATTCAGAGCAGAGCGTGTCTGCCAGTGTTATCCTGAATTTCATTGTCTGCAGATTTACAATAGGGTGAGAAAAAACACTGGTATCGGTTATTGCAATGCTGTCGTAATGGTTTGTATAAATGTTTTTGATTCGTATAAAATCATTATCCTGAAACTGTTTTGAGATATATACCCCCAACCGTGCCGGATCTACTCCCATGCTTAAATAATCCACATCCGGAAAATAACGTATAGAAACAGAGTCAGGCCGTACTACATCATGGGTTATCGTATCGGTAATCGAAATGTCAAAAAAACGGTCAATGCTGCTGTTTCCTGCGTATAGCTGTTTTATGTGGCCTCTGTAAAATTCTACCAGCTTCGATTGCTCCGTATTCAGGTACAGGCCAGTATTAAATTGATTTTCAGTCATACTGTCCGATACGAGGTATTTAGAATACAGGAACCCCTTTCCTCTGAATCGTTTCTGAGCGTTTTCTCCTACAATAAAAGGATTGTTTTTCACACTGTTTGTACCTAAGCTTAAATCAAGGAACACTCTTGCAATGGAATCCAGTATGATATTGCCTTTTACAAAAAATATACTGTCTCTTACCGCTACATTATTGTCGATATACAGATCGCCGGCGGACTTATCAATAATCAGCTGATTCAATTTGATCTTTACCGTATCAGAAATGGCAGAAGTATTTAACTGTATCATTCGTGAATCAGTATTTCCGACAAAGGTCAGCCTTGCTCCCTGATAATTTGTTTCAGGTCGCTCGAAATTAACTTCTTCCCGGTTTACAATAAAATCTTTTGTGATCCGGATCTCTCCGTTAATTGCCTGAAATCCCGGATCGGATTTTAAATGTTGAAAATCTCCGTCCACATATAAAAGGGAATTTTTTTTCATAGTAAATACAGCAGCGGTGTCATTAATGAAAAATCCTCGCTGACCGGAAACCATCGTAAATATCCCCAGAAAAAAGATAAGGAGAAGTGCTTTCATAAACAGGTGTTAAGGTAATTTGATGATATAGGCTAACACATAGTAAACCGGACGGTTATCAAATGGTTGTGCATTCAGTCCGTCGGATGTTCCGTTTCCGGTAGTTCCGGTATGGCGGTGAGCGCCTGTAACCGATGTTGGGACGTTTCCTGCATTTCCTGGGTATCCTCTCACTATATCAGTACCTGTATTCCCTCCTGACCTGTCTTGTGAAATATAGCCTACTTGATGCGAGTGATTTCCATCTTGTGAAAATGTTCCTCCATCAGATCCTTCTCCGATAGTATGCTGATGTCTGGGTAAATTGGCTTTCTCCAGTGTTACTTGATTTGTCCCGCTTGAGTTTCCGATTGTTGAATAATCAGTATTTGACGGATCATAACCGGCAATGAATTTTCCTTGTAAGTCTGGTGTAGGAAAGAATGCCATATTTCCGTTTAGGTTATACACATGAAGGCCACCATTGCATAGAGCCCAACCTGACGGAATATTGGCAATGCTTCCGGACCACATAACAATTGCTCCGGTCGGTACAAGTGCATTATTGCTGAATCCGGATACATAAAGATTAGGTGTCTGCACTCTTCCGCTGTCTATGATAAGGTCGCCTTTTACTTTTGGAGAGACATCAGGAGTATTATTATTAGGATAGGAGCTATTGGGATTTTCTTTAGGCAGCAAACCTACCCAGCGATTCCCGTCAAAATAATAAAAGATTTTTTCATCAGTATCAAATACGAGGAGAGATGGTGCCGGATTTGTAATGGATAATCTTTCCAGCCTGGATACCCGTGGAAGCAAAGCCCCTCTGACTTCGTTGGCGGGCGATTGAATATCTATAGCCGCTGTTTCGTCAGGCGTTGCTGTATTAATCCCTATTTGAGCATTAAACACATTCAAACAAAGAATGTTTCCTAAGATTCCTAAAATTATTTTCTTCATAATTATTTTTTTAGAGAGACTTTAAGTTTATAAATTTCACTTCTGTAAATATTTCCTTCCTTATCATAAATTCTGATTTGATATTCCATTTCTTTACCGGATGACAGGTCAGAATCAGAAAATCTTCGTTCGTGGCTGATATATTTAAGTACTTTAAATTCCCCGCCACAGACTCTTCTGAAAAGAACTTTTTGGGCGATTTCCTGTTCTTCGAAATCCTGCTCATATTTCCACGCTAAATGAAGCGTATTGATTTTTCTTGCATATTTTACTTTTGAAAAACGGACAGAAATAGTACTTTCTTTCTTTTCCCGGGGAACTGATAATTTAAACTCATTGGAAGGCAGGGAACGGTTTCCGGCTTTGTCTGTAGCTATAATCCGGTAAACATATTCCGTTCCGGTTTCATAATTCCTGTCAAAATACATGTTAATATCCGGCGGAACCAACGTATGGTTTACCTGCTCAAAGACAGCCGCAGTATCTTTTAACTTTTTTCTGAAGATGTTATAACCCAGCAAATCCAGCTCAGTATTTTTCACCCATTCAATCCTGATTTTCTGATTTTCCAGAATTATGTTTTTCAGGAAAGGTTCTCTCGGTGCAGTAATGTCTATCATAGAATTTGAAGCCAGAGCTGACAACTTACTTTCGTTGAGATTAGTATCCAGGGATATGACAGCATAGCTGAACTTGTTCATCGCATTTTTCGGCAGGGAGTCTATAAAGAAATTATCTTTAAACGGAGCAGCTGTTAATAAGCTCAGATTATTGATATCATTTTCGATCGATCTGTATATTTTATAACCTAACAGATCTTTCTCCTGGTTCGCCTTCCATTTGACAATCAGGCGGGCAGAGTCGCTTACAACAATAACATCTTCGGGAATCCCCGGAGGAATGAGGTCCAGTATTTCCACTACGACTTCATTGGAAAAAGCTTCATTACCTTCTTCATCTACAGCTGCAACTGTTATAAAATAAAGTCCTTCATCGAAATTTTCCACTTTGAAGGAAGAATCCTGGAAAAACAAGGTGGAATTTGTATTTAATGATTTTAACAGGGTATCATCCGGTGTTTTGTAATACAGCTTATATTCCCTGAAATCCTCTTCTTTTTCCTCTTTATACCATTTTAGGTCAACAGTCTTGCCATAAATTACCTTTCTCAGATGTACGGGAGCTGCGGGTAATGTTTCGTCTTTAATTCTGATTTTTATAGGCTCGGATGGTATTGTAGGCTGATTAAAAAAATCCAGCCCTACAAGCATATAATAGTATGTATGCTTTTCTTTCAGGAATTCATCGCTATAGAAAAAACGGGGATATTCACTTTTACCCTCTTGATTTTTCACTTTTGAAACTAAAATAGGATCCTTTGTGATCAATTCTCCTATTGAATCTTTTGATTCAGAACGGTATATATTTACACCGTAATAGCTCAGAGGATCAGGCTTCCATCCAAAAGTAACACCTCGTCTTTTCTGATCATAATAGATGCTGTCTATTTTAGCAGAGGACGTTTCTGCTCCGAACCGGACAGGTTTACTTATACCAAGTACTTTTCCTGATTGATTTTCCAGCTTGTAATAAAAGCTTTGCGGTTTCAGCTCAATATCATTATCTGAATAATAGATTCCCAGATATTTTGATAACGGAATACTTTTGAATGATTTTAGCGTTAAGATAAGCTTGCTCAGATCTTCTAATTCCGTATTATTTTTCAGTATTTCTTTTAAAACGGAGAGCTCATTATCTTCACTTAGGTCTTTTGCAGAGAAAGAATAGTCAAATTTTTTGATTAAAGTAGTATTTAATTTTATCCAGTTGGAGGAGTCGGAAGAACGATAAATATTTACCCCTTCTTTTAAAATTAATTCAGGTGCATACCACTTTAGCTCGATACTGCTTTTATTGATTTTTGCAACCATTTGAACAGATTGGGAATAAACCACAGTTGTGCCTATAAAGAATATTATTGCCAGTAGTTTATTTATCATTTTTCCGATTATTAATGTATGTTTTTATTTGTTTGTAACCAGTATTAAAATTATAGCTGTAGGTCAGAGTCATCCTGTTTTCAATAAAATCCTGTGCCCCGGAAGTGACTGCTTTCCTTTGAATGAATGCATAATTTACCTTAAAGCTTTGAGATTTGGATATCGAGTAATTAATTCCTGCTACAATGGCAAAATTCTGGTTTGTGAGCACTTTATTTTGTTTGGCCTGCTGAAACGAAAAGCTGGAGCTTAATCTTATTTTTTTATTCAGAAGTGAGCTGTTTATTCCAAACGTCGGTCCCATATTAAATAACATTGTTCCCGCAGTTTCATTCTGACTGATGTTCAGTCCCAGGACAAAACCGATGTTCTGGGGCTGAAGCTGAATGTTATATCCGGGGTTGAGCAATACTAAATTACTTGTCTCCTGTTTATTCCCTGAAGATTTCTGTAAAGTGGACTGTACGGAAAAAGTGTGCTTTATGTCTTTCCCTAAAGAATAATTCAGCATTACATTTCCGGTTTCATTCAGCTGGGCAAACCGGATGGAGTCATAATAAATGTCGTAAAGAGCAACAACATTACTGCTGAAATTGGAGTAGGAGAGATTAATGTTCAGATTTTTTACGACATTGATACCTACCATTAAGCTCCCTGCAATTTTTCGTTGAGTTGCGATTTGTTTTTTGTCCAGGTTATTTTCCTGAAGCCCGATGCTGCCGTTAAGCACTATTAAATTATTTTTAAAATTCTTTCCTAGGGAAAGCGCATATTCCTGTATGTCATTTGCGATAAACGGCGATCCCAGACTGGCATAATCAGGATCTATCCGCTTAAATTTTGCCCCGATTGTGTATCCTTTCAGCTCATAATCCATTTGAAAATTATAGGATGAATTTATTTGAGTGTTAGCTCTGGGAGTAAAGATCTTGTTCAGGTACGTGAATTTTTCAAATTTTTGTTCTGGGAGAAAAGTATTGGGATTTAAAATACTGAGATGATAACCTCCCTGAATTTTTAATTTATCAAAAAAAGTATTCCCGAACTGGATTCCGAAGATCTGATTTTCGGATGGCGAAATTCGATTTGCCGTATCGAAAGCAATTGAGCTTTTATTGTCAAACCCATTGAAATAAATAAGCTCTATATGATGTTTTTCCTTTCCGATTCTTAGTTTTGCGGCGCCTCCCCATCGTTCATAAGCGGGATAGGAAACCATTACACCTTCCACACCTCCCTTGGGAACCGCTTTCAGTAATCTGCCAAATCCCACACTGGCCGATACGATTCCTTTTTCAGGTTTAATCTCTATTCCTCCTCCCAGGAACAAGGTTCCGTTCATGGTGTAATCGCTGAAATTCATGCTTCGGTACCCTATATGCACTGTGAGCCATTTGTAATTGGGGCTAAGGCCGAATTGGTTAAAAGGCTGGCTGAATTTATCTAATCCATGAGTGAATTTCTTATCCTGCTGGGTGATCGTAAAAGTTAAAGGACAGCTTATCTTTCCTAATAATGTTATATTGAGATTCGAGTTTATGCTCCAGTAAAAAGGATCTCTTCGGGGGTCCATTCCTTTTACACTGTAAAAAACCGCACTGGCATTTACTCCTCCTTGCAGAGAAACCGGATCCTGCTTCAACAACCCCTTGGCATCCTGTACGAGATGCTCTACGTTTTGTGCAATAACGGATTGAACCATGAAGCAGAGAAGTATAAGGGCGGTTTTAGACAATTATTTTTTTTGACAAATTTAACATTAAAATTGATATTTATTCAAGCTTTTTGAAGATAGGCCTTATTTTGAATGATAAGAGTACTAAATTATAGATTTTAACATAGTGTAGAAATACTCTATTATTACAGGGCAAAAGAGAGGGAAATAAATCTCACTATTTATAAAAATCTCCTCCGTTTTTTCACTCAGGATTATTTCGATAACTTTGCCGGATATAATATGAATATTACAACCGGAAAATAATCGTACTGTCATTGGACAGCTATGATAATTCCGGAATTAAAAGTAAGTAATGAAATTCGAAGAATTAAATCTGACAAAACCGCTTTTGAACGCGATTGAAAGCATGGGATATGATACCCCGACACTGATTCAGGAAAAAGCATTCCCTGTGATCATGTCCGGAAAAGACGTTTTGGGAATTGCCCAGACGGGAACAGGGAAAACTCTTGCATATTTGTTGCCTTCCTTGCGTTTGTGGCAATTCGCTAAAAATCCGTATCCCCAGATTCTGATTATTGTTCCTACAAGAGAGCTTGTACAGCAGGTTTGCGATGAGCTGATGCGCCTTTCCCTGTATATGAATGTAGTGACTGTCGGTGTTTACGGAGGAGCAAATATCCGTACGCAGGCAGCTGAGATTTTGCAGGGAGTTGATGTGGTGGTAGGCACGCCCGGCCGTGTTATGGACCTGATTCTTCACGGAGATTTAATTGTAAAAAATATTAAGAGACTGATTATTGACGAGGTCGATGAAACAATGAATCTGGGATTCAGGAAACAGCTGACGAATATTTTAGACCTGCTTCCGGAGCGAAAGCAATCCCTGCTTTTCAGCGCGACGATGGATGAAGAAATTGAAGCGATCATTGACGAATACTTCGTCTCACCCACTTATGTGGAAGCAGCACCTGCAGGAACTCCGATTGAAAGGATACAACAGCTGGTGTACGAAGTTCCTAATTATAATACGAAGCTGAACCTGCTTTACAAATTGCTGGACGATGAGGAGCTAAAAAAAGTGCTGATTTTTACAGAAAGTAAAAAATATGCGGACGCCCTTTTTGAAAAGCTCCGGCTGAAATACGAAGACCGGATAGATGTAATCCATTCGAACAAAGCTCAGAATTACCGTTTTAATGCAGTTAATAAGTTTAAAAACGATGAGCTGAAGATTCTTGTGGCAACGGATTTGGTTTCCAGAGGTATGGACATCAGTGAGGTGACGCACGTCATTAATCTGAATGTTCCGGTAAAGGAGGAAAACTATATTCACCGTATCGGGCGTACCGGTCGTCAGGAGAAAAAAGGAGTGGCGATTACGTTGGTTTCCGCTTTGGAAAAGGAAAACTGGGATGCGATTGAAAAATTTATCAATACGGAAGTTGAACGATTGCCGATTCCTGCTGATGTGATTATTTCTGAGGAGCTGACACTGGATGAGCAGCCGGAAGTGAAAATGAAAAATGTTCTGGTAAAGCTCCCAAAGAGAGAAAATGTCGGTCCGTCATTCCATGAGAAAAAGCTCAAAAACCAAAAGGATAAAAAGAAGAACGTAAAGCCGAAGGATAAGAAAAAAGTCAAAAAAAGAAGATAATTTTTGAAAGAAAGGTGATATGGCAGAAAGAACAATATCTGAAAAAGACGGGGCAGAGCTGCTGGAGATTCTGAAAAAAAGATTCGAAGCGAATATGCAGCGGCATAATAACCTGAAATGGGAGCTGATTGAGCCGAAGCTCAAAGCTCAGCCGGAGAAGTTATGGTCTCTGAATCAAATGGAGCTCACCGGTGGAGAACCGGATGTAGTTGGCCATGATGCTGAAAAAGATAACTATATTTTTTATGATTGTTCTCCTGAAAGCCCGAAAGAAAGGAGGAGCTACTGCTATGACCGTCTGGCACTTGAATCCAGAAAAAAATATCCTCCGGAAAATAATGCGCTGGATGTTGCAGCTTCGATGGGAATTTCTCTTTTAAACGAAGAAGAATACCGGAATTTACAGCAAACAGGTGCTTTTGACCTAAAAACTTCCAGCTGGATACAGACACCTGAATCCGTCAGAGAGCTGGGCGGCGCGCTTTTTTGCGACAGGCGTTACGATACGGTTTTCGTATATCATAACGGAGCAGATTCTTATTACAGCTCGCGGGGTTTCAGAGGAAAGCTTGAAGTATGATTTCTTCCGGTAGTCGCTTTGACAGGATGACTTCTTTTTTTCTCAGTATGTAACAGGCTGTTTTTCTAATATAAAATCTTATTTCCGGACACCAGATCGTATTTTGCCATTTTCAATTGTGCATTTTTCACTATATTTGTGTACCTTAATCCAAAGTTATGGCGAAAGAAGCAAGTGAATTAAAATCCCCTCAAATAGATTTTGAAACATTTAAAGAAAGTGTTTTAAATGATTACAGACTGGTAAATCTTTCTCGTGAAACTTCCCTGTTGGGAAGACGCGAGGTGCTTACCGGAAAAGCCAAGTTCGGTATTTTCGGTGACGGAAAAGAATTAGCACAGATTGCATTAGCAAAACAATTCAGAAACGGAGATTTCCGTTCCGGATATTATCGTGATCAGACGCTGATGATGGCGATAGATCAGCTTACAGTAAAAGAATATTTCGCCGGCTTGTACGGACATACGGATGTTGAGCTGGAGCCGCAATCTGCGGGCCGTCAGATGGGAGGACATTTCTCCACCCGGAATCTGGATGAAAACGGAGAATGGAAAAACCTGATGGAGCAAAAAAACAGTTCCTCTGATATTTCTCCGACAGCAGGACAAATGCCCCGTTTGTTAGGATTGGCACAGGCATCAAAAGTATATCGTAATAATCCCGCACTTCAGAACGAAAAATTCAGTAAGTTCTCAGATAGCGGAAATGAAGTTGCTTTTGGAACAATCGGAGATGCGAGCACGTCAGAAGGTCCTTTCTGGGAAACAATGAATGCGGCGGGAGTTTTACAGGTACCCATGGTGATGTCTGTCTGGGACGACGGTTACGGAATTTCCGTTCCCCGTGAAAAACAAACGACCAAAGGAAGTATTTCCGAAGCGCTGGCCGGTTTTCAGAGAACAGAGGGCAAGCCTGGATTTGAAATCCTTGTGACAAAAGGCTGGGATTATGTTGATCTGGTTCAGACGTATGAAAAAGCAGTTGCAATTGCCAGAGAGCAGCATGTTCCCGTTCTGGTTCACGTTAAAGAGGTCAACCAGCCGCAGGGACACTCGACTTCCGGTTCTCATGAACGTTACAAATCGGAAGACCGCCTGAAATGGGAAGGGGAATTTGATTGTATCGCAAAATTTAAAGAATGGATTCTTTCTTATGAAGCAGAAGGTCAAGTGATCGCTACTGCGGAAGAATTGGAAGCGATTGAAAAAGAAGCGAAAACAACTGTCCGGAATGCTAAAAACGAAGCATGGAAAGATTTAACGGACAGTCTAAAAGCGGATTTGAACGAATGTATTGATATTCTGACAGCGGTTGCTGCTGAATCAAAACACAGTGAATTTGTGACAGCTCAGGTAGAAGAACTGAAGAAGGCGCTGGATCCTATCCGTAAGGATATTTTAGGCACGGCACGTCTGGTGCTTCGTACGATTGCCGGAGAGAACATTCAGAGTAAATCAATGCTGGCAGCATGGATTCAGTCCAAAATTGAAGACAACAAAGAACGCTACAGTTCCTACTTATACTCAGAGTCAGCGCAGAACATCCATAATATTTCATCTGTGGAGCCTGTGTACGATGAAAATGCCAAAATGGAAGACGGACGTATCATTTTACGTGAAAACTTCCGTTCCATTTTTGAAAAACACCCGGAAACGCTGATTTTCGGTGAAGATGCCGGTAAAATCGGAGGTGTTAACCAAAGTCTGGAAGGCTTGCAGGAGATTTTCGGTGAATTACGCGTAAGCGATGTCGGCATCCGTGAATGCACTATTGTAGGACAGGGAATCGGAATGGCAATGAGAGGACTTCGTCCGATCGCAGAGATTCAGTATCTGGATTATCTGTTGTATTGCTTACAGGTAATGTCGGACGATCTGGCGACTGTTCAGTACAGAACAAAAGGAGGACAGAAAGCACCGTTAATTATCTCGACAAGAGGGCACCGCCTCGAAGGAATCTGGCATTCAGGTTCTCCGATGGGAGCAATTATAAATGCAGTACGTGGTATTCATGTCTGCGTTCCCCGGAATATGACAAAAGCAGCAGGCTTTTACAATACATTGATTGAAAGCGATGAGCCGGCATTAGTGATCGAACCGTTGAACGGCTACAGAACAAAAGAAAAAATGCCGTCAAATATTGGTGAGTTTAAAATTCCGCTGGGAATTCCGGAAATTGTAAACCAGGGTTCTGATTTAACGTTGGTTTCGTACGGATCTACATTTAATTTATGCAGCAAAGCTGTGGAACAGCTGAATGAGCTTGGAATCAGTGTAGAGCTGATAGATGTTCAGACCCTCATTCCTTTTGATATTCATCATTCGATTTCAGAATCGTTAGCGAAAACGAACCGTTTGCTGATTGTTGATGAAGATGTAAGCTCGGGAGCGACTGGCTATATCTTAGATAAGATCTTAGTAGAGCAGAACGGCTATTATCATCTGGATTCAGCTCCTAAGACGCTTTCGGCTAAGGATCACCGTCCGGCTTACGGAACAGACGGAGATTATTTCTCCAAGCCAAGTATTGACGATATCGTTGAAAAAGTATATGAGATTATGCACGAGGCAGATCCGCAGAGATTTCCTGCTTTGTACTAAGAAAGAAAATAGTAATTGATTTAAAAGAACCGAAATGAAAAAAATACTTTTCCTTCTTTTAGCGTTGATAGGAGTGGGATTTACTGATTCAGCTATGGCGCAAAATGCTTGTACTATCCACTTGTTCAGTAAAGGCTCACCATCAAAAATATATGTAAATGACCAGCTTATAACAGGCCTGAACAAGGATGAGGCATTGGAATATACACTTCCGGCTAATGGCCGTGCGGTAATAAGTGTTCGTTTTAACAATGATGGCTCTGCAGAGGTTACTGTTGATACAGAAAAAGATAGTGATGCTTATGTTATTGCTTATAGCGTCTATACTGCGTCTGGTACATCTGGAGGTACCCGGGGTTTTTCAAAAATCGTTGATCTTGAAAAGTGGAATAAAGAGTCCAAGAACTTTAAAGACCTTGTAAAATTGACTGCAAAATAAGAGCAGTACTCAATTAATAAAAAAGATGTAAGCAATTACATCTTTTTTTGTTTTTAATATTCTCAGGCTTTGCCGGTACCTGGTTCCGCAAACCGTTCTGCTTTTAGCTGTTTGTAATAGGGGCAGTAGAAAACATAAACAAATGTTATTTTACGGATTATCGTGAAATTTTAACGTGTAAAGAAATTTCCCGTATCTACTTTTTCACAGAGAATCCGTAATTTTACCCGTTCAAAATATTCCGGATGAGTCAGCAGTATATTCATATAAAAGGCGCAAGAGTTAATAATCTGAAAAATATTGATGTAAAGATTCCACATGGAAAAATGGTGGTAATTACAGGATTGTCAGGTTCCGGGAAATCATCTCTCGCCTTTGATACACTTTATGCTGAAGGTCAGCGCCGTTACGTAGAAAGCTTGTCTTCCTATGCAAGACAGTTTTTAGGCCGTCTGGATAAGCCGGAAGTGGATTTCATAAAAGGAATTTCACCCGCGATAGCGATTGAGCAAAAAGTCATTTCCACGAATCCCCGTTCAACGGTCGGAACGACCACCGAAATTTATGATTACCTGAAACTGCTCTTTTCCCGTGCCGGGAAAACGATCTCACCGATTTCCGGAAATGAAGTGAAAAAGCATACAGTAACAGACGTTGTAAATTTTATTGCTTCACAGAAGGAAGACAGCCGGCTTTATATCTTGGCACCCATTGTCAATTTTCAGAAATACGGGGCGGAACGCCAGCTGCAATTATTGAAAGAACAGGGATATCTCCGTATCTTCATTGAAGGGGATGTTTTTGAGCTGGATGAGGTTTCACCGAAGCAAAAGAATTTTGAGAAAGCGATGCTGTTGATTGACCGTATCCGCGTGCAGCATTTTGATGAAGATGAAAAGCACCGGATTGCGGATTCCGTCGGAATGGCATTTGGAGAAGGCCAGGGAACATGCTGTGTCTATTTGTTGGATAATGAGCAAATATTTGAATTCAATAACCGCTTTGAGCTGGACGGAATTGAATTTGTCGAACCGAACGAACACTTTTTTACGTTCAATAATCCTTTTGGAGCATGTAAAACCTGTGAAGGTTTTGGTAATGTGATTGGAATTGATGAAAAGCTGGTGATTCCGGATACGAGCCTGAGTGTATATCAGAATGCGATTGTCTGCTGGAAAGGGGAAATGATGAAAGAATTTCAGGACGAGCTGATTCTCAATGCAAAGAAGTTTAATTTCCCTATTCATAAGTCCATTGAAGAGCTTACGCCTGAGCAGTACCAGCTGCTGTGGGACGGAAATCAGTATTTTCATGGCCTGAACGCTTTTTTTAAATACCTGGAATCCAATACCTATAAAATTCAGTACAGAGTAATGCTTTCGCGTTACAGAGGAAAGACGTTGTGTCCGGATTGTCGTGGAACACGGTTAAGAAAAGACGCCAATTATGTAAAAGTAGATGGTAAATCCATTACAGATATTGTGTTGATGCCGATTGATGAGAGCCTGAAGTTTTTTCAGAATCTGGAACTGGGAGATCACCAGCAGATGATTACAAAACGCCTGCTGCCGGAAATCACCAACCGCCTGCAGTTTATTTCAGATGTCGGATTGGGATACCTGACGCTCAACCGGAATTCCAATTCCCTCTCAGGAGGAGAATCACAGCGGATCAATCTGGCAACTTCTTTGGGAAGTAGCCTGGTCGGTTCGATGTATATTCTGGATGAACCGAGCATCGGGCTCCATCCGAGAGATACCGACAGGCTGATCTCGGTGCTGCAACGTCTCAGAAATTTAGGAAATACGGTAATAATTGTGGAACACGAAGACGCTATAATGCGTGCGGCAGATGAGATTATCGATATTGGCCCGAAAGCGGGAATTTATGGCGGAGAGGTAGTTTTTCAGGGGGATCATACACAGCTGCTGAAAGCGAAAAATAGCCTGACGGCTGAATACCTTACAGGAAAACGTAAAATCGAAATTCCGAAATTAAAGCGAAAATCGCCGAATTATATAGAAATTGTCGGAGCGAAGCAAAACAATCTGAAAAACCTGAATGTTAAATTTCCGCTTTACTCCTTTGTCTGCGTGACGGGAGTTTCAGGTTCCGGGAAAAGCACGCTTGTCCGTGAAATCTTGTATCCTGCTGTCCGGCAAAAGCTGGGACAGTTTGGTGATGCTATCGGAAATTTCAGAGAAATACGGGGAGACGTGAAACGCGTTAGCCATGTGGAATTTATCGACCAGAATCCGATAGGAAAATCCTCCCGAAGCAACCCGGTGACCTACGTGAAAGCATTTGATGACATTCGTGATATTTTCGCTAAAACTCCCAAGGCAAAAGCGTTAGGACTAAAGCCCGGTTATTTCAGCTTTAATGTGGAAGGCGGCCGTTGTGAAATGTGCGAAGGAGAAGGAGAAGTAACAGTAAGCATGCAGTTTATGGCGGATGTTCACCTGACTTGCGAGGCCTGCCAGGGAAAACGTTATAAATCGGAAGCGCTGGATATTTTATTTGAAGGAAAAAACATTTCTGATATTCTGGAAATGGACATTCAGGAAGGAATTGAATTCTTTGGCAGCATAAAAGACCGTTCCGCTGAAAAAGTGGTGGATAAGATCAGGCCGCTGGCAGATGTCGGATTGGGTTATTTAAAAATGGGACAGGCATCCAGCACGCTTTCCGGAGGAGAGGCGCAACGTGTTAAGCTGGCTTCTTTCCTTATAAAATCCAACGAGCAGAAAAATACCTTGTTTATTTTTGATGAACCGACAACCGGATTACATTTCTACGATATAGAAAAGCTCCTTATTGCTTTCCAGCGGTTGGTGGATCTGGGGAATTCACTGATAGTGATTGAACATAACCTGGACGTTATAAAATGCGCTGACTGGGTAATTGATATCGGTCCGGAAGGAGGTGAAAAGGGTGGAGAAGTGGTATTTGAAGGCAAACCGGAAGAGCTGGCAAAACATCCTGTGAGCTATACCGGAAAGTTTTTAAAAGAAATTTTTTGAGGTTTGATTTTGAATGTGAAGTACATAAATTATATTCCAGCCGAATCAAATTTATTCCGGATTTATTGATGAGATCGAAGCAGGCAAATTCGAATGTTAATTTTCGATGAATCATCGTTTTTGCTCAGTATTCTTTACTGATTATTAAATAAATATTATTATTTCCGATTTTTCTTAAAATAGTAGCGATCTTTGTTACTCAAAAATATAAAATATAAGCTGAATCTACATGAAAAAGTTCCTACTAATATTTCTTATTTTATTTTGTTCTAATCTATTTTCACAGGAAATCACGAAAACAGAATCATTGCCATTAAAAGGTAAATACGAAGTTATTTCCGGATCTTCAATTAATACTTTTGATATTTCAGACGAAGTTATCTTGGCTACAGAAAACGGGATTATCGTAGAGAAATTTCTTTTTTGGGAAAAAGACGGAGATTTCTTTGTACTGGAGAAAGTTCCTGTTGATTTTGATCTAAGCAAAATTAATGAAGCAAGGGATAGAATATTATTACAAGTTAAGCTTGAAGAATCTTCATCGGGTCTTTTCTCTTTAACGATTTATTTCCCTTATGGGAAAATACAGGAAATAATATTGAAAAAAATATGAAAGCAAAGATAGTAATACAGTGGTGGGGTCTATTGGTGATGATTATAATATTTAATGGAAATCTGTATGCCGGGGGGTCAGGGTCATCATCAACATATGTTAATCCCCCTGCAGGTATGCCGGCATGTATTCCTAATACAGCACCGGGCGAAACATCCTGTTCTGCCACACCAATATGTGATTTTAACGGGTATTGCGGAAGAACATTAGGGTCGTATGCCGCGGATGCAAGAAACACACCAATCCAGACCGCGTTTGAGAATTGTTTAGGTAACGCGGTTAGTATTGATAATGACTCCTATCTGAGCTTTGTTGCTTCTGCTACATCTGTTTCATTTGACATATACGTATATGATTGTAACTCCGATCAATGTATCCAATTGTTTATGTTTTCCAGAAGTTCCTGTGGCAGCGGGGCAGTAACGGGGCATCAATGTGCATATCAGCTGTTTGCAAGAAATAATTCTTATGCAGTATCCGTTTCCGGGTTGACTGTAGGGCAAACATATTACATATTAATAGATGGTTGTTCAGGAAATATTTGCAGTTATACTTTTGTTGCGACTGCTGGTGTTGTCCAGCCGATAAATATTAATATTCCGAATCCAAGTGTCTGTTCCGGGGGAAGTGTAAACCTGACTGCTACGGGTGGAAACGGAACCTATCAATGGTCAGGAGACCCGGGGTTAAGTACTTCCAGTGGTGCTTCTGTTACAATTACGCCTCCTGTGACACCTGGTACATACAACTACAAAGTGGAGAGTACCGGGGGGACTTCTATGTGTCCTCAGAGTGCAGAGCATAATTTCGCCGTAACAGTAAACCCAACTATTACACCGACGATTTCTGTGGCACCTGCCTCTTCTACTATATGTAACGGAGGAAGTGTCACTTTAACGGCTTCAGTAACTGATGGAAATGCAAGCTTGGTAAACTGGTCAAATGGTTCTGTCGGATCGAGCATTACAGTGTCTCCTACAACGACAACGACCTATACGGCAACTTATACCGGCACGGGAGCATGTATTTCTACAGGTACAATTTTTGCGAATTCTACGGTGAATGTTTCTAATACTTCCAGCTCGCAGCAACAAGCTATCGTGTGCAGTAGTAACTTACCTTATATTTTTGGTTCTCAGTCACTCAATACTTCAGGTACTTATACGGAAGTTTTTACTAATACAACCGGATGTGATAGTGTTGTAACTCTTCAGCTAACCGTTCAGAATCTACCTTCAATATCAGTTACAGCAACGGAGATTTTATGTAATAGCTCCACAGCTTCTGCTACGGCAAATGTTATTGTAAATCCTCCGGGAAATTATAGTTATTCCTGGTCAGGATCATCAAGTGTTACAGAAGTAGCAGCTGATTTAGGTGGAGGGAATCATACCGTTAGGGTAGGATTGAGCCCAACGTGCTATGTCGAACAGGCATTTACGGTTAATCAGCAGGGAGTTCCTGTCGTACAATTAGCATCATCCGGTCCAACTTGCTATGGTTTGAATAACGGATCGATTACCGCAAATGTTTCGGGGGGGACATCACCTTATTCATATCAATGGAATGGAGCTAGTTCGACATCCGAGACCGTAACCTCTCTTGGAGGAGGTATATATGAGGTTATAGTAGCAGACGCAAATGGGTGTACAGGAACAGCTAGTGTTACATTTAGCGTTCCCGACGAATTGAACGTCACAATAAATGGTGTGCAACCGGATTGTTATACAGGAGGAGGGCAGCTGACGGCAAATGCAACAGGTGGAACACCTTCTTATTTGTACATTTGGAATAATGGAGAACATTCTGGAGAAACTTACGTAGATCCCGGAATTGGTCTAAAATATGTAGTTGTTACAGATGCTAACGGCTGTAAAGATACTGCTTCTTTTCAAGTCGCGTTTCTGAATGGATTTGACGTAGATGCAACAGCCACTAAAACATCAATACTGGAAGGAGAAAGCGTGAACCTGAACGCGACTTTAAACCCATATATTCCGGGAGTTTTGTATGAATGGAGCAATGGAGGTACATTAAGTTGCTTGGATTGTCCGAATCCCGTGGCCAGCCCGACCGAATCTGTTACTTATTATGTTACAATTACTGCACCAAATGGATGTCAGGGTGTTGACTCTGTATTTATTTTTACAAAGATGAATTGTGGAGAAATCTTTTTACCAACTATTTTTTCTCCGAATGGAGACGGTGAAAACGATTATTTTACCCCTCAGGGGAGATGCTTAGGCAAAGGAGTTTTAAAAATATTTGACAGGTGGGGACGTGTTGTTTATATGTCTGAAGATCTGGCAACAGGATGGGACGGAACATATAATAACAAACCTTTGAACACAGGTGTTTATGTATATATTTTCAGTTCTGTCAATTTATATGGGGAGGCTGAGGAAATCAAAGGAACTGTTACTCTGGTTCGTTAATTAATTATCAGAAAAAATCAAAGAAACGACGAAGCATTATGCTCCGTCGTTTTTATTTTGAATAAATTTAATTTTTAAGCTTCAGGCGCTTATTAATAAATGTGTCTAATGATTTAATACTTTGAATATATGTTGAAAATCATTTTATTTTCTTTAGGAATTTTAACGGGCTTGCAGTTCGTTTTTTCACAGCAAGTATCTGAAAGAGATCAATTATTTGCCGGCATCCGGCCGGAACGTACTTGCTTTGATGTGACACATTATTTGCTGAGAATAAAGATTGATCCGGAAGAAAAGACGATCCAAGGCAGCAGCACAATCAGTTTTAATGTGACGGAAGCATGCAGCCGTATCCAGCTGGATTTATATGAGCAGCTGCAGATTGATGCAGTAATCTTTGAAGGAACTAATTGTTCAATAGAACGAAAGTATGATGCTTTTTTTGTCAGCTTGCCCCGAAAACTCTCTGCCGGAGAACAGGGAAAAATCACAGTAAGTTATCAGGGCACGTTGATTACGGCAAAGAATCCGCCTTGGGATGGAGGTTTTGTTTTTACAAAAAGTGAGAACGGACAACCTTTTATCGGTGTGGCCTGCCAGGAGATAGGAGCGAGCTCATGGTGGCCGACAAAAGAGCTCTTTTCCGATAAATGTGACAGTGCAGATTTATATTTTGAGGTGCCTTCGGATTTACAGGCCATTTCCAATGGACAGCTCACAGGAGTTGAGAAAAACGGAGCTGCTGCTGTTTATCACTGGAAAGTGACCTATCCCATTAATAATTACAATATTTCGGTGACAATTGGTGATTTCAGGCATTTTGGAAAAAAATTCCGTTCAAAAAAAGTGAGCTATACACTGGATTATTATGTGTTGCCCGAACATCTTAAAAAAGCGAAGCAGCAATTCAGGCAGGTTACACCAATGTTGAAATCATATCAGCGCTTATTTGGGCCTTATCCGTTTTCAAGGGATGGATATAAGCTCGTGGAAGCTCCGTACCTGGGAATGGAGCACCAGAGTGATGTTGCTTATGGAAATGGTTATCAAAACGGTTATTCGGGTAAATTTTTTGCTCCGGTCAGCCGGAAATTTGATTTTATCATCATCCATGAAACCGGGCACGAATACTGGGGAAATAATGTCTGCATGTCTGACCGTTCGGATATGTGGATCCATGAAGGATTCTGTACGTATTCGGAATTGTTATACGTAGAAGATGTTTTTGGAAAAAAGTATGCGGATGATTATGCTTTTTACTGGACACAGGTGGTTCGGAATATGGAACCTATGGTGAATGAACGGTTCAGCAATCAGGAACCTTCCACCGATATTTACTATAAAGGCGCTTTGCTGCTGCACACGATCCGGAATTTGGTTGCGGATGATGCAAAATTCATTGCCTGCCTGAAAGCGATTCAGGAGCAGTTTGCATTAAAGACAGTGAGCACAAAAGATATAACGGATTTCATGACGGGCTATTTTAATAGGGATCTGTCCGCCATTTTTGACCAGTATTTATACAGTGCTAATCCGCCGGTTCTGAACTTTACACTGACACCGGACAAACAGGGGAAAGGATATGTTTTTCGTTATAAATGGGACGGAACAGCAGAAAATTTTGTGCTTCCGGTTACTGTTGATTTTGACGGAACAAAGAAAACCTTCAATGTAACTGCCCAATGGCAGGAAACAGCTATAGATATGCCGGTTATCCGAAATGCGGAATTTGATCATTCTAAATCGTATTATATAGTGAAGTACGAATAATGTCAATTCCGGTTTAGGAGCTGTTCTATGCCGGAATTGTTTTTTAGTACCATTTGTTTAGCCTCAAAAAGCTTTTTATGAAAAAACACATATTGTTAGTTCTGTTATTGGGTATGATGAGTAGATATAGTTTTTCTCAAAGGGAAAATCAGGATTTATTATATAAATATTATAGTTTGTATGATAAAAAAGTACCATCTGAAAAACTTATCAGCTATATCAAAAAAAGCTCAAAATCAATCGAACAACATAGATTAGATCCTATATATGATTCATTAATTTTACGTGCCTGCAAAGGTGCTGATTATGATTATTGTTTTGAGCTGACCATTGCAAAAGTTAGAAATGGTTTTGTTCATATTATTGTTTTAGAGGATTCTATTGCTAATGTCATTAAATCGTATTCTCCTGAAAAATACAAGATACTTGAGAAGGTTGTCAATGAAGAGTTTATTAAGAATTCGGAAAAGTATTATCCTGACATAAATCTGGAGCTTGCTTTTACAATCAGGCAGTTATTCCGCCTTGACCAGCGAGCTAAACTGAAAGCATTTTATTATAAGAACAATAAACTGATTCTGGACTCCCTGAGACGCATTTCGAATAAACAAGATTCCATCACAGAAATTATACTTGAACAAATCTTTGATGAATATGGTTATCCCGGAATTTCATTGGTAGGAATAGAAGCCAGCTCATGTTACATAATGATGCTGCATGTGAGTGCGGACTTTGCAATCAAATATATGCATCTTGTACAAGAAGCGATTAATTCGAAAGAATTGTATGCGGATCTTGATTTCCTTGTTGATAAGACCCTGCATAAATGTTGTCAAAAGACAATTTATGGTACGTTGTGGTCTAAGTATTCGCCACTGGTAACTGATCCCGATGAGATAAAGCAGCTTAAAACATTATTAAATATACAATGAGCTTAATTTTAGATGGATGGCTGCGCTATTTGATTTAGTTAAAAAATGAAAATAAAAAAATCCCCGGAAGTTACTTCCGGGGATTTTATTTTAAGTGTCTTTATATTACTTCACAACAAACGTTACACGTCTGGTTTTAGCAGATTTTAATTCATCATTATCTGACTCGATAACTTCCGTACTGCGAACGCTGTTGGATTTTTTAACAATGGTGATGCGGTTGGCAGCGATACCTGCTTCAACAAGATACTCTTTTACAACATCAGCACGTACTTCGTCTAAGTCCTGGAACATAGGATTTTCTCCGGCTTTTTCAACTTCCAGATCTTCCATGTGTCCCTGGATTTCAAGTTTCAGGTTCGCATCAGCTTTCATTTGAGAAACGATCTCATCCAGAGAAGCTTTTCCTGCAGCAGGAACCTGCGCTTTGCCAAATGCAAAGAAAACACTTTGAGCTTCGATCTTATCTTTCGGTTTCATTTTGTCCGTTACAACAATTGACTTCTGATATACCAGCTTGGAATAAGAATCTTCTTCACTTTGAAGCGAACAGTCACACTGGGTGATGTCATCAATTAATTTCACAGAAATATTATCAAGGTAATAATATGCTGCTACGATCTGTGCTCCTTTGTAATAGTTAGGTTTTCTCATTTTTTCATAACCAACCTGGTTATTATTTATGAAATTACCGATTGTAATGTATTTCTCGCCACCTTCAGCAGTATAGACATTGCAAACTTTGTCCCATCCGTAGAATCCGGAAAGAATCTTATTATCGCTGCGCTGAATATGTGTTTTTTCGATGATGCTTGTCTTAGCTTCCGAAGCATAAGGTTTTTTTGAGAAGTTCGCCCCGATGGCATTTGTGGAATATTTGGATGCTTCCGCTAATGAAACATGGAAAGTAACGCAATATCTCGCACCCTTTTTCAAAGGTTGTAACAATTTTGCCATGGCGTAAGAACGAGGCATTTTGTCGTTATAGGAATAAGCGACAATACCTGCATAATTTCTTCCGTCCTGTGCTTCTTCCGTCCCGTAAAAATTATCAGGAGTACCTATTTCCGGCACTTTTACCGCTGGAATGAAAAAATCTGCAGGCTGGCCTGTTGGTTTTATCCAGCCGTTTGATAATGAAAGCGCGCCTAGTTTTTTAGGCTTTCCGGTAGAAGCCTCGAAACTTCCGTTTTCAACTAAATTTTCGTCTTGTGCAAAACCCACTGCTGCTAACATAAGTGTTGCTGCCAGTATAGAAGGTTTAAAAAAGTTAATCTTTCTCATAGTTTCTTATATTAGAATCGTCTTAGACCAATCGTCAACGAATTTAACAAAATTCTTTCAATTGATTCACTGAAATTAAAATGAATTGCAGATTATTTCAAAAGACGATAAAATTCAATTAAATTTACCGTTCTCAAGATATATGCCAAAACAATAAATGGGACGCTTCAAAAGGTTTATAATAAGATTGTTTCATACAGTAGAAAAGTTCTTTTTTTGGGTTAAGACAAAGACGAACAGCAGGCAGTTTATCATTTTTTCGAGCTTTTTAATCGGAATCACAGGAGGATTAGCAGCTGTACTTTTGAAACAGTTTGTACACTTCACACATTGGATCGCTTCCTATGATTACAAGCTGCCTTTTAAGCTGAATGCTTATTTGTATTTGATTTTTCCAATACTGGGAATTGTTCTGACAGTATTTATCATCCGCAGGATTTTCAATAATAAGCTGGGAAGAGGAACATCCAATATTATTCGCTCCATTGTCAAGAGATCTGCATTTTTGCCGAAAGACCAAATGTATTCACATATACTTACCAGTGGTATAACCGTAGGTTTCGGAGGATCCGCAGGTTTGGAATCACCGATTGTGACGACGGGTGCGGCGATTGGTTCCAATTATGCCAAAACCTATCATTTAGTATTTAAAGAGAGGTTGCTGCTGCTGGCCTGTGGTGCGGCAGCCGGAATCGGAGCAGCTTTTAATGCACCGATTGCCGGAGTTCTGTTTGCCTTGGAAGTGCTGTTAAGCTCGACCTCTATTTCGGCATTTACACCTCTGATTATTTCTGCAAGTGTGGGAGCATTGATCTCCAAAATACTTCTTAGAGAAGACGTCCTGATGAGCTTCCTGGTAACAGAAAGCTTTAATTATTACAATGTTCCTTACTATCTTATATTCGGTGTCGCCTGCGGACTGATGGCCGTCTATTATTCCAGGATCTTTGCAAGAATTGAACAAGCGCTATCCTATTTTCCGAGAAATTCGTACAGAAGAGCATTTACCGGTGGTCTGATCCTTTCGGTTATGATCTTTCTGATGCCTCCGTTGTTCGGAGAAGGGTACGAATCAATAAAATCCCTTGCGAATAATAAGCCTCATGAGCTTCTCAATGTCAGCTTATTCTCTAATCAGCTGAGCAATGAATTTTTCGTCATGCTGTTTGTCTTTGTAATTATGATTCTGAAAGCAGCAGCGACTTCCCTGACGATTAATTCAGGCGGAAACGGAGGAAGCTTTGCACCGTCGTTATTCGTCGGAGCTTACTTAGGCTATTTGTTTTCCAGAATATTGACTTTTTTAGGATTTGAGCAGATCAGTACCAATAATTTTACGCTGGTAGGAATGGCAGGAGTACTTTCCGGAATTTTTCACGCACCACTTACCGGCATTTTCCTCATCGCGGAGATCAGCGGAGGATATGCTTTAATGATTCCTCTGATGCTGGTCTCAGCTACCAGCTATGCAATAGTGAAAAGTATTGATCCGATGTCTATGGATGAACGGAAATTAGCTAAAAAAGGCGGCATTGACAGGACTTCTACAGATACAACTATTCTTTCCTCGATAAAGACTAAAAAGCTGGTGGACGAAGATTATTTGATTTTAAGAGAAGATGATACGCTGAGAAAGCTTATTTCACTTATACCGTCCACATCTAAAACTACTTTTGCAATTGTGGATACGGGAGATAAGTATCTTGGAATTATTTCACTTGAAAATATCAGAGAAGTGTTGTTCGATACCGAAAAATACGATTCCATTCTGTTGAACGAATTGGTTTACAAACCTAAATACGTTATTGAGGTTAAAGATAGTGTACAGGATATCATTAAAAAGTTTGAGCTTCAGGAACTGGAGCTGCTTCCTGTTCTTGAAAATCAGAGAGTGATCGGCTTTATCAAAAAGTCAAAGCTTCTGGAACATTATCGTTCGATGCTGATCAGCACTACTTCTTTTGATTGATTTTTGCTTTGTAACAAAAGTGACTGTAAGATTCCGTTTAAAGCACGAACTTTGTATAATTAATTTTTGGAATATGACATTTAATGAGATAATTAATCAGGATAAGCCTGTTTTGGTAGATTTTTTCGCAGAATGGTGTGGCCCGTGTAAAATGATGGCTCCTGCGCTGGAAGAGCTGAAAGAAAGAGTAGGAGACAAGGCAGCCGTTATCAAGATTGATGTGGATAAGAATCCTCAGGCAGCGGCAATGTACCAGATCAGAAGCGTTCCGACATTGATGATCTTTAAAAAAGGTGAAATAAAATGGAGGCAATCCGGAGTTTTTCCTGCAAATGAGCTGGAGCGATTGATCAATGAAAATTTATAGACTAAATATGATGAGATACTTTTTAGCTGTTTTTGCCATGCTGTTGATAGTTAGTTGTGGCAATTCGCAACAGCAAGATGGAATTGAAAAGATTACGCCGGAAGTTTTTTCTAAAAAATTAGAGATGACGGAAAACCCTCAGCTGATAGATGTAAGAACTCCCGATGAATTTTCCGAAGGACATTTACAGAATGCTCTGAACATAGATATAAATGGGGATGATTTTGAAAAACAGCTTCAAACTTTGGACAAGAATGTTCCTGTTTATGTTTATTGCCGCAGCGGTGGAAGAAGTACAAAAGCTGTTGAACAGATGAAACAAATGGGATTCCGGGAAATCTATGAGCTGGAAGGAGGTATTTTATCCTGGAAAGGTAAAATAATTACCGAATAATCTTGTTTTAAACAAAAATACCGTGCTAAAAATCAGGATTCCGGGAATTTTATTGGTACTGGCCGTGATGATCATCGCTAATTTTCTGGCAGTAGTCATTCCCTACCTTGGAACAGCGTTGCTCTCACTTCTGCTGGGGCTGATTATCCGGCAGCTGCCATTTAATTTTGATAAATTTATTCCGGGCATTTCCTGGTCGGAGAAATATGTGCTTGAGGCAGCGGTCGTGCTGATGGGACTGGGTTTTAATTTTTCTACTTTGATAACCGCCGGAGCTTCAACTGTTGGAATTATCTTTATCAGTATTGTTGTAATAATTCTTGTCGTTTTACTCTTACAGAGAGTGGTCAAAGGGAAAGATAAGCTGTTGTGGCTGCTTGGAGCAGGAAGTGCTATTTGCGGTTCTTCTGCAATCGGAGCAACGGCGCCACTGATCAGGGCAAAAGAAGAGGAAACAGGTGCGGCAATGGCCGTCATTAATTTTCTCGGGCTTTTGGGGATGCTGGTTTTACCGGTAATTGCGGTTTTTTCAGGATATAATGCCTTGGATACAGGAATTTTATTGGGAGGAATATTACAGTCGGTAGGACATGTCGCAGGGGCTTCATTTTCAGTGAGCTCTGAAATCGGGCAGCTGGCGATGATTGTTAAAATGGGAAGAATAATATTCCTGATCCCTTTTTTGATATTTATCTATCTTTTATTCAGGAAAAATGTGGATGGGACGGTTTTAAAATTCCCTCTTTTTATCATCTTTTTCTTAGCAGCAGTTTTAATTTCCCAGACAGGGATCATTTCAGGAGAGCTTTTAAAGAGCTTTACAAAAACGGGAGATATTTTGCTGAATGCAGCGATGGCAGCGATCGGCCTGAAAATTAATATTCGTTCATTATGGAAAATCAGCGGACAGGCTTTGACTGCCGGACTGGTTATTTTTATCTTACAGATAGTGATGTTTACGGTTTTTCTGGCTTTTAATTGAGTGATAGCAAGGGATGCTCACCTTAGCTTTTAACCTATTTGCTGTTATTAGCGGAAACTGCCTGATTATTTCCTTGCCCCTGTTTCAATCGCTTCCAGGTTCTGGATCTTATCACCATCTATTTCAAAGCGAAGCAACGTTTTTACCTTGTGAAAACCTTTATTTCCGCACGCTCCGGGATTCATCCAGAGCATATCGAACCGTGGGTCTTTTTGTACCAGCAAAATATGAGAATGCCCGCAGATAAACAGCTGAGGACGATATTCCTGGATCAGTGGATAGGCATTGGCGGTATATTTTCCCGGCCTCCCGGCGATATGTGTAATCAGCACTTTTACATCTTCACAGTTGAAAACATCAAATAAAGGCAGCTCCATCCGGACTTTCTGGTCGTCAATGTTACCGTAAACACCCCGAAGCGGCTTAAATGCACGCAATTTATCTATGACTTCCACTGAGCCGACATCTCCTGCATGCCATATTTCATCGACATCCCTGAAATAATGAAAAATTTTCGGATCTAGATCTCCATGCGTGTCCGAAAGCAAACCGATTTTTTTCATACATCAAAAATACAATCTTTTGCTTAGGTTGGGGATCAGAAATTCAATTTGAAACAGAAACAGGCAAAATTTGTATCTTAGCTTCCGTAAGTCCGGAAAATGAACGATCAGCATCTCAACAAATGGTTTGAAAACAGGAAAAAACGTCTTGACAGTTTCTCTTCCGGAGAATTGCTGGAAGGTATTCTGAATAAGGACATCAACCGTTTGTCTCAGGCGATTACGCTGGTGGAGAGCAGCCGTTCCGATCATCAGAAAGCAGCCAGAGAACTGGTGGAAAAATGTCTTCCCCATACCGGAAAATCAATCCGCGTGGGAATTACAGGTGTTCCGGGAGTTGGTAAAAGTACCTTCATAGAATCGTTTGGTAAAGTGTTGACAGATGCAGGTTATCGTGTTGCAGTGCTGGCAGTTGATCCGTCCAGTAATGTAACCGGCGGAAGTATTCTGGGAGATAAGACCCGGATGAACGACTTGGCAACGAATCCGAATGTATTTATACGACCTTCACCTTCAGGCGATTCACTGGGTGGAGTGGCAAAGAAAACCCGTGAAACGATTTTTCTTTGTGAAGCGGCAGGCTATGACGTAATTCTGGTTGAAACGGTTGGTGTCGGACAATCAGAAGTGGCTGTTCATTCCATGGTGGATTTTTTCCTTTTGCTGATGCTGGCCGGTGCCGGTGATGAGCTGCAGGGAATTAAAAGAGGAATTATGGAAATGGCGGACGCGCTGGTGATTACCAAAGCAGATGGCGATAACCGTAGAATGGCGAACGTTGCCAGGCAGCAATATGAAGCAGCTTTGCATTTGTTTCCCCCTACGGAAAGTACCTGGATCCCGAAAGTGCTGACATGTAGCGCTTATGAGAATCAGAATCTGGACAAAGTCTGGAGAGTGATTGAAGAATACGTATCTAAAACACGGGAAAATAATTATTTCTTTAACAGAAGAAAAAAACAGGATAAATACTGGCTGAAAGAGCGTATCAATGAATTGCTGCTGAATGACTTTTATGGAAATGAGCTGCTCATGGAAGCCATGAAACAAACAGAACAGCAAGTGGAAGAAGGAAAGAAATCTTCTTTTTCAGGAGCTGACGAACTGTACCAACTTTATAAAAATCAGTAAAATGAAGGAAATTGAATTTAAAATTGAAGGAGAATATATTGAGCTGGTCCAGCTGCTGAAAGCTATCGGTCTGGCACAGACAGGAGGCCATGCGAAGATGATTGTCAATGAGGAGATGGTCTATCGTAATGGAGAGCTGGAAACGAGAAAACGGGCTAAATTACGGCCGGAAGAAATTATTGAGGTGGATAAGTATAAGGTTTTGCTAAGATGAATTACAAGAAATAAATGTATATACATGAAAAAAACCGGTCGTTGAACCGGTTTTGATTTTATTTTCCTTGTGTGATTGATGATTTTTAATCTCTTACCAGGTCATATCCCGGGTATTTCTTCGGATCGTAAACAAATTTAGCATCCTCTACTGCCGGGTTCTCTGTGAATTTAGTAAGTGTATACGTCATTACCGTTCCGTTTTTCATTTTTACTACCGCTTTTCGCAATTCATTTGCAGCTTTTGAAATAGATACATAAATGGAATGAAACTCTGCTTTTCCCGGATTATTAGGAACCAGACGAATAACAACAACTGTTTCTCCGTTCAGCGTTTCTTCTTTTTCGAAGTTATTTTTAAAATCCTTTTCCCAAATGGTCATTAACTTTTTCGGATTCAGCAAATCATCCGCCTTGGAAGCGTCCGCTTCATAAACAGATTTGTCCTCTTTGACGATCGTCCATTGCTTTAAGCCATTTGAAAGAATCGTATTGTCGCCGTATGCCGCTGAGAATTTATTACCTTTTACCCAGCCCTTACCGATCTCACTTTCTGTTTTACCATTCGGAGATTTAACGGTTGCATTAAATTCTATGTAAAAAGAACTCAGACTTTTAATTTTTGAAGATAACTTATCTAAAACTGCCTGCGATTTAGTATCCTGCCCAAAGCTGATAAATGATACAAATGTTAGAATGGCAACTAAATATTTCATAATTTTAATTTTCAATGCAAATATCAGAAATTATGCCAAAATAATATCTATATTTCTGAAAAATCATCTCTTTTATGAATATTCTTTATTTTTGAAGCTATGAATGTAGATTCAATAATCGGGGAAGTCAGTAAGAAGCTGTTCAAACCTGTGTATTTATTACACGGTGAAGAAGCTTATTATATCGATGTGATCGGGAAGGCCATTTACGAAAATGCGCTGGAAGAGCACGAACGTGATTTCAATCAGACCATTGTTTATGGGAAAGATACCGATGTGCTGACGGTCATCAGCGAAGTGAAAGGCTACCCGATGATGTCGGAAAGACGCCTTGTGATTGTCCGGGAAGCGCAGGATCTGAAGGATATTGATAAGCTGGAGGCATATTGTTCCCAGCCGAATCCTACGACGGTGCTGGTTCTGGAATACAAATACAAAAAATTCGATTCCAGGAAGAAAATCGTTAAAGAAATTGCTAAAAACGGGATCGTTTTTCAGTCAGATAAGATCAAAGACTACCAGCTGACGGATTGGATCAATAAATACCTGGTAAAAAGAAACTATTCCATTACGCCGAAAGCCAGTCAGCTGCTGGCAGACTCGCTGGGGAATGACCTGAGTAAGGTTACCAATGAATTAAATAAGCTGGAGTTGTTGCTTCAGGCAGGAACAACAATCAATGAAATTCACATTGAAGAAAATATTGGGATTTCCAAAGATTTCAATGTTTTTGAATTAGTAAACGCACTGGCCGTCCGGGATATTCCGAAAGCGTTTCAGATCGTGGATTATTTCGCGCATAATCCGAAAGCCGGGCCATTGGTGATGATCGTTTCCAGCCTGTTTACGTTTTATTCGCGTTTGATGCGTATCCAGTTTGCGGCATCTAAAATGCCCGAAGATCTGGCAAGGCAGCTGGGAGTACATCCGTTTGCAGTGAAAGAGCTGATTCAGGCGAGTAAAATTTATCCTCCTAAAAAAGCAGCTGCAAATATTTCCGTTTTATATGATTACGATTTAAAATCAAAAGGTGTCAATAACAGCTCAATGACGGAAGGAGAATTAATGAAAGAAATGATTTACAAACTGATGCACTGATGAATCTGTTTTACGATCCGGAAATTGAAGCAGGAGCAGAAGAATTTCAGCTCAACGAAGAAGAGTCGCGCCATGCGTGTAAGGTTTTGCGTATGAAAACAGGTGATAAACTGCACGTTTTAAATGGAAATGGTGATTTGTTCACAACAGAAATCATTGACAGTCATGCAAAAAAATGCGTGTTGAAAATTTTGGGAGTTTTCCACGAAGAAAAGCCGTCAAAAGAAATTCACATTGCTGTCGCACCGACGAAAAATATGGACAGAATAGAATGGTTTGTGGAGAAAGCGACTGAAATCGGAGTCACGGAAATCAGCTGGATTTTGTGCAAAAATTCGGAACGTAAAATTATCAAAAATGAACGCCTGGAAAAAATAGCAGTATCAGCGATGAAACAGTCCAAACGTTTGTATCTGCCCCAAATTAATGAATTAATTTCACTCAAGGATTTCTTGAAAAAATTCCCGAAAGGTGCAGTCGCTCATTGTTTTGACGGAAGAGAACAAACGGTTCTGAAAGAAATTTTCCAGGCTACAAATTTTCCGATTTTAATTGGCCCTGAAGGTGATTTTAGTTTGGAAGAAGTACAACTCATTGAAAATTTAGATTACAAAGGAATAACTTTAGGAAAAAATCGTTTGAGAACTGAAACCGCTGCGTTGGTGGCGTGTATGCAATGTGTATTTTTATGATAAAGTGGATAATACTGTTTTTACTGTTCCCTTGTGGGATTTTTGCACAGGGAGCGTATCAGGTTGCTGTTCTGAAATATAATGGCGGTGGCGATTATTACGCGAATCCAACAGCTGTTCCCAACCTGGTTAAGTTTTGCAACCAGAATTTAGGGACAAAAATTTCCGGCGATGTTCCTTTCGTTGAAGTAGGAAGCAAAGATTTGTTCAACTATCCGTTTGTTCACATGACAGGGCACGGAAATGTCGTTTTTTCTTCACAGGAAGCGCAGAATCTTCGCAATTACCTGATGGCCGGAGGTTTTTTGCACATCGATGATAACTATGGAATGGATGTGTTTATTCGCACTGAATTGAAAAAAGTTTTTCCAAATGCGGAGCTGATAGAGCTGCCTTGCAATCACGAATTATTTACAATCAAATATAAGTTCAGCTGCTTGCCGAAAATCCACGAGCATGACGATAAACGCCCGCAGGCATTCGGGATTTTCCAGGAAGGCAGGCTGGTGCTTTTATATACGTATGAAACTGACCTTGGTGACGGCTGGGAAGATCTGGAAGTCCATAACGATACACCCGAAAAGCATAAGCAGGCCCTTCAGATGGGAGCAAATATCCTGAGCTATGTGTTTTTAAGATAATTTTAAAAGTTCTATTCGACTACATTCAATGTATTCATATATTCATCGCAGACGTGGATTGTAACCGGAGCTCCGTCAAATACACCTATTGACATTAATTCCCCGAAGACTTTCAGTACAGAATGATAATTTTCATTGCTTTGGAAATCCGGTTTGACAACCATCTTAAAAATATAGCCTTTTTCAATTTTTTCCAACTGTACGGTTTTAGGCGTGTCCTCTTCACTGAATTGTGAATCAGCCAGAAAGTCAGCCAGCTTTTGAGCTAATTCATCCGAAATAGATTTATCATAAATTACTTCTGTCTGACCAACTGTGATCGAACGTGGAACTTCTTTCGCTTCAATCGTTCTGATCGTATTAAAAAGCTCATCACACAGCTGGAAATCAACAGGCATTCCAAATTCTTTCGATATATTCCGGGAGAAGCTTTCGAAGATCATATTGTACTGCTCATCCTTTGCGGTTTCTTTGCTGGTTACCATTCTGAAAGTCAGCTTTCCGCTTTTTTTATCCACGACCAGCTGGACAGATTTTTTTGTTCCATCTGTGAAACCTTCTTTCTGAAGATAATTTCCTAGCTTTTGAGCTTGCTCCTTTGTTGCTCCGTCGGTATAAAATATTTCTGTTCCGTCAAATTCCAGCTTCTCGCCATAATTTGAACAAGACACAAGCATTGTGACAGCTAATAAATAAAGTAATTTTTTCATGGTGTTTTTCTGTAATGTCCTGCTGCAATATTAAAAGCTTTATTTGGAGAAAACCATACGGATTTTGCCGTATAAACACCGGAATTCAATTTTTATAAGAGCCTTTCGGATGATTCCCTTCTGTGGAATCAAAGATTTGTCAATAACATATTAAAAAATAAAAAGCTGCCTGTAAACAACAGACAGCTTTCCAAAATGATTTAAATACTTATTTATTTCCTGAAATTCGGAGCAACGATCAGATCTTTTGTTCCGTGTCCCCAGGAGTAGAAGCCCTCACCGGATTTTACACCTTTCTTACCTGCGGTTACCATATTTACCAGAAGTGGGCACGGAGCATATTTCGGATTTCCAAAACCTTCATGTAATACTTCCAGGATAGCCAGGCAAACATCCAACCCGATAAAATCAGCTAATTGTAACGGTCCCATCGGATGCGCCATTCCTAATTTCATCACTGTATCGATTTCCTCAACACCCGCAACACTTTCGTACAATGTGTAAATGGCTTCGTTGATCATCGGCATTAAAATCCTGTTAGCCACAAATCCCGGATAATCATTTACTTCTACCGGAACTTTGCTTAATTTTCTGGACGTTTCCATGATTAAATCTGTTACTTCATCAGAAGTGGAGTAACCACGGATGATCTCTACTAATTTCATGATCGGAACCGGGTTCATGAAGTGCATTCCGATTACTTTGTCTGCACGTTTTGTAACAGAAGCGATTTTAGTAATGGAAATAGAGGAAGTATTGGTTGCGAGAATAACGTTTTCTGCCGTTACTTCATCCAGCTGCTGGAATATTTTCAGCTTCAGGTCTATATTTTCAGTTGCCGCTTCAACTACCAGCTCTACATTTTTTACACCTTCCGCAATGGATGTGAATGTAGTAAGATTTGCTAAAGTAGCCGCTTTTTCTTCTTCCGACAAGGAGCCTTTTGAAACCTGGCGGTCAAGGTTTTTTGTGATCGTGGATAAACCCCTTTGCAAAGCTTCTTCGGAAATATCAATTAAAGAAACTTTATATCCAAACTGAGCAAACGTGTGGGCAATTCCGTTCCCCATTGTTCCTGCCCCGATAACAGCTACATTTTTCATTCGTATAATTTTTTACAGTCTTAAATTTTTGTCGCTCAAATATACTCAGAAACTGTTTAAGTACATGACAAAAATTATAACATATTTAATTACAGAATATTATTAGATTATCAGAAGTTCGAAACCTGATAAATTCAATCTGCCTGCGGCAGAACTGTATTTTATATACCAGATTTTTAACTGTTTATATAAATTTTGTTCCGTTATTATGAAGAAAATTCCTGTAATGTTTATACAGTGTTAGTATAAAGTTCAGAGCCGGTTGTTTTAAAAGAAAAAACAAAATCCGTTAGAAAAAAGCTATATTTGCAATTGTTAACAGTTTCAACCTAAATAATTTATAATGAAAAGAATTATACTTTTTACGCTATTTACCGTACTTTTTTCTACAAAAATTTCAGCTGCTATCTGGTATGTCAATATAAACGCAACCGGTGCAAACAATGGTACTTCATGGGCAGATGCCTATACAGATCTTCAGGATGGAATTGCAGCATCTGGTTTCGGAGATGAAATCTGGGTGGCTACCGGAACATATAAGCCAACATCAACTACAGATCGGAATATTTCTTTTTCTATTAAAAACGGTACAAAAGTCTATGGCGGATTTAACGGAACAGAAACACTTACTTCACAACGAAATCATAAAATGAATATAACCACTCTAAGTGGAGAAATAGGCTCAGGATCATCAAGCGACAACTCTTATACAGTTGTTGATTTATACAATCTTACCAATCAAACAATATTGGATGGCTTTACTATCACTGGTGGATATAGCAGTAAAAATATGGGCATTGGAGGAAATCAAGGGCTTGGTGGCGGAATTTATTCTTATAAGTCAAGTGCAATAATTAAAAATTGCTATGTTGCTGGTAATTTTGCTACTGTTTCCGGCGCGGGATTATATCATGAAGAATCGGGCAATCTGAACCTGGAAAATTGTGTTTTTGAAGGGAATGTCAGTGGAGATAAAGGTGGAGCAATTACAATTTTAACAGGAACTAATAATACGATTAATAATTGTTATATTGCTTCTAATCAGGCCGGAACAACAGGTTCTGCTGTTTATGTGCCGGTTGCTTCCAACACAACCGTAACACTAAGTAATTCCGTAATTGCCGGGAATTCTTCAACTAACAGCACATTTTATTTTACAGGTGATTGCACTATGAATTTTTACAATTGCTTAATTGTAGGAAATTATGCAAATACTACCGGAGTCATCAGAACTGAAACTTCCACAAGCACAAAAGTGAATAAAATAATCAATTGTACCATTGCTCATAATGGATCCGGAGATACCGGTTCAAGTTCTCGTTCGATATTATTGAATGCTAATAGTTTGATTATTAATTCAATTGTGTATGGAAATGCTGCTGCATCACAAATTTTAGCAGTATTGACAGTAAACAACAGTATCGTTCAGGCAGGTACACAAACGCTCTCCGGAACAAATATCATCACAGCCGACCCCGGCTTCATTCTTCCCGGAAATGCGTCAAATGCCCCGTTTGATACGACCGGCCTGAATTACCACGTATCCGTTCTTTCTCCGGGTATAGATTTCGGCCTGAATGCGAATGTTCAGGGAACATCAGACTTAGACGGAAATCCGAGAATTCAGAATACGACAGTAGATTTGGGGGCTTATGAAGCTGGTTTCTGCGTTTCTCCTTTAACTTTGTCTCCCAGTGCACCGTATGTTATTTGTGGAGGCTCTCCCATTACATTAACTGTAAATAATGCCACTGATTATTTGTGGTCAACAGGAAGTACGAATAGTTCAATAACAGTGTCGTCCGCCGGGTCATATTCTGTTATTTTTGAAGATGAGAATGGCTGCCGGGGAACGGCGCAGGCAACTGTTGCAAGCAGCTCGCTTCCCAATCCGGCGATTACTTTTTCAGGTGGCAGCCTGAATGCCGGAAATTTTGCATCGTACCAGTGGTACTTTAACGGAACTCCGGTTCCGGGAGCAACAAACAGCACACATGTTCCGCTTGAAGGATATGGAACCTATTCCGTGGATATGACCAATAATGCGGGATGTGCTGCAACAGGGACATTTTGCTTCTCACCGGCAACGTTAACAGCATCGGGACCTGTAACTTTTTGTCAGGGAGAATCCATAACATTAACTGTAAATAACGGAACCAGCCAGGTTTGGTCAACAGGTTCCCTTGATTCCGAAATTACGGTATCGACATCCGGCACTTATTCCGTAACAGTCCTGAATTCCGCAGCTGGGTGTTCCGTAAGTCTTCAGCAAGCTGTAACGGTAAACAGTAATCCTGCTCCCGTAATTAATCTTTCCGGCGAAAGCCTCACAACGCAGTCTTATGCGTCTTATCAGTGGAATTATAACGGAACTCCGGTTTCCGGGGCGACTTCTCAGACATTTACCCCAACGGAAAATGGCCAATACACCGTGACTGTTACAAATGCTTCAGGATGTACCGGTACTTCACCGGTGTATAACCTTAATAACGTTAGCGTAGAAGATGTAACGGCAGACGCATTTTTGTTTTACCCGAATCCTGTAGGAGGAAATGAAATTCTGAATTTCGTATGGGGACAAGAGCATGAAGGACAGGCGTATTTGCGGATTTACGACCTGACAGGTGCGGTGGTTTTCAATCTTAGAACGGAAGAATTACCGGCATCAATTGTCCTTCCGGGTTTGAAATCGGGAGCCTATTTTGTAGATATTCAGACGGAATCTGTTCAGGCGAGAAGATTGAAGCTGGTTATCCTTTAAAATTCAATGGCAGGACATAGAGTTTTTTTGAGAAGAATAAAAAATAAATAGATGAGATTTCTCCTGATTCTTGTTTTTCTTATGAATGCTGTATTTGCTTTTTCTCAGAAGGGCAGGTTTTATTTTTCAGACTCATTGTGTACATATGAAGGATTTTTCAGGAAAAAGGAAATTACAGAAGATCAGCTCTATAATACCTTTTTCAACCTGCTGACTTTTCCGGATTTTGAATATACAGTCGCACCGGGAACATTCGATGAGCTCCTGTTCCTGTCAGAAGAAGCAATGAATGACGATTTGGATTTTAAATTGCTTACTTTGAATCAAATACTCATTCCGGACAATGTGTATTGGGAGAAGGTCAGAGAAAAGCGGATCTATTACCAGTTGGAACGTGAAAAGCTAAGGAAAGCAGTCTTAAAGGCATATCAGTCACCGGAAGCGTTGTTAGCGATTTCTGTTCCGGTTGGCTCGACAGCTTATTTGTACCGGGAGCTGCTGATCGGTAAAGATTCAACAGGAATCATGGCTGCATTGCAGAGCATCAAGGCAAAAAATCAGGAGCTTACTTTCTGTGAGAAACAGGACCTTTTTCATTTGAAGTTTGATTTAATCCGCTATGGCTGGTGGCCGGAAGCACAGAAATATCTTCCCGTATTACCCTCGTATGAAGAACTGTTTGGTGCTTTCTTAAAATTATTTAAAAAAGTAAAGAAATCCTGCTGACACGTTTTTCTTCAGTTTAAAAACTTATTTTAGTTCTGAATAAACTAGCCTTCATGGAAGAAAATAAGCTCAACGAATTGAATGAACAACTGGCAAAAGTGCTGGATTTACAGCAAAAGTTGTCCCTTGAGATAATGTCTCTGAAAAACAGGCTGGATGCGGAACAAAGGAAAACAACCGTTGTTCCGTCTCAGGAAATTGCTCAGGAAGAAATCAAATCCGAATCAACAGATGGAGAGGGGAAAGCTTCCTTTCAGACTGTCATGAAAGAAAAAGAAATTCCTTTTTCAAAGGAAGAGCCGAAAGCAACTACCGTTAAATCCAAGGCCTCCGGAAACCTGGAAGCTTTTGTGGCAGGCGATCTGTTTAGCAAAATAGGAATTGGAATATTGATCTTGGGAGCATCTATCGGAATTAAATATGCCTATGATCATTTTTTGATCTCGAACTGGGCTAAGATCATCTTTGCATACCTGGGAAGTATGGCTGTCGGAGTGGTCGGCTTATATCTGAAGAAAAAATATCATCAGCTGAGCGCTGTGATCGTCGGAGGAAGCCTGAGCTTGCTGTTTCTGACGACGTATTTCGCCGCAGACTATTATCAGCTGATCCCGTTTTCCGTGGCTTTTATTATGATGCTGGTATGGATGGCACTGACTATTTTTGTCGCGTTCCGTTATAACATTGAATATATTGCTGTTATTGGCCTGGTAGGAAGCTATGCCACACCTGTTTTACTGAATCAGAATGACGAAAGGTTAGGATTGTTTTTCTCATTTTTATCACTGCTGAATGCAGGGATCCTATTTATTTCTTACAGGAAGAGCTGGAAATTATTGTATTATGTCGCTTTTTTGGCAACCAGCCTGATCTTTTTTACCATTTTATCTGAAAGCCCGGCACGTAATGCTTTGCCGTTAGGGATCTGGTTGCTGTTCGCAGGGATTTACTACCTTACCTTTGCAGGGATTTCCTGGAGCTTTATACAGCGGGATAAAGAGATAAGACGATGGGATGAATTGGCTATCCTGTTGGCATCCAATATGATTTTTATTGGTATTTCATATAATCTGTTAAATCATTTTTTACCCGAAAATGCGGATTATTATGCCGCAGGAATTTGTATAGGAGTAGCAGCGTTAAATGCAGTGCTGGTGGTTGTTTCATTCAGACAATCGGCGCACCTTTCCACAATTTCTTTATTGCTGGGAATCACTTTTATCTCTTTGACATCCGGCTTGGTGTTTGCATTGAACATGAACGCGCTGATTATAGCTTTGGCGTTAGAGATCTTATTGGTTTGCCGGGTGGCGACCCGCTTTAATTTAAAGAGCTTTTCCGTATTTGCAGTTTTTGGCAGTATTGTTTTGGTCGTTATGACACTTTTCTGCCTGTTTTCTGATGATTTTTTCATGTATGGAATGAACCGGAGCAGGGTAAATCATTACGCGGAAGTAGCTGTAGTCGGTTTGTTGTTTTTTGTAAATCATTTTTCTTTCAGAGTGAAAGAAGGAGAAATTTTAGGTAAAGAGTTCACTCTTTTAAAGGTCCAGAGCCTTACCTCGTCTTATATCATTATTTATTTCTGTGTTTTGAAAGGAATGTTTGAATTCCGCTTTACAGAGAACGGAAATGCGATTGTGGGTATTATCGTAATATGGACTAATTTGTTCAGCTATCTCATTTACAGATTTATCCAGCCAAAATTTAAAATTACGGAGATGGAAAATCTTTTCGTGTTCGTATTTCACGCTTTATTATTTTTCAATCTGGTGCTTTTTTCCCTGCACAATTCAGATATAGTGAATCGGGGGAACGGTTATGATGCTTCTTATACCAACTATCTATTCTGGAGAATATTAATGTACATTTCATTTGCTTTGATCGTAGCTGAAATATTCAAAGGCTATAAAAAGAAAAGCAGCTTTGGAATGCCGAAATTCATGATGACCATTTTTCTGATTATTCTGTTTTGGATTACCAGCCTTGATATTTACAGATTTCAGGATTTTCTCGGGTTGGAAAGATTTAATCGTTTCGGAATCAGCATTTACATGATGATTTATAGTGTGGTCATCGTTTATCTTGGATTCAGAAATGAATTAGTGTATTTCCGGAAGCTGGGACTGATTTTTATGCTGCTGACACTTTGTAAATTATTCCTGATTGATCTGATTCTTTTGGGAACCGGCGGAAGAGCTGTCGTGCTGATTGTTTTTGGTGTAATAATGCTATTGACCTCTTATTTGTACAACAGATATAAAGAAATATTAATTGGCAGTGAAGAAATCAGGGGAGAACATAAGTAGTTACCGAATATTCTGTATATTGCTGAAATATAATTGGATTTTAATTGATGAAATTTAATACAATACTGTTCTTATTTGTCCTGGTTCTCTTTTCCTGCCGGAAAATTGAGCTGCTTCGCCCTGCACCAAAATGTATCCAGGGAAAGATCAGGCATTCCTTAAATGGGAAAGGAATAGTATTGAAAGAGGTGTGGGCAGAAGAATATGCCGACGGAAAAAAATATTACTTTCTTATTCCTGAATCGGAAAATGATTTCAGTGAAATTTACGATGAAGATTGTAATCTGATGTGTGTAAAAGCAAGCGGGACTTCCGGTGTGGGAACAGGAAGCGACTGTAATTTTAATTCAAGCATTTTCCTGAGAAAAGTTAAAGTCTGGGAAAAGTGATCTGCCTTTTAGTTAAAATCAGCTTTAAATTTGTCGGTCTGTTCCGAGCAGTGCGTAAATGACATCATCCACCCATCCTCCTTTCCAGAAAAGGCTTTTACGAAAATGAGCTTCTTTGCGAAACTTCAGACGTTCAAGCAGACGGATGGAGCTTATGTTCTCAGGATCTACAGAAGCAATGATACGATGTTTTTTCAAGTCACGGAACAGGAACCCGATCACTTTTTCTATGGCTTCTGTTGCATATCCTTTCTGCTGAAAATCTTTATGTAAAGTGAAGCCGATTTCTACCTGCTGATTTTCTTTCCCGAAAAAGTGCAGGCCGATATCACCGATGACCCTGTTCAGTTTTTTTTCTTCCATAACCAGCTGGAACCAGCTTTCAGGCTCGTTTATGGCTGTTGCTGATTTTCGGATAAATACTTCAACATCTTCTGTTGTTTCCGGAATCCATCCCTGATACTTATTGGTTACTGCATCAGAACGGTATTCAAAAACATCTGATACATGATTGATCCCAATCGGACAGATAATTAATCTTTCTGTTTCTAATTTCATATCAGGAATTCTGCTTTTGATTTCCATTCTTGTTCGCTGATGACAGGAAACAGGTTTGTCTGTTCCAGCATATCTTTTATACGCAGCAGCTCCGGGTATTGCTGTGCTTCAAAAACATGATGTTTTTTTGTTTCTCCGATGATCCGGATTTCTTCAAATTCTCTTTCGCTGAGAATTTTATAGAAATGCTTTTCGTTGGAAAGTTTCCGAAATTGAGGAAACTCTGTAATTTTGTCGTTCATTCAGATGCCGTATGTTGGATTTATCATTTGCAAATATAATCGAATCGCTTGTTAAAAAGGAACCGGAATCCGCACGTAAAGATTTCGAATTGCTGAACCCGGTGTTGGAGGGATACAAGCTGATTCATTTTTTAATTGAGCTGGACATTGACAGGAGTGTAGCCTTTAAAATATGGGATTCTATTGATAAATCAACTTTGGAGCCGCTGTTCACAGACGTAATAAACGCTTATCTTTTGTATTTAAAAGATGAAAGAAAACAGTTGGAAGTGCTTGTTGAATCAAAAGATCCGGAGGAAATCTTTAACGTCATTGAGGCGAATAACCTGGCATTTTATGCACACGAGCTGAATCTGGAACAACAGGAACTGCTTTTGAGAAAAGCACAGACACTGAACATCTCCTCTCAATTATTGCAACCGGAGAAACAAACAGGGGAATTTCTGCTGTTTCACCCGGTTATTTTGTTGAATATCCATTTCCAGGTGATCCGGTTTTTAAATCAGCATTTTGAAAAGGAGGAAGATTTGAATGAAATGATCCGGAGAATTAATAAAGAAAAACCACTTTGAACATGACAAAAAAAGAAAAAGCAAAATACATCATTGATGAACTGGAGAAATTATATCCGGAAACACCTATTCCGCTGGATCACAAAGACGCTTACACTTTGCTGATTGCTGTGCTGCTTTCGGCGCAATGCACTGACGTAAGGGTGAACCAGATCACGCCGTCTTTGTTCAGACGCGCAGATAACCCATTTGATATGGTGAAACTTTCTGTGGATGAGATCAGGGAGATTATCCGCCCTTGTGGCTTATCACCCAGAAAATCAGCTGCTATTTTTGAGCTTTCACAGATCCTGATCGCGAAATATAAGGGAGAAGTCCCTCAGAATATGCACCTGCTGGAAGAATTGCCCGGAGTAGGGCACAAAACTGCATCTGTGGTCATGTCACAGGCATTTGGAGAACCTGCTTTTCCGGTAGATACGCATATTCACCGTCTGCTGACCCGTTGGGGAATTACTTCCGGTAAAAACGTCGTCCAAACGGAACAGGATGCAAAAAAGATTTTCCCGAAAAGCTGCTGGAACAAGCTTCATCTGCAGATCATTTTTTATGGGAGAGAATACTCGCCGGCACGTTCACCAAAGTACGATAAAGATTTCATAACGCGCACTATAGGAACGAAAAAGGCACTGGAGGAACTGGTGTAATTTGTTGTTTTATTTTTGCCTGAACCAAATTCGTTATAAATTTGTGTTTTGGTCGGTGAATTAAAAAAGCAAACAGTATATTTGTTTAAATAAAATTAAAAAGATTGTCCTACGCCAAGCAAATCTCAATAGTTGTTCCTCTTTTTAACGAAGAGGAATCTTTACCGGAGCTACACGGATGGATTGTTCGTGTAATGAATGAACATCAGTTTTCCTATGAAGTTATTTTTGTGGACGATGGAAGCAAAGATAAATCCTGGAAAGTGGTGGAAGATTTGAAAGCGAAAGATACCAATATCAGAGGAATAAAATTTCAGCGTAACTATGGTAAATCCGCTGCTTTGCAGAAAGGGTTTGAAGCTGCCGCAGGAGAAGTGGTGATTACGATGGATGCCGATTTACAGGACTCTCCGGACGAAATTCCTGAATTGTATCGTATGATTATACAGGATGATTTTGATGTGGTTTCCGGCTGGAAGCAGAAACGTTATGATCCTTTTTCAAAGACAATCCCGACAAAATTGTATAACTGGGCAGCTCGTAAAATGACCGGAATTTATCTCCACGATTTCAATTGTGGTTTGAAAGCATATAAGAACGCGGTAGTGAAAAGCATTGAAGTTTACGGAGATATGCACCGTTATATTCCGCCTTTGGCTAAATATTCGGGATTCCATAAGATCGGTGAGAAAGTAGTCGTTCATCAGGCAAGAAAATACGGGACATCCAAATTCGGGCTGAACCGTTTCATCAATGGCCCGCTTGACCTCATGACAGTTGTTTTCATGGGGAAATTTGGTAAAAAACCGATGCATTTTTTTGGAGTTTTGGGAATGATCATGTTTATAATCGGTTTTGGGATCGTCTTTTACATGATTATAGATAAAGTCTTTTTTGATACGACTGCCCGTTTAATCGCTGGCAGAACAGAATTTTATATATGCCTTGTAGCAATGCTGATGGGGGTTCAGTTTTTTCTGACAGGTTTTCTGGCAGAGCTTGTCGGAAGAAATTCTTCAACACGGAATGTTTATCTGGTTGAAAAAGAAGTATGACAGAGTTCCCGGAAATTGATAAGACCTGGACTTTATTTCTGGATAGAGACGGTGTGATCAACGTCCGTAATTTCGGAGGTTATATCACCAGAAAGGAAGACTTTCAGTTCTTGCCGGATGTTCCGGAAGCTATAACGGCGCTTTCCGTTATTTTTGGAAGAATCATTGTGTGTACCAATCAGCAGGGAATCGCAAAAGGATTATTCTCAAAAAGTAACCTTGATGAAATTCATCGTTACATGAAGCATGAAATAGCAGAAAGAGGCGGGAAGATTGACGGAGTTTTTGCGGCATGTGAGCTGAAATCGGACGAGAAAAATACCCGAAAGCCACAGCCATTCATGGCATTAGAAGCAAAAAAGCAGTTTCCTGAAATTGATTTTAATAAATCAATTATGGTAGGAGATACAGATTCGGATATTATCTTCGGCAGGAATTTAGGAATGAAGACCGTATTGATTGAGTCGGAAGAAAAAGTGAAAGAACAAGCGGATTTTAAGATAAATGGATTATGGGAACTTTTAAAGCTGGTTCAGCGAAAATGAAAAAAATTACAGGTATATTAATATTGATTTTAGGGACGGTATTTTCTTACGCCCAGCAAAATCAGGTAGATAGCAAAGGCCGTAAACAGGGAGATTGGATAAAGTATTATCCGAATTCGAAACATATAGAATACAAAGGGACATTTAAAGACGACAAGCCGACAGGCATATTCTATTATTATGAATATGACGGAACAGTAAAAATGGTCGCTAATCACAATCCGGCGACAGGACGTTCCGAGGTTTATTTTTATCACGATAATAAGGCTGTGAAAGCATTTGGAATTTTCAGAAATATGAAAAAAGACAGTGTCTGGACTTATTACAGTAATACCGGAATCATTAGCAAGAGAGAAACTTATAAAAATGATTTGCTGGAAGGAATAGTGTATTCTTACTACGTAAATAATATGAAGAAAACTTCCTCGCAAAAGGTATGCGAAGAAATACCCTATAAAGGAGGGAAGAAAAACGGTATTTCTAAAGAATATTACATTGACGGAACCTTAAAAAGGGAATGTATCTACAAAGACGATAAGCTGACAGGAGTTTATAAAACGTATCTTCCCGGAGGTGTGCTGGAATCAGAATCTTATTTCTACAACAATAACAGGCACGGTGTAGGCGTTCTCCATGCGGCATCCGGCAAAAAATATTCTTATTTCATATACGGAGAAAAAGTTCCTCAGGAAGACTATAAGAAATGGCTGGAAAAATGTGCTCAGAATAAAGTGAACACTAATTTACCGAAGTGAAAATGAAGAAAAACCTGTTTTTCCTTTTGCTGCTGGCTGCAGGAATTATTTCTTCCTGTAAGAAGAATAATTATCAGCCTGTCAATTACGGCTATGATTATTATGGATTGGAAACAGGCAGGTTCATTGAATACGAGATCAGGTATATGGATCACGATTCCTTACTGAATAAGCACGATACCAGTATTTTCTATCTTAAAACCGTTATTGGAAGTGAATATACTGATAATGAAGGTAGAAAAGGATTTGAATATTTAAGATACAGAAAAAATTCCTTATCAGGAGAATACGTTTTCCTGAATAAATGGGTGACTCTTATTGCTGACCGCAAAGCACAGCTGGTGGAAGAAAACCAGCGGAAAGTAAAATTAGTTTTCCCTGTAGGTGAGGAGCAGGAATGGGATGCCAATATGTATAATAATTTAGGGGAGCAGACAGCGCATTATGAAGGAATTAATGTACCCTATGCGAACAGTTTTTTCAGTACCGACTCAGCTGTAACAGTGGAGTTTTATAAATATAAAACGCTCATTGATGATCGTTTAGAGCAGGAAATATATGCCAAGGGAATCGGGATGGTATATAAGGTCTCTAAAAACTTATACTATCAGTTTGGCTGGACTTCTCCGTACAAAGGGACAGAGCTTTACTACTCAGTCATAGCGACAGGAATAGAATAACTTGTTTGAGAGTTTTATTGATGCTGTTGTGCCGTCTATTTGCAATTTTTTAATTGGTAATAATTTGATTTTCAGTATTATAATTCTTTTTCTTCTTTCTGAAAAAAGAATGGAGTAACAGGATTGTCAAATTATTTGTAAACCAATGATTTAAATCTTAAGCAAAGTAGCAGGTACTGAACTTCAGGATAACTGCTGACCACTTGTGAATAAAAATTGAATAATCATTGAATATAATAATTCTAAATTCTATATTTGCAGGCTTGAAATAAATAAAATTTATAAAAACAGATGCGTAATAAAGGTTTTTTCTGGTTGTTAACGATAGTGCTGATAACGGTGAGTGTTTACCAGCTGTCATTCACATTCGTTACATTTAACGTTGAAGGTAAGGCTGATAAAGAAGCTGAGAGAAAAGTCACTGCTTTGATGGAAACTGCAAAACAAAATAACGGAGTAGCAGTATTGCCAAATGGAGAAGAAGTGAATTTTAATGAGCCTGAAGCTTTTGAAATAGCGAAGTCAACTTTTGTCAACCAGATTTTGACGGAAAAAGCGACTAAGAAAGTTTATCCGATTATCGGTTCGAATTTCCAGGATGTGAAAAACAGGTCATTAGCCTTCGGTCTGGACCTTGTCGGCGGGATGAGTGTGACACTGGAAGTTTCTGTTCCTGAGCTGGTTTACAGCTATGCCCGTAATCCCAGAGATTTAAAATTCAAAAAACCATACGACGCAGCGTTGGATGAATACCATACAAAAGGAACAGATTTCCTTACAGCGTTTGTAAATAACTTTAAGAAAGAGAACGGTCAGGACGCTTTGATCGTAAGAGAACTGAATATTGAAGACCTGGACGGTCTGGACAGAAACTCTTCAAATGAGCAGGTAGTTTTAACATTAAAAAATACGATCAAAAAATCCATGAACGGTGTTGAGCAGATCATGGAGCGTCGTATTAACCAGTTTGGTGTAGCGCAGCCTAACATTCAGAAAGATGAATCATCTAACAGAATCTATATCGAATTACCGGGTGTTCAGGATGAGGCGACGGTGGTAAGCCGTCTGAAATCAACCGCGAACCTTCAGTTATTCGAGATTTACAATTTTGAAGAGATTCAGGCTTTATTACCGGAAGCAAGCCGTCTTTCTATGACAGACGAGCTGAAATATAAAGAGATAGATGATTCAATTGTAGTAGATTCTTCTGCGGTTTTAACTAAAGGATCTCTTAAAGGTTTATCTGAATACTTGTTTAACGGTGGATATAATATCGTTGGAAATGTGGAAGTTGCGAATAAGCCGATCGTTGAAAGCATGCTGAAACGTCAGGATATCAAACGTTTGTTCCCTTCTGATCTGGTATTTATGTGGTCTGATAAGGCTTCTTCCAGCCAATACACTAATAATAAGCTTTCTTATCAGCTATACGCTGTACGCGTTCCTGAATCAGGAAAAGCAAAAGTAGGAGGAAACCACGTTAAAAAAGCATATTTCCAAAGAAACCAGCAGTCCAATGAAATTACGGTAAACGTTGAAATGACGACCGAAGGTTCTGAAAAATGGGCGGAAATGACCCGTGAGAACATCGGACGTTCTGTGGCGATCACCATGGATGACATCGTTTACTCTGCCCCGCGTGTGAATTCAATTATTTCCGGTGGAAATACGGAAATTTCAGGAAACTTCACAATTGAAGAAGCGGAAAGCTTAAGCGGATTGTTGAACGGAGGTTCACTTCCTGCTCCGTGTGTGATTAAAAATCAGTCTAAAGTAGGTCCTACGATTGGAGCTGAGAATTCCAGAGCCGGTTTGATATCTTTCGGGATTTCTTTCCTGTTCATCTTTGCTTATATGTACTTCTACTACGGAAAAGGAGGATTGTTCGCGAATGTTGCTTTAGTGGCGAACGTTGTCCTGCTTATCGGTACACTGGCATCATTCGGAGCTGTTCTGACACTTGCAGGTATTGCAGGTATCGTGTTGACACTGGGGACGGCGGTCGATGCCAACATCCTTATCTTTGAAAGGATCCGTGAGGAGAAACGCAAAGGCTTGTCTGATGCGGCAGCTGCTCCGATCGGTTTCAAAAAAGCGATGCCGGCGATCATTGACGCGAATATGACCCACTTGCTGACAGCTGTAGTATTGAAAATTTTCGGAACAGGTGAGATCAACTCCTTTGCTACAACATTGATCATCGGGGTATTCACTTCTGTTTTCTCAGCTATTGTTATTACGAAATTGCTGACTTTTGCTCAGATTGAAAAAGGAAGAAAAGTTTCTTTCTATACAAATGGCTCTAAAAACCTTTTCCAGAACTTCCATTTTGACTGGGTTCACTACCGTAAATTTTTCTACATTATTTCTATTGCAGTGACAATTGCGGGTGTGGCATCACTCTTTACGAGAGGATTGAGCAAGTCAGTTGAATTTACAGGAGGTAGAACAATTTCTGTAAAATTAGATAAAGAAGCGGACGTTGAATTATTGAGAGCAAACCTTGAATCCGTACTGAAAGACGAAAAAGGTAATGCGGCGTCTGTCGAAGTGAAAACAAAATCGAACAATTACAACGTTGAGATCCTGACAAACTATAAACTATCTGATGACGGAGCTTCCAATGAAGTTGAAAGCAAGATCAAAGAAGCGCTGGACAAAGGAAAAGCGAAGATGGGGAATTATAAAATCGAAGAAACAAGAACTATTTCAAACTCTGTTTCTCAGGAGATGTTGAATTCATCAAAGATTTCCATTTCCATTGCAATTGCCCTGATCTTTATCTATATTCTTATCCGTTTCGGACAATGGCAGTATTCACTTGCTTCGATCCTTGGTTTGGTGCATGACGTTGTTTTCACGTTGTCAATATTCTCATTACTGCATGGAATTCTGCCGTTCAACATGGATGTCAACCAGGCGTTCGTAGCAGCTATTCTGACGGTGATAGGTTACTCGATGAACGATAAGGTGATCGTGTTTGACCGTATCCGGGAGAATCTTGCGGGATTACCGGTTGAAGCGAACCATAAGGATATTATTAACAAATCCCTGAACACGACATTGAGCAGAACCTTCAATACGTCCATGACATTATTCGGAGTGTGTTTAATCATGTTCCTGTTCGGTGGAACAGCGATCAAAGGGTTCTTGTTCGCACTATTGATCGGTGTATTTATCGGAACTTATTCTTCATTATGCGTATCAACTCCGATTCTGATTGACTTCTCAAGTAAAATCCACGTGGAAGAAGAAAAAAAGAAATAATTTTTTGAATCAAAACATAACGAAGGGAGGACGTTCAACTGAACGTCCTTTTTTTGTTTATAAATGTTGTCCTGTTTGGTCCGGAACGGTTATGAGATAATTCGGGGTTCTGATTATTTTTTCTGTCAATGTGTTGTTAATCCTCTGTGGAGATGTCGTTTCTTTTTTATTTTTGCAGGGTATGAAGACGATAAACGTAAGCGAGTTAAAGCAAAAGATGGACAATGGCGATGATTTTCAGCTGATCGATGTCAGAGAGCCGTCTGAATATGAGATCTGCAATCTGAATGGAGAATTGATTCCTGTCAATACGATCCCTGAAAATGCGGAATTAATTTCAAGAGATAAAGATGTGATCATTCATTGTCGCTCCGGCGTAAGAAGCGCGAATGCTATTTCCTATCTGGAACAACATTTCGGGTTTGATAATCTGTATAATCTGGAAGGAGGAATCCTTGCGTGGATTACTTATATTGACCCAACGATGGAATCTTATTGATAAGAGATATATGAACAAGAGATCTGTTTTTACCGCTGTTTTTCTGGGATTGATATGCCTGATCTCCATTTTGATGATCCAGTATATCTGGATTAATAAAACCATTCATGCGCAAAAAACAGAGATCATGATTCAGATGAAAGAAGATTCTCTGAATATTTCCAAATTCACACAAAAGGCACATGAAGCTCTCTTTGCAGTGCTGAATGAGATATCTTATACTACAAAGGACAGTTCTGATCGTTACGGCGCTATAAGGCAAATTGCTCCCAATATGTATTATGTCGAATATCAGGGAGATCTTGAGCCGCTGTATCTTGAAAATATTTTAAAACGGGAGTTTTACAGTACACATATCACGAATGATTTTCAATATGCCTTATATAATTGTTTTCATGATTCTGTGAAGTACAGTAACCTGATACGATTTAATATTGATTCGCTGTATGAAACAACGAATATTGTAATCAAGCATCCGCTGACCTCTTTTTCGAGTAACAGCCATTATTTTGCTGTGTTTTTTCCGGGGATGATTACGCACCGGGTGGACGATGTCGAAGATATCGGCTCTCCGTGGGTGTTCCTGTTTCTTGTCAGTATTCTGATCATTACTTACTTGACATATTCGGTTTATGTAATTATCAGGCAAAAGAAACTGTCCGACATAAAAACGGATTTCATCAATAATATGACGCATGAGCTGAAAACCCCGATTGCGACAATAGGATTGTCCAGCAACACGCTGTTAAATGATGATTTCTCACATGATTCTGACCGTTTAAAGCGTTACGCAAGTATTATTTACCGGGAGAATAAACGGCTGGAAAGTCAAGTAGAACGTGTGTTGAATATCGCGAAGATGAACAAGAATTCGACACCTCTCAAAAAATCGTTGTTTGATGTGCATGAGTTTATTCTTGAAGCGAAGGAAACATTCGATTTTAATTTAGAAGAGCTGGGAGGAGAATTGAATATCGAATTAGGAGCAGATAAGTATTGCGTATTTGTTGATCCTGTTCATATTAAAAATGTTATTTATAATCTGCTGGATAACGCTGTAAAATACAGGAAAGACGATTATCTGAAAATTACTATCCGTACCCGGAATGATAAAAGACACCTGATTATTGATATTTGTGACAACGGTGTAGGCATCAAAAAAGAGAATATAGACCTTATTTTCGATAAATTTTATCGTGTACCTACCGGAAACATTCATGATGTAAAAGGATTCGGCTTAGGACTTTATTATGTAAAAACCATCGTAGAGCAGCACGGAGGAATGATCCAGGTAAAAAGTGTCCCGGATAAGGGCACGACTTTTTCTGTCTTCCTGCCGTTGAGAGTAAAGGACTTAGAATAATTCTTCCCGAAGCTGAAGCAGGGAATTATCAGCATTCAGATGATGGCGGTGGATGAATTTGAAATAATGCTCTACAAAAAGCTCTTCTTTTGACCGGTAGTATCTGGAAGTGTCCCGGTAAAACCGGTTGAGCTTTGAAGTATCTTCAAGGTCTTGGGATTCTTTCTTTTTAATGGCGATCACTTCCTTGTGAGTATGAGCATTGGAATATTCTATGTGCGTAATGATACCTTCATAAATCAGATGCAATTCATCATCTAATCCGGATGCCTTCATCATTTCCAGCAGCTTTAGGTCTGATTTTTTTCTGTTTTCGAAACCGGTATTCCACTTTTCGAGCTCTTCTGATGTAGAAGAGGCTGTTGTAAACACTTCGAAGTAATTTTTGTAAAATGTATGGAGCTCTAACAACTGTTGATGATATTGTTCCGCTGTCATTTTTTTAGAGCAGGACAACTGAACGAACAAAATAGCTGTTCCTAAAAAGAATAATAAGATTCGTTTCATTCTTTACTGAAGTTAAATTGTTTTCCAGCAAGGTAAAAAGAGAGAGAAATAGCCGTCAAGGTATCAATCTCTGCTGAAAAGTGTTTTTATTAGTACAATTCCTGATAAAATTACGGAAAAAACGAAGAAAAAGGTAATAAATCCGGATTTGATTTCACTGACAATTAGCAGGGTGGAGCAGAACAACATTAATGCAATAAGAATAATCGGTGTATAATTCACAGATTTTCTGATAGATCCGTTTTGATTGTGAACCTGTATATGGTCTGTTTTTTCTTTTTTAATTGCTGTGACAATATCTCTGACATCTTTAGGGAATTCTTTAAAGTAATAAGCGTAATCATTCAACAGATCCCAGATGCTCATTTTGATTTTACTGAAATTGTAATTCTCCATGATACGCTCGCGGGCGTAAGGGCGTATGAGCGCAGGAAGGGAGATCTTTGCTCCCAGCTGTTCCGCGAAATTCTGAATTGTGCCGATCGTTTTGATGATCATATACAGATTCGCCGGGATTAAAATGCCGTATTTACTTAAAACCTTGAATACATCATTAAATACATTCGCGATGTCTATTTCTTTGAAAGACATGATGCTGTATGTTTTGATGATTTCATTGATTTCAAATTCAATATCATCTATGTTTTTAACCTCTTTTGTTTCGGTTAAGACCAAAAGAGAACGCGTGATCTTTTTGGAGTTTTTCTCGGAAAAGCCAAGTAAAAAGCTGATCAATCCGTCGATTTGCTTCGGCTTTAACGTTCCGCACATTCCGTGATCGATCAGTACGATTTGGTTATTTCCCCTGATAAAGAGATTGCCCGGATGCGGGTCCGCATGGAAAAAGCCGTGCTTCAAGATCATTGTCAGGATGATATGCACCCCGTTCTCAGCAATTTTTTGAGTGGAGAACCCTTTTGCTTTCAGCAGGCTGACGCTATTAGGAGTATAGCCGTTAATAAACTCCATTATCAATACCTTGCCCGTGGAGTATTGTGTGTACACTTTTGGAATATAGCAACGGTCGTCTTCTCTGAAGATAGTAGTGAAACGAAGCATATTGGACATCTCGTGCTGAAAATCCAGCTCTTTAAGCATGATTTCGCTGAACGTCTCAATAAATTTTTCGAGATTAAAGCTGCTCATCTTAGGATTGATACGGTGGATTTTTTTTGCAAGAATGGCCATCAGCGTCAGGTCCATCTCAATAACCTTTTTTATCCCCGGCCGCTGTACTTTAATAACCACATCTTCTCCGTTAAGAAGAGTAGCGCGGTAAACCTGCGCGATAGAAGCGGAAGCTATGTGGTGGCGGTTGATTTCTTTGAATACATTATTGATGTTGTTCCCAAGCTCTCTTTCCACTATTTCAATGGCTTCATCGTCATCGAACGGGCGCGCTGAATTCTGGAGCTTTTTCAGCTCCTCACAAAGCCTCTCATCAACAATATCCGGGCGGTCTGCTAAGATCTGACCAAACTTAATAAATGTTGGTCCTAAATCTTCGATAAGTAAGCGGTAACGCTGATGTCTCGAAATCCGTGAACGGCCTTTCGGATCAAAAATTTTGCGAATAGTGCTGCCGTGAAACCAGTTTTTGATTCCATGCCCGATTACAATGAAAAGGATATGAATAAACCGAAAGGTGATCTGTACATTCCGGTTAATTTTCAGCAACCACATTCTGTTTTGAACTTTTGTCAAAAATAGTTGCAATTTTTTGTACAAAGAAGCGCAGTAAGCTGAAAATGGTTATAGTTTGTTAAAAAGAATCGTTATTGAATGTTAATATTAAAATAGGGCGAAGCCCGTGCCTTTCAAAATACGTACAACAATAGAATCAGGTAAATTTCAGCTGGCTTCTTCGGAATCAGGTGCTTTGTTGTTTTTATTTATTTATTATTTTTTGTCAACTTAGCGTATTAAGAATGAAAAGGTTATATTTAATAGTCAACTTATAGAAAATATGAAAAATTATATGCTCTTATTGATCTTTCTGCTAATGACAGTTGCCGGGCTCTCTCAGCTGAACTGCAAAGAATCAATGACACAGACGAAGGAGAGCGTAAAGATGTGTTATCATCAAAACCGAAAAAAATCGACGGTTGAAACATGGGATAAAGATCACCGTTTCGGGACATTTACAGGATATGATACTAATGAAAAACAATTGTTTAATTATCACTTGCGGGCGATAGGCGGGCACGCCTATGTTTCGGTAAACTATTATCCGAATGGCCAGGTGTCAAGAGTAGAATACAGTGAAGCGCCCGACGGAGGAATTCAATTTTATAAATCTACCGCTAAATTTGATGAGCAGGGAAAGCAAACGGACTTTCAGGAAATAAAGCATCCGCCGGAATTAATTACTACTGTTCCTTCTCCAACAAAAGTTCCTGATAAAAAAGAGCAGGTTCCGCAAAAAGTGGCAGAATGTGCAGTGCCTGTCATGGATTATTTTGAAATAGTAAATCAGACGAAATCCAAAATAACTTTTCGTGTAATCAGCAAACCTGATTTTAACTATGCGTCGAAGGAATTTTATTTCACACTGAAGCCTGCTGAAATAATTGTGTTCGATAGCTTAATCTCAGCACAGCAGCATCCTCAGAAATCCATTTATGAGCCGATCATTGTGTCATATACCAAAAAACGACGATACAAGACACTACAATTGATTGCTACTTTTGTAGAAGATAAAAGCAAAAGCACTAAAATCTGGCAATGGAAAGTGATAAACAAATAAGTTAAGCTTTCAAATCCTTCCTTACAAAGAATGAATATAAAAAGCTAAAACCTCAGTGTATTTTCAATTGCAGCCTTTACCTTTTCCGCATTTGGCAACAATGCAGCTTCCAGAATAGAATTTAATGGAATCGCAGGTGTATCAACTGATCCCACAATTTCTACCGGAGCATCCAGGTATTTGAAATTGTCTCTCTGGATTCTTCCTGCCAAACCAAGCGCAAAATTATTCTCAATGGATTCTTCTGTCACTACAATACATTTTCCGTGCTTTTGAACAGAGCTGTTGATTGCTTCGAAATCAATCGGATTTAAAGAACGCAGATCAACAATCTCTACTTTCCCTTCAAATGATTTAGCCGCTTCCAATGTCCAGTAAACACCTCGTCCGTAGGTAATCACAGTAAGAGAATCTCCTTTTTGAATGTTTTCGGCAGCCGCTTCCTGAACGATTCTCGCTTTTCCGATCGGAATGACGTAATCTTCAGACGGCTCGATGGACATCGCGCCTTCTGTCCCCGGAATTTTTGACCAGTAAAGGCCTTTGTGCTCCAGTACAACAACCGGATTCGGATCATAGAACGCAGCTTTCAGCAAACCTTTTAAATCGGCTCCTGTACTTGGATAAACTACTTTTATACCTCTGATATTTGTCAGTACGGATTCAACAGATGATGAATGGTAAGGGCCTCCGGAACCGTAAGCACCTATCGGCACGCGGATCACGCAGCTCACCGGCCATTTTCCGTCCGATAAATAGTTAGAACGGCTGACCTCTGTAAACAGCTGATTCAGTCCTGGCCAGATGTAATCGGCGAACTGTACTTCAACTATTGGTTTCAGGCCTACAGCGGACATTCCTACTGTAGATCCGATAATATACGCTTCCTGAATCGGCGTGTTGAAAACACGGTCATCTCCAAAGGACTGTGCTAACGTTGCTGCTTCCCGGAAAACACCACCTAATCTTCCACCGACATCCTGACCGTAAAGCAATGCTTCCGGATGTTGTGACAGAATTTCTCTCATAGCGAACAAGGCACTGTCCACCATGATTGTCTTTTTCTTTCCTTTAGGTTCGCGTTCTCCTTTTTCTTCCGTTATCGGAGTGGGAGCAAAAATATGATTCTGAACGCTTTCCGGGGCAGGATCTTCAGCATTTAACGCTTTTTCGTATTCTGCATCCACGAAAGCTTTTATTTCTTTTTCGATTGCAGTGATCTCTTCATCTGAAATGCCGGCTTCCATTAATTTCGCGACTAATTTCGGATAAGGATCGTCAGTTGCTGCCTCTTCCAGGTCATCGCGGTACCATTCCTTACGTACACCGGAAGTGTGATGGCCTAAAAGCGGGACTTTGGCATGGACAAGGAACGGACGGCGTTCTTTTCGTACCGTATCAATGACATGATTCATGGTAGTATAGGAGGCAGGAAAATCACTTCCGTCAACAGAAACACATTCGATTCCATGGAATCCTTTGATGTATTCGCTCATATCCTGAGCACGTGTTTCTTTGGCATTGGCGGAAATGTCCCAGCCATTATCCTGTACCAGGTAAATGATCGGATATTGTTTTAAAGCAGCCATTTGCAGTGCTTCGGAGACTTCTCCTTCCGTGCAGCTGGCGTCGCCGAGTGAACAGATCACTACAGGGTTTAGTCCGTTGAAATCCGGAGCTAATCCTGTCTTTTCTTTGTATTGGATTCCCATCGCAACTCCTGTTGTCGGAATGGCCTGCATTCCTGTGGCAGAAGACTGATGCGGGATTTTTGGCATGTCATCACGATTCAGGGAAGGGTGAGAGTAGTAAGTCCTTCCTCCTGAAAACGGGTCGTCTTTTTTTGCAAATACCTGTAACATTAATTCATAAGGAGTCATTCCGATTCCCAGAAGAATACTGTCATCCCGGTAGTACGGAGCAACCCAGTCCTGAGGTAGCAGCTGCATCCCGGCAGCCAGCTGAATTGCTTCGTGCCCTCTGGATGTTGCATGAACGTATTTTGCTGTTATTTCCTTGTTCGCTTCATATTTTTCCGCCAGTGTTTTGGCGGTACACATTAAGCGGAATGCTTTGAGTAGGGTATTTTTGTCAACTTGCTGACTTTTTTTGCTTTCTGAAGTTGTTTCTTGGAGCATTTTGATTATTAATTTTGAAGCTAAGTTAAGGATTATTTTTGAAATAATATTTCCGTTATAGGCTTACCTGTCGTACTGCTTGGCTGTGTGATATTGAGAATCTGTGCAATAGTTGGTGCAATATCAACGATTTCAATAGACCTGGTAATGCGTTTTACCGGAATGTTTTTTCCGAAAAACAGTAAGGGAACCTGTGTGTCATACGTGTAAGCAGAGCCGTGAGAAGTGCCTTTTGTTTCGGCTTCATCACTGATCGTTAAATACCCGGATTCGAGCATAAAAACCAGATCTCCTGAGCGTTGGAGCTTAAACCCTTTTTCAACCAGCTTTTTCCACTTGTTCTGAGCAGATAATTCTGTCAGCTCTTCACTTGTGAAAATGTATTTAATATGTGGATAATTCTGACATGTTTTTTTTATGAAATTTAAGACTTCGTTTTTATCAATAGCTGATTCTTCAAGCCGTTTATCATCCAGATAGATATTATTATTGGTGATTTTAGTAATGAAGTTCTGGTGGTACTTTCGATCAAGCTCTTCTGCTAAAAATGATTTGAATTTGCCTTTACGGAAATAACCGCCGGGAAGCTGTTGATCAGAAAGCTGCTGAGGAACGGGAACCACAGCATGGTCAGCTGTCAGAAACAGGACGTAATTTCCTTTTCCAACCTGCTTGTCCAGTTCCTTCAATAAACGGGCAATTTCCAGGTCAAGGCGAATATAGGTATCTTCGATCTCTTTGGAATAAGGTCCGAATTCGTGGCCGATAATGTCCGGAGAAGAATAGCTGATGCACAGAAAATCAGGGATGTTATCCTGGCCTAAAAGCTCGGAAGAAAGTGCGGTCAGTGCAAAATCAGTCAGATAGGTATTGGCAAAAGGTGTATGAATAAATAACTCAGGCAGAGGAGTATGCTTTGAAAGCTCTTGCAGTGAATAAGGAAAGGTAGGAGTTTCTTTTCCTTTGAATACCACTTCATACGGATTGTTGTCTTCCATGCTCTCATGATAAGAAGCAATATCATAATAAGTGTTCCAGGTCGAATTTCTGTGGCTTTCAACGATTTTTTTATTATTGAAATCCATTACCCATTGCGGAAGAACGGGCTTGTAGAAAGAGCTGGAGATCATGTTTCCATTTTCGCTGTCATACCAATAGCTGCCATCGGAAAGATGTCCGCCGGGCAGAATAGCACTCCGGTCTTTTATGGAAACAGAAATCACCTTTGACAATGGATGTGCTAATTTTAGCTGATCTGTAACCGTATTGACCATTAGATTTTCAGGTGATCTCAGGCCTTTTGAATTGGAAGTTCCGATACCGGTAACGCTGTTATCTTCCACACAATAAACTTCCTTGTTGTTGTAACGGTTGTACCAGTCATTGGCAACGATTCCGTGATCGGCGGGTGTCGTTCCTGTATAAATGGAAGCATGGCCTGGTGCGGTAAATGTCGGGATGTAGTTATAATGCGTGTTGGAACAAAATGCTCCTTTTTCTTTTAGCTTATTGAATCCATTTCCGGAAAATTTATTTTCAAAGCGGTGCAGGTATTCGTAGCACATCTGATCTACAACGATCCCGACGACCAATCTTGGAGCCTGTGCGAAACAGGTACAACAAAAAAGGATAAGATTCCCAAGGATTAAAAGCTTTTTCATTTATCGGATTAAATACATTTTTCCAAATTCTTTTTTGAAATATTTGTCAGCTCCGCTTTCACGATGCTTTATTTCTTCTCCGTTAATACGGCTCAGTACCCGGTAAAGATACACACCATTTGCGAGCTGATCACCAAATTCATCTTTTCCATCCCAGGCATATTCGGTGATGTTTTTACCTATTCTTATTGCTCCAAGCTCATTTTCAGTAATTTCTCTTACAACTTTTCCTGTTACGGTCATGATCTGAATAATAATATCGTCCGGAACTTCACTTCCTGTTAAGGTAAATACAAACCGTGTGCTTGTGGAGAACGGATTCGGGTAATTCATCAAATGAGTGATAGTGGATTCATTGATGACCTCGAACTGGATCCTGTATTCCGTATTTCCGGATAAATTATTGCTCTTATCTGTTCCCTGGACTAATAATGTGTAAATACCATCCGCTGTGAAATTGCTGTTGTAGATGATTTTAAACCGTTTATTCTGGCTGTTCGCGGGGATGACCTGCATTACCTGATTTCCCTGTGCGTCGATAAATGGAATGCGTTTTTGAACGCCATTGGGATCAATAATGTAAATTCCGAACTTTACGGTATCCGAAAGATCATTCATTATCAAGTAAGGATTTTCGTCTTTTAAGGTAATGATAATTTCACTTTTAGGACTGATAATATCTTTATTAAGAATATGAGCTCCGTTAAATGTAACATCCAGAATGGGATTTATCTTGTCTCCGCCTACCTGAAACGGAATTGAGATAATATTGTTGAAATGATATTGTTCTGGTTGATCCAATATGCCATTCAGGTACGGATTGACTTCCATCCAGAGAATATTCGTTCCGTTCAGATGATTTGTTTCAATTTCCAGTGTGTCCCGCAGCGTTTGTAGTACTCTCAGAGAATCCTGACGAGGATAAGAAACAGGAATTTTATTTCTGTTGACATCTTCAATCCAGTAATGTACTAATAATGAATCCATGGGGTAATCACTGATGTTTTTCACATCAATGGCAAACTGAATTTTTTCTCCCTGGGCAATTGTATCTTTATTCGGCAGCCAGGTGTAAAGACCAGATCCGTCAATAGCGGCTTCCGGTACCGGCTGATAAAGCACGTGCCAGCGATCCAGCTGGGCAGGTGTGAGATTGCTGGTATCAATATAGGTCACGGAAAGCTTTAAGTAGGGATAAAGTGAAGCATTCACAAGAGAGTTAAGATTCAGGATAGAATCCTTGGGAGGCATCTGATACGTTAAAGTTCCCGCCAAAGTATTGTTGGGATGGTAATACCGGATATTCAGCACGCAGGAATCTGTGGACGGAGTTTCTTTAGAATCATGTTTCCAGTAGACAGTTTCCCATTTTTGGGACGGTCCGATCAGCGTGGATTCTTCTATCCCGGTAGTTCGTATACTCATTATAGGAACTGATAAAACAAGCTGTTCCCGTGCTGTTTCGGTTGAAAGAGCTTCATGTACGAAAGCAGGATCTCCCTTTTTGAATACCAATATAAATGATTTATTATTGCTGCTTTGAACCTGTGTTGCTCCGATGTCTGTAAATGTCTGAAAAATGGAAGGAGAAACATTATTCCATATTGTTGTATCAGAACGGTATCCCGTATGAATAATTACATAATACCCGTTCGGGATCTGGGCAAGCATGTTCTGGAAGTTCTCCAGTTGCTGAGTGGTTGTTTGCCGGAAAATGAAAAAACGCTCCACTCTCGTTCTGCATCCGTTGCCGTCATTGACGTTCCCGAACTGATGTTCCGGGTTTTGTCCGTTGTAATAAGTTTCCCATGGTTTCAGGGTAATAGGATCCAATACCGTAACATGGAAGGAAGGTGTTGTGGTACAAATCCCATATTCAATGGACTGGCCGTTTAAAGCCGAAAAGCTGCCATTGTATTCTTCATTGGTTGCCGGTTTATTTATGATCTTAGCTCCGATAGTTTGTGGTACGGTGTCAAAAATTCTCTGGCGGCTGTTCCGGTCGTATTCAAGACTGTAAAAGTTGTTGTTTTTGAACTGAAAAAAATGGTCTTGTCCCCAACCGTTTTTATTTGGAATATATTGAAAAGAGAATTCTTTCCAGTCCAGTACGGAGCTGTCAACGGATACTCTCCAGAAATATACCGTGCTGTCGGTACAGGTAAGAGGCTTGGAGGCTCCGTTTGCAGAAAGCCATTGATTGTATTTTACTTCTTTTACGCCACCATAGCCGGAGACGATCGCATATCTCTTTTCCGGGCTGTTGTACAGATCTGTAGTATCGAGCTCAAACCGGTAAGACCGCCAGGAAGCCAGCGGGTTAATCGTACTTGCTTTAACTGTAACTGTATCTTTCGGTACAACGGCATAATTATAGGGATAGACAGGCAGGATGCCCTCTACGTTTATGAACAGGTTCTTCTTTAATTGGTTATTGGTAATATTCTCGTATTCATCAATCAGCGAAGGCAGATCAACATCTGTGCTGATATAGTTCATTCCGGCTGCATTGCTTCCGTCCAAAGGAATTTTAAAGGTCAGTGTGTCTTTATAATGTAATTTGGGAACGGTGAAATGATAGACGGAATCTACGCCGCTGGGGTAGGAGCGCGTAAAATCCACTGTAAAAGTATCTGTAACAGATTTACCGATGTTCGTAAGAATTAAACTAACGGAAATGCTGTCCACAGATAAGTCAAATGATTGTGGTTCAAAATAAAGTGATTGTTCGGTGATCTCAATTTCACTTTTTTCATGTGAGTTGATAATTAACAGTGGATCACCGTGCAATGCCATTTGCTGGCAGGTAGTTTCGTTATAGATATTTGGTGTAAAGTTGGAACGGATGGTTCTGATTGTTTCTTTCATCAGGTACCCGAGTGATTTTCGATAGTTTTTATAGCCTAATTGCCGGTATAATTCTGAAGTGAAATAATTCAGGGAAAATCCGAATCCGGTTTTAACGGTGGAAAGAAAAGCAATGGCTCCTTCCTGTGGTGTTAGTACAAACTTCTCACTTACAGAGGTAGATAAATGATAAATGTCACCGGAATAGCAGGCATTTCCTATAACGAGAGGATATTTCCCCTGGTTGTTCCAGTTAGACGGTTCATCCACATTGATCTCAAAACCGTCAGCAGACGCATGCCCGAAGAAATTTAAAATCGAAGCGCCTTCCGAAATCCGGTCGGTAACTTCCGAAATAACTACAGGGTCCAGCGGAAGGCTGTTCATTTTCCGGATGGTTGTCACTTCTCCGCCGTACAGGGAATCCTCAATGGTTTTTTCCATTCCGTTCAGATAGTAATAGAATTCATTCTGCTCTGATGTCGTTCCACCGCCGGAAAAGTGGATAATATGCTTTTGCCAGTCTCTGTTTTCAGATGTGTATTCTTCCAGGTTCGGATTGTTAAAAGCATCATGCTGCTTTACTTTCTCAAGATACAAATCCAGCTCGCTGTCATTTTTTGCTGCGATCCTTCCTGTTGGAACCAGTGGTTCCCAGATGGTAGTTCCCAATCCAGCAGTAATTAACGCATCGCTTGAAGGATACCCGAAGCTGGGTATAAAATTCAGATCCGAATAATCGCTGCTTTTTCTGGCACCGGCCGTATTCCCGTTCAGGTCATTTGCTTCCCGGATGCCTTTACCCAGCAGGTATAAGGCTTGAGGAATGTAGTTTGAATTGCTTGTAATTTCCTGAACAAAACGTCTGACTCCCAGAATATGACGGTCAATTCCTCCTCCGTACTGATAGCTGAGCTGATTGATGTCTGCGAGGATTACCGTAAAGTTTCCCCCATCGCTGCTTCTTCTGTAATCGGCATAACGCTGAGAGGATGCTTCCATTGACGGATGATAGATCATCAGGATGGTTTTGTCATCGTTTGCGTCGACCGTGTAACGGATGAATTTATTGTTAGAAGAAACATGACTGACCTCGTTTACATTGATATAACCCGCTGCATTTGAAATGATGATTTCCTGTTCCGGCCCTGAAGTATTGTTTGGCAGCAGAAAACGGTAATTATCCGCTGATACATACGTTGCGGGAATAACTTTAGGTTGTGCTCCCTGAACAAAGATCCATCCCTGATTCCCCAGAGGAGCTTGTGCTAATTCAATTTTACTGCTTGTCGCTAAAGTATTGTTCTTAATCCAATAACGACCGTAGTTTTGATTGTTGAGCGTTGGAATTTTCGGATAGCGTAAGGAGATATAGGAAACAGCCTGATAATCCGTTGCGTAACTTGATGAAGCCTGTATTTTGTAACGGACAGGCGTATTACCATTTACGAGCAGACTTGTCGGAATGTCCAGCGAAATCCTCTTTTGCTCATAGCCGGAGAATTCTTCGTAATACAATTGCAGCTGAGAGGTTCCGAACAACCAGGCGAAGTTATGATTCGGCCCGGTTATGGATGTGGTATTGGTGGCATTGGAATTAGAAACGGATAATCCGATAAAGTGACTCACAGGTGCGTCGCTGCCGGTATAAGGAGAAGGCGTTGCTATATTGTAAGTTTGTGTAGTTCCGCTGACTCCGTTGAATTGATTGCTTCCCCATCCTTCGCCATTTAGAAAATACGAGCTGGAACTGTAGCCGTTCGCATCTTTCATATCATAGTAATTGCTAGAATTAGAAAGGATTGCCTGGCTGATCAGATAAGTAGTGGTGTTGCTTACATTGCCGAAATTCTGATCATCGTACCATTGGTAACGGAGATTATTCCCCGATGAGTTCCATGTAAAGAAGTAATGAATAGTGTCGTTGTAAAGGCTGTATCCGGGATTTCCGATTCCGGCAGGATCGACATACAATAAGGAGTCGAGCCATCCGTCATTCTTTTCTCCGAAAAACAGGATGTAATCGCCTGCGTCAAAAGAGTTATCATTTCCTCCAACGATATAAATAGGCAACTCTTTCTGCTTTCCGAAAATCTGAAATTGCTGGGGAGAAACTGAAGAAAGATTAACTCCGGCCGCGTTCAGCGTTTCGTATGTTAATTTATGTATTCCTGTTGAAAATACTTTGAATTTATAGTATTCCTGATTATAGTTAATCCATTCATTCCCGTTCGCCTGGGAAAAAGATAAGAAGTGAAAAAGCAGAACAGTGGTGAAGGTTAAAAATCTCGTCATAGTTTAGAACTCTTTTCTTTGTTTGATTTAACAATTCTGGCCCTTAAAGAAATAACGTGTGAATACAAAGCGGTGGATACATCTCCAATGTCCGTGAAAGCATAATCCAGCGTGACATATTTAATCCCTACACTGACGCCGATGTTTGGCTGCAGCGTAAAGCTTTTGCTGTCGTCAAAATTTTTGATATACTGCATATTTCCGACTCCTGCTCTGATGGTTACATATTCTTTAAAGCCAATTTCAATTCCGGCATAAGGATCGAAACTGAAAGGCTTTGACTTAAGTAACGTATTACGTTTACCATCGGTTGTCACGGCTACATCAATTTCTCCGCCGGCAAAAAATCCTTTTTTACCTAAAGGATACCGGGTATGCGCGCCGAAGATCAAACGTGGGAGCGTAAGCTCCAGCCCATTTTCAGGAAGCTCATTGCCGGTATTTATAAAAACCTGCTGCATTTGTGGGTTCAGATTAAAAATCCAAGCATTAAAGGTAGAAGTAACATCCCTCATCATCAAACCGAATTTCCAGTGATCGTTCTTCTTATATTGAATTCCTCCGTCAATTCCGAATCCCCATGCTTTTGCAAAGTCTCCGATCTGACGATAAATAACTTTAAAATTCCCTCCGACGCTTAATCCTTCAATTCCTAATTTTCTTGCATATGAGAACAGGAACGCATAATCACCGGCAGTAAATACACTGATCCTGTCGTAATCAATGTTTCCCTGGTTGTCGATTAATTGAGTGGTATTTGGGATGTCATCTACTGCGAAACGGATAAAAGAGAAACCAAAAGCGCTTTTTTCATCGATCTTTTTCCCGATAGATAAATAATCATATTTAGCGATTCCTGCAAAGTATTCTGAGTGCATTGCCCCGATGTGAAAACCTTTTTCTAATTCCGTCAATCCTGCCGGATTCCAGTAGCCGGAATGAACATTATTGGATTTTGCCACAACCGCATTGGACATCCCTAAGGCATCCGCACCTACACCGATTTGTAAAAATTCATTGGAATACTTAGGAGCGATAGAGCTTTGTGAGTAAATAATGTTTTGCAGATTGAAAATCAGTACAGTGAATATACTTAGTAAAAATCTCATTTTGTGCTTCATTAAAGTTTATTCTTTAAAACGTCGAAGCTAAAAAATATTGTATTTAGTCTTCATCTCAAAAAACGTGTAAATTTACAAATTGAAATTGAGACATATTTAATTTTTGATCAGATTGATGTATTTATTTAACATTCCTAACATATTGACTGCATTTAATTTAATATGCGGTATTTTTTCAATCATCTTGTCCTTGTCCGGAAGAGTGGATCTGGCTGTTTATCCGGTTTTCGGTTCGCTGTTTTTTGATTATCTGGACGGATTTGCAGCCCGTTTATTAAAACAGCAGGGGGAGATAGGAAAGCAGCTTGATTCATTGGCAGATGTGATTTCATTCGGTTTGGTTCCCGGAATCTGGATGCTGGTGATTTTGCCTTCGGTTTTAGCGACGGATATGATTTCATTTAATCCATACGAAGTATATTACTATTTCACTATGTGGCTTGCGGCAGTAATGAATGGTGAAACATTAAATTATCTTCCGTTTGTTGCATTGCTGATCCCTGTTTTTTCAATGTTCCGCCTTGCAAAATTTAATATTGATGAGCGTCAGACAACTTCGTTTATCGGTTTGCCTACTCCGGCGAATACGTTGTTCTTCTCGCTGTTCCCATTGCTGTTGTTTACAGTGGAGAAAAATGCTGTTGCCTTATCTTTTATTCAGTTCTTTTTTCAACCTGCAGTAATCGTAGCTTGTATTTTAATTTTCAGCTTTTTGTTAATTGCTGAACTGCCTTTATTTTCATTAAAGTTCAAACAGTTCTCATTCAAAGGGAATGAAGTGAGATATTTGTTTTTGTTAATGGTCCTGATCACTCTTGTTTTATTGAAATTCCTGGCGATTCCAATTATTATTGTTTTATATCTTGTTTTTTCGGTAATAGAGAATAAATTTGTAAAAAATTAAAATCATGAAGTTTAAAGCAGAAATCGACGTAATGCCTCTTGAAGCTTTGCTTGATCCTCAGGGGAAAGCAGTCAGCAACAGTATGATCAATATTGGTTTATCGGAAATCACAAATGTTCGTGTCGGACGGCATATTCGTTTGTTTGTTGAAGCGGCATCTGAAGAAGAAGCGAAAGAGCGTGTTGAAACTGCCTGCAAAAAATTGTTAGCTAATCAGATTATGGAAAGTTATTCCTATAGCATAGAAAAAATTCAGTAACTTAATAGCCAATCAAACGATTGGCTATTTTTTTATGGATTTATCAGTAAAAGGAACAAATTTTTTAGGTTATTCACCTTCCCGGAAAGGCACACAGACATTTTCTACATTTTCGTGCCGTTATCAAAAAAGCAACGAGGAAGTATTTCATCAGATTACAGAATATGAACTGGAAATCGCGCTGGAGAAAGCGAATGTTGCTTCAGAAAAATATGCTCTGGCTCCCATTGAAAAGCGCCGGAATTTTTTAAGAGAGATCATTGCTCTTCTGGAAGAGCGCCGGATACTGCTTATTCATCAGTTCTGCAAGGAGTCTTCCTTGTCCGAAGACCGGGGAAATATTGAATTAACGAGAACACAAGCACAAATTCAAACCTATCTGGATTTTATTTCCCGGGAAAACTGGAATTTGCTTCATTCGCAGGAGCTGAACGGTATTTCCTTCGAAAAACAATTATATCCTATCGGACCGATTGTGGTGTTTGGAGCCAGTAATTTTCCTTTTGCTTATTCAACTGTTGGTGGAGATGTTGCTTCTGCTTTAGCTGCCGGAAATCCGGTAATTTATAAAGCAAATCCTTTTCACGCGGGACTGTCTGAAATGGTGGCTAAGATTGTATTACAGGCAGCAGAGAACAACAAGCTTCCGGACGGTGTTTTTTCTCTGGTTCAGGGAAATGATTATTGGATCGGTGAAAAGCTGCTGAAAGATGAACGCGTGAAAGCAGTGGGTTTTACAGGAAGTGTAAGAGGAGGAGAAGCATTATTGAACTATGCGAAAGAACGGAAAACCCCAATTCCTGTTTTTTGTGAGATGGGAAGCCTCAATCCTGTCTTTATATTTAAGGACGCTTTTGAGCAAAAGTCAGTAGAAATGGCTGAAAAGCTTTCGTTTGCCATAAAGAACGACGGCGGGCAGTTTTGTACAAAGCCTGGCTTGCTATTTGTGGAAGAAAGAGGATCAGAAATGTTTATAAAGGCACTGCGTGACGTATTTACTTCAGCAGATGCTGTTCCCTTACTTCATCCGTCGATTTATAATTCATTCCTGAAATTAAGCAGTGTTTTTGATTGTTTCCCGGTTTTCCGGGCGGAAGGGAAAGCTCCGGAATACAGTGTGTATCCGTTGTTGACAGAAATGACCGCGCAGGAATTTTTAGCTTCATCTGCTGCAAAAGAGGAAGTGTTCGGGCCTTTTTCAATTATTGTGAAATGTGCGGATGAATCGGAAATGAAGGCTTGCTTTGAAACAATCGGAGGCCATCTTGCGGCTAGCTTCTGGACAGAGCAATCGCTTTCGGAAGACTGGATGTATCTGTTATCGTCGCGGGTGGGAAGAATTATAAAGAACGGAGTTTCAACCGGTGTGGCAGTTATTGATTCCATGCATCATGGCGGAAATTTTCCTTCCACCTCGGACAGTCGTTTTACAGCAGTAGGAAAGGATGCGATTTACCGTTTTTTACAGCCTGTAACTTTACAAAATTTTAAATCTTGAGAGAAGAATTGATAAAACGTGAGATTCAATCGTATCATTTTAAGATTTTTTCTCGTTTGAAATTGATGAGGAATTGTTAAAATCTCAATTCTAAATGTAAATTTGTATTAATAAATAAAATAAACACCTATGTCAAGTTATCAGGAAAATACCCAGAAAAGCAATACGGGATTGTATGTGATCCTTGTGTTACTGGCTTTAGTCGCGGCTACCATGGCGTTTTTGTGGTCAAAACAAAAAAGTGCTTTAAAAGATTGCGCTACGGCAAATGAATCATTGCAGAAAGAAATGAATGACTATGCAAGCATGCTTGCCGGTTATTCAGATGAGATCACGCGTGATTTGAAAACGGATTTCAGAAACATGCTGGAAACGTATGATAAATTAAAGGCGAAAGATGCTTCCAAAGCAGATTCAATTGAAGCTCAGAAAGCTAAAATTCAGGAATTGCTGGATGAAATCGGGAAAAACAAACGTTTATCCGCTGCTCAGCTTCAGAAATTAAGAACGGAAAACGAAACCCTTCGTAATATCATGAAAGGTTATGTGAAGCAGATCGACTCTTTAAATACGCTGAACCTGAAACTGAATTCAGAGCTGGAAACCAAAACACTTCAGCTGACAGAAACATCAGCAGAGCGTGATGATTACAGAAATAAAGCAGAAGAAGCTGGTCAGCAGGTGAAAAAAGGTTCAAAACTTTCTGCATATTCGTTTTCTTCCGGTGGTTTGAGAATGAAATTGAATAATACGACGGAAGAAACAAATAAAGCTAAAAACGCAGTAATGATTAAATCTGCTTTTACAATTGGTGAGAACCCGATTGCTAAAGCCGGAAGACGTTATGTGTATCTGCAGGTTGTTGATCCAAGCGGAAAAGTACTTCAGAGCAGAGCTTCCAATACATTCCAGGGTGATGAAGGAACAATCGCTTACTCTGATAAAAAAGAGATCGATTATAATAATTCAGCGATTGACGTAGCGATTTACTATAATAATGATGGTAAAGATTTTGACAAAGGAACATATAAAGTACGTGTTTACTGTGACGGACAGTTGATAGGTACGGATAGTTTCAGCTTGAAATAGTGGATTGTTAAAATGAAAATGTCAAAGCCCCGGAATTCCGGGGCTTTGTTTTTTAAACGAAATTACTTCACTTTTTTTCTTTTTCTAAACCATCGAATTGAAAAGAATAAACCTGTTGAAAGAATAATGAGCTGAGGCCATTTTGTTACTGTCCAGAAGAAGAAATCGTTTGTTTTCTTCCAGCCTTCTTTCGTGCTTTTCCAGAGGCGGTTTCCTGAATCAGCATCTTTCTGGTGTGCCTTCTCTTTTTCGCTGAACTGAATTTCAATAGTTGCTTCCTCAATACGTTCATCCATCCGGTTCAGAGTACTTGTCTGCCCGTTAATTTCTTCTACCAGCGGCCGGATCCGTTCTTCAATTTCCAGAATTTCTTTGATGGAGTTTGCCCGTTTCAGCAGTTCCTGATAACGCTGCAGATACGCCTTTTTAGTTGATAACAAACTAACGGCTTCGTAATACCGCTTGGTGACATTCTGTGTTTTGCTCGTAAACTGACGAATTTCTATGCCTTCTGACTTTTCAACGGAACTCATGAATGCATCAGCTTTGTCTGTCGGAATTTTAATTTCCAGCGAGTGTTCGCTGGTACCGTAATTGGAGTAATAATGGTAAATAATTCGTGCATTGAATTGTTTGACACGCTCCTGTAACAGCTGTAAAAAGACCTTGTGGTCCGGAACAATATAGCTCACGTCGATGTCACGGATAAGCTTTTCGGGAGAGGAGGAATTTTCTTTGCTGTAAGAATTGGAAACGACCGGTGGCAAGAATGCTGTCTGGTCTTCCATGAGAATTGCTTCTTCTTCTATGGGTTCCTCATAGTAATCAATCACCACTTGATTTAGTGATTCTGAATTTTCATCAGTTACTGTTTTGTTTTGGGTGCAGCTTGTCAATACTATCAGCATGAATGCCGCATGAAAAAGTTTACCTGTTGTTTTCATAAGCCTGCGTTTTTCTGTGGTAACGCTTTGGCTGCTGCTGATAGTATTTTGGAGGTCAGGGCATTGACGGAACGGCCCGTTTCAATACGTGAAAGCTGCAAAAGATTGATTCTGAATTAATCTCTCATCTTCTTGATCCGTGATCATTCAAAATCCGTATTGTAATTTTCTGTTTTTATGAATTTCGCAATGGCTTCAATATGACTGGTGTGAGGAAACTGATCGACAAACGACAGCTTTTCCAGCTGGTAGCCTGCTTTTATCAGTGTTTCCGTATCTCTTGCCTGTGTTGCAGGATTACAGGAAATATATACAATTCTGTCAGCTCCCAGGCGTATTACTTTTCGTAGTGTTTTTGGTGCAATTCCGGCACGTGGCGGATCCAGCACGATCGTTCCTATTTTACCTTCAAATTCCGGATACTGTAATAAGAATTTGCCGACATCTGCCGCATAAAATTCAACATCTTTGATACCGTTTCGTTCCGCATTTAGCTTTGCATCTTCAATGGCTTCTTCAACAATATCCACACCGATAATGCGCACATCTTTTGCACGCTGAGACAGGATTTGCCCAATTGTTCCCGTACCGCAGAATAAGTCCATTACGACTTTTCCGGTGAGATCGTTGTTTTCAAAAACGTAGTCCAGTGCTTTTGAATAGAGCTTTTCGGCACTTTTCGGATTCGTCTGAAAGAAGCTTTCCATACTGATCTCGAATTTCAGGCCGAGCAGTTCCTCAATAACTTTGGGCTCACCGAAAACCAGTGTATTTTCACCGTTTTCAATTTTTGCCCTGTCTGCTACATTGTCATTGATGGTATGCTGAAAGCCGGCGATTTTCCCGGGGAGAAGCTCCTGAAGGAATTTCCCGAAATTGGTTACGTCAAACTTTTTTAAGCCATGTGAAGAAGTAACCAGATTAATCAGAAGCTGGTCTTGATAAAACGATTTTCTTACGACAATATGCCTGAAAAAACCTTCTTTTTTGGGCGGATGCCATGCCGGAAGACCGGTTGATCTTAGATAATCCCTGATGCGGATCAGTTTTGTTTCAAACTCTTCGTCAAACAATCCGGACGGTTTATTGAGGTTTTCCACTTTCCACCATGTTCCGCGGCGTTTAAAGCCGAGAGCGAAAGCGTCGTCTTTTTCTTCCCCGGTATAAACATCGTGTTCAATGCAGGAAAAGCTGTATTCCATTTTATTACGATAATGGTAGTGCAGAGGAGAAGAAATAAATTCATCAAAAATCTCAGGAACGTTCCGGATATTTCCCAGCTTGCGGTAAATGTCCTTCGTAGAGGAGGTTTTATATTCTTCCTGAATTTCAACCGGAACGTACAGGTACGGTGCCCCGGAAATTTCCTGAAAACCATTCAGCTGTTCCAGAGATGAACGTTCAATAATTTCGAGGAGCTTGCATTCAGCGTGCTTTTTGCGTTTTTTTTCTACGCGTGCTTTTACCGTCTGGCCGGGAAAGGTATTTTCCACAAAAATCACAAAATCTCCGTTTTCTGTGGGAATTTTTGCCAGACCATTTCCTCCGAATGCAAAACCGGTAATCTTTACTTCTATAATTTCTCCTCTGTTGAACATTTTACTTTGCTTTGGGTTGCAAAGATAGAATTTTTAGAATGAAAGAGAGATGACTGTTAGAAGATGAGCCGGAGGTTGTTATTGGTTTATATTTTCCCGGAGTGACTTTTTCTCTTCCTGGCGTTTTTTGTAAAACTCTTTTGTAGCGACGTAAATTTCCTTTTCTACTGTCGCGAATACGACCGTTTTGTCCTTATTGGTCAGGTCTACTTGTTTCATGAAAGTATAAGAACCGTGTTCCTCTGCCTGTTCCCGGACATTTTTCAATTCCTCTGCGAATATATTGAAATCAATCCAGACATTTTCTTTTGCAGGGCGTTTGAACTGTATTTTAGCTGATTTGTCCCAGACGACATATTGGTGGCCGAGCAGCTCATTAAACTGGATCATGAAAATAGGATCGGTTGCGGAGAACAAGCTCCCGCCGAACATGCTTCTGTTGTAATTGATGTTTTTATAAGAAAGCCTGATCCGTACGGTTATACGGGATAGATCATCTGTCACATGGATTATTCTCCCACATGTGCGCCTGTACATGGGAGAAAGGTTGAACAGGTATTTATAAATAGTTGATTTACTTATGAATTTTTGTAAAAACAGATTGATTTTTTTGTACATCTTTCGACAAGGTCATTAATCACATTTGCATTTTTCACATTCTTCTTTTGTCTGAAATCCGACAGCATTACAGCCGCTGTATCCTTTCCATTCGCATTTCTTCTTATCAGCGTTATAAATCCAGCTTTCAAAATAAGCCTGGCAAGTCATTCCGGTGGCCGGTTGCTCGCTGCACCGTGAGTCATTGCCGGTATTACACTTTTTACCACATGAAAAGGATAAAAAGAAAAGACAGAAGATAAAAGCACATTTCATGAAACTCGTTTTTTGCGAAAGTTACAAAAAAGCGGGATAAACTGGAATTATTTTAAATAGTGTTTTTAAAACATATTTACCTTGACAGATAATATAGAAATTGATACTTTTAGGCGCTTAAAAATTAAGATAATAATGGCTGAGTTTTTTTATCAGGACCCATATCCGGTTTTACAGGATACTACAGACTACCGAAAAATTACATCTGATTACGTCGAATTAAAGAATTACGGAGATAGAACCGTTTTACACATTGATCCGAAAGGGATTGAGCTACTGGCAAAAGAGGCGATGACGGATGTGTCATTTATGTTGAGGGCATCACATTTAGAAAAGTTAAAAGCAATCCTGGACGATCCGGAAGCGACGGATAACGACCGCTTTGTAGCATACAATTTATTGCAGAATGCGGTAGTTGCAGTGGAAGGGCAGCTGCCTTCCTGCCAGGATACCGGAACTGCGATTGTGATGGCAAAGAAAGGAGAGGATGTCTATACAGGTGTTGATGATGCTGTGCATTTGTCAAAAGGTATTTTTGACACCTACCAGGAGAAGAACCTGCGTTATTCACAGATCGTTCCGTTAACGATGACAGAAGAGAAAAATTCGGGAAGTAACCTGCCTGCCCAGATTGATATTTATGCGAAAAAAGGAAATACGTATGAATTTCTGTTGCTGGCAAAAGGAGGAGGTTCTGCCAATAAAACGTTTTTATACCAGAAAACGAAATCATTACTGAATGATGCTTCGCTGGAGCAGTTTGTCCGTGAAAAGATAAAAGACCTGGGAACAGCGGCATGTCCTCCGTACCATCTGGCGTTTGTTGTCGGAGGAACTTCTGCAGAAGCTAATTTAGCGGCAGTTAAAAAAGCATCCGCGGGATATTACGATCACTTACCTGCTGAAGGAAATATGGGAGGGCAGGCATTCCGTGACCTGGAATGGGAAGATAAGATCAGGAAAATTTGTTATGAGAGTGGTATCGGAGCGCAGTTCGGTGGAAAATATTTCGTTCATGATGTTCGGGTGATCCGCCTGCCGCGACATGCTGCTTCCTGCCCGGTTGGGTTAGGAGTTTCCTGCTCTGCGGACAGGAATATCAAGGCTAAAATCACTCCGGAAGGTATTTTCCTGGAGCAGCTGGAGAAAAATCCGGGAAGATTGCTGCCGGAAGTCCCACCTCATTTAGATCCTCCGGTAGTAATAGATCTTGATCGCCCTATGAAGGAAGTATTGGCGGAATTAACAAAATATCCTATAAAAACGCGTTTGATGCTGAACGGAACGCTGATTGTTGCGCGGGATATTGCTCATGCTAGAATAAAAGAAATGCTGGATAACGGGCAGCCGATGCCGGAATATTTTAAAAATCACCCTGTTTATTATGCCGGGCCGGCAAAAACTCCGGAAGGTATGCCATCCGGTTCTTTCGGGCCGACAACAGCAGGACGCATGGATTCGTATGTGGACTTGTTCCAGCAACATGAAGGAAGCATGATTATGCTTGCAAAAGGGAACCGTTCGAAAGAAGTGACGAACGCCTGTGCAAAATACGGAGGATTCTATTTAGGCTCGATTGGTGGTCCTGCAGCGATTTTAGCGAAGGAAAACATAGAATCCGTCGAAGTGGTGGATTTCGAAGAATTAGGAATGGAAGCGGTCCGCAAAATCAAAATCAAAAATTTCCCGGCGTTTATCATTACGGACGATAAAGGGAATGATTTCTTTGAAAATCTGTAATTTCTTAATTGAATACTATAGCAAAAGGCTGTCGGAAGAGATAGCCTTTTGCAGTTTTTTTAAGTTCTTATTTCTATTACTGGAACATATCTTTCATTCGCTGAAAGAATCCTTTTTCAGAGCCGTCATTTCTCGGCTTGAAATTTTCGCTGCTTTGTAATTTTTCTAATAATTCTTTTTCCTCTCTGGAAATTTTTGTTGGCGTCCAGATATTGATATGCACATATTGATCGCCGGTTCCGTATCCCTGGATATTTGGAATTCCTTTCCCTCTTAACCGCAACACTTTTCCGCTTTGTGTTCCCGGATCGATCTTAATTTTTGCTTTGGAAGTAATTCCCGGAACTTCTACCTGTGTTCCTAAAACAGCATCAGCAAAATTGATAAACACATCACAATGTACGTTCTCTCCTTCACGTCTCAACTCCGGATGAGGAATTTCCTCAATCACAACGATCAGATCTCCCGGAACTCCGTTAAATGGCCCCGCGTTTCCTTTTCCTGTCACGCTCAGTTGCATACCGTCTTCTACTCCGGCCGGAATATCCAGCTCAATGATCTCTTCTTTTCTTACTAATCCGTTTTCATCCGCATCAGCAGGTTTTTTGTCGATCATTTTTCCTGCTCCGTGACACACATGACATGCGGATTGCGTCTGCATTGCTCCTAAAAAGGTCTGTGATACTCTTGTAATCCGTCCCGTTCCGTTACAGGTTGTGCACGTTTTAAATGTTACATTATCGGCATTTACCAGCTTGTTGACCTTTATTTTCTTTCGGACACCTTCGGCAATTTCTTCCAGAGACATTTTTATCTTGACGCGCAGATTTGTGCCTTTAACTCTTCTTGGCCCGCTGCTTCTGCTGCCTCCGAAGCTTCCACCGAATGCTCCTCCGAAAATATCACCAAATTGAGAGAAGATGTCATCCATGTTCATTCCTCCTCCGAAACCGGCATTACCATTCACGCCGGCATGTCCGAACTGATCGTACCGGCTTCTTTTCTGATCGTCGCTCAGCACTTCGTATGCTTCAGCGGCTTCTTTGAATTGCTCTTCAGCTTCTTTGTCTCCGGGGTTCTTGTCCGGGTGATATTTCAATGCCATTTTCCGGTAAGCTTTTTTTATTTCTGCTTCCGAAGCATTTTTAGCGACGCCTAGAACGTCATAATAATCTCTTTTTTGGCTCATTGATGAATTATTGACCTACAACAACTTTAGCATAGCGAATGACCTTGTCATTCAGATAGTAACCTTTTTCAACATCGTCCACAACGCAACCTGTAAGTTCCGGTGCAGGAGCAGGGATGTTAGCGATTGCTTCGTGTATTTCACTGTCAAATGGCTGGCCTTTAGCTTCCATTTGCTTCAGCCCCTTGCTTTCCAGTACAGCCTTGAATTTATTGAAGATAAGAATAAAGCCTTCTTTTAAAGCTTCGATATCTTCTGTTTGCTGATTGTTGGTAATGGCACGTTCAAAATCGTCCAGTGTGGGAATCAGATCTTTCAGCAATCCTGCATTTGCAGAGGAAATGATATCGATTTTTTCTTTATTGGTTCTTTTTCTGTAATTATCAAATTCGGAATAGAGCCGGACATATCTGTCATTCAGCTCTTTTAGCTGCTCTTCAGCAGACGAATTGTTATCCTGTTCCTGATTTACCTCTCCGGTTGTTTCATTTTCCGTTTCGCTGCTATTTTGCTCCGCTGCGTTTTCAGGCCCTTCTTCCGGTATATTGTCTTCGATATTTTCTTTCATGATGTTTATTTAAATAAATAATCCCTTATTGCGCTTAGCAAAATGTTTGCCATGGCAAAATAAGGGACAAGCTGTCATTATCCGTAACTGAAACAATGAAAAACTGTCAGTTAGCTGATTCTTCTGATATCTGCTCCGATATTATTCAGGCGGATGTCAATATTTTCATATCCTCGGTCGATTTGATCAATATTGTGAATAGTGCTTTTTCCTTTTGCGGAAAGTGCTGCAATCAATAAAGAAACGCCTGCACGGATATCCGGAGATGTCATTGAGATTCCTTTCAGCTGATGTACTTTATTCAGTCCGATCACCGTTGCTCTGTGCGGATCACAGAGAATAATCTGAGCTCCCATGTCGATCAGTTTATCAACGAAGAATAAACGGGATTCGAACATTTTCTGATGTATAAGAACGCTTCCTTTAGCCTGCGTTGCAACCACCAGAATAATAGACAATAGATCCGGAGTAAATCCCGGCCACGGAGCATCTGCAATCGTTAATATGGAACCATCGATAAACGTGTCTATTTCATAAGAATCCTGTGCAGGAATATAAATGTCATCATTGATCCGTTCCATTTTTATTCCGAGTTTTTTGAAAACATCCGGAATAATACCCAAGTTATCGTAGCTTACGTTTTTAATAGTGATTTCAGAGCCTGTCATTGCCGCTAAACCAATAAAAGATCCTATTTCAATCATATCCGGCAGAATACGGTGAAAGCAGCCATCCAGTGAAGTTACACCTTCTATCTCCAGCAGGTTGCTTCCGATTCCTTTTATCTTGGCACCCATGGAGTTAAGCATCTTACACAATTGCTGTAAATAAGGCTCACAGGCAGCATTGTAAATTGTTGTTGTTCCCTCGGCGAGAACAGCAGCCATGACTATATTTGCAGTTCCTGTTACAGAAGCTTCGTCCAGTAAAATATAAGTTCCTTTTAAAGCGTCGGATTCGATGGAGTAGAAGTGCTCTCCGGCATCATAATTAAAGGTTGCTCCTAATTTTTTAAGTCCTTCAAAATGCGTGTCTAATCGTCTTCTTCCGATTTTGTCGCCGCCCGGTTTAGGGATAAAACCTTTTCCGAAACGCGCTAATAACGGACCAACAATCATGATAGATCCTCTCAAAGCACTTGCCCGTTTTTTGAAATCTTCCGTTTCAAGGTATTTTAAATCAATATCTTTTGCCTGGAAAATGTAAGTGCCTTTCTCTACCTTTTCAACTTTTACACCAATGACCTGAAGCAGGTTGATCAATTTGTTCACGTCAATGATATCCGGAATATTAGCGATAGTTATTTTTTCCGAAGTCAGCAAAACCGCACATAAGATCTGAAGCGCTTCATTTTTTGCACCCTGAGGATGAAGCTCGCCTTTTAATTTTCGACCACCATGAATTTCAAATGATGCCATATCTTAAATTTTTTTCTTGAATTTCTTTTTTTGATTTTTATGGACCTTCTTATTGTTGTTATTGTTTTGCGACAACCCCATACTTTTTAGCAGCTGGTTGGTTTGCTGCAATGAATCCGGGTCTTCCAGCGATAGAACTCCTTTTGAAAGCTCTCTCAGCTGGTTGGCTATTACATGATTTTCTACTGTATTGTTATTGTATGTCAGGAATTGTTTTTTCATGAAATTGGCAATAACCTCCTTGTAAAATTCACGATCGGTTTCGTTATCCATTTTGGAGATTTTCTGGATGATTTCCTCCGTATATTTTCCATAATGCCCGTAAGTGATTTTCCCGGAAGGGTATTTAATCAGCTGTGGTTTTTCCTCCAGCGATTCTTTAGTCGGAATTTCATAAGGAGAATCAACATCCAACTGGAAATCAGACATGATGAACAGGTGTGTCCATAATTTATGTTTGAAATCTTCTACGTCCCGCAAATGAGGATTTAGCTGTCCCATCACTTCTATGATTGCCTGCGCAGCGGCATTTCGCTCTTCTTTAGAAGGTAATTCCATCGCAAAAGCGATCATATTCTGAACGTTTCTTCCGTATTCAGGCAAAGCGAGATGAGGGCGTTGCGTATTGTATTCCATTCTTAATTTTTTTTGTAAATGATTTGATAAATACCCGTATGGAATTTAGGGTAATAAGTTCCGGGTTCAAATTTAAGATTATAAACCAGATTTTTTGCTTTAATTTTTGCAGGAGTGGATACAATAGTCGTCCGTTCTTCAATAATGTCCGCAGCAGTAATTGTTCCTTCACTGTTCACACTTATTTTAAAAGTGATTTTTCCGTCATAGTTGGACGGCTTGATTACAGGTGTAATGTCAGAAATGATCTTCCGGCTGTCTTTAAGTAATTCTCCCTCGATCAATTGAGAAAATCCCGGTACAGAAAAGCAGAAAACGAGGCTAATGAAAATGCTGTTTTTTATCATGCTGTAAATAAACGAAAAAAACGGCAATTGCCGTTTTTTTATAAGAAATTTATAGATTTTTCTAGCGTAAAATGGTCACAAAACCCTTGAATGTTCTTACATCATCTGTCAGAATATCTTTTGCCCTTACAATATAGGTATATGTTCCGGCAGGACATAATGTTACGTTGTAAGTGCCGTCCCAGTATACATCCGGATCATAGTTTTCCCAGACGGTCTCTCCCCAACGGTTAAAGATCAGCATCTGGAAGCTCGTTTTGTCAATACCATCAATGTAAAAGACAAATTGATTGTTGTGCTCATCCCCGTCAGGTGTAAATGCGTTCGGAGCGTAGAAAGTAACGTCATTGACCACATGAATAACACTTTCGGTTGTGTCCCGGCAACCCAGATCAGTGATTACAATGAGCTGTACCGGATAATCACCCTCAATTCCTTCCGGAAATCTGAATTTAGGATTTCGCTCATAGCTGAAAACCGTTGAGCTTCCCGGAGCGTACCATTCCCACTCTGAAACGTCATCGCTGGAGGTTTCCGTAAACTGAATCTCCGTGTTGAATATGGTTACAGGATTTCCGCTTGTAGCAAAATTGGCTGTTGGTTTCTTTGCAACTCTGATAAAGTCTTGTAGCGTGTTGATGTATTTACAGCCATAAACAGATTCTGCCATCAGATCAATAGTATAGCTGTTTGGTACGGTAAATATTTTAGAGAAATTAAACGTATTTCCCACGATAGTGTCTGTGCCGTTCCCGAAATTGATATACAGACTGGCAATCTGGTTGTTGATCGCAGAGGTATCGTTGCTGAATGTGAAAAATCCCGGCTGGCAGTCTTCATGCTTATCTGTCAAAAGTACAGGAGTAATCTGCTGAGGAAAAGAAATGGTAACTGTATCGTATGCAGGAGCAGATCCGCAAACTTCGGAAACTCTTAATACATATCTTGTTCCGGAAGTGACAGGATCAACTCCGGCGATCTGGCTGTTTGAAACAACGGGTGTCAGAGAATAATTATTGATAACGAACCAGTCGTAGATATATGGCGTGCTTCCACCTGCGCCAAGCCCTGTCAGGTAGATAGAATCTTCAGGACAGATAGTTGAATCCGGTGTTATTGAAGCAACGGACAAAGCAACAGGTTCATTCAGCGAAACATCAAAAGTATCGATACAGTTCTTTGCATCGGTTACAACCACTTTATTTAATCCTGTATACAGATCGGAGGCAGTGGCGCTTGTTGAATTTGAATTTAACCATTGGTAAGAATACGGAGTTGTCCCGTCCGTTACGCTAATAGTAGCAATACCGGTATTCTTTCCGTGGCAGTTAACATCTGTCGAGCTTACAAGCGAAATATTCATAGGAGTAAGAGTCGTTACATCTACGGTGATCGTATCCACACAGCCACCACTTGTTGAAACAATGCAGTAATAAGTTCCCTGGCTTAAGCCGGTCGCTGTGGCTGCAGTTTGTCCTACCTGATACCAGTTATAAGTTGTTCCTGCTAAAGTGGCAGAAGGAATGACTGTTGCTGTTCCGTCATTTCCTCCCGGGCAACTTACCGGAGTGGAGCTGGAAGAATAAGTCGGCTGTATGCTGGCAATTGTAGCAGAGGCCGTTGCGGTACACCCAAAGTTATCAGTGACAGAAACATTGTATGTACCGGCTACGACATTGCTAATGGTTTGCGTTGTATAGTTACCTGGTGTCCAGGCATAGGAATAATTATAGGATGGCCCCTGAGGATTCGGAACGGCTGTAGCGCTTCCCAATCCTAAGCTGCATGTGTCAGCTGTTGTCGTAATGGTGACAGAGGTATTGGATTTTGTGATCCAGGTGGTGTCACTTACAGACCCCAGACCTGCTCCGCAGGCGTTGCCCTGCAGGTAGAAACCTGTTGTGCCGACAGGCAGGCTCGATGCGTTGATGGTAAGCGAGCCATTGTTGTATGCGGCGTATTGCTGGGAATTGTTATTGGTGGAAAACCATGCAAGGTTATTTCCTGTGGATGTAACATACGTATATGGAACCTGAGTGATAGTATAACTGTTGGTATTGGTTGGGCTGGCAGGAGAAAATCTTCTTGAATCCTGGTTTGCTGTCCATTGTGTTACGTTTCTTCCCTGTGTCATAAAGGCAGTTGTTCCGTTTGCATTTTGAACTCCCTGAGCAGCAAGACCGCCATTGAATGAAGTACAGACAGGTTTATTTCCTATGTGAGCTTCAAGCTCATTGGTGCCTTCATACAGTATCATTGCAAAATAGTTACAGACAGTTGTACAGGAGAAAAAATAGATGTTTTTATACAACACGACGAATTTTCTGTTTGGCGCGGTTCCGATCGTCTGGTACTGCACCTGAGGTGTCATGGCATTTGTGATGGCGGGATTGATATCCTGGTAACAGCCCATGAAAGAAGCCCTTGTTGTCTGTGATGTATAAGGAAAAGAAACTCCACTCAGTGAATAGGCACAATAAGCGCCGCCGTTGTTAGCGTAAAAGCTGATGATCCCGTTTGAGCCAATAGCGCATCGCGTATAATTGGTCCCGAAAAAGTTAAAGGTAAAACCGATGTTGACAAGTCCGCTGTAAACGTCATCAGTTAAAGATAATGTAGTAGGATTATTTAACGTGATTGATTGTATGTTTGACGGTACGCCTGAACTATTGCAGTTATTAATTGTAACAGACTGGTTACCACAAAGTGTGGTATCCGTTCCAAGGCAGATCTGGCTGTGAATTACGCCAAAAGGTAATAAATACAATAATGCCAGAACATATTTTCTTACAGAAATGTTCATAGAATTTGAATGTTGTTTAATTTTAGACGGGCAAGTTAATTAAAAGTTGCCCTTCTTTTTCCTAAAAATTAAAAAGATTATCTTTTAATGAAAAATTAAGAAATGTCACAACGGAGTATTCAATTCATAAAAGGAGTAGGGCCGGCTAAAGCTTTGTTGATAAATGAACAGCTAAATTGCCTGACAGTTAATGATTTGCTGTTGTATGTCCCTTTTCGTTATGTTGATCGCTCCGTGATAAATAAATTATCGGAAGTTTCTGACATTAATCTGTATTATCAGTTTTCGGGAAAAATTCTGTCTGTGGGTGAATTTGTTTTTGGCAGGAAAAAAGGACTGCAGGCGATGTTTTCGGATGGAACAGGCATGTTGAAGCTTGTGTGGTATCAGAAAGCGGACTGGATAATCCAGAAAATAAAGATAGGAACCCCCGTTGTAATTTTCGGAAAGCTTTCTTTTCAGAAAAAGGAGATGCAAATGGCACATCCGGAGGTTATTTTCTCTGCTGAAAAAGTCCCGGATTCATTAGTGGGAGTTTATTCTTCAACTGAGCAGCTGGGAAAAGCAGGGCTCAATTCTTCGGGAATTTCGAAGCTTATTAAAAGCATCCTGGAGGATCCGTCTGTTCAGTATAATGAAACATTGCCTAAGGCGATCCGCGAAAAGTACCGTCTGTTGAATTACCGCGATGCGATTTACAATATTCATTTTCCGGAAAACGAAAAAATGCTGGTCCAGGCGCAACGGACACTAAAGTTTGAAGAGCTGTTCTACCTGCAGCTGGAGTTGCTTTTAACAAAGCAGATCAATCTTCAGAAGATTAAAAGCTTTGTTTTTGAAAAAAAGAAAGATCTGCTTACAGATTTTTACACGAATTATCTTCCTTTTGAATTAACAAAAGCCCAAAAAAGAGTGGTTAAGGAAATCAACAGGGATTTACATACCGGCAATCAGATGAACCGGCTGGTTCAGGGAGACGTTGGAAGCGGAAAAACACTGGTGGCTCTGTTATCAATGCTGTTAGCGGTAGACAGCGGGTTTCAGACGGCATTGATGGCTCCTACGGAAATTTTGGTACAGCAGCATTTTCTTGCGTTCAGAGAATTGCTGAAGGAATTGCCTGTGCGTGTTGAGCTGTTGATCGGGTCTTTGAAAAATAAGGAGAAGCTGGAGCTGATTGAATCTGTAAATTCCGGAGCAGTCGATATTGTGATCGGCACGCACGCGCTTATTGAAGAACGTGTAAAGTTTGGTAATTTAGGAATGGTGGTGATTGATGAACAACATCGTTTTGGAGTCGCCCAGCGATCTAGATTCTGGAAAAAGAATATATTGCCGCCTCATATTTTGGTGATGACGGCAACGCCGATCCCGAGGACATTGGCGATGACAGTTTACGGAGATCTGGATGTTTCAGTCATTGATGAGCTTCCTCCGGGAAGGAAGCCCATTACAACGAAACATTTTTTTGAAAAGGACCGCCTGAAAATCCTTGGATTTTTGAAATCTGAGATAATGAAAGGAAGACAGGTATATATTGTTTATCCGCTGATTGAAGAGTCCGAATCACTGGATTTTTCCAATTTAATGGAAGGCTTTGAATACCTGTGTCATTATTTTCCGAAACCTGATTACCAGATAAGTATGGTCCATGGAAAGCTGAAACCGGAGGTAAAGGATTTTGAAATGAATCGTTTTGTGAAGGGTGAGACGCAAATCATGGTGGCAACGACAGTTATTGAAGTCGGGGTAAATGTCCCGAATGCTTCGGTGATGGTTATTGAAAGCGCTGAACGCTTTGGTTTGTCTCAGCTGCATCAGCTGCGGGGAAGAGTAGGAAGGGGGGCGGAGCAGTCTTATTGCCTGTTGGTTACGAAGGACAAGTTGTCACAGGAATCAAAAAAGCGGATGACGACAATGGTCTCTACCAGTGATGGTTTTAAAATTGCGGAAGTTGACCTGGAGCTACGTGGACCGGGTGATTTAATGGGAACACAGCAGAGTGGGCTGATGAATTTTAAAGTAGCCAATCTTATGACGGATGCCGCTATTTTGGAAGTTGCTAGAAATGAAGTCAAATTGCTCCTGGAAGAAGATCCGATGTTGCAGAGCCCCGAAAATCAGCTGGTAAAACAGGAAATCAACAGAAAATTAAAGAACAAACCCAACTGGAGCCAGATTTCCTGATAACAAAAAAGAGGACCTGAGCCCTCTTGATTTTGATTATATTCTGATTCAAAATTATAAGCTTCCGTCCACAGGGATTTTCAGTACACCTTTTACGTCGTAAATCACCGCATTGTCCTTTGTCAGCTTGTTAAAATCTAACTCAAAGAAATCCTCATGAGAAACGCCCAAAACGACAGCATCAAACTTTTCGTTAGGTAATACCTTCAATGTAGCAATTCCGTACTCGTGCTTTACTTCATCCTGATCTGCCCAAGGATCGAATATTACGACAGCAACTCCGTAAGATTTAAGAGCGTTTACAACGTCGATTATCTTAGTGTTTCTGACATCCGGGCAATTTTCTTTGAAAGTAAATCCGAGCATCAACAGAGTGCTGTTTAATACGGAAATTCCTTTTTTGATCATGAGCTTAACGATCTGGCTGGCGACATATTCACCCATTCCGTCGTTCATCCTTCTTCCTGCAAGGATGATTTCCGGATGATACCCGTGCTCCTGCGCTTTTTGTGCCAGATAATAAGGATCCACACCAATACAGTGACCGCCGACCAATCCCGGTTTGAATGGCAGGAAGTTCCATTTTGTGCTGGCAGCTGCTAGTACATCATGGGTGTTGATTCCCAAAGAATTGAATATTTTAGACAGCTCGTTCACAAACGCGATGTTAATGTCGCGCTGAGAATTTTCAATCACTTTTGCAGCTTCGGCAACTTTGATTGTTGGGGCTAAGTGTGTTCCGGCTGTAATAATGCTGCCGTACAACGCATCTACCACTTTACCGATTTCAGGCGTGGAGCCGGAAGTCACTTTTAATATCTTGTCAACCGTATGGTTCTTATCTCCCGGATTAATTCTTTCAGGAGAATATCCCGCATAAAAATCCACATTGAATTTCAACCCGGAAATTTTTTCAAGTACAGGCACACATTCCTCTTCCGTTACTCCCGGATATACGGTGGATTCGTAAATGGCAATATCTCCTTTCTTTAATACTTTTCCTACTGTTTCACTTGCTTTGTAAAGCGGTGTAAGATCCGGCTTATTATGTTTGTCAACCGGCGTGGGAACAGTTACTATGAAAACAGTACAATCTTTAATGTCTTCAATCTTATTCGAAAAGAACAAGCCGTTCTGACTTAAATCCAGCTCATTTTTCAGAACAGATTGTAATAACTCACTGCTTATTTCCAAAGTGGTGTCCACTCCTTTTCTCAATTCGCTGATTCTTTTTTCATTGATATCAAAGCCGACTACCGGATATTTTGTAGCGAATAATCTTGCAAGGGGCAAGCCTACATATCCTAAACCGACAACACAGATCTTTTGAGACATAATTTTTTCCAGTTTAATTTTTTAAAAAATCCCAATACCATTTGATGGATTCCTGAATTCCGTCTTTTATGGAATACGCGGGATTGTATTCTAATAATGTTTTGGCTTTATCAATTGACGCTAAAGAATGAGGAATATCTCCTTTTCTTTCCGGACCGTAAACCGGTGCTATATTTTTAATGTTTTCGTCGTAGAAAGAAAGCTCGTGCTTCAGCAATTCTACGAGCTCGTTCAGTGAGGTGGTCGTTCCGAAAGCGGTATTATAGATCTGATTCAGCGCTTCCGGGTTGTTTGTCTGAAGCGCTCTTTCATTCATGTGGATCACATTTTTGATATACGTAAAATCCCTTGAAAAGCTTCCGTCACCGTTAATCACAGGTGCTTCTCCGTTCATGAACTGTGAAACAAACTTAGGGATGACCGCTGCGTAAGCTCCATCAGGAGTCTGACGTTGCCCGAATACATTGAAGTAACGTAGCCCTATATAATTTAAGCCATAGGTTTTGTGAAAAACATCCGCGTAAAGCTCATTGACATATTTTGTAATAGCGTAAGGAGAAAGTGGCTTTCCGATCTTGTCCTCTTCTTTGGGAGAAACCTTGGAATCTCCGTAAGTAGAAGAACTGGCGGCAAAAATAAAACGTTTTACCTTCTCTTCCTTGGCAGCTACGAGCATGTTTAAAAAACCGCCTATATTTACATCGTTAGTGGTAACCGGGTCATTTATGGAACGCGGGACAGAACCGAGAGCAGCCTGATGCAATACATATTCACAGCCTGAAACAGCATTTTTGCAAACATCCGGATTACGGATATCTCCTTCAATAAATGTGAAATCAGGATGTTCTTTCAGGTGCTCTATATTTTCATAGAATCCGGTAGAAAGATTATCTAAACAAACAACTTCATATCCTTTGCTGATAAAATGATCGCACAGGTTTGAACCGATAAACCCGGCCCCTCCTGTGATTAATATTTTAGATGTGACTGTTGACATGCTGTTGTTATTGTGGAGCAAATATATTAATTAGAGTTTTAATAGAAATTATTTGACCGGCCTTTTTCATTGGTAATGATGAAAATACATGTTAATTTGAATTGGGATCGATCGGGAATTTTGTCATCATCTGGTATTTGTCTCCCAGCTTATTCATGAAATAAGACCACAGGTCTTCTTTGGGAAGCATGACCTCTTCGACTGAATCTACTTCTGAAACAACCCAGGCGTTCCGTTCGATTTCATTTTGCAGCTGTTCTTTTTCCCAGCCTGAATACCCTATGAATAGTTTTATGGCTCCTTCTTCGATTAGATCAGGAGTCATGATCTTATATAATTCTTCGTAGTTTGAGCCTAAGTAAATTCCATTCCCTAGTAATTGGCTTCCTTTTATTTTATCTCCTAATGTGTGGATGTAAAATAAGGAATCTTCTTCGCATGGCCCGCCCCGGAAAGCGGTAATGACCTTATCTGAAAATTGCTCATTTATCCCGGAAATATTGACAGATACGGATTTGTTCAAAATAAATCCGAAACTGTTTTCGCTGTCATGCTCACACAGAAAAACAACAGAGCGCTCGAAATACTCTTCATTTTTGAATGGATCAGATATTAAAACACGTCCTCGTCTGGGAGGAATGCTATTTTTAAAGCTTATGTCAATCAAAACGGATTAATTTCTTTAGAAGTTATATATTTTCTTGGTTTTTATCTTGGTTGTTTTTCCATATTTATTCAAAATGGAACTGTCAAACTTTTTACTGTTTCCGACAATGCTCAGCTTTAAATCAATCGGCTGTACTTCTTTTTTGTAAAAATCAACCAGATTTTTAAATTCCAGTGCAGGCAATTGACCAGCCAATTCCAGATTCATGTTATCCTTATAACCTGCCAGTACGGATTCTTCATATTTCTCATTATACTCTCTGAATCCCGGATTTGAGCTTTCAATGGAGTTTTTGATAGAATTGACCACTGATTTGGAACGTTCTTCTTTTACAGGCATATTTTTTATAAGACTGTAAAGAAGCTCCAGCGCTTCCGGTGACTTATCACCCTGGCATCCGACATAGGAGACAAAAACATTTTTATTTTTTTCATTTCTCCCGTTTCTGATGAAACCGTAAGTCGAATAAGCAAGGCTTCGGAATTCACGGATTTCCTGGAACAGAATGGAAGACATATCGTAACCGAAATAAAAATTGAAAGCTTCCTTGCTCAGTGTCTGGCTTTTGTCAAAACCGGAACCGATTCCTAAGAAAGTAATGTGTGACTGAACACTTTTTTTGTTGTCCAGAAAGAATACTTTTTCGTTGGAAGAAGAGTAGGAATAAACAAAGTTGTCACTGCTTTCCTGTCCGTTCTGTAATTTCAGATTATTTAAGATGGGCTTTAAAATTTCCGGTGTTATTTTCCCGGTATAGTTCACATGGATTTTATAGTTTTTCAACGTGGAATATAATTCGTTGAACGCCTCTGGTTTCATTTTTTTATAATCTGAAACAGAAGATTGACGTACATATTTGGATTGATTACCGTACAGTGTATATTCTCTTAGAACAGTGCTGAGCATCTGAACCTCATTGGTCTCCATTTTTCTTCCTGTTTTGATTTGCTGGCTGATCGTCTTCAGCTGGCTGTCTTTAATTACAGGTGACTGGATCAGCTCATAAACAAGTTCCATGCTGGCTTCCAGATTTTTATCCAGTCCGCTGATGGATAAAACAAAAGAATGGTCTTCCGCGCTCCAGTTAATGGTTGTTCCGAGGGAATAAAGTTCATTTCTGAAAGCGTTTAATTCATAGTTCGGACTTGAAGTGCTGTTGAGAATAGTGGCAAGCATTTCTAATTCCGGATGCTGGCGGTATCCCGCTTCCCATACAATATCCAGATCAAAAATTTCATTGATGGGATTTGTTGTCATTTTAAGAGAGCTTCCGTTCTCAAGTGTTTCAAACCGGATATGATCTTTAAATGAGATGATTTCTTTCGGATTCACGGAACTTTTGATTTCCGACCATTCGTTGTAAAAATCAGAATGAGTTTCATTATTGGGAATAATCGGATCGTATGCCGGCTTGCTTAATTTTTCAGTGTTATGTTTTCCCATTTTGGAATAAAGCGTGTAATAATTCTTAGAGAAATATTGCTTTGCAACTTCTACAATTTGTTGCTTATTAACTTCCTTAACTGCTTTCGCATAATTCAGATACTCATACCAGTTCTGATTGTTACCATATACTTCTACTAAAAGTAATGCGCGTTCCCTGCTGTCTTCCAGCTCTGTTTCGAAATTACGGATCCATTCATTTTTGGCACCTTCAAACAGCTTGTCTTCAAAATCTCCGGTGATCAGCTTTTGGATCGCTTTGTCTAAAACGGAATTAGCATCTTCGAAGGACTGACCTATGATTTTAGGAACAGCAAAAAAGATCGTGGCACCATAATCTGCCATGGTCATGGGAATTGCCTCCAGCGCCATTAGCTCGCCATTGCTGACAAGCTGATTGAATAACCCTGAATTCTGATCGTTGCTCAAGATGTTGGAAACGATCTCCATCATCAGGGCATCGTAGGAACCAAATTTTGGAGTACGATATCCTCTTGCGAACATTTTTACCGGAGTTACGGCAATTGTAGTGGATTCTCCCGCCTTAAAATCTTCTTCCGGATAATTGGGAAAAGCAGGTATTTCTCCTGTTCTCCAGTCTGAAAAGTACTGCTCGATTAACGGTTTGATTTCTTCTGTTTTGAAATCTCCGACCAGACATAATACCATATTGTTGGCTACATAATACTTGTCGAAGAACTCGTACATTTTTATCAGGGAAGGATTTTTCAGATGCTCTGTTTCTCCGATAATGGATTGTGTTCCGTAAGGATGCTTTTTATAGAATTTCTTCATGAATGTTTCAAAAGCATAATTGATCGGAGATTCGTTCCCGCGGTTTTTTTCTTCATAAACCGTTTCTAATTCGGATTGAAATAAACGGAATACAGGATCAACAAACCGGTGAGAGTAGATGCTCAGCCATTCTTCCATCTTATTTGCGGGAAATTCATTGTGATAAACCGTCATATCGTTAGATGTGAATGCGTTCACGTTTTGTCCGCCGATTTCCGATAACATACGATCCATTTCATTGGGAATAGCATATTGCCCTGCTAATTTGGATTGCTCGTTGATCTGTTTCTGGATCGAAAGCCGTTGCTCATTATTGGTGGTTTTTCCCAGTAGTTCATATAATGAATCGATCTTGTTCAGATAGATTTTTTCCTCTTTAAAATTAGTGGTTCCCAGGCTTTGTGTTCCTTTAAAAAGCATGTGCTCAAGATAATGAGCCATTCCTGTTGCATCCGAAGGGTCATTTTTTCCTCCTGCTTTCACGATCACCGTTCCCATTACTGTCGGCTTGTCGTGGTTCTCTGATAAAACGACAGTCAGGCCGTTTTTTAACTGGTATTGAACTACATTGATAGGATCTTCAAAAAGCGGATAGCTTGTTTGGGAAAATCCTGCAGAACATAACAGAGCAAAGCATATAAGTGAAAAAATATTTTTCATATCAGGCATGGAATTTTTATGAGTTTTTGATTCAGTAAATCTAATTAAAATTAGGCAGGTAAGGCATGATAAGTTTAAAATAACAATTCAGGCGGCTTTCTGATACTGTATTTTACACTTGAGAACAGTTTGGATGTTCCCATAATAGTAACCAGGAAACTTTTGTTGAAGCCGATAGGAATCCAGTTGACAGACATCCGCCAGCAGTGCATATCACGTACCAGGTCAATTTTTAAATTCGTAATGGTTTTGTTTTTGATATCGTAATAAGCTGTGGTAGTAATTTTCCAGCGCTTGGTAATGCTGATATCACCGTTCAGCATGATCGTGTGAGTGAGATTGTATTTATCAGGATTTTCTAACGATTTCATCTGATTGGCATTTACCGAAAAGATGTGGCTGAGGTTTACTTTCCACGGTATGTCAAAATCCAGGAACATTTCAGGGTGAAGCGCATAAAACTGCAGGTCGGAATTCCAGTACTGGCTGAACAGCTCTTTGTTCTGATTTACTTTTTCCTGATTTTCTTTGGAGGTAATTGTAAAGGTCGTATTTAAATCCAGATACGTGACGCGTCCCAGTTTGTTGCGGTCATTTAAAGCCCATTCTTTTGTTGTTTTTCCCGTAGAATCATTCCATGAATAAGGGCTGAAAAAGCTGCGTGCCACGAAACTGATGAACTTCGCGGGAGATAATCTTAAATCCAGGGTAATATCGCTTAATTTCATGGAATCTTTCAGCATATCATAAGAACCGCTGACGGTGAATGCGTCAATGATCCGCGTTTTTTTATACCCTGTTAATGTGTCTTTGTCTGATTTCTTCTTCAATTCGAATGTGTTATTGAATGAGAAATTCAGAATAGATTGATTTTTTGTCGCGCTTACCGCGTATAAGCTCCGTTCATAAGGAGAATATGCTACCGATTGATTATTGGCATTCACATAGTTAAACGTGTTGTCTAACAATGGGATGAACCTGTATCCGAAGCTTGGCGTCAATACATGACGAAGCAGCGGTTCTTTTTTTCCTACAAAGCGGTAATAGCTGTACACAACGGTTGTCAGCTGGAAATTAGTGGTCAGCTGATGTGCCATCCCTGCTTTTCCGATTGTATCATAGAGCAGATTTAAAGTAGCTGTATCATATTCCTTACGGATTTGCTGGAAGTTGATAATATTTCTGTAAGTAACGGAAGGAGTTAATTTCCAGGTGTTCCCGAACAGCGGAATAGTGGTTTGTAACGTCGCGTTTTGGTTGATTCCATTGAAAAAAGATTGTCCGATAGCTCTGAAATTCCCTGATTGCAATAGAGAATCCCTGAAAGTGGACATGCTTTTAGCTTCCAGGTCATAAGTCATCCCGATCTGCTCATACCATTTGGCGCTCCCGATTTTGGATTTCCTGAATACCTTGAAAGGATAAAATCGGGTGACATTGGTTGTAAATGTTGGCGCGGTCAGCATCATATTTTGGGTGGCGGTATTTTGGCTTAAAGCGATTTTCAGACCCATGGTTACCGGTTTTCCCGGGAAAAATCTTCTGAGATTGATATCTGAATTGAACGTATTATTGAAATAGTTCGAGTTTAAGGGATCTATGTTATTTTTCGAGTTATTATCAGAAACAAAGTTGACTTTTGCCGAGAAATTCCAGTAGGGATTTGCTTTTGTATCCTGCGTATGTGTCCAGTTGATGGACAGCTTGTTACTTCTGCTTTTAGACGGGAAGGATTGTCGGAGCTGCTGAAATGAAACCCTTGTTGAACCGGAAAATTTGTAACGGATTTTGTAAGAGGTCATATTGCTCAGATCCCAGGAACCTCTGGTATATCCGGAGGCCATGAATGTGGTTTGTATGGTATCATTAAAAGGAATAAAATATCCCAGGTTCTGTAATCCCATTCCCAAGGTTGATTGAGGAACTATCTGCGGAAAAAGGAAACCGTGAGTACGGTCGTTCTCTTTCTTCTGCGGAATGATCGCAAAAGGAAATCCGATAGGAGTCGGAACGTTTTTAATCCATACGTTCATTGCCCCGGACACAATTCTTTTTTCGGGGATCAGAATGGCTTTCGATAATTGAAAATGATAATGCGGTTCAGGTAAGTCACAGGTGGTGAAACGTCCTTTTTTAAAGTGAATTTCTTCGTTCTCCTGTCTTTTTGCCACATCCATATACAGGAAATTTTCATCCTGCTTGATTTTAACTTCTTGAATAAAAGCCTTTTTTGTTTCGTAGTTGAGCCTGATTTTTCCTACTTCCATTTCCTGCCCGTCCATTTTTATGTTAGGAACCCCGACTTTATTGCTGTCCGCATCATAAGTATAGGTTGCGAGAATTTCATGCTTCTCCATGTCGATCTCAATGTAGTCAGCCGTCAGGTCAATGTCGGTATAATGGACTTTTGCATCTCCATACAGGTAGATCCGGTTCTTTCTTATGTCTGCATAAATGGAATCTCTTGCAGTAAATGTCGCGGTATTTTCAAATGAATCATCTATCGTATAAATGGTATCTATTTTGATTGGTTCCTGAGAAACAGGGAGAAGAACATTTGCGGAAGAATCCGGAATGGTAGGAATAAATCTTGTGCTGTCAGTTTGTCCATACAGGGAATTATAACCGGATATTATTAACAATCCAACGATTATAAGTTGATAGAACAATTTATTTCTGAACAAGTATTCCAAGTATTTTTGTTTATTAAACTCTATGTTCGATAAAAAAGTATGCAAAGCTATAAAATAAAGAGAATTAATACGGAAAAAATCTTTCTTATTGTACTGTTTACGGGATTTTTTCTTTCCCGGAATGCTTATACGCAATCATCGGGCACGCAGGCAATAAAAACCGTATGTATTGATGCCGGTCATGGAGGTAAAGATCCCGGCTGTCACGGAGGAGTTGTCAATGAAAAGACGGTATGTCTGAATATGGCGTTGAAGCTGGGAAAAATGATAAAAGAGCACTACCCGGATGTAAAAGTAATTTATACCAGAGACAAAGACGTTTTTGTTGACCTGGATGAACGTGCGAAGATCGCTAATAAGAATAATGCGGATTTATTTATCTGTATCCATGCTAATTCTGCTTCACCGGCAGCTTACGGTACGGAAACGTATGTTCTGGGACTGCACAGAACGGAAGCGCAGCTGAAAATTGCAGAGAAAGAGAACAGCTCGATTTATCTGGAAGAAGACGGCGGTGCCAAGTACAAAGATTTTGATATGAGTCCGGATGCGATTATTTTTAAACAGCTTCAAATGGCTGTTTATCTCGATCTGGCAATTAAATTCGCGACGAACCTGCAGGCGGAATTCAAACGGTTGGGAAGATATGACAGGGGAGTAAAACAGGCGGGATTTATTGTTCTGTATAAAACAACAATGCCTTCTGTTCTGATAGAATCCGGATTTTTAACGAATCCTTCCGAAGAAAGGTTTTTAGCCGATGAGGTTTCTCAGGCAAAAATGGCAGAAGCGATGTTTGTTGCTTTTCAAAAATATAAGAACGAGCTGGAAGGAGTAGATATTATGAAAGGAGTGACACCTGTCAAAGAATATAAGCAACCGGAAAAATTGGTAGAAAACAAGGTCGTGACTCCTGTAGAGAATAAAACAGCTTCTCCGGCAGTACAAAATATTTCAGAAGAAGAGCTGATTAACAAAGTAGTATTTAGAGTCCAGATTGAAACTTCCGGGAGTAAAATACCTGCATCCTCTTCAAAATTTAAAGGACTGACAGTATTTGAGTACTTTCAGGACGCACTTTACAAATACACGACAGGCGTTTATATTAATGATTTCAAGTCTGCGAATGCCCTGAAAAATGAGCTGCGTGAGAACGGATTTGCGAATGCGTTTGTTGTCGCCTTTTATAATGGGGAACGGATCAGTCTTGATGAAGCATTGAAACGTTCTAAATAAGGTTTTTTATATTCATTTGTGAAATAAAGCAATCAGATTTAACCTTAATTTTTATATTTTTGGATGCTTTTCACAGTTTACTAAGCGTACATGAAATTAAACAAAGAGATTAAAACAGGAATTTTTGCCATACTGGCGATTGTTCTTTTGGTTTTGGGAATTAACTTTTTAAAAGGAAACAGCTTTTTTGGGGGAGATGACGAGTATTATGCATATTTTACCAATTCGGGAGGAGTGACACCGGCTGCTTCTGTTATTGTGAACGGAGTTGAAGTGGGGAAAGTAATGGCTGTTGAATTGACAAATGATCCTGATTCCACAAAAAGAGTAAGAGTGAAATTTAATATCCAGGTGGACAATTTCAGGATCCCTAAATCTGCTAAGCTGACTGTCGGGGCTATTGAGCTGCTCTCAAAAGGATTGATCATTGAGCCGGGCGATGATATTACCCAGGGCTTCTATAAGCCGGGCGATAAAATCAAAGGATATGTCGCAGTGGATATTATTTCACAGGTAAAAACGTATGTGGAGCCGATTAATCAGAAATTACAGAAGCTAATGGCTTCTGTTGATAAAGTGGTAGGATCTATCTCTGCATTCTGGGATACGACAGCGACTTCATCCCTTGAGACAAGTCTGGAAGAAGTGCGTATCGCTATCCACAGATTTGGTGTTGTTGCCGGAGATCTGGAGGATCTGGTAAAAACGGAAAAAATTCAGATTCATAAGATCTTTTCGAATGCGGAAAGTATTACTAATAACCTGAGACTAAGCAATGAAAAAATTTCCGGAATTATTGGAAATGTCGAAAAGCTTACGGATGATCTTGTTACGGCGGATTTCAAGAAGGTGATCGGTGACGCTCAGGCTGCAATTAACGGATTAACAGGAGTTTTAAATGATATTAATGCCGGGAAAGGATCTATTGGTCTTTTGGTGAAGGATGAAAAACTATATAACGAGCTGGTGAAGTCAAACAAATCTTTACAAGATTTGCTGAATGATCTGGAGCTGCATCCTGAACGCTACGTTCATTTCTCTGTTTTCGGGAAGAAGAACAAAGGAGTAGTGTTAAGACCTTCACAGGAAGAAAAATTAATGAAGCTTTTAGATTCAATACCGGAATAATAACCAATCAAACACAAATGAGTATTGTAATTTTTGCGCTGCTGCTTGCAGCTGGATTCGGGTTCTTTATTTGGAACGTCAGGCTGGTGAGGCAAAATATTTTGCTGGGAATTGATGTGAACAGGACAGATCATCTGCCGGAACGGTTTAAGATGATGACACTGATCGCCCTGGGACAGAAAAAAATGTTCAAACGCCCGGTTCCTGCATTGCTGCATCTGGTTATTTATGCCTCTTTCTGTATTACTCAGATCGAGCTAATCGAGATATTTGTAGATGGCCTTATAGGTTCTCACCGTATTTTCAGGCCTTCGCTTGGTGGCTTTTATACCTTTATGATCTCATTGATAGAAGTATTGTCATTGCTGACGTTCTTCGTAACGATCGCTTTCCTGTGGAGACGTAATGTTTTAAAGGTTCCGAGATTAAGCATGAAAGAGTTGGCAGGGTGGGCGAAAACAGATGCCAACCTGATCCTGATTTTTGAAATGTTTCTGATCACTTTTATCTTCATGATGAACGGAGCAGATGAGGTGCTGTACCGAAGAGGTTTATCCCATGCTGAAAATCTGGGAGACGGCTCATTTGGATTTGCCGTGAGCTCCTTTCTGGGGCCAAAACTATTTGGAGGAATGTCTGAGCACGGACTGCATATTGTTGAAAGAATTGGCTGGTGGGGACATATCTGCATGGTATTTACATTTATGAACTACCTTCCGTATTCTAAGCATTTTCATATTTTGCTGGCTTTCCCGAATACATTTTATTCCAACTTATGGCCAAAAGGCCGCTTTACAAATCTTGCTTCCGTAACAAAAGAAGTTCAGCTGATGATGGATCCGAATGCCGATCCGTTTGCAGCGGCTCCGGAAGGAACAGATGCTGTTCCTGCCAGGTTTGGCGCCAGAGATGTAAATGATCTTACCTGGAAAAATCTGCTGGATGCATACACCTGTACAGAGTGTGGGCGTTGTACGGCGAATTGTCCTGCGAATATCACAGGCAAGCTGCTGTCACCCCGAAAGATCATGATGGATACCAGAGATCGTCTTGTAGAATACGGAAATAATATCCGTAAGTACGGAAAAGATTACGACGATGGAAAATCCTTGTTGAGCTATATAACCGAAGAAGAAATATGGGCTTGTACTTCCTGTAATGCGTGTACCGAAGCCTGCCCTGTGAATATTGACCCTTTATCTATTATTATTGATCTGAGAAGGTATTTAGTGATGGAAGAGTCCAAAATGCCGGTGGAATTAACAGGAATGCTTACGAACATAGAAAATAACGGTGCGCCGTGGCAGTTCTCTCAGGCAGACAGAATCAACTGGAGAGATGAGTAATTTTGTCGCAGCCATTTTTCAGGAAAGAAAAATGGCAGGTGTTATTTATGTGGAAAGATAATAAAGGTATTAAAAAGATAAAATTATGAGTAATCTGAGAGTGCCGACAATGGCAGAGATGATGATGAACGGAGAAACTCCGGACATTCTTTTCTGGGTGGGTTGTTCCGGAAGCTTTGATGATCGTGCAAAGAAAATTACAAAAGCGGTGGTGAAGATTCTTAACCATTGCGGGGTAAAATTTGCGGTCTTAGGTGCGGAAGAATCATGTACCGGAGATCCCGCGAAACGCGCCGGAAATGAATTCACTTTCCAGATGCAGGCGATGATGAATATCCAGGTGCTGAACGGTTACGAAGTTAAAAAGATAGTAACGGCTTGTCCTCACTGTTTCAATACGCTGAAAAATGAATATCCTGAATTAGGAGGGACTTACGAGGTGATTCACCATACACAATTGATTCAGAACCTTATCAATGAAGGGAAGCTGACAGTTGAAGGTGGCGTTTTTAAAGGTAAGAAGATCACTTTTCACGATCCGTGTTATCTGGGGCGCGGAAATGATGTCTATGAAGCTCCGAGAGAATTAATTCAGAAGCTGGATGCCGAGCTGGTGGAAATGAAACGTTGTAAAACAAACGGTTTATGTTGTGGTGCCGGTGGAGCGCAGATGTTTAAGGAAGCGGAGAAAGGAAATAAAGAAGTCAACGTTGAACGTACTGAAGATGCGTTGGAAGTAAAACCAAATATCATTGCAACCGGTTGTCCGTTCTGTAATACGATGATGACAGACGGAGTAAAGCATTTTGAAAAAGAGCAGGAAATCCAGGTACTGGACGTTGCCGAGTTAATTGCTAACGCTGTCGATCTATAAAATTGCTTAAAATGAAATTTGAAGATTTAGATATAAATTCAAGAGTGTGGGTCTATCAGTCTGATAGACCTTTTTTGCCTTCTGAAACAGAGATAATTGAAAAAGAAACGGCTCTTTTTGTTAATGAATGGAATGCTCACGGAAATGAACTGACCGCGGCAGGAAAGATAGAAGAAAATCATTTTCTGATCCTTGCTGTTGACCCGCAATATGGAAGCGCTTCAGGTTGTTCTATTGATTCGTCCGTTCGTTTTGTCAAATCCTTAGGTGAGAAGCTGAGCATTAACTTTTTCAATCGCTTAAAAGTCCTGACAATAAATGAACAGGGAGAACCGGAGTATGTTCCTTATGGAAAGCTCAGTGATTTTCCGCAACGTTTAATGTTTAATATCCTGGTGGATACCAAACAGGATTTTGAAAAAGCATTTAAAATTCCGGTGAGCAGGTATTTGGACTCCCTGAAATAATTAGTTTTGATTACATTTGCACAAATTTTTATAGAATGGCATTAAAGTGTGGAATTGTAGGTTTGCCAAATGTGGGTAAATCGACTCTGTTCAATTGTTTATCGAATGCGAAGGCGCAATCAGCTAATTTTCCGTTTTGTACGATAGAACCAAATCTGGGAACTATCACAGTTCCCGATCCAAGATTAGAAGCACTGGAAAAATTGGTGAAACCGGAGCGTGTAGTTCCGACAACAATGGAAATTGTTGATATCGCAGGATTAGTAAAAGGAGCTTCGAAAGGTGAAGGCCTAGGTAATCAGTTCCTTGCAAACATTCGGGAAACAGATGCTATTATCCATGTGCTTAGATGCTTCGATGATGGTAACATCATTCACGTTGACGGAAGTGTAAATCCAATGAGAGATAAGGAGATTATTGATATTGAATTACAGCTGAAAGACCTGGAAACTGTTGAGAAACGTTTGCAGACCATTGCCCGGAACCTGAAATCGGGAGATAAGGAAGTTGTAAAAGAGAATGAGATACTTTTGAGAATCAAATCAGAGCTGGAAAAAGGAAGTTCTGTCCGTGCTATTGACTTTGAAGAGACAGAACAGGAAATCGTTAAAAAAGCACAGCTGATCACAAGCAAGCCTGTTCTTTATTTGTGTAACGTGGACGAGGCTTCTGTAAAGTCAGGAAATCAATACGTTGATCAGGTAAGAGAAGGTGTGAAGAATGAAAAAGCGGAGGTATTGGTGATAGGAGCTAAAATTGAAGCAGATATTACAGAGCTGGAAACATATGAGGAAAGACAGCTGTTTCTTGAAGAGCTTGGTTTGGAAGAGCCGGGAGTAAACCGCCTGATCCGTTCAGCATATAACCTGCTGGATCTGCAAACCTACTTTACAGCAGGAGTAAAAGAAGTGAGAGCCTGGACAATTAAAAAAGGAATGACAGCGCCGCAGGCGGCAGGAGTTATTCATACTGATTTTGAAAAAGGCTTTATTCGTGCAGAAGTAATGAAATATAATGATTTTGTACAATATGGCTCTGAAGCAGGCGTTAAAGATGCGGGAAAATTCAGAGTGGAAGGAAAAGAATATACAGTTGAAGACGGAGATTTGATGCACTTCCGCTTTAATGTATAAAACAAGACTTTTTGTCAGTAAAATTATTTTGGAATAATTTTCGACAATAACGCATCATTATTACAATATAACCAACAAAAGTATGATTGGAGGATTATTAAAGAAAATTCTTGGAGATAAGTCCGCTCAGGATAGAAAAAAATATCAGCCGTATGTTGATAAAGCAAATGTTTTTTTTGCTGAATTCCGTTCATTGACGGACGATCAGCTGAGAGAAAAAACAATTGAATTCAAGCAATTGATTCAGGAACGGACTAAATCTTTAGAAGATGAAATTTCAGCTCTTCGGATTCAGGCAAATGATCCTGCAATAGATGACCTGGATAAAGATGAGATCTTTGAGAAAATTGATAAGCTTGAAAAAGAAGTAGACCAGAAGATCGAAGAAGTTTTAGAAGAAATCCTGCCACAGGCTTTTGCCGTTATAAAAGAAACCTCGCGTCGCTGGGTCGAAAACGGGAAATTAGAAGTAACAGCTACTGATTTTGACCGCCAGGTGATCAATCAGCGGAAAGATGGAATGGAAATCGCCGGAGATAAAGCGATCTGGTATAACGAATGGACCGTTGCAGATACGAAAGTTCTCTGGAATATGGTTCACTACGATGTTCAGCTGATGGGTGGGGCCGTACTTCACAAAGGAAATATCGCAGAGATGCAAACGGGTGAAGGGAAAACATTGGTGTCAACATTACCGGTTTATCTGAATGCGCTGGCAGGAAAAGGAGTGCATGTCGTTACGGTCAATGACTACCTTGCAAAACGTGACTGTGAGTGGAATGGACCTTTGTTTCAGTTCCATGGCCTGTCAGTTGCCTGTCTGGACAAAACAAGACCTTATTCCTTCGAAAGAAGAGAAGCATATAAATCAGACATTATTTACGGTACTAATAATGAATTCGGATTTGACTACCTGCGCGACAATATGACGAGCAGTGTGGAAGAGCTGGTTCAGCAGAAACACCACTTTGCGATTATTGACGAGGTGGATTCCGTTTTGATCGATGATGCACGTACGCCGTTGATTATTTCCGGACCGACACCAAAAGGGGATGAGCATGAGTTTGACGTATTGAAGCCACGTGTTGAAACGGTGGTAAATGCTCAGAAGCAATATGTTCACCAGTGTCTGACAGATGCGAAACGTTTGCTGGCAGTTATCAGCGATCCTAAAGCTAGTGCTGATCCGAAGAAAGACCTTGAAGAAGGAGGAGTTGCTTTGCTGAGAGCCTACCGTGGTTTGCCTAAATCAAAGCCTTTAATCAAGTTTTTGAGCGAGTCGGGAATTAAGGCACATCTGCAAAAAACAGAAAACTTTTACCTGCAGGAGCATGGTAAAAATATGAAGAAGATCGACAAGGAATTGTTTTTCGTGATTGATGAGAAAAATAACGTTGTAGAGATCACGGAAAAAGGTATTGATTTACTTTCAGGAAAAGAAGACAAGAACTACTATATTTTGCCGGATATCGGTGCAGAATTAGCTGCTCTGACAAAACAATACAGCGATAAAAAAGAGCTGGATCAGCAGAAAGAAAGGCTGATGGCTGATTATCGTGTTAAGTCGGATAGAATTCACTCATTGAACCAGCTATTGAAAGCATATACCTTATTTGAAAAAGAAGTGGACTATGTGATCATGGACGATAAGGTGAAAATCGTTGATGAGAAAACAGGCCGTATTCTGGATGGAAGACGTTATTCGGACGGATTGCACCAGGCGATCGAAGCAAAAGAAAATGTGAAGGTCGAAGCGGCTACGCAAACATATGCAACAGTAACCCTTCAGAATTATTTCAGAATGTACCACAAGCTGAGTGGTATGACCGGTACGGCAGAAACAGAAGCAAAAGAATTCTGGGATATTTATAAATTGGATGTAGTAGTTATTCCGACTAACAGATCCATCCAGCGTCAGGATAAGATAGATTTGATTTTCCGTACGCAGAGAGAGAAATTTGCAGCCGTTATTGACGAAACTGTCCGTTTAGTAGGAGAAGGGCGTCCGGTGCTGATCGGTACAACGACCGTTGAGATTTCAGAATTCCTGAGCAGAAGCTTAAAAATGCGCGGAATTCCTCATAATGTATTGAATGCCAAATATCACCAGAAAGAAGCTGAAATTGTTGCCGAAGCGGGAAAACCGGGAGCAGTGACAATTGCGACGAATATGGCTGGTCGTGGTACTGACATTAAATTAGGTGAAGGAGTTAAAGAAGCCGGAGGTTTGGCGATCATCGGTACGGAGCGCCACGATTCAAGACGCGTTGACAGACAGCTGAGAGGCCGTTCAGGTCGCCAGGGAGATCCGGGATCTTCCCAGTTCTTTGTTTCGCTGGAAGATGATCTGATGCGTAAATTCGGATCGGAGCGTATTGCCAGAGTAATGGATACCCTTGGATATAAAGAGGGAGAAGTGATCTCTCACAGCAGCATCTCAAAATCTATAGAAAGAGCACAGAAAAAAGTTGAAGAAAATAACTTTGGTGTCCGTAAGCAGTTACTGGAATACGACGACGTGATGAATGCGCAGCGGAAAGCAATTTACAAAAAGCGCAGAAACGCTTTATTCGGAGATAAGCTGGGGATTGATATTGCTAACATGTTCTACGATGTAATTGAGGACTTTGTATATTTCTATAAAGAAAAGCCGTCTTTAGAGGATTTCAACCTTCAGTTATACACCAATGTCGGAGTAGAGCTGGAAATCGCTGATGAAGAATACAAAACGATCAGCAATGAAATGCTGTGCTCTAAAATATACGAGCAGCTTCAGGAAAAATATCAGTCTAAAAATGCTGAAATCATCGAACGTGTGCTACCTCAGGTAAAAATGATCTTTGATGCTCCTAATAATCAATACAAAAACTTTGTTTTTCCGTTAACGGATGGCATTAAAACACTGGAATTGGTTGTGAACATTGAAGACGCTTACAGAACCGAAGGCCGTTCCATGATTAAAACATTTGAAAAATCAGTTGTTCTTTCGTTGATCGATGATGAGTGGAAAGAACATTTGAGAGAAATGGATGATTTGCGTTCTTCTGTTCGCGGAGCAGTCTATGAACAAAAAGATCCGTTGCTGATATACAAGCTGGAATCATTTGAGCTATTCAAAGCGATGATGAAGCGCCTGAGTGGAGAAGTGGTGAACACATTAGTAAATATGGATTTGCCTCAAATGGTGGAAAAAGTAGCAGTAACAAATAAATCGGAGAATTTGCCGAACAGTTATGAAGATGCTATGGAAGTAAGCCAGATCTCGGACGGAGCAGAGGAATTGATTCCTGAAAGACCAAAACAACAACCTGTTGTTGCAGATCCTAAAGTTTACAGAAACGATCCGTGCCCTTGCGGAAGCGGTAAGAAATATAAAAACTGTCACGGTCAATAAATATTAAATCCGCCAAAAGGCGGATTTTTTTATTTGTTTTGATATTTTTGAAACATGCTTCCATCAATTCAAAGTATTGCTATTGCAGGTCTGGGAAACGTAGGTTCTCAGCTGGCACAGGCATTTTCTGATGTAGGTGTTCCGGTTAAAGAGCTGTACAGCAGAGATCAGGACCTTGCCCGAAACTGGGCGGATAAGCTCAATGCAAAGGCTCTGGACTCTTTGAGTGACATTTCATCTGATTTGTGCCTTGTCTGTGTTTCGGATAGTGCGGTGGAGGAAGTTATCAGCCAATTACCGTCCGCAACCAAAGCGGCTTATACGGCAGGAAGCATTCAGCTGGAGGATTTATCCCGTTCCGGACAAACAGGCGTGCTTTATCCGCTTCAGACCTTTACAAAAGGCAGAAAAATAAATCTGTTTGAAGTTCCTTTTTTGATCGAAGCAAAAAATCCGGATTTTGCGAAGCAATTATTCGATTTAGCCTGGAAAATCAGCAGGAAAGTCATGTATATGGATTCCGAAGAACGCAGAAAAGTCCATCTGGCAGCTGTATTTGTAAATAACTTTGTCAACCATCAGATTTATATTGCAGAACAGCTTGCAAGCCAGTATAATTTTGATAAATCCTTACTTTACCCATTATTGGAAGAAACGGTCGGAAAGGCGATGGAACAAGGCGCCTTTTCTTCACAAACCGGTCCTGCAAGAAGAAACGATCTGAATGTTATTCAAGCTCAGGAAGCCATGCTTTCCGGTACAGCTAAGGAAATTTATCAGGTTTTAACCAAAAGTATTATCAGCACATATAATGATCAGTTATAAAGAAAAACTAAAGAATATAACCACTTTTTTGTTTGACATCGATGGAGTATTTACCGATGGAAACGTTATGGTTTTCGAAAACGATTATATCAGGAAATTCAATTCAAAAGATGCATTTGCAGTTCAGTTAGCTGTAAAGAAAGGATTTCATGTGTTCATCATATCCGGAGGAAGCAGCGAATCCGTTCGTCATATCATGAATAATTTAGGATGTAAAGAAGTTGTTTTAAAAGCTTCAAACAAGTGGAATTCATTTTTGAGCCTTAAGGAAAAACATGGAGTTGATGAAAATAACTGTCTTTATGTAGGAGACGACCTTCCGGATATTCCTCTGTTGAAACGTGTGCACGTTTCTGCTTGCCCGCTTGATGCTGCGATTGATGTAAAGCAGATGTGTGATTATCAGTCTTTGTATAATGGCGGAGCAGGTGTGGTAAGAGATGTGATCGAGCAGGTTTTGAGAGTCCAGGATAAGTGGAATAATGATGAAGAACATGAATGGTAAAAGACTGGCAAGCGTAGTTGTGGATGCCGGCGGGACTTCTACTTCCTGGGCATTTAATTATAAGGATAATACACGTACTGTTATTGAGACGGAGAGTTTTCATCCGTTTAATTTTAATGAAACATTTTTCTCAAGGAACAGGATCTTTTTAAAAAACCAGGTAACTGAAAAAGTTCCGCTGTATTTTTTTGGAGCCGGAATGGGGAAAATGGAAAATAAGCAGATTCTGTCTAATTTTCTTCAGCCTTATTTTTCAGAGCTGACAATTCTGACAGACATTCAGGGATTAGTACTGTCGCTCGGAATGGATAATGGCGCTATCGCTATCATGGGAACAGGTTCGGTGTTGGTGGAAATATTGAATGGTACGATTCGTCAGCAGATCGGAGGATTGGGGCATTTATTGGGAGATGAAGGTAGCGCGTACTATTTCGGAAGATTGGTTTTAACAGCGTATTTTGACGGTCAGCTTTCAGAGAATCAAATCAGCGAATTGCAAAAAAAAGTGGATCTATCCCGGAAATCAAAAGAGGAGCTCCTAAACATGAAATATGAGGTAGCAAGGTTGGCCGCAGATTTGGATCAGGAACTTTTTCATAAATACCATATCCGGAATATAGATTCGTTCTTCAAAACGCATTTTGATAATAAAATTGAAGTTGATAAAGTCGCTTTTGTAGGCTCGTACGCTTTTTTTCAAAGACATTTGATTAGCAAAGAATTACAAAGCCGGGAAATTGATATGGTAAAATTCATCCGGAAACCGATCGAATTATTTTGTGATAAATTTGCTATTTATTGAGCAGACCTATGAGAAAAATGATAATTTTGGGAGTATTACCGAACATTTAGAAATGGATCTTATTATAAATTCAACATTTGAAACCCCTGCTGTTCGTTTTATTGAGTCGAACGGAGATTTTCAAATCAAGGGAAGAATAATACCAAATTCAGGGAATGCGTTCTGGAAAAATATCCATACCTGGGTGGCAGATACTATTCCGAAGGTAAATATTCCTGTTACCTTGACAATAGAAATAGAGTATATCAATGCCTATTCGGTGACACAGCTCTTAAATTTAATATCTTCGCTGAAGTCTGTAACAGACAGAGGCTGTTTATTTTCAATTAATTGGATTAGTGATAAAGATGACCGTAATGAGGTGTATTTGATCGGTCAGGATATTGCCGCCGCTACAAATTGTTCTTTTGAATTTTCAGGTGTGCTTGAAAATTGCAATTAATTGCTAACTTTGGGGTATGAGAGTTATTGCAGAGATTCCGCACGAACATTATAAAATTCAGATTTTTAACTATAATTCGAAATTTTTATTGAAGGTGGAGCTGGGGCAGTTTGAGCAGGTATTCAAAATTGCTGAGCAGGATGTGATGGGACTGGATGATGTGAAGAAGATGATAACTCCTGAATTATTATCCAACTGCTTGAGACGTTTTATAGACATGAGAAGCGATTGGGAAAATTCATTTAAATTACTCAATACTTAAAAAAATGAAAAAACTGACTGTTTTATTTCCGGTAATTGCATTGTTATTAGTAGCTTGTAACGGAGGAAAGGAGAAGAATAAATCCGGTGCTACGACAGAAAATGTTCCGATAGTACGGACAGAAGGCTTAAAAATCGCTTATTATATTCAGGATAGCTTAAAAACAGGATATAAATACTATGCAGAGCTGGATTCTACCGTAAAAGTAAAGCAGCTGGCTTTTCAAAAAGAACTTCAGAAGAGAGAAAGCGCGTTGCGAAGCTATATTGCTGCAAATGAAGAAAAAGCCAATTCAGGTTTACTTTCTGCTTTTGATATTCAAAAGGTGCAGGAAGAAGCTCAAAAAAGACAGCAAGCCTATCTGCAATACCAGGAATCAGAGGGCATGAAGCTGGATCAGGAAACAACACAACACTTGGAAGTATTATCGAACCGGATCAATGACGCAGCTAAAAAATTCTCCAAAGAGAACGGTATTGATATTCTTATGATGCACGGTATGGGATCCGGATTAACGTATATTACGGAGGAGATGAACGTAACGCAGGCATTCATTGAATACCTGAATAAGTACCAGGCAGAACTGGATAAAAGCATAGGTAAATAAGCATGCTGGTAGCCCATCAGAAATTAAAAGAAAATATAGCCGAGTATGTTATCTATATGTATCATATAGAGGATATTATACGCGCATTTGATTTTGATTTAGATGCTATTATTGAAAATTATGTAAAGCCACAGCTCCCTGATCAGGGATTTATCGGTCAATATAGAGAATGGTATTCCCGTTTGATCCGGCAGATGCAGGATGAGAAAATTGAAAAATCAGGTCACCTGCTGAGCTTAAAAGAATACATCATAGAACTGAACTATCTGCATAAAATGCTGATAGAAGTCCTGAAAGAGGAAAAATACATTGAATTGTTTGAAAGAACAATTCCGACCATTGAGGAATTCGCTGAAAAATCTAATTTAAAGAATCACAATCATATAGAAATAGCTTTTCATTCTCAATATATGAAGCTGCTTTTAAAGCTCAGAAAACAGGAAATCTCCGCTGAAACAGAAGAAGCATTAGATCAGATGAGATTCTATCTGGCTTATTTGTCCAAGAAATATCACCAGATGAAGCAGGAGAATTGACATTATTGGATTCATTTGTTAACAATCCCATATAGTTATTCACAACATCTTTTGAACTTGTTAATAAAATATTAAACATTCTTTTCCCTTTTTTAATTGAAATTGGCAACCTTTGCGTGCTAAAAACGTTTTCTTTTTACATTAACTGTTTTTAAATTAAATCCTATGAGAATAACTATACTGACACTGATATCACTGATTTTCTTTTGTTTAAACTTGTATTCCCAAAAAGTTCAATCTTCCAATTATGAGCCCTACATGCAGGAAGTGTATGGAGGTACTCCTTATCTTGAGGATTCTCATAAGAGAGAATACATAGAATTCATGAAAAAAGTAGAAGTTAAAGTTTGGGACGGGCAGGATTACCCGATTTTGGAAACAGTATACCTGAAAGATAAATACAACCCAAATCTAAAATATGATTTTGGACAAAAATTTGATCCTCTGAACTTTAATCCTCTGAAATATCAGTTTGACTTTTATAGGGAATCCAAAAGTGTCTATCGTGTAAGAGACTCAAAATACATGATCGTAATTTACCCTTGATACTGCCTTAAGATTATGAAAAGACTAAAAATAGCAATTCTGCTTATCACCGGATTGATAAGCTTCTTTGATTTGTATTCACAGAATACCTGTGCGACGGCTAATCCCTTTTGTTCGAGCACAGCTTACACATTTCCCAATGCGACAACAACAACAGCTCCTTCCGGGCCTAATTACGGGTGTCTGAGAAGTGTTCCCCGTCCAATATGGTATTATATGCAGGTCGATCAGGGAGGAGTGATCCGGATGAATTTAAGCCAGCAGAATAATTCAGGGAACGGTATCGATGTTGACTTTGCAATGTGGGGGCCTTTTACCTCTTTGACATCTGCCTGTCTGAGTATTAATAACGGGACATCGCGTCCTATTCAGTCGAGCTATTCTTCAAGCAGTACAGAAACTTTAGGTATCGGTGCCCAGGGAGGCAGTAACAGTATCTGCGCTTCAGGAGGAGGTCCCGGACAAACAACACCTCCGGCAGCCCAGCCCGGAGATATCTATGTAGTATTAATTACTAATTATAACGGTTCAGCAGGAACAATTAATTTTTCGCAGACCAATACGGGGGAATCCGGGGCGGGAAGTGCCAATTGTAACGTAGTGGAACCATGTGCTATTAACAGTATGACTGCCAATGCGGGCTCCTGTAACAGCTCAACCAGTACGTTTCCTGTAACAGGGACACTGACACTTCAGGGACAGCCGGCCACAGGGACACTTACAATTAATGCCTGTGGAGTTACCCAGACTTATTATCCTCCTTTTCCAAATACTTTAAATTATACTGTTACAGGTGTACCAAGTACTCCTGCAGGCAGCTGTTCAGTCACAGCAACTTTCTCTGATGAGCCTGGTTGTACTCGCAGCACATCAGTTACAAAACCTGCAAGCTGTTCTTGTAATCTGACACTGAATACAGCCAATACCTCTGTTTGTCAGGGAAATTCTGTTACCTTAACACCATCTGCTTCCGGAGGTACCTGGTCAACAAGCAATGGTTCGGTTGCTACTGTGAGTAATGGAGTTGTGACAGGAACGGGGGTAGGAGTTGCTACTATTACATATTCACAAGGAAGCTGTACTGCTATTGCTCAGGTAACAGTTACAGCCAGAGTAACACCGACTTTCTCTCAGGTTGGGGCGATTTGCCGGGGAGGGACCTTATCAGCGCTTCCTACCACTTCTTCCAATAGTATAACAGGATCATGGTCTCCGGCACTTAATAATACAACAACTACCACTTATACATTTACTCCGAATAATGCAGCTCAGTGTGGTGCTGCTACTACAATGACTATCATTGTTAATAATAATATAAAGCCTTATTTTCAACCGGTAGGCCCATATTGTCAGGGAGCGACTCCTGCAGCATTACCAGCTACATCTTATGACGGTTATTCAGGAACATGGAGTCCTGCTACAGTTCAGACATCAACACCGGGAATAAATAACTATACATTTACCCCTACAGGAGGTCAATGTGCTGTGGATACTACGATCCAGATTCAGGTTATTGCAAATCCCGTTGTTCCCACAATAACAACCACTCCGGCAAGCTGTAGCGCTGCAGGAAGCAGTACCATTACAAACTACTCATCTGGACAGACCTACACGTTTACTCCGGCAGGACCAACAGTAGGAGCAGGCGGGGTGATCAGCGGGATGACTGCAGGTACAAGCTATACCGTAACCGCAGGAAATGGAAGCTGTACATCCGCGGCAAGCGCCGCCTTCAGTAATGCTGTGCAGCTAACAATCCCGGCTGTTCCCACAATAACAACCACTCCGGCAAGCTGTAGCGCTGCAGGAAGCAGTACCATTACAAATTACTCATCTGGACAGACCTACACGTTTACTCCGGCAGGACCAACAGTAGGGGCTGGCGGGGTGATCAGCGGAATGACTGCAGGTACAAGCTATACCGTAACTGCAGGAAATGGAAGCTGTACATCCGCGGCAAGCGCCGCCTTCAGTAATGCTGCACAGCTAACAACCCCGGCTGTTCCCACAATA
>Ga0206106_100102_pt1 | contig 158483 bp, 150 predicted proteins | sample 1B1ome_FD_148677 | JGI IMG/M metagenome (GOLD analysis project Ga0206106, IMG submission 148677) | Enriched microbial communities from leaf-cutter ant dump, University of Wisconsin, Madison, United States - 1B110A | ecosystem: Environmental > Terrestrial > Nest > Insects nest > Nest dump...
CCAGCACGATCGCGGCAGGTTCCTATCAAGTCACAACCCCGCCCGGCTCGGTCCCTCACGCACCGATACAGGCAAGCCGCCACCGAAGCCGACACGTCCAACGAAAGACAACCACAAGCGTCAGTTTCGAGATAAGTCAGAACCCCAGCAACGACCCGCCACCATCATCACCGTTTCGAGACGCCGCTGCGCGGCTCCTCAACCAGCTGAGTGTGTGCCGCTGCGTGGCTCCGGAGCCAGCTGAGTGTGTGACGCTGCGCGGCTCCGGGGCCAGCTGAGGTCACGCGCGCGGCGTCGGGAGCAGCCCGAGCGCCGCGATGGAATCGGCGAGTTCGGCGCCGTCGACGCCGTACACCCACGGGGCCGCGCCCGCGTGCGCCTCGTGCTGAGAGCGTCCGCCGGCGAGCACCGCCTCGCCCGGCGTGAGCTTGCGGATTGCGACCGCCGCCACCGAGTCGGGGTGCGACTCCCCGAACTCGCGGTAGCGCTCCTCGTCGTGCTGTCCGTCGTCGCCGACGAGCAGCCAGCGCACGCGCGGGAACTCCTCCGCCAGTCTCGCGAGGCTCGCCTTCTTGTGCTCCTGTCCGCTGCGGAACCAGCGCTCGGGCGTCGGGCCCCAGTCGGTGAGCAGGAAGGTGCCGCGCGGGAACAGATGCCGCGAGAGGAATCTGTTGAACGTCGGCACGATGTTCCATGCCCCGGTCGAGAGGTAGATGACAGGGCTGCCCGGGTGCGACGCCGCGAGCCGGTCGTAGAGCACGGCCATGCCGGGCACCGCGCGCCGCGCGTGCTCGTTGAGCACGAAGGTGTTCCATGCCGCGAGGAAGGGGTGCGGCAGGGCCGTCACCATGACGGTGTCGTCGATGTCGGAGACGAGACCGAACCCCACCTCCTCGGCGACCACGAAGACGGGCTGCTCCACCGCATCCGCCCCCTCGAGGGTGAGCAGGGCGTTGCCCCAGCCGGGCTCGAGCCGTGCCTCGACCCGGGCGTCGACGACGCCCCCGCGGTCGGCGTGGATCACGTGCTCGGTGTCGCCCACCTGCACGTGGATCTCGGCGCCGCGCACCGGGATGCTCGTGAAGCTGCGCCACCCCCGGATGTTGGTGTAGCGATCCGGGGCACGTCGCCCGGGCTTGACGAGCACGACGCGACCGAGCACACGCAGCCATCCGTCACCCCCGTAACCGGGGAACGGGACGATCGTCGGCACGAGTCCGCGGCGGCGTCCGCGGCGCTCGCGGAAGCGGTGGATCGCGTCTTCCAGACGGGCCGCGAAGTGGACTCTCGGGACCGTTTCCGCCTCGGTCGACGAGGCCTCGGCGGGGGGCTCCATCGCTCCAGTGTGTCATGTCCGAGTTCCCGTCGAACTCGCCGCTGAACGCGTTACAATCGCGGCAACAACGAGGAGTGACCTGTGCCCGACACCCTGACCGCAGCCCGTGACATCCACGCGAGCCTCATCCGCAACGAGCCCATGCAGGCTCGCAGCACCGCGCGTCTCGCCGCCCTCCTCGACGCCGCCGCGGCCGTCGTGGCCGAGATCGGCTACGAGCGTCTGACGACGGCGATGGTGGCCGAGGGGGCCGGCGCGTCCATCGGAACCGTCTACCGCTACTTCCCCGACCGCATCGCGGTGCTGCAGAGCCTCGCCGCCCGCAACGAGGAGCGCGTCACCGAGCAGCTCGTCGCGGCCGTGTCCGACCCGAAGCACGAGAACTGGGCCCAGGCGCTCGAGGCCGCGTTCGAGGTCTACGTCGACTTCTTCCGCACCGAGACCGGGTTCGCCTCGCTGCGACTCGGCGACGTGATCGACCTGCGGCCGGTCGAGTCGGCCCCGCGCAACTCCGTGCTCGCGAGCGCCGCGGTCGACGCCGTGGTCGCGCGTTTCGACTTCGCCGACGACGCGCGCGTGCGGCTCGGCTTCGAGGCCGCGTTCGAGGCTGCGGATGCGCTCGTCGCCCGTGCCTTCGTGCGCGATGCGCAGGGCGACGAGGAACGGCTGGATGCGGCCCGCGCGGCCGTGCGCGCCATCCTCGCCGAGTACGTGACGTTCCCGCAGAACTGATCGCTCGTACTTTCTCCGCCAATGCCCAGCGTCGGAGGCCCTCCGTACGCTTGAGTGGAGAGAGGTCGGCAACCCCCTGAGCCGACCGGCGAGGGGCGAGCATGATCGAATTCCGCGCGGTCACCAAGCAGTTCCCCGACGGCACGGTGGCCGTCGACGACTTCAGTCTCGTGATCCCCGCCCGCAAGACGACCGTGCTCGTCGGCTCCTCGGGAAGCGGCAAGACGACACTGCTGCGCATGATCAACCGCATGGTCGAGCCGAGCTCGGGCGACATCGAGATCGACGGCGAGAGCGTCAGCGGCCGCGAGCCCGTGCAGCTGCGGCGCAGCATCGGCTACGTCATGCAGAACGGCGGGCTGCTGCCGCACATCTCGGTCGTCGACAACGTCGCGACCGTGCCCGTGCTCGGCGGCGTGCCGCGCCGGGTCGCGCGCGAACGGGCGCTCGAGCTTCTCGACACGGTCGGTCTCGACCGCGCGCTCGCCAAGCGCTATCCGAGCCAGCTCTCGGGCGGCCAGCAGCAGCGCGTGGGAGTGGCGCGGGCGCTCGCGGCCGACCCCAACATCCTGCTCATGGACGAGCCGTTCGGCGCCGTCGACCCGATCGTGCGCGCGGAGCTGCAACAGGAGACCATCCGCCTGCAGCGCGAGCTTGACAAGACCGTCGTGTTCGTCACCCACGACATCGACGAGGCGTTCCTGCTGGGCGACCAGGTGGTGATCCTCGAGGAGGGCGCCCGCATCGCGCAGGTGGGATCGCCATCCGAGATCACCGAGAACCCGGCGAGCGAGTTCGTCGCGAGCTTCATCGGCGTCGAGCGCGGCGCGCGCGCCCTGCGCACGAAGCAGACCCCGCGCGGCACGGTGCTCGTGGATGCGGCGGGTCGCACCCAGGGCGTGCTCGTCGAGGGCGACGCATGACCTGGGTGCTCGACAACCTCGAGCTCATCGCAGGCCTCACCCTCGATCACCTGCGGCAATGCCTGCTGCCGATCGTGCTCGGCTTCGTCATCGCGATCCCGCTCGGGTGGGTCGCCTTCCGCTTCAAGCTCACGCGCGGCCTCGTGCTCACCGTCACGGGGCTGCTCTACACGATCCCGTCGCTCGCGCTCTTCGCGATCCTGCCGACGGTGTTCGGCGTGCGGTACATCTCCGAGGCGAATCTCGTGATCGCCCTGACGATCTACGCGGTCGCGATCATGGCGCGTTCGGTGGCGGATGCGCTGGGCTCGGTCGATCCCGCCGTGCGGCAGGCTGCGGTGGCGGTCGGCTACGGGCCGTGGCGACGGTTCTGGGGCGTCGAGTTTCCGCTCGCCGGCCCCGTCGTGCTCGCGGGGCTGCGCGTGACGGCGGTGTCGACGATCGCGCTCGCGACGGTCGGCATCCTGATCGGCGTCGACAACCTCGGCTACCTCTTCACGAACGGGCTGCAGCGCCGCATCCTCGTGGAGGTCTTCACGGGCGTCGTCGCCGTCATGGTGGTCGCGCTCGTGATCGACGCGCTGCTCGTGATCGCGGGGCGCGTGCTCATGCCGTGGGCGCCGCGGCGCTCGGGCCGGTCGCGCGTCGTACGGCAGGCGCTGCACGCGGGGGGTGCGGCATGAACCTCTTCCTCGACGCCTTCGCCTGGATCTTCTCGCCCGAGCGGCTCACCGGCTCCGTGCCCCTCCCGCTCGCGCTCGGCCAGCACCTCTTCTACACCTTCGTCTCGGTCGTCATCGCGTCGGCCATCGCCGTGCCGCTCGGCTGGTGGATCGGCCACACGGGCCGCGGGCGCGAGCTCGCCGTCGCCATCTCGGGGGCGGCTCGCGCCGTGCCCTCGTTCGGCCTGCTCGTGCTGCTCGTGCTGCTCTTCGGCGTGCTGCACAAGCCCGAGGCCGCCGTCACCGCGTTCGTGCTGCTCGCGATCCCGTCGATCCTCGCGGGCGCGTACTCGGGGTTCGAGGCGATCGACCGCCGCGTCATCGATGCGGGGCGGGCGATGGGCATGACCGAGTGGCAGCTCCTGTGGCGCGTCGAGGTGCCGCTCGGCCTGCCGCTGCTCATCGGGGGGCTCCGCTCCGCCACGCTGCAGGTGGTCGCGACGGTGACGATCGCCGCGTACGTCAACCTCGGCGGCGTGGGCTACTACATCATCCAGGGTCTCCCGCTGCGCGACTTCACCCAGATCCTGGGCGGCGCGATCGTCGTGCTCGCCCTTGCCCTCGTGCTCGACGGGCTCTTTGCCCTACTGCAGCACCTCGTCGTGCCGCGCGGCGTGACCGCGCAGGGCGCATCCGAGCTCCGCGAGACGCCGTCCCGGCGCCGCGCGGCGGTGGCAGCCGTCACCAAGTAAAGAGAAGAGAGAACAGATGTTCACAGCACGGAACAAAGGCCGGCTCGCACTCGGTGCGGTCGCGGTTGGGGCGGCATTGGCCCTTTCAGGGTGTGCTTCCGGCGACCCGCTCGACTCGGGCAGCTCGAATCCGGGTGATGCAGACAGCGAGACGATCGTCGTCGGCTCGCAGGCGTACTACTCGAACGAGATCATCGCCGAGATCTACGCCCAGGCGCTCGAGAACGCGGGTTTCACCGTCGAGCGCAACTTCAACATCGGTCAGCGCGACGCCTACATCCCGGCCATCGAGAGCGGGTCGATCGACCTGTTCCCCGAGTACACCGGCAACCTGCTGCAGTTCTACGCCCCCGACACGACGGCCACGGCATCCGACGACGTCTACGCCGAACTGCAGGGCGCGCTTCCCGACGGGCTCACGGTGCTCGACCAGTCGCCCGCGACCGACCAGGACTCCTACAACGTCAGCAAGGCGTTCGCCGACGAGTACGGTCTCGAGAGCATCGGCGACCTCGCCTCGGTCGATGTGCCCGTCGTGCTCGGCGGCGCGCCCGAGCTCGAGCAGCGTCCCTACGGCCCGAGCGGGCTGCAGGAGAAGTACGGCGTGACCGTGCAGTTCCAGGCCACGGGTGACACGACCGTCGAAGACCTCGTCGCGGGCACCATCAACCTCGCCGACGTCTACAGCGCCGACCCCCGCATCCAGACCGACGACCTCGTGACGCTCGACGATCCCGAGGGGCTCTTCCTCGCCTCGAACGTCGTGCCGCTCGTGAACGCCGACATCGCCGACGAGATCGCGGATGTGATCAACGCCGTGAGCGCCAAGCTCACCCCGGAGGGGCTCGTCGACCTGAACGTGCAGTCGACGGTCGACCAGAAGTCGTCGGCCGACCTCGCCACGGCTTGGCTCGCCGAGCAGGGGCTCAGCTAACCGCGCGGGTGATGTGGCTTCGAGACGCGCCTGCGGCGCTCCTCAGCCACCTCAACAGTCGAGGTGGTTGAGGAGGCGCGCAGCGCCGTCTCGAAACCACCGTCGCCCGGGCCGCCTCAACTGTCGAGGTGGTTGAGGAGGCGCGGAGCGCCGTCTCGAAACCACCGTCCCCGGGCCACCGCCCCGCCGCTACTCCCCGGCCTCTTCCCGCGTGTTCGCATCCCCGTCGCCCGGGTGCGCCCAGTGCCGCGCCTGGGAGCGCTCGAGCAGCTTCTTCACCACGATGACGAGCACGAGGAACACCACGATCATGCCGACGAACACGTACCCGGCCCAGTGCAGCCGTTCGGCGAGCTCGCGGTACGAGCCCGCGGCGGCCGAACCGACGGCGACGTAGGCGACCGCCCACAGCACGCACGCGGGCGCGGTCCAGGCGATGAAGCGCCGGTAGCTCATGTTGCTCATGCCGACCGTCAGCGGCACGAGAGAGTGCAGCACGGGCAGGAACCGCGAGATGAACACGGCGATGCCGCCGCGCCTGTCGACGTAGTTCTCGGCCCGCTGCCAGTTGTGCTCGCCGAGCCGACGTCCGAGTCGCGAGTGCCGGATGCGCGGCCCGAAGAACCTGCCGAGCGCGAAGCCGACCGACTCGCCGCCGAGCGCGCCGACGATCACGACCGCGACGAGCGCCACGAACTCGGCCGGGGAGTCGACGGCGGTCGCCGCGACGATCACGATCGTGTCGCCCGGCACGACGAGCCCGATGAGCACCGAGGTCTCGAGGAAGATGCCGACGCCCGCGAGCACCGTGCGCAGCACGGGGTCGACCGATTGCACGGCGTCGAGCAGCATCGTCAGGACGTCGTTGAACCAGTTCACGCGCCGGGGCCGTTCAGCAGGTCGTGCGAGGGCTCGCCGGGAGCGGCGGGGTCGGGCAGCGGGCGACGCAACGCATCCATCCGCAGCCGCCAGCGTGAGAGGCGTCCGGGCTCCTCGGCGACCTCGGGAGGGCCGGCGTGCCACGCGGTGACGATGCGGATGCCGTGCAGCGCGTTGGCCGCCCACACCTCGCGTCCGTCGAGATCTTCGGGGCGGGCGCGGCGCTCCTCCACATCGATGCCGAGCGCCGTCGCGAGGGCGACGATGGTGCGCTCCGTCGTCGACGGGATGCGCGGCAGCGCGCGATCGACGACGCAGAGCGTGCCGCCCTCCCACCACAGGATGCTCGTGGTCGCACCCTCGACGATGTGGCCCTGTTCGCTCACCAGCACGGCCTCGTCGGCGCCGCGGCGCTGCGCCTCGGTGCGCAGCCGCACCATCGAGGCGAGGTCGGGCCCCTTGATCGTGGGGGCGGTGCGGGGGTCGCGGCCGGCGTGGGTGGTGAGGATGACGGAGCGATGCAGCGCGGGCGCCTCGCGCAGACGGAACAGCAGTTGCGGCATCCCGAGCTGCTCGCGTAGCTCGACGCGCGGGAACCAGGCGCCCTCGCGCGGGATGCTCGCGATGGCGGCGTTCCAGAAGGCCTCGAGGCCGTCGTCGTCGGTGCCGAGCTCGCGCGCGCGGGCGCGCGGGATCGAGGTCATGAAGCGCTCGCGATGCAGCTCGAGGCCGCGCACCGCGCCTTGCTCGACGAGCCAGGAGTCGGCGACCTCGACGACGGCGGGCGCGAGGTCGCAGTCGTCGCGTGGTTCGAGTGCCCCGCGACGCCACAGCGAGGTCGTGGCCGCCGGGGCGGTCGGGGGCGCGCTCATAGGATCAGGCTATGCGTCTCCGGCTCCTGCGGCATCCGCTTGGCGACGGATTCGACGCACGAACGCTGTTCGCCGCGCTGCATCCGCGGGGGGATGCGTTCTGGCTCGACTCCGGCCCCGGGGGTCGAGCGTTCCTCGGCACGGGGGAGCGCGTCGCGTTGCCCCCGGGGGCGGTGCTGCCGACGCTGCGCCGCGAGCTCGCGGCGGTGCGGGTCGACGAGCCGCTCGGCGGTGTTCCCCTCGGCCTGGTCGGGTTTCTCGGCTACGAGCTGCGCGGCGAGACGACGGGCGCCGAGGTGCGCGCGCGGGGGCGGCATCCGGATGCGGCCTTCCTGCGGGTGGATCGTCTCGTGCTGGTGGAGGGTGACGGCTCGGCGTCGCTGCTCGCGCTCGGCACGGGGTGGGAGGGCGAGCTGGGGGAGTGGCGGGATCGCACGGCCACCCAGCTGAATGCCCAGCGGGTTGAGGAGCGACGACGCGCAGCGTCGCCGCGTCTCGAAACCAGCGCCGCCCAGGCCCAGACGAGCCGCTCCTCAGCCACCTCGAGCGGCGCCCCCACCTGGCACGACACCTCCGAGCGCTACCTCGCGAACATCGACGCGTGCCGCGACGCGATCCGCGAGGGTGAGGCCTACCAGCTGTGCCTCACGACGGAGGCGCGCGTCGAGGGTGCCGTCGATCCGCTCGCCGTGTTCGACGCGGTGCGCGCCTCGGGCGCGACCCACCACGGCGGCCTCGTGCGCATCGGCGACACGACGCTCGTCTCGGCGTCGCCGGAGCGGTTCCTCGAGGTGACCCCCGACGGTGTCGTGCGCACGAGCCCGATCAAGGGAACGCGGCCACGGCATCCGGATGCGGCATCCGACGCGGCTCTCGCCGCCGAGCTCGTCGCAAACGAGAAGGAGCGCGCCGAGAACCTCATGATCGTCGACCTCATGCGCAACGACCTGTCGCGGGTGTGCGAGACGGGGTCGGTGGCTGTGACGCGGCTGCTCGAGGTGGAGTCGTATCCCCACGTGCACCAGCTCGTCTCGAGCATCGAGGGGCGGCTGCGTGCGGATGCGGGGGTCGTCGACGCGATCGCCGCCTGCTTCCCGGCGGGCTCGATGACGGGCGCCCCGAAGCTGCGGGCGATCGAGGTGCTCGACGGGCTCGAGCGGCGCCCCCGCGGCCCCTACGCGGGAGCGTTCGGCTATCTCGCGGCCGACGGCTCCGCTGACCTGGCCATGACGATCCGCACGATCGTGATCGACCCGGCCGGCGCATCCGTCGGCACGGGTGGCGGCATCACCTCAGGCTCCGACCCCAAGGCCGAGCTCGACGAGGCCCGGCTCAAGTCCGCCGCGCTGCTGGCCGCGCTCGCCTCAACCGTTCCTCGTCAAACGCTGTAGCGCTTGCCCTCGGGCGGTAGAGGTTTCGGTGTCACCCCGCCAAACGCTGCAGCGTTTGACACCGAAAACCGGGGGCGGAACGTTGACTACTCTTGAGAGGTTGCAGTATGCGAGAGATTGAGGGTCAGTGAGCCAGCACGAGCAGTCCGAGCACGGATACGACTTCCGCCGCATCCAGGAGCGCTGGCTGCCGGTGTGGGACGAGATGAAGCCGTTCGCGACGAGCGACCGCGACGACAAGCGCCCGCGCAAGTACGTGCTCGACATGTTCCCCTACCCCTCGGGCGACCTGCACATGGGACACGCGGAGGCGTATGCGCTCGGCGACATCATCGCCCGCTACTGGCGGCTGCAGGGTTTCAACGTGCTGCACCCGATCGGCTGGGACTCCTTCGGCCTGCCCGCCGAGGGCGCCGCGATCAAGCGCGGCATCGACCCGCGCGAGTGGACCTACGACAACATCGCCCAGCAGCGTGCCTCGATGCGCCGCTACGCGACGAGCTTCGACTGGGACCGCGTCATCCACACCTCCGACCCGGAGTACTACAAGTGGAACCAGTGGCTGTTCCTCAAGCTCTACGAGAAGGGCCTCGCGTACCGTAAGGCCAGTTGGGTCAACTGGTGCCCCTTCGACCAGACCGTGCTCGCGAACGAGCAGGTGGTCGACGGGCGCTGTGAACGCTGCGACAACATCGTCACCAAGAAGAAGCTCACCCAGTGGTACTTCAAGATCACCGACTACGCCGACCGGCTGCTCGACGACCTGAACCAGCTCGAGGGCCACTGGCCGAGCAAGGTCATCGCGATGCAGCGCAACTGGATCGGGCGTTCGACCGGTGCCGACGTCGACTTCGTGATCGAGGGGCACGACGCGCCCGTCACGGTGTTCACGACGCGGCCCGACACGCTGTTCGGCGCGACCTTCATGGTCGTCGCTCCCGACTCCGAGCTCGCGGCAGAGCTCGCCGCCGGCTCCACCCCCGAAGTGCAGGAGGCCTACGCGGCCTACCTCGCCCAGGTGCAGAAGTCGACTGAGATCGAGCGTCAGGATGCGGCGCGCGAGAAGACCGGCATCCCGCTCGAGCGCTACGCGATCAACCCCGTCAACGGCGAGCGCATCCCCGTGTGGACGGCCGACTACGTGCTCGCCGACTACGGCCACGGCGCCGTCATGGCGGTGCCCGCGCACGACCAGCGCGACCTCGACTTCGCCCGTAAGTTCGGACTGCCCGTCAGGGTCGTCGTCGACGTCACGGCCCCCATCACGGGCTCGATCCCGGTTGTCACCCCCGAGATGCTCGAGAACGCGGATGCGGTGCGCGACCTGGCCTCGATCGATCCGTCGGTCACGGGCGAGGCGCTCGCGGGCGACGGGCGCATGATCAACTCGGGCCCGCTCGACGGTCTCAGCAAGCAGCACGCCATCCGTCGCGTGATCGAGCTGCTCGAGGAGGCGGGAACGGGCCGCGCCGCGAAGACCTACCGGCTGCGCGACTGGCTCATCTCGCGCCAGCGCTACTGGGGAACGCCCATCCCGATCCTGCACACCGAGGACGGCCGCGAGATCCCGGTCTCCGAGGATCAGCTGCCGGTGGCCCTGCCGCCGTCGGAGGGCTTGGACCTGCAGCCGAAGGGCACCTCGCCGCTGGGCGCAGCATCCGAGTGGGTGAACGTGACGATGCCCGACGGCACCGTCGCCCGCCGCGATCCCGACACGATGGACACCTTCGTCGACAGCTCGTGGTACTTCCTGCGATTCCTGACGCCGAACGACGACACCATGGCCTTCGACCCGGATGAGGCCGAGAAGTGGGCGCCCGTCGACCAGTACGTGGGCGGTGTGACGCACGCGATCCTGCACCTGCTGTACGCGCGCTTCATCACGAAGGTGCTGTTCGATCTGGGCTACGTGAGCTTCACCGAGCCGTTCTCGGCGCTGCTCAACCAGGGCATGGTGCTCATGGACGGTTCGGCGATGTCGAAGAGCCGCGGCAACCTCGTGCGCCTCTCCGACCAGCTCGACGAGTTCGGGGTCGACGCGGTGCGCCTCACGATGGCGTTCGCGGGGCCGCCCGAGGACGACATCGACTGGGCGGATGTGTCTCCCGCCGGTTCCGCGAAGTTCCTCGCGCGCGCGTGGCGTGTCGCGAGCGACGTGAGCTCTGAGCCGGGCATCGAGTTCGGCTCGGGGGATGTGGCGCTGCGTCGCGCGACGCACCACCTGCTCGCGGATGCGCCGGGGCTCGTGGAGGCGTTCAAGTTCAACGTGCTCGTGGCGCGGCTCATGGAGCACGTGAACGTCGTGCGCAAGGCGATCGATTCGGGTGTCGGGGGAGCGGATCCCGCGGTGCGCGAGGCGGCCGAGGTGCTCGCGATCCTGCTGTCGTTGTTCTCGCCGTACACGGCCGAGGACATGTGGGCGACGCTCGGTCACGAGCCGACGGTCGCGCTACAGACGCTGCCGAAGGCCGATCCGCGACTGCTCGTCGAGGAGTCGGTGACGGCGATCGTGCAGGTCGACGGCAAGGTGCGCGATCGGCTCGAGGTGTCGCCGCAGATCTCCGCGGAGGAGCTCGAGGCGCTCGCGCGCGCCTCGGCGGCGGTGCAGCGGGCTCTCGGCGAGCGCGAGGTGGTCAACGTGATCGTGCGTGCGCCTCGTGTCGTCAACATCGCCACGCGCGGCTGACCTTCCACAATTGGGCCCTCGGGCCCGCCGCGGGGTGACCGCGCGCGTTTAGCGTTCCCTCGTGAGCGCTCGCCCCGACCCCGGCATCCCCCGCGCCCGGGTGCGTCGAGGGGTCGGGGCGGCGCTCATCGTGCTGCTCGCAGGGGTGGCGATCGCCGTGTTCATCACGGCGGTGACACCGCACGGCGGGCAGCGGGAGCTGGACGAGCCGAGGTCACCGGTGCCGTCGGAGTCGGCCGGCGACTGGCCGCTCGTGCCGCCCGCGGGCTCGTCGATCTTCGTGCACGTGCTCGGCCAGGTCGTGCGCCCCGGGCTCTATGAGCTGCGTGAGGGTGACCGGGTCGTCGACGCGGTCGCCGCCGCGGGCGGGATGACGGATGCGGCAGATCCTGCGGGCGTGAACCTCGCGCGCGTGCTGAGCGACGGCGAGCAGCTCGCGGTGCCGGCCGTCGGCGAGGTCGTGGCCTCGGCGCCCGGCACCGCGGCCGACGGACGCGTCGACCTCAACACCGCCGACGCCGCAACCCTCGAGACGCTGCCGCGTATCGGCCCGGCGATGGCGCAGCGCATCATCGCGTGGCGTGACGCCAACGGGCCGATCGCGTCGGTCGACGACCTGCTCGCCGTGAGCGGCGTCGGCGCGAAGACCGTCGAGGCCCTGCGCCCCCTGGTGGTGCAGGGTGGGTGAGGAGCGGCGCGCAGCGACGCGTCTCGAAACCACCGCCCCCACCGCCCCCGCGCTCATCCGTGCCCCGCGCCCCGCCGACCTCCGCCTCCTCCCCGCCGCCGTCACCGCCTGGCTCACCGCCGGCATCCTCATCGGCCTCACCGACGCGCCCCTCGGCGCCGTCGCGCTCGCGTTGTGGGCCGCCGCCGTGCTCTCGGTGCTGGTGGCGACCCGCTCGCGTTCCCTCGCGATCGTGTCGATCGCGCTCACGACGGCGGCACTCGTCGCGACCGTCGTCGCCGCCCAGGCACCCGGGCGTGTGCCGCCCGCCTTCGCCGACGCATCCGGCGGTCCCGCCGTCGAGCTCGATGTCACCACGACGGGCACCCTGCACGACGGGCGCCTGCCGGGGAGCGCGGTGCTGACCGACGCGCCGCAGGCGGGGTCGGCATCCGTGCTGCTCTTCATCGACTCGTTACCGGCGCAACTGGGCGAGACGTGGCGCGTGCGCGCCCGCCTTCTCGCCGCAGAACCGGGGGATGAGATCGCCTTCCTCGCCTTCGCTGAGGGGGACGCGACACGGCTCGGCCGAGCGCCGCCCGCTCTCGCTGCGGCGTCGGCGCTACGGGCGGGGCTCATCGTCGCGAGCGAGCGGCTGCCGGGGGACGGCGCGCGGCTGCTGCCCGGCCTCGCGGTGGGCGACACGAGTCGCGTCGACGAGCCCCTCGACGCCGCGATGAAGGCGGCTTCCCTCACCCACCTGACCGCCGTGTCGGGCGCGAACTGCGTGATCGTGACGGGTGCCGTGTTCGCCCTGTGCGCGCTGCTCGGGTTCTCGCGGGCCTGGCGGGTGGCAGTCTCGCTCGCGGCGCTCGCCGGCTTCGTGGTGCTCGTAACGCCCGAACCGAGCGTGCTGCGGGCGGCCGTCATGGGGGGCATCGTGCTGCTCGCGCTCGCTCTGGGGCGCGGCGCGCGCGGCATGCCCGCGCTCTGTCTCGCGGTGATCGTGCTGCTCGTGATCGACCCGTGGCTCGCGCGGTCGTACGGCTTCGCCCTCTCGGCGCTCGCGACGGCGGGGTTGCTGCTGCTCGCGGGTCCGCTCGCCGCCGTGTTCGGCAGGTGGATGCCGCGGTCGCTCGCGCTCGCCCTCGCGGTGCCGACGGCGGCGCAGCTCGCGTGCCAGCCTGTGTTGCTGCTGCTCAGCCCCACGCTGCCGCTGTGGGGCGTGCCGGCGAACCTGCTCGCGGGCCCGGCGGCGCCGCTCGCGACCGTCATGGGCCTCGTGGCGTGCCTGGTGGCGCCCGTCGCCCCTCCGCTCGCCGCGGGCTTCGCCGCGATCGCCTGGCTTCCGGCGTCGTGGGTCGCATCCGTCGCCCGCATCGCCTCCGAACTGCCCGGCGCACGCCTCCCGTGGCCGGGCGACCTCGCCGGGCTGCTCGTGCTCGTCGTCCTGAGCGTCGTCGCGCTCGTCGCGATCCTCGGGCCACCCGGCTCACGGCTGCGCCGGCTCGCGGCCGCCGTGGCGTGCGTCGGCATGCTGGGCTACCTCGGGGCGGTCGCCGGCATCCGCATCGCGTCCGTCGCCTCACGCCCCGCCGACTGGCAGTTCGCGATGTGCGACGTCGGGCAGGGCGATGCGACGCTCGTGCGCTCCGACGGCGTCGTGGCGCTCGTCGACACCGGGCCCGATCCGGCACTGCTCGCCGCGTGCCTCGACGACGTGGGCATCGCGCACATCGATCTGCTCGTGCTCACCCACTACGACCACGACCACGTCGGGGGAACGGATGCCGTGCTCGGTCGGGTCGACGTCGCACTGGTCGGTCCGGTGGGGGAGAGCGACGACGAGCGGCTGCGTGACGAGTTGCGCGCGGGTGGAGCGCGGCTGGTGCAGGCCGAGGAGGGCATGTCGGGGCGTATCGGCGGGCTCGACTGGCGCGTGTTGTGGCCGCCGCCGCGCGGTGTCGAGCCGGGCAATCCCGCGAGCGTCGCCGTGCTCGTCACGCCGAGTGCCGGATGCGGTGCGTGCCTGAGCGCACTGCTGCTGGGTGACCTCGACGAGGAGTCGCAGCAGCGGATGGTTGGCCTCGCGCATCCGCCGTCGGTCGATGTGCTGAAGGTCGCGCACCACGGCTCGCGCGACTTCAGCGAGCGGCTCTACGCGCGTGCCTCAGCATCCGTGGGTCTCATCGGCGTGGGCGCCGACAACGACTACGGCCACCCGAGTGACCGCGCTCTCGAGGTGCTCGCCGCGTCCGGTACCGCCGCGTTCCGCACCGACCGCGACGGCCTCATCCTCGTGGCCTCGCCCGTCACGCCGGGCGACCCCCCACGCGTCTGGACCCAGCGCGCGCCGCGTGACGGCTCAGGTGAGTGAGGAGCGCCGCGAAGCGACGCGTCTCGAATTCACCGTCGCCCACCGGGTTGTGCGCCGCGTCAGGGGTCAGGTGAGTGAGGAGCGCCGCGAAGCGACGCGTCTCGAATTCACCGTCGCCCACCGGGTTGTGTGCCGCGTGACGGCTCAGGTGAGTGAGGAGCGCCGCGAAGCGACGCGTCTCGAAATCACCGTCGCACACACGCCGCCCCCGAGCGTCACTGCCCCTCGTTAGGCTTGCCCCATGGCGGCACGAACCTCGACGAGACAGGCGAAGACCGCCATTCCTCAGCTCGCCTGGCACAGCGTCGACCCCGCGCCGGTGGTGCTCGTGACGGGTCCGGAGCAGTTGCTCGCCGAGCGCGCCATCCGGGCGATCCGCGAGAAGATGCGCGCCGCCGACCCGAGTCTCGAGGTCTCCGACATCGACGCGGGCGCCTATGCGCCGGGCGAGCTGCTCACGCTCGCGAGCCCGTCGCTGTTCGCCGAGCCGCGCCTCATCCGCGTGAGCCAGGTCGAGAAGATGACCGACGCGTTCCTCGAGGAGGCGCTCGCCTACCTCGAGAACCCCGCCGACGACACCGTGCTCGTGCTACGGCACGGGGGAGGGGTGCGCGGCAAGAAGCTGCTCGACGCGATCCGCTCGGGTTCGGGCGGCGGCGTCGAGGTCGTGTGCGCCGAACTCAAGCGCGAGGGCGAAAAGATCGACTTCGCGGCGGCCGAGTTCCGTGCGGCGAAGCGCAAGGCCACGCCAGGCGCGGTACGTGCGCTCGTCTCGGCCTTCACCGACGACCTCGCCGAGCTCGCCGCGGCGTGCCGGCAGCTCATCTCCGACACCGACGGCGACATCACCGAGCAGACGGTCGACCGCTACTACGCGGGTCGTGCCGAGGTGACGGCCTTCGCGGTCGCGGATGCGGCGATCGCCGGGCGCCCCGGCGAGGCGCTGGGCCTGCTGCGGCACGCCCTCGCATCCGGGTCCGACCCCGTGCCGATGGTGGCGGCGTTCGCCATGAAGGTGCGCACGATGGCGAAGCTGGCAGGCGCACGCGGATCGTCGAACGACCTGGCCCGTCAGTTCGGGCTGCAGGGCTGGCAGGTCGACCGCGCCCGCCGCGATCTGCAGGGCTGGACGGATGAGGGCCTCGCCCGCGCAATCGAGGCGCTCGCCGCCGCTGACGCCCAGGTGAAGGGCGCCGGCCGCGACCCCGTCTACGCGCTCGAGCGCATGGTGGCCGTCATCGCCGCCCGCGGTGCGGCCTGAGGCCGCCGCCGCCTGAGACCGCCCCCGCCGCCGACGCCGCTTCTGCCCCGCATCCCCGTCGCATCCGCCGCCGCCACATCGCCCCGTTCCCATCTCAAGGAACTCAGCAACCCGTCTCAAGGAGTCGGAGGCGCGGCGGCACAACATCCGTCTCGCTGCTCGACACCAGCCACATCACCTCCTTGAGATGGGTTGCGCGACTCCTTGAGATGGGACGGACGCCGGGCACAACGGCAACGGGCCCCGCACCCGAAGGTGCGAGGCCCGTGACGAGGTGACGCGCTCGGCGCCGAGAAGCTACAGCGCGGAGACCTGCGAGGCGATGGCCGACTTGCGGTTCGCCGCCTGGTTCTTGTGGATGACACCCTTGCTCACGGCCTTGTCGAGCTTCTTCGACGCGGTGGCGAGAGCGGCCTCGGCCTTGGCCTTGTCGCCCGCGGCGATCGCCTCACGCGTGCGACGCACAGCGGTCTTGAGCTCGCTCTTGACAGCCTTGTTGCGCTCCTCGGCCTTCTTGTTGGTGCCGATGCGCTTGATCTGCGACTTGATGTTCGCCATGGATCTCTTTCGTTGTGGAACGGATGGTGAGTGCCGTCTGCGGTAGAGGGGCGCATCCCGGCGAATCGCGTGTTGTGGGGCACGCGGAAACCAAGGGTCTACGTTACCAGTTCGAACCGGCCCCCGCCAACGCGGGCGTGAGCCGCCGCGAGGCACGTCGGATGTCCACCACCGGATGCGGGGGTTGCCCGGATACCGCGGGGTGCCCCCGGCGGCGACGCTGGATGCATGACCGACACGACCTCCACCCCCGTCACCGACCAGCCCGTCACCGACCAGCCCGTCACCGACCAGGCCGCACCCGAGCAGCAGCCCGCCGCGCCCGAGAACCCCTACGCCGCGCCCCGTCCGGCGGCGAACGCCCCCGCATCCGCCACCAACGGCTTCAGCATCGCGAGCCTCGTGCTCGGCATCGCCTCCATCCCGACCGGATGGGCGATCGCCGGAGTGCTCGCGATCATCTTCGGCTTCCTGGCCCGCTCGCGCGAGCCGCAGGCCCGCACGATGTCGACATGGGGCATCGTGCTCGGCTTCGTCGGCACCTTCGGTTGGTTGATCTTCGCGATCCTCGGCTTCGCGATCGCCGCACCGTTCGCCCTCTGGGGCATCGGCCTCGGCTGGGGACCCGACCTCTTCGACCTCTTCTAGGAGCGCCGCCGCCGCCGCACCTGCGGCGCGCGGCGAACGCCCCCGCTCATGGGAGAATCGTCCGGATATGTCTCCCCGTGCCCTGACGCCCCTGCCGCCTGCTGCGACCGACCCGTCGCGCATCCGCAACTTCTGCATCATCGCGCACATCGACCACGGCAAGTCGACGCTCGCCGACCGCATGCTGCAGATCACCGGGGTCGTCTCCGATCGAGACATGCGCGCCCAGTACCTCGACCGCATGGACATCGAGCGCGAGCGCGGCATCACGATCAAGAGCCAGGCGGTGCGGATGCCGTGGGAGGTCGCGGGCCAGACCCACGCCCTCAACATGATCGACACCCCCGGGCACGTCGACTTCACCTACGAGGTGAGTCGCTCGCTCGCAGCGTGCGAGGGCGCGATCCTGCTGGTGGATGCGGCGCAGGGCATCGAGGCGCAGACCCTCGCCAACCTCTACCTGGCCCTCGAGAACGACCTCGAGATCATCCCGGTGCTCAACAAGATCGACCTGCCGGCGGCCGACCCCGAGAAGTACGCGAAGGAGCTCGCGCAGCTCATCGGCGGCGACCCGGATGATGTGCTGCGCGTCTCGGGCAAGACCGGCATGGGCGTGGAGGCGCTGCTCGATCGCGTCGTCGAGCGCATCCCGGCGCCGGTCGGGGTGGCAGATGCGCCCGCTCGCGCGATGATCTTCGACTCGGTCTACGACTCCTACCGTGGCGTCGTCACCTACGTGCGCATGGTCGACGGCCAGCTGAACCCGCGTGAGCGCATCCAGATGATGTCGACGCGCGCCACCCACGAGATCCTCGAGATCGGTGTGAGCTCGCCCGAGCCGACCCCCTCGAAGGGCCTCGGCGTGGGTGAGGTGGGCTACCTCATCACGGGCGTGAAGGATGTGCGCCAGTCGAAGGTGGGCGACACCGTCACGAGCGCTGCGAAGCCCGCATCCGATCCGCTTCCGGGTTACACCGACCCGCTGCCGATGGTGTTCTCGGGCATCTACCCGATCGACGGCAGCGACTACCCCGAGCTGCGTGAGGCCCTCGACAAGTTGAAACTGTCGGATGCCGCGCTGCAGTACGAGCCCGAGACCTCGGTCGCGCTCGGGTTCGGCTTCCGCTGCGGGTTTCTGGGGCTGCTGCACCTCGAGATCATCACCGAGCGGTTGAGCCGCGAGTTCGGGCTCGACCTCATCACGACCGCGCCGAGCGTGCCGTATCAGGTGACGACCGACGACGGGAAGACGGTCACGGTGACCAACCCATCCGAGTACCCGACGGGCACCAAGATCGCCGAGGTGCTCGAGCCGATCGTGTCGGCGTCGATCCTCGCGCCGAAGGACTACGTGGGCGCGATCATGGAGCTGTGCCAGTCGCGCCGCGGCACCATGAAGTCGATGGACTACCTCGGCGAAGACCGGGTGGAGCTCAAGTACACGCTGCCGCTCGGCGAGATCGTGTTCGACTTCTTCGACCAGCTGAAGTCGAAGACGCAGGGCTACGCCTCGCTCGACTACGAGCCGGCGGGCGAGGCGCCGGGCGAGCTCGTGAAGGTCGACATTCTGCTGCAGGGCGAGACGGTCGACGCGTTCAGCGCGATCGTGCACAAAGACAAGGCGTACGCCTACGGCACGATGATGGCGACGCGGCTGCGCGAGCTGATCCCGCGCCAGCAGTTCGAGGTGCCCATCCAGGCGGCGATCGGTGCCCGCATCATCGCGCGCGAGAACATCCGTGCGATGCGCAAGGACGTGCTCGCCAAGTGCTACGGCGGCGACATCACCCGCAAGCGCAAGCTGCTCGAGAAGCAGAAGGAGGGCAAGAAGCGCATGAAGATGGTCGGCCGCGTCGAGGTGCCCCAGGAGGCGTTCATCGCCGCGCTCTCGGGGGACACCGAGAAGGCGAAAGACAAGAAGTAGCGCCATGCCTCCGGACGGCCTCAGCTACGGTCCCGCGGGGATCGCGCGCCCGGGTGTCGAGGTGCCGAAGGGGCTGCGCCTGCGCGAGCAGCGCGTGCGGCTCGGCGAGGGCGAGGCGGTCTGGGAGCGGGCCGTCGAGGTGGTCTCGGGCTGGGCGATCAAGCAGGCGATCGGGTTCACCGTGACGCCCGACGACGCGGTCGTGGTCGCGGGCCGCGACTACGAGACGCGCTACGGCTGGATGCGCGTGCACGAGCCGGTGCGCGTGCTGTGGCTCGCCGAGGAGCCCGACCGGCGCGGCTTCGGCTACGGGACCAGGCCCGGGCATCCGATCACGGGGGAGGAGTGCTTCCTCGTCGAACGCGACGCCGACGGGGTGGTGTGGTTCGTCACGCGCACGGTGTCGCGCGTCTCGGGCGGGCGCTGGCTCGTGCTGTGGCCCGGCATCCGGATGCTGCAGCCGTATTTTCAGCGCGCCTACGCTCGCAGCGCCGCGCGGCTCGTGACCGAGGCTGATGAGCCGCTCGCGGGAGTGCGTCGCCTGCGTCGCCGGATGGTGGGCGGCGGCCCGTCGGGGGTCGAGGGCATCGCCAAGCTCGGCTACGGCATGGGCCCGGAGCCCGGCCCGTTCGACAAGCCGCCCGCCGAGCCCGTCGAGCTCGATGCCGACGAGCTGCCGTGGGAGCTGCGCGAGAAGTAGGCGGGGCGCTGCGTCGAAGGCGGGCGACTCGTCTGAGGGGCGGTTTCGGCATCATCTGGGAGAATCGGGGGGTGACCAGCGCGTCCGCGCCCCCCGGCGACGCCCCCCGACGGTCGACCGCACCCGCGTCGACCGCTGTCGGCGACCCCGCCGAGCTGTGGCGGGTGCCTGTCACGTACGGGGCTGTCGGGGCGACGCAGGCCGCCGATCTGCTGCGCTACCCGCCGCGGGGGTACCGCCCGCTCGAGCGCCGCATCCGGGTCGGCCACGGCCCCGAGCGCTGGGAGTACGCGTGGATGCGCGTGATGAGCTGGGGCATCCAGCGTGGCGCCGGGTTCCGGGTGACGCCGATCGAGGCGCCGCCGGCCGCGACCGAGGCCACCTACCTGCCCGTCTCGTTCGACGCCGACGGCAACCCCGTGAAGCCGGCGACCGTCGGCGCCGAGGCGGAGGTGCTGTTCACGCCCGAGGGTGATGCGCTCGTGCGCGCGGGTGACACCGGGATGCTGAAGCCGCCGTTCTGGCCGCGCGCCTTCCCGGTGCGGGTCGTCTACGTCGTCGACGAGCCGGATCGCCGCGGCGCCGCCTTCGGAACGCTGCCCGGGCACCCGCTCTCGGGCGAGGAGCTGTTCGTGGTGGAGCGCCGCGACGACGACTCGGTATGGCTCACGGTGCGCATCTTCTCGAAGCCGTCGAGCGGCTTCTGGCGCGCGGTGCTGCCCGTGCTGCGGCTCGTGCAGGCGCTGCTCGTGCGGCGCTACCTGCGCGAGCTGCTCGGCCCGCTGCCGCCTTCGCGCCCAGCCTCGCTCTGACCGGCTCTGACCGGCTCTGATCCAGCTCTGACCGCGCAGCGGCCGCCGCTCTGACCCGGTCGCGCCGGCCCTTCCGCTCACGGATGGCGCGGTTTCGGCTCGATGGCACCCGCGAAACCGCACCACCCGGCCGAAACCGCGCCACCGGCACGCGCACGGGTGCCACGGTGCGGCAGCGGCCGCCCGGCCACCGGGGGAGAATGGACGGATGCCGAGCGCCCTCCCGATCGCGGACCCCGCCCCCGCCGACGGGGCGCTTCCGGCGTCCGCGGTCGAGGGATCGGCGGCGCGTGACCTCGGGGTCTACCTGCACGTGCCGTTCTGCCGTGTGCGCTGCGGCTACTGCGATTTCAACACCTACACGGCATCGGAGATCCGCGGCGTGAAGCAGAGCGACTACGCCGGGCAGGCCGCCGCCGAGGTCGCGTTCGCGCGGGGCGTACTCGCGGATGCCGGGGTCGCCGAGCGTGCCGTGAGCACGGTGTTCTTCGGCGGCGGCACGCCGACGCTGCTGCCGGCGGCCGACCTCATCCGCATGCTCGACGCCGTGCGTGACGCGTGGGGCCTCGCCCCGGGCGCCGAGGTCACGACCGAGGCCAACCCCGACTCGGTCACGCCCGAGAGCCTCGCCGAGCTCGCCGCCGCGGGCTTCACGCGCGTGAGCTTCGGCATGCAGTCCGCCGTGCCGCACGTGCTCGCGACGCTCGAGCGCACGCACGATCCCGCGCGCATCCCGCTCGTGGTGCGGTGGGCGCGCGACGCGGGACTGCAGGTGAGCCTCGACCTCATCTACGGCACCCCTGGCGAGAGCCTCGACGATTGGCGTCGCTCACTCGAGCTCGCCCTCGCGCAGCGCCCCGACCACCTCTCGGCCTACGCCCTCATCGTCGAGACCGGCACGAAGCTCGCGCGACAGATCGCGCGCGGCGAGGTGACGCAGCCCGACGAGGAGCTGCAGGCCGACCAGTACGAGCTCGCCGACGAGCTGCTCGCGGATGCCGGCTACGGCTGGTACGAGGTGAGCAACTGGGCGACGGATGACGCCCACCGCTCGCGGCACAACCTCGCCTACTGGACGGGGCAGGACTGGTGGGGCGTCGGCCCCGGCGCGCACAGCCACGTGGGCGGTGTGCGGTGGTGGAACGCGAAGCATCCGGCGGCCTACGCCGAGCGGCTCGCGCGCGGGGTGTCACCCGCCGTCGGCCGCGAGACGCTCGATGCCGAGACCCGCCGCGTCGAAGACGTGCTGCTGCGCAGCCGCATCGTCGACGGACTGCCGACCGAGGTACTCGACGACGACGCGCGCTCCGCGGTCGCCGGCCTCATCGCCGACGGTCTCATCGAGGGCGGAAACGCGATAGCCGGCCGCATCGTGCTCACACGACGCGGCCGGCTGTTGGCGGATGCGGTGGTCAGGCGGCTGCTGCCGTGACCTGCGGCGGATCTCGATACGCGGCTTCGCCGCTACTCGATCAGCTGAGGTGTCAGCTGACGAACTTGATCGCCACCGGGTAGGTGTAGAAGTCGCCCTTGTTGGCGGCGATCGCGGCGATGATGCCGAACACGATCGCGCCGACCCAGGCGGCGAGCAGCACGAGGAACCCGATGAGCACGAACGCCAGGATGTAGCCGACGACGTAGGCGATGAGCAGCGTGAGCTGGAAGTTCAGGGCGGTCGCGGTGTGCGCCCGCACGAAGGCGCCGCGGTCCTTCAACACGAGGTAGGTGATGAGCGGAGCGAGGAACCCGAAGAGGATGCCGCCCACGTGCGTGAGGGTCGACCACAGACGCTGGTCGGCGGGGCTCATCTCGGTGGCGGGGGCGTACTGGGGTTCCTGCGGCGGAGGAGGAGGTGTGGCAGTCATGTCGCCCATTAAAGCAAGTGCGCCGGACCTCTCGGGTCCGGCGCACCGTGCGAGCGCTTACTTGATGAAGCGGATCGCGAAGGGGTAGCGGTAGCTTCCGCCCGCGTTGACCTTGGTGAAGCCCATGATCGAGAAGATGATCGCGGCCACCCAGATCGCGAACTGGATCAGGTAGAAGAGGAAGCCGATGAGCACGATCGAGAGGATCGTGCCGAGGATGATGCAGGCGATGTAGCCGATCGTCGCCGTGATCTGGAAGTTGAGGGCTTCCTTTCCTTCGACGTTCGTCTTGGCGCCGCGATCCTTGAAGATCAGCCAGATGATGAGCGAGGGGAGCGGGCCGATGATGCCGCCGAGGTGGGCGAACGACGCCCACTGCTTGTCTTCGGCCTCGGTGAGCGGGGCGGCGGGCTGCGGCTGCGACTGGGCCTGTGCCGGATCGGTCATGGTGGTGGTGCCTTTCTCTCAGTGAGCAGACTCGGGGGAGCAGACTCACGGTAGCGCCCGAGGTGAAAAGGGGCAACGTTGGTGCGGGGCTCCCGGCCGCGCGGCGCAGCGGGCGGTAGTATTGGCAGTCACGTACCCGGAGTGCCAGCGCGCCATCACGCAGGAACGCTCACCGGCATCCGGCTCCCGCGGAAGGTGGTGCTCATGGTCTCGGAGAGAAGCCTCGCCGTCTTGCGCGTCATCGTGCAGGATTACGTGTCGTCGAGCGAGCCTGTCGGCTCGAAGTCGATCGTCGAGCGCCACTCCTTCGGGGTGTCGAGCGCCACGATCCGCAACGACATGGCGCAGCTCGAGGAGGACGGCCTCATCACGGCGCCGCACACCTCGTCGGGGCGCATCCCCACCGACAAGGGCTACCGCGTCTTCGTCGACCAGCTGAGCGAGCTGCGGCCCCTCAGCCCGGCGCAGCGCAGCGCGATCGAGACCTTCCTCGGCGAGAGCACCGACCTCGACGAGGTGCTCGGCCGCACGGTGCGGCTGCTGTCGCAGCTCACCAACCAGGTGGCGCTCGCGCAGTACCCCTCGTTCGGCTCGGCGCGCATCCGGCACATCGAACTCGTCGGTCTCGCCCCGCACCGCGTCATGGCGGTGCTCATCACCGACACCGGCCGCGTCGACCAGCGCATCGTCGAGAGCCCGGCGGGCGCCGATCCCGAGCAGCTCGCCCGGCTGCGCGAGCGCATCAACGCCGAACTGGGCGGGGTGGCGCTCGCGGATGCGGCGAGCGCGTTCGGCGGCCTGCTCGAGCGCATCGAGCCCGACGACCGCTCCGCGGCGGCTGCGCTCGTCGAGAGCCTCGCCGAGCAGGTGGCGGCCAACCGCCACGACCGGCTCGTGATGGCGGGCGCGGCGAACCTCGCACGCACCGAGCGCGACTTCTCGGGGTCGATCTTCCCGGTGCTCGAGGCGATCGAGGAGCAGGTCACGATCCTGCGCCTCTTCGGCGAGATGGATCTCGACGCCGACGAGGTGAGCGCGCGCATCGGCCACGAGAACGCGGGATACGGGCTCTCCGAGACGAGCGTGCTGGCATCCGGGTACACCGCGCAGGGCGGCTCCGTGGCCCGGCTCGGCGTGCTGGGGCCCACGCGCATGGACTATTCCGGCAACATGGTCGCCGTGCGCGCCGTCGCCCGCTACCTGTCGCGCCTGCTGGGCGACGAGAACTGATTGAGGAACGTTGACAGATCATTACGAGGTCCTCGGGGTCGAGCGCACCGCATCCCCCGAGGAGATCAAGAAGGCCTACCGCCGCCTCGCGCGCGAACTGCATCCGGATGTGAACCCCTCGGATGAGGCCGCCGAACGTTTCAAGCTCGTGACCCACGCCTACGACGTGCTGAGCGACCCGGAGCAGCGCGAGCGCTACGACATGGGCGGCGCGGCGGGCTTCGGCGGCGGCGGTTTCGGCTTCGGCGACATCTTCGACAGCTTCTTCGGCGCCGCGCAGGCGCGCACGGCGGGCCCCCGATCGCGCACCGAGCGGGGGCAGGATGCGTTGCTGCGCATCGAGATCGACCTCGACGAGGTCGTGTTCGGCACCAAGCACGAGCTCGAGATCGACACGGCCGTGCTGTGCAAGTCGTGCGAGGGCTCGTGCTGCGCGCCGGGGACCTCGATCGCGCGCTGCGACATCTGCGGCGGAACCGGTCAGATCCAGCGTTCGGTGCGGTCGCTGCTCGGCAATGTCATGACCTCGAGCCCGTGCGGAACCTGCCGCGGGTACGGCACCATCATCCCGAACCCGTGCCCCACGTGCGCCGGCCAGGGCCGCGTGCGCGCCAAGCGCAAGGTCGCGGTCGACGTGCCCGCCGGTGTCGACACCGGCATGCGTCTGCACCTGCCGGGCGAGGGCGAGGCCGGCCCCGCGGGCGGACCCAACGGCGACCTCTACCTCGAGGTCAAGGTGCGCCACCACGAGATCTTCAGCCGTTCGGGCGACGACCTGCTCGCGACCCTCGAGGTGCAGATGACGGATGCGATCCTCGGCGCCTCGGTCACGCTCGACTCGCTCGACGGCCCGGTGTCGATCGACATCAAGCCGGGCACGCAATCGGCCGACATCGTGACGGTGAAGGAGCGCGGCGTCACGCGGCTGCGCGGCGTCGGTCGCGGCGATCTGCGGGTCGGCGTGCACGTGCAGACCCCGGTGCGGCTCAACTCGAGCGAGACCGAGCTCATCAAGCAGTTCGCGGCGAAGCGGCCGCCCGCGAAGCCGCAGTTCTCGAAGTTCCAGCAGGGGCTCTTCGCGAAGCTGCGCGACCGCTTCCTCGGCTGAGACTTCTTGCGCCGCGATAATCCGCGGCGCCGGCCGGTTTCGGGCACGAGCGCGGTCGCGCCCGAAACCGAGTGCCGAAACAGTCGGGTTGCTGGGGAAGAACTCAGGTGGTCGAGGAGCGGCCGCGCAGCGGACGCGTCTCGAGACCACCGCCCGCGAGGTGCGATGCTGGGTGCATGGCGAGCCTGTACCTGAGCGACGCGGCGGCGGATGCGCGTGTCGGCGAACGCGTGGAAGTGACGGGCGACGAGGCCAGGCATGCGCTGCAGGTGGCCCGCATCCGGGTGGGCGAGCGGATCGCGGTGGGCGACGGGCACGGAACGATCGCCCGCGGGGTGGTCGCCGAGGCCGCCGCGGGTGTGCTCGCCATCGAGGTCGACGACGTCGTCCACACGCCCGAACCCTCTCCGCAGCTGTGGCTCGCGCAGGCGCTCGCGAAGGGCGACCGCGACGAGCTCGCCGTTCAGGCCGCGACCGAGCTCGGGGTGGCGGGGGTCATCCCGTGGGCGGCCGAGCGCTCGGTGACCCGCTGGGAGGGTGCCAAGGTGGCGCGCAACGAGCAGCGCTGGCGCACGATCGTGCGCGAGGCATCCAAGCAGGCGATCCGGCCGCGCGTTCCCGAGGTCGCGTCGCTCGCGACGACGGCCCAGCTCGCCGCACTCGACGGCCTCGTGATCGCGCTCGAGCCCACGGCATCCGTTCCCCTCACCGCGGTCGCACTCGACGACGCCCGGCGCATCACGCTCGTCGTCGGCCCCGAGGGGGGCATCGCCCCGCGTGAGCTCGAGCGGCTCGCCGACTCCGGCGCCGTGCTCGCCCGTCTCGGCCCCGAGGTGCTGCGCACCTCGACCGCGGGTCCTGCCGCGCTCGCCGTGCTGGGCGCGCGGCTCGGCCGCTGGTGAGCGCTCGCAGCACGACGCGCGCGTGAGGTGTCTCAGCGAGGTGACTCAGCGAGGCGACTCGGCGAGTTCGAGCCGCATCCCGGATGCGATGAGGGCGAGGCCGCGGTGGTGCGTCGAGCGCCAGGCGGCCACGAACGTCACCGCCACGAACGCGAGCCCGATCCAGGCGCCCCACCCGGGCACGAGCGTCAGCAGTTGATACCCGCCGATACCGACGAGGAACCGCACGGCGCGCCAAAGCACGACCGGCGTGCGCGTGTCGACCCCGCGCAGCCGCACGGCCGCCTCGCCGATCGTCGAGCCGCTCGCCAGCACGATCGCACCGGTGATGACGAGCGCGGTGAGCGTCCCGACGAGGTTCGACAGCTCAGAGTCGAGCTGCGACCCCGGGCGCTGCAGCAGGTACAGCTGCACGGCGTTGCCGATCACCGTGACGACCGCCGAGGTGCCGAACACCGCGAGAACGTCGCACAGCATCCCGAGCAGGCGACGACCGAGCGTGATCTCGCGCACGTGCTGCGGCAGCGGCACCGCGCGCCGCCGCAGGAACGGCAGCGCGAGCAGCGAGCCGACGACGGCCCCCAGGGTGTTGGTGAGCAGGTCGCTCGTGTCGAAGAGGCGGTACGCGCACGGGAAGATGCCCCACACCCCCGTCAGCTGCGTCACCTCGACGAGCAGCGAGATGCCGAGCCCGCTCAGGGTCGCGACGACGACGCCGCGCCGCCACAGCATCCGCACGATGACACCCCACGGCACGAAGAGCGCCACATTGAGCACGAGCTGCTGCACGGCCGGGTTGCCGAGGATGCCGCTGCCCGCGTTCGCAGGGTCGAGCACGTCGCGGATCGACTGCAGCGGGTCGAGCACGATGCCGACGCACGCGTAGTCGCCGCTCGGCACGGGAAGCAGCGTGTAGGCCTGCACGCCCAGGATCCACACGAGCAGGGCGATCCAGGCCAGCGTGCGGCCCGCCGTGAGGCCACCGCGGCGCCGGTAGCTGACGGCCACGAACGGCACGAGCAGGGCGACGGCGAGCACGCCCGCCACGAGCAGCGCGAGAAGCCCGGGGATGATCCGCTCCACCCGCCCAGTCAACACTCGCCTCCCGGTGAGGGGGCCGAAGTTGCGCTCAACACGGCGTGTCGGCAGCACTTTGCGACCCCTCACCGGATCGGGCGGGCCCGTAGACTGGGAGGCATGCCGGATGAGCCCACGATCTTCGAGCGGATCATCGCGCGCGAGATCCCCGCCGACATCGTCTACGAGGATGAGCGTGTGATCGCGTTCCGCGACATCGCGCCGCAGGCGCCCGTGCACCTGCTCGTCGTGCCGAAGACCGCGCAGTACCCGGATGTCGCCTCGCTTGCCGCGGCGGATCCCGCGCTGTTGGCGGATGTCGTGGCGGTCGCGAAGAAGCTCGCCGGCGAGCACGCCGACGGCGACTACCGGCTCGTGTTCAACTCCGGCGCGAATGCCGGACAGACCGTCTTCCACGTGCACGCCCACGTGCTCGCGGGAGGACTTGCGGAAGGAACCCTTGCCTGACCGACTCGAACCGGGGGAGCCGCAGCTCACCTCAGGGCAGGCGCGCGCCGACCACGATCACGTCGAACTCGAGGTCGACGGCGTGGCCATGGTGCGGCTGCTCGGTCCCCAGGATCGCCTGCTGACGACACTCGAGCACCAGTACCCCGAGGTCGAGGTGCTCGTGCGCGGCAACCGCGTGAGCCTCGACGGACCCGCCGAGCAGGTGCGGGCGGCGGGCCGACTCGTCGACGAGCTCGTCGAGCTCGTGCGCAAGGGCGTCGACCTCGGCCCCGCGGAGGTCACGACCTCGCGCCGCATCCTCGAGAACGGCGGCGCGCCCGCCGAGGTGCTCAGCCAGGCGATCCTCACGGCGCGTGGCAAAGCCATCCGTCCGAAGACCCTCGGGCAGAAGGCCTACGTCGACGCGATCGACGACAACACCATCACCTTCGGCATCGGCCCGGCCGGCACCGGCAAGACCTACCTCGCGATGGCGAAGGCCGTGCAGGCGCTGCAGCGCAAGGAGGTCGAGCGCATCATCCTGAGCCGCCCGGCCATCGAGGCCGGCGAGCGGCTCGGCTTCCTGCCCGGCACGCTCACCGACAAGATCGACCCCTACCTCAGGCCGCTCTACGACGCGCTCAACGAGATGATGGACCCCGAACTCGTGCCGAAGCTGCTCGCCTCGGGCACCGTCGAGGTCGCCCCGCTCGCCTACATGCGCGGGCGCACGCTCAACAACTCCTTCGTCGTGCTCGACGAGGCGCAGAACACGACGCCCGAGCAGATGAAGATGTTCCTCACGCGCCTCGGCTTCGGCACCAAGATGGTCGTGACGGGCGACGTGACCCAGGTCGACCTGCCGACCGCCGCATCCGGCCTGCGGCTCGTGACGCGCGTGCTGAACGGCATCGACGACATCCACTTCGCGACCCTCACGAGCGACGACGTCGTGCGGCACTCGCTCGTCGGTCGCATCGTCGACGCCTACACCGAGTACGACGCCAGAAAGCAGGCCCGCGACCACGAGCGACGCGAGGCGGCGGAGTTCGCCAATCGCGCCGAGCGCCGCAAGGGCCTGAGGAAGAGCTGACATGTCGATCGAGATCAACAACGAGTCGGGCGTCGCGGTCGACGAGGCATCGCTCGTGCGCCTGTCGGCGTTCGCCCTCGACTTCCTGCACGTGCACCCGGATGCCGACCTCGCGATCGTGCTCGTCGACGAGGCCGCGATGGAGCAGCTGCACGTGCAGTGGATGGACGAGCCCGGCCCCACCGACGTGTTGAGCTTTCCGATGGATGAGCTGCGCCCCGGAACGGATGACGAGGTCACCCCGGCGGGTCTGCTCGGCGACATCGTGCTGTGCCCGCAGGTGGCGATCGAGCAGGCGAAGGGGGCGGGCCACTCGACCCAGGACGAGCTGCAGCTGCTGACCGCGCACGGGCTGCTGCACCTGCTCGGCTTCGACCACGCCGAGCCCGACGAGGAGCGCGAGATGTTCGGCCTGCAGCGCGACATCCTCATCGGCTTCGCTCACTCCGAACGACGACGCTGACGGATCAGCTCATGCTCGCGCTGTTCATCGCCGTCGCGGTGCTCGCCGTCGCCTTCGGCGGGCTCCTGGCCGCCGTCGACGCCGCGCTCTCGGTGCTCTCGCGCAACGACCTGGCCGATCTGGCATCCGATCACCGGGCCAAGAAGTCGCTGCTCGCGATCTCGCGCGACATCGGCGCGCACGTCAACGCGGTCAACTTCATGCGCGTCTTCTCGGAGGCGCTCGCCGCGGTGCTCGTGACACTCACCTTCGCTTCGGTGTTCGACGACTGGTGGTGGGTGCTGCTCGCCTCGGTCGTGGTCGTGACGGGCATCTCGTTCGTGCTCGTCGGCTCGAGCCCGCGCAGTGTCGGGCGCGCGCACGCGAAGGGCGTCGTGCTGTTCTCGGCGCTCATCGTGCGCGCCATCCGGGTGGCGCTCGGGCCGCTCGCCTCGGGGCTCGTCGCGCTCGGCAACCGGGTGACGCCGGGGCGGCCGAAGGCGTCGGCGAGCTTCTCGAGCGAGGAGCAGCTGCTGTCGATGGTCGACGAGGCCACCGAGCTCGAGGTGCTCGAGGAGGACGACCGCGAACTCATCCACTCGATCTTCGAGTGGGGTGACACGGTCGTGCGCGAGGTCATGGTGCCGCGCACCGACATGGTCACGATCGAGGCGGATGCGTCGATCGGCGCCTCGCTCGGCCAGTTCTTCCGTACCGGCGTCTCGCGCATCCCGGTGATCGGTCGCGACACCGACGAGGTGCTCGGTGTGCTCTACCTGCGGGATGTCGCGCGCATGAGCCACGAGCAGCCGCTCGACGCCGCCGCGATCGCCGTGCGCGACATCGCGCGCCCCGCGGTGTTCGTGCCGGAGTCGAAGAAGGCCGACGACACGCTGCGGCAGATGCAGCGCGACTCCACCCACCTCGCGATGGTCGTCGACGAGTACGGCGGCATCGCGGGGCTCGTCACCCTCGAAGACCTCATCGAGGAGCTCGTGGGCGACATCTCCGACGAGTACGACCGCGAGACACCGGATGTCGTTCCGCTCGGCGAGGGCATGTACCGCGTGAGCGCGCGGCTGCCCACCGACGAGCTCGGCGACCTGTTCGGCATCGAGCTCGACGACGACGACGTCGACTCGGTGGGCGGCCTGCTCGCGAAGGCGCTCGGGCGGCTGCCGGTTCCGGGGTCGTCGGCGAGCGTGTCGGGCCTCGTGCTCACGGCCGAGCGCACCGAGGGGCGGCGCAAGCGGCTCTCCACGGTCGTGGTGGAGCGGGACGCGGCGCTCATCGACGCGGAGCAGGCTTTCGACAGCGAGGAGCAACGGTGACCGCAGCATCCGGATTCCGGGCCGGGTTCGTGACCTTCGTGGGCCGCCCGAACGTGGGCAAGTCGACGCTCACCAACGCGCTCGTCGGCGAGAAGGTCGCGATCACCTCGCCCAAGCCGCAGACCACGCGCTCGGCGATCCGCGGGATCGTGCACACCGCATCCGGGCAGCTCGTGATCGTCGACACCCCCGGCATCCACCGGCCCCGCACCCTGCTGGGCGAGCGGCTCAACGCCGTCGTCACCTCGATTCTGGGCGACGTCGACGTCATCGGCTTCTGCGTGCCGGCCGACGAGAAGATCGGACCGGGCGACCGCTTCATCAACGAGCAGCTCGATCAGTTCCCGCGAGCGAAGAAGGTTGCGATCGTCACCAAGATCGACGCCGTGCCGCGCCCCGCGGTCGCGCAGCAGCTGCTCGCGGTGAGCGAGCTGCGCGACTGGGAGGCGATCATCCCGGTGTCGTCGCCCGAGGGCATCCAGCTCGACACCCTCACGAGCGAGCTCATCGCGTTGCTGCCCGAGTCGCCGCCGCTGTACCCCGACGACGCGACGACCGACGAGACGCTCGAGCACCGCATCGCCGAGCTCATCCGCGAGGCGGCGCTCGAGGGCGTCTCCGACGAGCTGCCGCACTCGCTCGCCGTCACGATCGACGACATCGTGCAGCGCGACGACAAGCAGCTCGTCGAGGTGTACGCGAACCTGTGGGTCGAGCGCGACAGCCAGAAGGGCATCATCATCGGCAAGGGCGGGGCCCGACTGCAGGAGGTCGGTGCACGGGCGCGGGCCGACATCGAGCCGCTCGTCGGGTCGCAGGTGTTCCTCTCGCTGCGCGTCAAGGTGGCGCCCAACTGGCAGCGCGACCCCAAGCACCTCTCGCGGCTCGGCTTCTGAGCCGGTGGCTTCGAGACGCGTCCGCTGCGCGGTCGCTCCTCAGCCACCTCGCACGACTCAGGACCCAGGTGGTTGAGGAGCCCGCGCAGCGGGCGTCTCGAAACCACCGTCACCCGAACGCGTCACCCGAACCACCGTCACCCGCATACATCCGCCGGATGATTTCCCCCGCCCGGCGCGTCGCCCGCGCCCCGCGCCGCGTACCGTGAGAGGCATGTTCCGCAGGCTCACCTCGACGCAGCTCGCCGTCGACGTGATCCTCGGCGTCGTGTTCTTCGTGATCTGCAGCCTCATGATGTTCGGCGTCAGCAGCGCGTGGGGCGGCGGAAACGACGCCTTCGTGCTCGTCGTCGTGCTCGGCATGTCGGGCGCTCTCGTGTTGCGCCGTGCCGCCCCCGGCCTCGCACTCGGGATCGCGTGGGTCACGGCGATCATCCAGATGGCGGCGCAGGTCGAGCCCAACCCCGCCGACGTGGCGACCTTCGCCGTCGTGTACACGGCGGCCGCCTACGCAACCTCGCTCACCCGCTGGCTCGCCCTCGCATCCGCGTTCGTCGCACCCGCCGCGATCACCGGCTACATCCTCGTGACGCAGGGCATCAGCGAGCTCGCGATGTGCGTGCAGTTCCAGTACGCCTACTGCGCGAGCTACGTGCCCGACCTCGCGGCGCGGGGCACCGGATGGTTCGTCGCCTTCGCGTTCGCGTTCCTTCTCGCGTGGGCCATCGGGCAGCTGGTGCGCACCCGCATCCGGGCACGCGAGTCGCGCGAGGCGATGCTCGCCGCCGAGCAGGAGGTCGCGGCCGAGCAGGAGCGCACCCGCATCGCGCGCGACATGCACGACGTCGTGGCGCACTCGCTCGCGGTCGTGGTGGCGCAGGCCGACGGTGCCCGCTACGCGGCGCGCAGCGATCCGGCCGCGGCCGAGGAGGCGCTGCGCACGATCGCGACGACGGCGCGTGAGGCGCTCGGCGACGTGCGGGTACTGCTCGCCCAGCTGCGTTACCGGCAGGAGGACGGCCCCCAGCCGACCCTGCACGACCTCGACCACCTGCTCGACCAGCTGCGCGCATCCGGTCTCCTGCTCGTGCGCGAGGACGAGGGTGAACCGCTGCCGCTCGGCACCTCGCAGCAGATCGCCGTCTACCGCATCGTGCAGGAGTCGCTCACGAACGCGCTGCGGCACGCCGACACCGCGCGCGAGGTGCTCGTGCGCTTCAGCTGGACCTCGCACGGGCTCGAGCTCGCGATCGTCAACGCGCTGCCCGAGGTGAAGGCGCGCACGGGCATGATCCCGGTCACGGCGCCCGCGACCGGTCATGGCATCGCCGGCATGACCGAGCGGGCGACGCTCGCCGGGGGCTGGCTGCGGGCCGAGCCGCGGCAGGGGCGCTTCGTGGTCACGGCCTGGGTTCCGTACCAACCGTCTGCCTCGCACGAGCCGATCGTCGACACCACCCGGGAGGAACCCGCCAGATGACCGAGCAGATCCGTGTCGCCCTCGTCGACGATCAGGCGCTCTTCCGCACCGGCATCCGGATGCTGGTGGGCTCCCAGCCCGACCTCGCCTTCGTGGGCGAGGCGGGTGACGGCCTCGAGGGTGTCGCGCTCGCGGCGCGCACCGAGCCGGATGTCGTGCTCATGGACATCCGCATGCCGGTCATGGACGGCATCGAGTCGACCGAGCGCATCCTGGCGGCAGCGGATGCGGTGGGTCGCGTGACGCGCGTCATCGTGCTCACGACCTTCGATCTCGACGAGGCGGCGGCGCGCGCGATCCGGGCGGGGGCGGCCGGGTTCCTGTTGAAGGATTCCGACCCGGAGTTCCTGCTCGCGGCGATCCGCACGGTGCACGCGGGCACCGCCGTGATCGCGCCCTCGGCGACGCGCGAGCTCTTCGAGCACTTCGATTCGCGTGGGGCCGGCATGGCCGAGCCGCCCGAGTTCGGCACGCTCACCTCGCGCGAGCGGGAGGTGTTCCTTCTCGCGGGGCGCGGCATGTCGAACTCCGAGATCGCACGCAGCGAGTTCGTCTCGGAGGCGACGGTCAAGACCCACATCTCCCGCATCCTCGCCAAGCTGGGCCTGCGCGATCGCGTGCAGCTCGTCGTCTACGCCTTCGAGAACCGCCTGCTGTGATTCATGCGCCGCGATAATCCGCGGCGCCGGCCGGTTTCGGGCACGAGCGCGGTCGCGCCCGAACCGAGTGCCGACACCCTCACGTCTCGGGTGGCAAACGCTGTAGCGGTGGTGACAAACGCTGTAGCGATTGGCGCCGAGCACCAGTGATGACGGGCGCCGGGGGTCAGACGCTACAGCGTTTGGCCATCATCCTCGGGGCGGATGCGGATGCGCCTGCCGCAGGACGCGCGCGGCACCGCCCGGTTCGTAGCGTCGGGGTATGGACATCACCACGACCATCTCCACCGTCACAGCGGAGCCCGCGGCCGCGAGCCTCGTCGCGCGCGTCGAGAACCTCACCAAGAGCTACGGCGCGCACGGCGCTCGCGTCGACGCCCTGCGCGAGGTGACCCTCGGCATCCGGCGGGGCGAGTTCACCGCCATCATGGGGCCCTCGGGCTCCGGCAAGTCGACCCTCATGCACATCATGGCGGGGCTCGACTCCCCGAGCTCGGGGCGCGTCTGGCTCGGCGACAGCGAGATCGGCGGGCTCGGCGACGAGCAGCTCACCCTGCTGCGTCGGCGCCGCATCGGCTTCGTGTTCCAGGCGTTCAACCTCGTGCCGACGCTCGATGTCGAAGGCAACCTGCTGCTGCCGTTCGAGCTCGACGGGCGCACGCCGAGCGCGCGCGAGCGGGAGTGGATCGACGAGCTCGAGACCGTGCTCGGCCTCGACGAGCGCCTCACGCACCGCCCCCACGAGCTCTCGGGCGGGCAGCAGCAGCGCGTCGCGATCGCCCGCGCCCTCGTCACACGCCCCGAGCTCGTGTTCGCCGACGAGCCCACCGGCAACCTCGACTCCCGCACGGGACGTGAGGTGCTGCAGGTGCTGCAGGCCGCGACCCGCAGCTACGGCCAGTCGATCGCGATGGTCACACACGACCCGATCGCGGCGAGCTTCGCCGACCGCGTCGTCTTCCTCGCCGACGGCCGTGTGGTGGCAGACCGGGCGCGCATGGACGCATCCGAGATCGCGTCGTTCATGCTCGCGATCGAGCAGGTGGCGTGATGGCCGCCGCTTCCACCTCGACGGGGCTGCGCGAGCACGGCTCGTCGATCCTCGTCGCGCTGCTGTCGTCGGCGTTCGGCGTCGCGCTGCTGCAGGTGACGGGCGTGCTCGCCGACGTGATCCGCGCCGATCCGGTGACCGGTGCGAGCGGAACGGTCGCGCTCATGCTCATCCTCGTCGCGTGGGTGTTCATCGCGATCGCGATCTACGTCGGCTCGATCGTCACCGTCAACACCTTCGCGACGATCGTCGCGGGGCGCGCCCGCATGATCGCGCTGTTGCGTCTGATCGGCTCGAGCGCGCGCCGGCAGCGCCGGGCGGTGGCGCGGGAGGGTCTCGTCGTGGGTGTCATCGGCTCGGTTGCCGGCGCCGCCGTCGGCACCGGGCTCGCGGTGGCTCTCGAACGGGTCGCCGTGTGGGTGGGCTGGCTGCCCGAGCTGCCGCACGACTGGGCGGATGTGGGGCTCGCCGCTCCCATCGTCGCGGTGGTGCTCACCACCTGGCTCGCGGCCTGGGTGGGGTCGCGACGCGTGCTCACCGTCACGCCGCTGCAGGCGATCGGGGGAGCGCAGCCCCTCTCGCACGAGGAGCTGCGCGCGCGCCCGGGTCGCAACGCGCTCGCGATCACGCTCATGGCGATCGGCACCGGCATCCTCGTGCTCGCGCTGCTGCTCGGGCTCGTCACCCCGCTCGCCGTGCTCGTGGGCGTCGTGGGCGGCATCCTGTCGTTCACGGGCGTCGTGCTGGGCGCCCACCTGATCATGCCGCCCGCCTTGCGCCTCGCCGGACGGATGCTGGGCCGCAGCCCGTCGGCCCGTCTCGCCGCCGCGAACGCGGTGCGGTATCCGGAGCGCGCGTCGCGCACGACGATCGGCGTGGTCATCGGCGTCACGCTCGTGACGATGTTCGGGGTGACGATGGCGAGCTTCCGCCTGCTGATCCAGGCCGCGCGGGCGAACCAGCCCGAGGTGTACCAGGGCACCGAGCAGGTGCTCGACAGCGTCACGGCGGTGTTCTCGGTGCTCATCGGCGTCTCGGCGCTCATCGCGGCGGTCGGGCTCGTCAACGCGCTCTCGCTCAGCGTGCTGCAGCGCACCCGTGAGCTCGGCCTGCTGCGCGCCCTGGGGTTCTCGAAGGCTCAGCTGCGTCGCATGATCCTCGCCGAGAGCGCGCAACTGACCGCGACCGCCGCGATCGTCGGTCTCGTGCTCGGCACCTTCTACGGCTGGGTGGGCGCCCAGTCGCTGCTCGGCTCGGCGAACGGCATGCCGGGCATCGTGCTGCCGGGTGTGCCGTGGGCGGTGCTCGCGATCGTCGTGGGCGCGGCCGCCGTGCTCACCCTCGTCGCGACGGTGACCCCGTCACGTCGCGCCACGCGCGTGAGCCCGATTACGGCGCTCGCCGTGGAGTGACGGGGCAGACGGGTCCGGCCTGACGCGCCGACGATCCGGCCGGACCCGGTTCGAGACCGCGCTACTTGACCGCGCCCATGGTGAGCCCGGTGCGCAGCAGCCGGTAGCTGAAGACGTACACCAGGAAGACCGGGATCGCCGAGATCACCGCGAACGCCATCATGCCGGGCCAGTCGATGCCGTAGGCGCCGGCCTGCACGGCGATGAGCGCGCTCATCGGGTAGTTCGACGGCGTGAGCATGAACGTGATGCCGTAGAGGAACTCGCCCCACGACACCAGGAAGATGATCGCGGTGACGGTCAGCACCCCGTTGCGCGCGAGGGGCAGCGCGATGCCGAAGAAGGCACGCAGCGTTCCCGCTCCGTCGATGCGCCCCGCCTCCTCGATCGAGATCGGGATGGCGGCGAAGAACGGGCGCAGCAGCAGTATCGCCCAGGGCAGGAAGAGCGTCGCGTCGGCGAGCACGAGGCCGAGGTTGGTGTTGAGCAGGCCCCATTGCGACAGGATCCAGAACAGCGGGATGAGGTTCGCCGTCTGCGGGATCATCTGCAGGATCACGAGCAGGGCGAGTGTGCCGACGACCACCGCGTTCTTCACCCGGGCCAGGGCGTAGGCGGCGGGCGTCGCGAGCACGAGGCAGACCACGGTCGTGCCGACGCTGATGATCGCCGATTGCCGCATCGAACTCGCGAGCGCCGGGTCGCCGAACGCCTCGAGATACGCCGCGATCGTGGGGGTGAAGAAGAGGGAGGCCTGCGAGGTGAGCACCTCGCCCTGGCTCTTGAGCGAGGTGAGCACGATCCACAGCAGCGGCAGACCGTAGACCGCCCAGAGCACGAGGCGCACGCCGAACGCGACGGGTTCTCGTCGGCGACGGCGCGCGGTGCCGGATGCGGTGCCGGATGCGGTGCCGGATGCGGTGGTCACGATGTCTCCTCCGAACGGCGCACGTCGCGGGCGTAGAACAGGGCGAGCACGATCACGACGGCGAGCGCGATGAGCGCGGTCGCGGCGCCCTGGCCGTAGTCGAGTCTGAGGAACGCCTCGACGTAGGCGAGATAGGGCAGCGTCGTCGACGCGGTGCCCGGTCCGCCCGCCGTCATGACGTAGATGAAGTCGAAGCTCCGGAACGCGTAGACGACGGTGAGGATGCCGAGCACGGTCGCCGTCGCCCGCACATGGGGGATGAGCACGTAGCGGATGCGCTGCCACGGTCCCGCGCCGTCCATCTCGGCCGCCTCGAGCACCTCGGAGTCGATCGCGAGCAGCGCTGCGCGGAAGATGAGCGCATTGAACGGGATCACGGCCCAGGAGTTGACGAGAGCGACCGACCAGAGGGCGAGCTGGGGGTCGTAGAGGAATCCGATGCCCGCGGGAGATCCGCCGAGCGCCCGGATCGCCTCGTTGAGCAGGCCGTGGTCGCCGAGCAGGAACTTCCAGATCGAACCGTTGACGACGGGCGGCAACGCCCACACGAAGACCATCATCCCGAGCAGATACGACGCCCCGCGGGTGGGGGAGGAGACGGCGACGGCGACCGCGAACCCGCCCACCATGCCGAGCAGCGTCACGACAGCGACGAAGACGAGGGTGTTGCCGACCGCTCGCGGGAAGTCGGGCGAGGCGAACAGCCGCGTGTAGTTCTCGAGACCGATGAACAGCCAGTCGCGGTTGAGGGTCGCGGCGGTCACCTCGTGCAGGCTCATCGATCCGAGCTGCACGAGCGGCCACAGCGCGAGCGCGACGAGTATCGCCGCGGCAGGCAACGCGAGCGCGAGGCGCCGATCGCCGGATGGCCGGGATGGGCCCGTCATGGTACGAAGGGAGATCATCCCGGCCATCCTCGTGGTCAACCCTTCAGCAGCGGAACGAGCTGCGTCATCAGGTCATCGGCGAGCTGCGCGGGTGCGCCGTCGCTGGCGACCGCCTTGCTCCAGAAGTCGCCGACGAGACCCTCGACCTCGTTGACGTTCTTCGACGGCACCTCGGGGCTCGGCGAGGGGCGTCCCTGCTGCTGCACGATGTCGGTGAAGACGCTCAGGATCGGGTCGTCGCCGATCTGGGCGTCGGATGCGGCATCCGCACGGGCGGGGATCGAGCCGAAGTAGTCGAGCAGCGTGAGCTGCCCGCTGACCGAGAAGAAGGTGGCCTTCAGGAAGTCCTGGGCGAGCTCCTTGTTCTTCGAGAAGGCGCCGATGTTCTGCACCTCACCGCCGAGCAGCACGCCGCCGTCGCTCGAGATCGGCATCGGGGCGACCCCGTACGCGAACGACGCCTCCTTGGCTGCGCCGATCTGCCAGTTGCCGTTGACGGCGAAGGCGGATGCGCCGGATGCGAACTGCTGGAACGGCACGGTCTGGTCCCACGTCGAGGCTTCACGTGACAGGTAGCCCTTCGCCACCCAGTCCTGAAGCATCTGGAAGGTGTCGGCCATGGGCTTCGCCTGTGGATCGCCGTAGCTGAAACCGTGGGAGGTGAACCACGGGAAGCCCTGCCACTGGCTCTCGAACCCCGGCTTTCCGGTGAGCGTGACGCCCTGGTGTCCGGCGTCGACGGCCTTCTGCATCACGGCTTCCATCTCGTCGATGGTCGTCGGCACCTCGCCGCCGATCTCGTCGAGCATGTCCTGGTTGTACCAGAGGCCGAGCAGGTTGACGTATCCCTGCACGCCGTAGAGCTTGCCGTCGACCTTCTGCATGACTCCGTCGGGGAACTGATCCTTGTCGGCATAGGCGTCCCACCACTCGTCCATGGGCTCGATGGCGCCGGCCTCGGCGAGCGAGTAGGTGCCGGATGCGCCGTAGACGAGCACGTCGGGCCCGGTCTTCGCGCCGGCGGCGGTGACCGCCTTGGTGGTGAACTGGTCGACGGGCACGTACTCGAACTGCACGTCGACGCCGGGGTGGTCGGCGGTGAAGGAGTCGGCGAGCTTCTGCAGCGCCTCGACCTGCCCGTCGGTGTTGTAGTAGTGCCAGACGGTGAGCGTGGTGGACTCGGGGGAGCCATCCGTGTCGCCCGCCGCGCAGCCGGTGAGCGCCAGGATCCCTGCCGCTCCGATCGCGGCGAGCATCATGCTGCGCCTGCGACGATTCTGCGTCATTGCGTTTCGCCTCTCTGTCGGTGAGTGGTGCTGCCTCAGGCTCCCCGCATTTCATCGATGAAGTGCGGGGAGCTGAAGGCCTCATCCGGCATCTTGCAGACCGAAAGGGTTTTCGTCAAGCGATTCTTCGGGAAATCTGCCGAACCGTGTCGTCGCTTGACAGCGGCGCGTGTCGCCACGTACGGTCCACTCAGTTTCACCGATGAAATGGAGATCCCGTGAACGCACCCGCCCCGCCACCCGCATCCGAGACCCGGATGCGTCACGTGCGTGGTCGAGTCGGGCGCGCGATCGCGACGGCCGACCCGCGCCTGTTCGGGTCGTTCGTCGAGCACCTCGGCCGCGGCGTCTACGGCGGCATCTACGATCCGGGGCATCCGAGCGCGACATCCGAAGGCTTCCGCGGCGATGTGCTCGAGCTCGTCCGAGAGCTCGGCGTCACCGTGGTGCGCTATCCGGGCGGCAACTTCGTCTCCGGCTACGACTGGCGCGACGGGGTGGGGCCGCGCGACGAGCGCCCGCGACGCCTCGACCTCGCCTGGAAGTCGATCGAGAGCAACGCCTTCGGCACCGACGAGTTCGCGGCCTGGTGCCGGGCCGCCGGTGTCGAGCCCATGCTCGCCGTCAACCTCGGGCTCGGCGACATCCGCTCGATGCTGCAGCTCGTCGAATACACCAACCACCCGGGCGGCACGGCCCTCTCCGACGAGCGCATCCGCAACGGCGCACCGGAGCCCCACGACGTGCGGCTCTGGTGCCTCGGCAACGAACTCGACGGACACTGGCAACTCGGCCACCGCGACGCGGCCTCCTATGCCGAGCTCGCCGCATCCGCCGCCCGTGCCATGCGCATGTTCGACGAGCATCTCGAGCTCGTGGCGGTCGGCAGCTCGAACGCCGACATGCCGAGCTTCGGACACTGGGAGCGCACCGTGCTCGACCGCACGATCGGGCTCGTCGACTACCTGTCGTGCCACATCTACTTCTACGACGACGGCGACCTCGACGCCTTCCTCGGTTCCTCGCGGGTGCTCGACGGCTTTCTCGATCAGATCGCCGGGTTCATCCGTGAGGCGGCGGCGACCCATCCCGACGCCCGCGACGTGCGCATCAGCCTCGACGAGTGGAACGTCTGGAACTACCGCGCCTATGACGAGCTCAAGCCCGAGCGCAGCTTCGAGGAGGCGCCGCGCATCCTCGAAGACGTCTACACGCTCGCCGATGCGGTCGTCGTCGGAACACTGCTTCAGAGCATCCTCGCCCACGCGGATGTCGTGTCGATCGCGGCGCTCGCTCAGCTCGTGAACGTGATCGGAGTCATCCGTGCCGAACCGGAGGGCGCGTGGCGGCAGGCCACGTTCTACCCCTTCGCCCAGGTCGCCCGCAGCGCCGGGCAGACGGTGCTCGCCGTCGAGCTCGATGCGGTCTCGCCCGCGACCGTGAGCGTCACGCGCAGTCCCGACGGCGCCGAGCTGCGCGTCTACCTCGCCAACCGTTCCACGACCGAGACGACACGTGTCGAGCTCGAGTTGACCGGCCTCGACGGCGCGAGCCTCGACGAGGCGCACCTGCTCTGGCATCCGGACCCGCATGCCGTGAACACCCTCCACGACCCGCTCACCATCGCGCCCCGTCCGCTCGACGCGACGCTCGAGAACGGTGTGCTGCGCGTCGAGCTGCCGCCCGTATCATGGGCCGCGCTACGGCTCGACAGCCGGGCGGGGCGGGGGTGAGCATGGTCGAGCGGTCGAGCGTGACCATGGCCGACGTGGGCGCGCGCGCCGGCGTCACCGCACGCACCGTGTCGAACGTGCTCTCGGGCAGCACCGCGGTGCGCCCCGAGACACGGGAACGCGTGCTGCGCGCTGTCGACGAGCTCGGCTATCGCATCAACACGACCGCGCGGAGCCTCAAGACCGGGCGCACGGGAACCATCACGCTCGCCATCCCCGACCTCGGCATCGACTACTTCAGCGACCTCGCACGCCGCGTGATGACCGAGTCGGAGCGGCACGGTTGGGCCGTCGTGATCGAGCAGACGGGGGCGCGCCGCGAGACCGAGCTCGCGATCCTCTCGGGCGCGTTGCGGCGCAACTCCGACGGGCTCATCTTCCAGCCGCACGCACTCGGTCCCGGAGACGAGCGGCACCTCGCGGGTAACGACCGGCTCGTGATCCTCGGCGACCGCATCTTCAACGGACCCGTCGACCATGTCGCGATGGCGAACACCGAGGCGGCGCGCATGGCGACGCAGTACCTCGTCGACCGGGGCCGCATGCGCATCGCGGCGATCGGCTCGAACCCCGGCGGGGGCGCGGTGAGCGCCGCCTCGCTGCGTCTGCAGGGCTACCAGCAGGCACTCGAGGCGGCAGGGCTGCCGGTCGTCGACTCGCGCATCGTCATCGCCGAGCAGTGGCATCTGCGCGACGGCGCCGCGGCCATGACCCACCTGCTGAAGCTCCCCGCATCCGAACGGCCGGATGCCGTGTTCTGCTTCAACGACACCCTCGCGATCGGCGCGCTGCATGCGATCGCGACCGCCGGGCTCCGGGTGCCCGACGACATCGCGGTCGTCGGCTTCGACAACGTGCCGATCGCGCAGTACGCCTACCCGCCGCTCACGACGATCGAGCCGGGCACCGACCAGATCGCCAAGCACGCCGTCGATCTGCTCGCCGCGCGCATCAACGGCCGCACCGATCCGCCACGCGAGATCTTCACCGAGTGCTCCCTCGTGGTGCGCCGCTCCGCCTGATCGCGTCGCCCTGCGTGCGCGAGTGCTACCCTGATCGGGTGCGCTTCGGCCTGCTTCTTCTTAGCTGCCGCGACGGGGCCTAACTCTCAGGCCTTCCCCGTCGCGGAGTCTGTCGTTGGCTGACCCATCCCCACACGTAAGACGCAGAGACCATGAAGAACACCCAGCAGCCCTCCTCGATGCCCATCCATCGGTATCGCCCCTACCACGAGCAGTTCCGTGTCGAGCTGCCCGATCGCACCTGGCCCGACACACACATCGACAAGGCCCCCATGTGGTGCGCCGTCGACCTGCGCGACGGCAACCAGGCGCTCATCGACCCGATGAGCCCCGAGCGCAAGCGCATCATGTTCGACCTGCTCGTGCGCATGGGCTACAAGCAGATCGAGGTCGGGTTCCCCTCGGCGAGCCAGACCGACTTCGACTTCGTGCGGCAGCTCATCGAAGAGGAGCTCATTCCCGACGACGTCACCATCCAGGTGCTCACGCAGGCGCGCGACCACCTCATCGAGCGCACCTACGAGTCGATCCAGGGTGCGAAGAACGTCATCGTGCACCTCTACAACTCCACGAGCGTGCTGCAGCGCGAGGTGGTGTTCCGCACCGACAAGCAGGGCATCATCGACATCGCCCTGCACGGCGCCCGTAAATGCCGCGAGCTCGAGGCGACGGTTCCCGGCACGAACATCTATTACGAGTACTCGCCCGAGAGCTACACGGGCACCGAGCTCGAGTTCGCGGTCGACGTCTGCAACCAGGTGCTCGAGATCTTCGAGCCGACGCCCGAGCGCAAGGTCATCATCAACCTGCCCTCGACCGTCGAGATGGCGACTCCCAACGTCTACGCCGACTCGATCGAGTGGATGTCGCGGCACCTGAACCACCGCGAGAACGTCATCCTGAGCCTGCACCCGCACAACGACCGCGGTACCGCGATCGCGGCGGCCGAACTCGGCTACCAGGCCGGCGCCGACCGCATCGAGGGGTGCCTCTTCGGCAACGGCGAGCGCACGGGCAACGTCGACCTCGTCGCACTCGGCATCAACCTGTTCACGCAGGGCATCGACCCCGAGATCGACTTCTCCGACCTCGACAGCATCCGGGTGACCGCCGAGTACTGCAACCAGCTGAAGGTGCACGAGCGCAGCCCGTGGGCCGGCGACCTCGTCTACACGGCGTTCTCGGGGTCGCACCAGGACGCCATCAAGAAGGGCTTCGAGGCGATGGATGCCCGCGCCGCCGAGGCGGGCGTGCCAGTGTCGCAGCTCGAGTGGGCCGTGCCGTACCTGCCCGTCGACCCGAAGGACCTGGGCCGCGGCTACGAGGCCGTCGTGCGCGTCAACTCGCAGTCGGGCAAGGGCGGCGTCGCCTACCTGCTCAAGACCGACCACGCGCTGGATCTGCCGCGCAAGCTGCAGATCGAGTTCAGCCAGGTCGTGCAGGCCAAGACGGATGCCGAAGGCGGCGAGGTCACGAGCGAGCAGATCTGGGAGGTCTTCCAGGATGAGTACCTGCCCGCCGTCGATCACGACGACAAGTGGGGCCGCTACGAGCTGCTGTCGACCCGCACGGCGAGCGAGCTGACCGGGGTCGTGAGCCTCGACATCCGCTGGCGGGTCGGCGACGAGGTCACCGAGGCCCACGGCGAAGGCAACGGTCCCATCGCGGCGTTCCTCGGCATCCTCGAGGAACAGGGCCACGGCATCAAGCTGTACGACTACGTCGAGCACACGCTCAGCGCATCCGGAGACGCGCAGGCGGCTGCCTACGTCGACCTGCAGGTGGGCGACACACGCCTGTGGGGTGTCGGGATCGACGCCGACATCTCGACCGCGTCGCTCAAGGCCGTCGTGTCGGCCGTCAACCGCGCGGTGCGCACGGCGTCGGACGACCGCGAGCTCGCCGCCGTCTGAGCGGCCCTCCCAGACTCCCTCGGGAGGGCGCCGTGCCGCGCCCCCGCGCCCCACAAGGGCGCTCCTGGCCGGCACGCCGCCCTCCCGAGGGCACCACCGTCCGCGCGAGTCCCCTGAGGGGGCCCGAAGTGCTCCCTGGCCGGCGTGTTGAGCGCACTATGCGCCCCCTCACGGAGAGACGCTCAGGGCCGGGGGCGGCGGATGATGCGGATGGCGCCCGTCGGAAGGTGGCGTTGCTCGGGCAGCCGCCAGTTGAACGCCATCGCGAGCACCCGCACGCCGAACGTCACGACGACGCACACGATGCCGGCCACGAGCTCGTTGACGCCGAAGCCGTCGAGCACCGCAAGGCTCGTGGCGCCGAGAATCGCGGCGACCGCGTAGAGCGACCCGACCTGCATGATCGAGATCGGCAGGTTGAGCAGCAGGTCACGCAGGATGCCGCCGCCCACCGCCGCCACGGCTCCCACGAAGATCGCGGGCACCACCGGCAACCCGAACGCGAGCGCCTTGGTCGTGCCGAGCGCTCCGAAGAGGCCGAGCATGACGGCGTCGAGCACGTTGATGGTGACGCTCAGCCGGTGCACGAGACGCTGCAGCAGCATGCCGAGCAGCGCCGCGACCGTCGCGACCGGCAGGTACCAGTTGCTCTGCAGCGCGAGCGGCACCTGGTTGAGCAGCAGGTCGCGCAGCATGCCGCCGCCGAATCCCGTCGCGATGCCGATGAGGGCGACCCCCAGCAGGTCGAGTCGCCTGTCACGGAACTGGGCAGCGAACGCGGCACCCTGGAGGCTCCCGATGGCGACCGCGACGAGGTCCATCCACAGCGGGATCACGAAGGTGTCGGTCACGCCCCATTCGTAGCACGGTCGGCGCGCTGCTCGGCGAGGTACTCGCGGAAGGTCACCCGACCGGCGCCCGGCAACCCGCTCGTGAGCCGGCCCTCGCGCACCGCGCGCGCGAACCCGCCGGGCAACCGGAGCGACCAGATCGGGCGACGGATGCCGTGGGCCTGCTGCCACTGCTCGGCGTGCTGGCGCAGGGTCAGCAGCTCCGGTCCGCCGAACTCGGGCGCGCGGCCGGCCGGAGCGGCCTCGGCGAGCTCGGCGAGCCGCACCGCCACCTCGGGGATGTGCACCGTCTGCACGGTCGCGGGCGCGATGAAGGTCACCGGCAGGCGCCGCTGCGCGTCGAGGAACTCGCCGACGAAGCCGTGGAACTGGGTGACCCGCACGATCGTGTGCGGCACGTTCGATGCCTCGATCGCCTGCTCGCTCGCGACCTTGTCTCGGTAGTACGCGTAGGGCACCTGGTCGACGCCGACGATCGAGATGAACACCAGGTGCGCGCTCGTGCCCGACATCGCATCCAGCAGCATCCGCGTCTGCCCGATGTCCTTGCGGCGGGTCGTCGCGAGGTGCACGACCGCGTCGACGTCGGCCACGGCGGCCGTGAGCCCGTCGCCGGTGTCGAGGTCGCCGACGACGTGCCCCTCGCCGGGGCGGCGGCTGAGGATGCGCACCTCGTGCCCGCGGTCGCGGAGCACCTCGACGGTGGAGCGCCCGAGGCGGCCGGTGCCGCCGGTGACGAGGATGATCATGGGTGTCCTTTCTCGGGATTCACCCGCTCTGACCGCGCAGCGCCCCGATTCGTGACAGCGTCGCGGGATGTGTCGCCCGCTTCCTCATCCTGGCACCGGTGGCCGTCGTCGCGTGGGCGGTATCGTGCGCCGCATGAGTGGGCGGCCAAGGGATGGCGCGTGCTGCACAAGGTCGTCGGCACGGTGCTCGCACTGGCCGGGCCGGGTATGGTGCTCGCCGGGCTTGTCGCATTCCGGACCACGGAGGTCACGCACTCGACCCAGGTGGTCGGCGGAGGCGATAACCCGAACCCGCTCATCCCGCCGATGGTCGAGGCGCCGTTCCCGTGGTGGGTGATCGCGATCCTGCTCGGCGCCGTCTGGCTCGCCGGCTGGATCTGGCTGCTCGTCGCCCACCGCACACGCCGCTGATCCCGCATCCGCCACGCGCGGCATCCGGGTGGATGTCAGGGGAACAGGGCACAATGAAGCGTGCCCACCTACCGTGACGAAGCCGTCGTGCTGCGCACCCACAAGCTGGGTGAGGCCGACCGCATCGTCACGCTGCTCACACGGCAGCACGGCAAGGTGCGCGCCGTCGCGAAGGGCGTGCGCCGCACGGGCTCGCGCTTCGGCGCCCGCCTCGAGCCGTTCATGGTCGTCGACGTGCAGTGCTACGTCGGCCGCAGCCTCGACATCGTGCAGCAGGCCGAGATGCTCGGCTCGTACGGGGGCGACATCGCGGGCGACTACGCGCGCTTCACGGCCGCCACCGCGATGGTCGAGACCGCCGACCGCCTCACCGACCACGAGGCCGGACTGCAGCACTACCTGCTGCTCATCGGCGCCCTGCGCTCGCTCAGCCGCGGCGAGCACGCGCCCGCCCTCACCCTCGACTCCTATCTGCTGCGGGCGCTCTCAATCGCCGGGTGGGCACCGAGCTTCGTCGACTGCGCCGTCACGGGCGAGCCGGGGCCGCACTCGGCGTTCGTCGTGCAGCTCGGGGGAGTGGTGTCGGATGCCGCAGCGCCTCCCGGGTCACCTCGCCTGGATCCCGCGACGCTGGCACACCTCGCCGCCCTCCTCGCGGGCGACTGGGTCACTGCGGAAGCCGCCGACGAGCGCACACGCGCCCAGGCATCCGGGGTCGCCGCCGCCTACACGCAGTTCCACCTCGAGCGCGGGCTGCGCTCGCTCGAGCACGTCGACCGCACCGCCACCGCATGAGCCCCGTCGCCAAGACCCACCGCGACGCCGTCGACTTCGTGCCGCTCGACTGGACGGGCACGCATCCGCCCGCCATGCCCGCATCCGCGGTTCCCGAGCACGTCGCGATCGTCATGGACGGCAACGGGCGCTGGGCGAACCGGCAGGGGCTCACGCGCGTCGAGGGGCACAAGGCGGGCGAGGCCGCGCTGCTCGACGTCGTCGCGGGCGCCATCCAGATCGGGGTGAAGTACCTCTCGGTGTACGCGTTCTCGACCGAGAACTGGAAGCGCAGCCCCGACGAGGTGCGCTTCCTCATGGGCTTCAACCGCGACGTGCTGCACCGTCGACGCGACCAGCTCAACGAGTGGGGCGTGCGCGTGCGCTGGGCGGGCCGACGCCCGAAGCTGTGGCGTTCGGTCATCGACGAGCTGCAGTTCGCCGAGCGTCTCACCGCGCACAACGACACCCTCACCCTGACGATGTGCGTCAACTACGGCGGACGCACGGAGCTGCAGGATGCCGTGCGCGGCATCGCGCGTGAGGTCGCCGCGGGCAGGCTGAACCCCGATCGCATCGGCGAGAAGACGATCGCGCGGCACCTCTACATTCCCGACATGCCGGATGTCGACCTCTTCGTACGCAGTTCGGGTGAGCAGCGGACGAGCAACTTCCTGCTCTGGCAGTCGGCCTACGCCGAGATGGTGTTCCTCGACACCCTGTGGCCCGACTTCAGCCGCGAGGACCTCTGGCGGGCGATCGAGCTCTACGGGCGGCGCACGCGTCGCTTCGGCGGCGCGGTCGACGCGCCGACGGCCTGATGCCGCGACGACCCGACGATCGTCCGACGGAATACCCGCTGCGTTAGGGTCGCATCGTGGATCTCGTTCCGCTGCTCGTCGTCGCCCTCATCCTGCAGGGCGCCATCCTCGCACTCCAGGTGGGTGATGCGATCACCGGGTTCATCGACGCCCGCCGCGTGCGCGACACCGACGACCCCGAGACGATCACGCGCTCGAGCGTGCGCGAGCTGACCTGGACCATGGCCGTCACCGCGATCTCCGCCGTCATCGTCGCGTTCGGGGTGGATGCCGCGGCCCGCGCACTCTTCGACCTCTCGCGGGCGGGCGCCGCGTTCGCGTTGCTGTTCGTCATCGCGCTCATCGCCTTCGCGATCGGCACCGTGTCGGTGCTCGCCGTCGTGCGGCAGAACCGGCCGACGTACGCCCGCATCCGTCGCGACCTGCGCGACCGTGCGATCCTGCAGCTCGACGCGGACGAACTCGCCGAGTTCGACGCGCGGCTCGCCGAGGCCGACCGCTCTCTCGCCCGCCGCTCGGCGGCGGCCCCCACGCTGCGGCTCGTGGCCCTGCTCGCGGTGCTCGGAATCGGCGTCGCGGCCGCGATCGCCGCCTTCGCCGACGGCGAGATCGCCTTCGCCGTCGCCGCGATCGTCGGGGCGGCCCTCGCGATCGCCGCCTTCATCGTGGCGGTGCGGGCCTCGGTCGTGCGTCAGGAGGCGATCGACGCCGTGCGCGCCGCCCAGCGGGCCGAGGTGGTCGCCCTGCTCGAGCGCGCCCGCATCCCGCAGCGCAAGAACGTGCCCGGGCTGCGCGACCGCGTCACCCGCGCCCTCGCGATCCTGCGCGAGCAGCAGAAGTAGCCGCCTCCCTCATCCGGGGGGCCTCGCTCGATAGGGTGGCGGAATGTCGTTCCAACCCACCACGAACCCGTACGCCCCCCAGCCGACCGCCGCGCCCGCCGAGGTGCAGGCGCAGACCCAGCTGCCGCCGCAGCCGGTCTTCCCGCAGCCCGCGAAGCCGCGCAACGCGCTCTTCGGATGGGCCATCGCTGGTTTCGTGGTGATCGGGATCTTCGGCATCGCGTTGCTCGGCTACCTGCTGCTCGCGCTCGGGCCGGTGCTGCTCGTCGCGGGCGGGTTCCTCGCCCTGCTGCCGCTCGTCGCGGTGGCCTTCGGCGTGCTGTGGATCGACCGCTGGGAGCCGGAACCGCGCGGCCTGCTCGTCTTCGGGTTCCTGTGGGGCGCGATCATGTCGGTCGCGATCGCGCTCATCGTCGACATCGCCGCGCAGTTCACCGACTACATGCTCGGCATCAGCCCCGACCTCGGCGACGTGCTCGGCACGGTCGTGCAGGCGCCGGTCGTCGAGGAGGCCGCCAAGGGCCTCGGCGTGCTGCTCATCTTCCTCATCGCGCGCAAGTACTTCGACGGCCCCGTCGACGGCATCGTGTACGCCGCGGTGATCGCGGGCGGCTTCGCCTTCACCGAGAACATCCTCTACTTCGCGCAGTCGATGGCCGCGGGCGGCCTGATCTCCGCCGACATCGCGCTCACCTTCTTCGTGCGCGGGGTCATGTCGCCGTTCGCCCACGTCATGTTCACCGCCGTCACGGGTCTCTTCATCGGCTGGTGGGGGCGCAGGAGCGTCGGCGGCGGCATCGGCGGCTTCTTCGTCGGCCTCATCGGCGCCATGGCGTTGCACGCGTTGTGGAACGGCACGTCCTACCTGGGCCTCTTCGGCTGGTTCCTGCTCTACGTCATCGTGCAGGTGCCGCTCTTCGCGGGCGCGATCGTGCTCATCGTGCAGCTGCGCAAGCGCGAGGCGAAGCTCACCCAGGAGCGCCTCGCCGAGTACGCGGCGGCCGGCTGGATCAGCCCCGACGAGGTCGCGACGCTCGGCACCGGTGCCGGCCGTAAGCAGGCGATGACGTGGGCCAAGAGCACCGGACACGCGATCCTCATGAAGAGCTACATCCGCGATGCCACCCGCCTGGCGTTCACGCGTCAGCGCATCATCTCCAACCGCGACCGGGTGTCCGCGAGCGCCGACGAGCGCGAACTGCTCGCCAAGCTCACGGCATCGCGCCAGGCTCTCATGGCGGCGACCCGGCCGGCAGGCGCCTGACCTCGGCGGGGTCACCGCGGCTCCCGTTAACAGACTCATCGCCCAGTGGCGGGTCGATGACGCCGGCTCTTCTGGGCGATGAGTTGATCTACCTCCAGGGTGCACCCGGCCGCGCCAGACGTCAAGCCTTCCGAATGTCGGTCGCCGGGACTAGACAGGGCGCATGACGGATCGCAGCAGCATCGAGCAGTGGGTCACGCGCTATCGCACCGCATGGGAGTCGAACGATCCCGACGACATCCGTGCGCTCTTCACAGCTGACGCCGAGTACTACACGGGTCCTTCCGAGATCCCGTGGCGCGGCCACGACGAGATCGTCGAGCAGTGGATCGCCGAAGCCGACCAGCCGGGCGACACGAGCTACGAGAGCCGGGTGATCGCGATCGACGGCGACCTCGGCGTGGTGCAGCTCACTGTCGACTACCGCGAGGGGCGCCTCTACGACAACATCTGGTTCATCGAGCTCGAGAGCGACGGCCGGGCGCGCCGCTTCACGGAGTGGTACATGAGGCGACCCGGCTCTGCCTGAGCCTCATCAGCCCGCGACGCAGTGCCCCGGCGCAACCGGCGTCGTGAGCCCCCGCGCGTCGTCGAGCAGCGGCTCGAGCTGGGTGATCGTCGTGGCATAGCCGAGGTTCGCGTGCTCGGAGTTGCGCGCGAACACGAGGCCCGCGACGCGCCCGTCGAGCGTGATCAGCGGCCCGCCGGAGTTGCCGGGCTGCACGTCGGCCGCGAGGGTCGCCACTTCGCGAACGCTCGAGCCGGATGCGTAGATGTCGGCCACGCGCTCGTTCGAGATCGCGAGCACCTCGGCGGGCGTCGAGCTGAAGGGCCCGCCATGCGGGTACCCGTCGACGACGCCCTCGTCGCCGATACCCATCTCGGCGAGAGGCAACGGGTGCGCCTCGAGCCCGGGCACGGCGAGGATCGCGACGTCGGCGTCCGGGTCGAACCACACGACACGCGCATCCAGCGCCTGCCCGTCCGGCAGCTCGACGACCGGGCTGTCGACACCGGCGACGACGTGGGCGTTGGTGACGACCCGTTCCGGCGCGACGACGAACCCGCTGCCCGACTGGTTCTGCCCGCACGCGTACGCGGTGCCGCTGATGCGCGCGACAGAGCGGGCGGCATCCGCGAGCGGGTCGGTGGAGGTGTCGAGCTGCGGAGGGCTCTGGCCCTCGGCGACACCTCCGAGGTCCTCGTCGATCGTGGGGATCTCGTACTCGAGGATCGTCGCGCGCACGCGGGCGAGGCCTTCGGCGATCGGCGTCGGGGTGAGACGGTCGATCGTGCCGATGACGATCGATCGCTTGACCGCCTGGGAGAGCACGGGAACGCCGAGCTGGGCCACACTGCCCGCGACGAGCGTCACGACGAGCGCCGCGCCGAGCAGGTTGGCGGCGGCGCCCAGCAGGCGCTCGGCGGTGGTGAGGTCGCGTTCGCGGCGCGGGTTGTCGGGGTGGCGACCTCGCAGCGCCGAACCGATCGTGACGCCGAGCAGGTGACCGCCGACGAGCAGCAGCACCGAGAGCGCGATCGAGACGGCGATGCGCCAGTCGGGGGAGGGGATCGCCGTGGCGAGCAGCGGAACCGCGAAGAACGCCGCGATGCCGCCCGCGGCGATGCCCAGGATCGCGCTCACGCTGCGCAGGATGCCGTTGCGCCAGCCCTCGCCGAGGTAGACCAGCAGCACGAGCACGAGCAGCAGGTCGAGCAGGCGGGCGGCGATCACGCGTTCCAGTCTGACAAAGTCCGAGTGAACATCCCCTCGGCGCGAACTTGTCCCGAAAGGCGAATACCCCCAGAATGGGGGGCATGACGGTCGCCGCCCCCGCGACCCGCCTGCCTTTCGGTACGACGGTCGAGCGTGTTCGCGCCGGTGTCGCGTGCCCGCGGTGCCGCGCCGCATCCGACGTCGACGAGCCGTTCTGCGCGCACTGCGGCACACGGGTCGTGATCCGCACGCGCGGTCGGCGACCCGCGGATGTCGCGGCGACGCGCAGCCTGCAGCTCGCGCTGCTCGTGGCGGTCGCCAACCTCGTGGTCGGCGGTCTCACCTTCGCCGCCGTCTATCTCGTCTCCGATGCCGCGCGGCTGAGCGAGGCGGCCCTCGCCCTCGAGGCGATCAAGCTCGTCGCCGTGTGGGCGCTCGCGGGCGCCTCCATCCGCTTCGGTGTGCGCGGCATCCGCGACACCGCAGACGGCATGCTGCGCCGGCGCGGCTGGGCGGTCGCGGGGATCGCGATCTCGGCCTGCTTCGCGCTGCTCGTGACGCTGTCGTTCGCGCTCATGCTCGCGCTCGTCGTGTTCTGACCGGAGGGGCTACCGCCGGGGCGCACCGTCGGGCGCGATCGAGCCGTGTGGTGCTCTGCTAACATTGGCAGGTTGCCGTCCAACGGCCGCGGATCGAGAGAGCCCCCGCATCGGGCGGGGAGCACCGCGCAACGAGAGAAAGGGGATCCCTCTATGGCACTGGATGCAGACGTCAAGAAGGCGATCATCGACGAGTACGCCACCCACCCCGGAGACACCGGATCCCCCGAGGTGCAGGTCGCGATCCTCACCAAGCGGATCAAGGACCTCACCGAGCACCTCAAGGAGCACAAGCACGACCACCACTCGCGTCGTGGGCTCCTGCTGCTCGTGGGCCAGCGTCGCCGGCTGCTCGGCTACCTCCAGGACATCGACATCGAGCGCTACCGCTCGCTGATCGAGCGCCTGGGGCTGCGTCGCTGACCTCAGCGCACGCGCGTCGATCGACAACGCGAACTTCTTCCTCGAGGGCCGTCACCGTCAGGTGGCGGCCTTCGTCGTCGTGCGGCATCGAACATGCGTGCGCACCCGCCACGCGGGGCACCCCCTTGGGGGGATGGTCACGTTCTCACGGTCGGCGCACACTCATGCCATGGACGAGTGTCGGCATGGTCTGATCGCGGCGGTGTGCGCCGTGTGCTGCCGCGCGGAAGCCGAGGCCGAGCAGGCCTCCGCATCCCCGGTCGCGGATCGCGTGCTCACGGGCGCGGGCACGAGCGGCCGCTGAGCTCCCCGTAGGATCGGCGCATGGGATTGTTCCGCCGCCGAGGAGTCGACACGAGCCTTCCGCGTGACGACCGGGGGTTCGGCAGCTTCGACGACTACGTCTACAACCTCGCCCCGCGCAACAAGCGCGTCACGATCGTGCTGGCCAACTCCGACCCCTATCAGGACGAGCTCCGCGAGATCGCGGCGTCGGGGGAGTCGCACATCGAGACGGCGATCTCGCCGCGCACGCTGCAGGCCGAGGGTCAGGATGCGCCCATCGAGGTGCGTCTGTTCACGGGGCGTCGCGTGAGCGGCCCGGTGGGCATGGTGCCGCGCGGGCTCGAGTCGGTCGTCGACGAGAACCTGCGCCGCCTCGACGACAAGGGGCTCAAGGCGCGCATCCCGGTGCGCATCGACCAGAAGCGCGAGGGCTACCGCGTCGTGCTGCTCATGGGGGCGCTCAAGTAGCTCGCGGGTCCGTGAGAGTACGCACTTCTGCGCGCTCACCACGGCGTGTCGGCCCCGAAGTGCGTACTTTCGGGGGCTACTCGGCGAGCTCGGCCTGAGCCGCGGCGATCTGGGCGCGCACCTCGTCCATGTCGAGCGCGCGGATCTGCCCGATGAGGTCTTCGAGCACGTGCCCCGGCAGGGCGCCGGCCTGCGAGAACACCCCGATGCCGTCGCGGAACGCCATGAGCGTCGGGATGGAGCGGATGTTGAGGGCGCCCGAGAGCTCCTGCTCGGCATCCGTGTCGACCTTCGCGAAGGTGATGTCGGGGTGCTTCTCGCTGGAGGCCTCGAACACGGGGCCGAAGGCCTGGCAGGGTCCGCACCATGCCGCCCAGAAGTCGACGAGTACGATGTCACCGCCCAGCACGGTGTTCTCGAAGCTGTCTCGGGTGAGTTCGACGGTCGCCATGAACCCAGGCTACGGGGAGGTACGGCGGCCGCGCTGGGTGCCGGGAATACTTCCGGCATCCATTCGGTTTCATGGGATATCAATGCAAATGCATAGAAACAAGGAGCGCACCCCATGAGCAGCCAGATGCAGTTCGGCATCTTCAGCGTGAGCGACATCACGCGCGACCCCACGACGGGCGAGACGCCGAGCGAGGCGCAGCGCATCCAGGACATCGTCACGATCGCCCGGCACGCGGAGGAGGTCGGCCTCGACGTCTTCGCGATCGGCGAGCACCACAACCCGCCGTTCTTCTCGAGCTCGCCCACGACGACGCTCGCCTACATCGGCGCGCAGACCACGAACCTCATCCTCTCGACGGCGACGACCCTCATCACCACGAACGACCCCGTCAAGATCGCCGAAGACTACGCGATGCTGCAGCACCTCACGGGCGGCCGTGTCGACCTCGTGATGGGACGCGGCAACACCGGTCCCGTCTACCCGTGGTTCGGTCAGGACATCCGCCAGGGACTCCCGCTCGCGATCGAGAACTACGCCCTGCTGCGCGAGCTGTGGGAGAAGGACGTCGTCGACTGGGAGGGCAAGTTCCGCACCTCGCTGCAGGGCTTCACCGCGATCCCGCGCCCCCTCGACGGCGTGCCTCCGTTCGTCTGGCACGGTTCGATCCGCACGCCCGAGATCGCCGAGCAGGCGGCGTTCTACGGTGACGGCTTCTTCGCGAACAACATCTTCTGGCCCAAGGAGCACTACCAGCGCCTCATCACGCTCTACCGCCAGCGCTACGCCCACTACGGGCATGGCACGCCCGAGCAGGCGATCGTGGGGCTCGGCGGTCAGGCCTTCATGGCGAAGAACTCGCAGGATGCGGTGACCGCCTTCCGCCCCTACTTCGACAACGCGCCGGTCTACGGTCACGGCCCGAGCCTCGAGGAGTTCCAGGAGCTGACCCCGCTGACCGTCGGCTCGCCCCAGCAGGTGATCGACCGCTACGCCGCCATGCGCGAGCACTACGGCGACTACCAGCGCCAGCTGTTCCTCATGGATCACGCGGGTCTGCCGCTGAAGACCGTGCTCGAGCAGCTCGACCTGCTCGGTTCCGAGGTCGTGCCGGTGCTGCGCAAGGAGCTCGCCGTGAACCGCCCCGCCGAGGTTCCGGATGCGCCCACGCACGCCGCGCGCGTCGCCGCCGCGTACGGTGACGGCCCCACCCGGCAGGCGCGTCCCACGTCCGCCGGGGGCAACAACCTCACCGTGGGCGGTCCCTACCAGGACACCCCCGCCGAGGCCGCCCCGCAGCCCTCGGGTTCCGCCTTCGGCATCGCCGCCACGCGAAAGGAGAACGCGCGATGACTCGCCGTATCGCCGTCGTGAGCGCCGGGCTCTCGAACCCGTCGTCGACCCGGATGCTCGCCGACCGACTGTCGTCGGCCACCGTCGCCGAGCTGCGCGAGCGCGGCATCGACGCGACGGTCGACGTGATCGAGCTGCGCGACCTCGCGCACGACATCACCAACAACCTGCTGGCCGGGTTCGCGCCGCCGGCGCTCGAAGACGCGATCAACCGCGTCGTCTCGGCCGACGGTCTCATCGTGGTCACGCCGATCTTCTCGACGAGCTACTCGGGACTGTTCAAGTCGTTCATCGACGTGATCGACCCCGACGCGCTCGCCGGCATGCCGGTGCTCATCGGGGCGAACGCGGGAACCGCGCGTCATTCGCTCGCGATCGACTACGCCATCCGTCCGCTGTTCGCCTACCTGCACGCCGAGCCGGTGCCGACGGGGGTGTTCGCGGCGTCGAGCGACTGGGGGGCGCACGCCGACGAGGTGAAGCCCCTCGCGGCACGCGTCGAGCGCGGCGCGAAGGAGCTCGCCGACGCGATCGCCCGCCAGGAGGCGCGCGCGGTCGTCGACCCGTTCGACCCGGATGCGTTCCTCGGCGAGGGCCGCTCCTTCGGCCACCTGCTGGGCGGGCTCGCGGGCGAGTGACCGCCCCCGCCGCGAGCGCTACCCGTTTCGGCGAGCGCTACCGGTGCGCGAGCAGCGCTCGCGGAATCGGGTAGCGCTCGCGGAACCGGCGCGCTCAGCTCGACGGCTTCGGGCGCTCCGAGGTGCGCGGCGGCTGGGCTGAGCCGCTGCCCACGAGGGCGTCGGCGGCCTGCACGAGGGCGAGGTGCGAGAGCGCCTGAGGCGTGTTGCCGACGTGCCGGCGCGCGTCGACGTCGTACTCCTCCGACAGCATCCCGACGTCGTTCGCGAGACCGCACACCCGATCCATGAGCGCGATGGCCTCGTCACGTCGGCCGCTGGCCGCGTACTGCTCGACGAGCCAGAACGAGCACGCGAGGAACGGATGCTCGTCGCCCGGCAGCCCGTCGACTCCCGAACTCGTGCGGTAGCGGTGCACGAGGCCGTCGCGCACGAGGGTGTCCTCGATCTGCGCCACCGTCGCGAGCATCCGGGGGTCCTCGGCGTCGCAGAAGCCGACCATCGGCAGCGCCAGCAGCGAGGCGTCGACCTCGTCCGAGCCGTAGCTCTGCGTGAAGTAACCGTCGGCCGACACGCCCTTCTCGTCGATCTCGGCGCGCAGGCGGTCGCGCGTGCGCTCCCAGAGCTCGACCGGACCCTCGAGCCCGTGACGTCGCACGGCGCGCACGCCGCGGTCGAACGCGGCCCACATCATCGCGCGCGAGTGCGTGAACATGCGCGGTTCGCCGCGGATCTCCCAGATGCCGTTGTCGGGCTCGTCGATGCGGTCGAGCGCCTTCTGCAGCAGCGATCGCTGCAGCGGCCAGGAGAACTCGGTCTCGTCGAGCCCCGCCTCGCGCGCCACGTCGAGCGCCACCATGACCTCGCCGATCACGTCGGCCTGGTACTGTCGTGCCGCGTCGTTGCCGATGCGCACGGGCGAGGCGCCCTGGTAGCCGGGCAGCGACTCGAGCTCGCGCTCCCACAGGTCGCGCTCGCCGGCGATCCCGTAGACGATCTGCAGCTGGGCGGGGTCTCCCGCGACCGCGCGCAGCAGCCACATGCGCCAGTGCTCGGCGATGCCGAGGAAGCCGTGCGCGAGGAAGGCCTCGAGCGTGAGCGCCGCGTCCCGCAGCCACACGTAGCGGTAGTCCCAGTTGCGCACACCGCCGAACTGCTCCGGCAGCGAGGTGGTCGCCGCCGCGACGATGCCGCCCGTGTCGCGGTGCGTGAGCGCGCGCAGGATGAGCAGCGAGCGCATCACCTGCTCGCGGTACTCGGGCGGCGCGTCGATGCGGTCCGCCCAGCTCTGCCACCACACCCGGGTCTGCTCGATCGCGTGGTCGACGTCGAGCGGCGGCGGCGGGGGCTCGGCGGACGGATGCCAGCTCAACACGAGATCGACCGTGTCGCCCGCAGCGACGGTGCAGGTGCCGCGGTGCACGTGGTCGGAGGCGGCGAGGGTGGTGCCGCGCACCGACACCGCATCCGGCCCCGCGATCGCGATGATCTCGGGCACCTTCGCGTCGCGTCGCTGCCGCACCCAGGGAACCGAGCGCGCGTAGGCGAAGCGGAAGCGGATGCTGTGGGTGAATTCGACCGTTCCCGAGACTCCGACGATGCGTCGCACGAGGTCGGAGGTGCGCGAGCCGGCCCGCCGCTCATCCGTCACCGTGAGCAGCTCGTGAACCTCGGCGACGCCGTCGGCGCACTCCCAGCGCGTCACGAGCGTGAAGGTGCCGTCGTCGTAGGCGCGCGTCGCGCGGGCGTCGGGATCGCTGGGGCGCAACTGCCAGCATCCGTGCTCCTCGTCGCCCAGCAGCGCGCCGAAGATCGACGGCGAGTCGAAGCGCGGCAGACAGAGCCAGTCGATCGAGCCGTCGCGCGAGACGAGAGCGGCCGTGCGGGAGTCGCTGAGAAGTGCGTAGTCCTCGATGGGGGAAGCCATTCGCCCCATTGAATCAGGTACCCCTCGAAAAGGGGGAGAGTAGCGTCGAGACATGACCCCGCAGACGACACTGGCCATCCTCGGCGCCTCGGGCGACCTCGCCGGTCGGCTGCTGCTTCCGGCCCTCGGCGAGCTGCTGCTGGCCGAGCCCGAGCGCACCGTGCAGCTCATCGGCGCGGGCAGCACCCCCATGGAGGGCGACGCGTGGCGCGAGCGGGTCACCGAGACCTTCCGCTCGGTCGGGGCGGAGCAGGCGCTCGACAGGGTGGATCTCGGGCCGTTCCTCGTGATCGACGCCTCGACGGCGGCGGGTATCCGCACGATCGTCGACGCGGCATCCGCGGGTCCGCTCGTGCTGTACTTCGCGCTGCCTCCCGCCGTGACGGCCGCGGCGTGCGCCGCGATCGAGCCCTCTGACCTGCCGGAAGGCACCATGCTCGCGCTCGAGAAGCCGTTCGGCACCGACGAGTCGAGCGCGCGCGAGCTCAACCGCATCCTCGAGCGGCTCGTGCCCGAGACGCAGATCTTCCGCGTCGACCACTTCCTCGGTCGTTCCACGGTGCTCAACGTCATCGGCTCGCGCGCCGCCAACCGCATCTTCGAGCCGATCTGGTCGCACCGCGACATCGCCGCCATCAGCATCCGCTACGACGAATCGCTCGGCCTCGAGGGGCGCGCCGGCTACTACGACGGCGCGGGGGCGCTCGTCGACATGATCCAGAGCCACCTGCTGCAGGTGCTCGCGATCGTCGCGATGGAGCTGCCTGCGAGCCTCGACGAGGTCGACCTGCGGGATGCGACGGCCGCGGTGCTGCGGGCGACCCACGTCTGGGGCGACGACCCGGTGGCGTCGTCGCGACGGGCCCGCTACACGGCAGGCGAGGTCGAGGGGCGCCGGATGCCGTCGTACGTCGACGAGGACGGCGTCGATCCGGCGCGCGCGACCGAGACGCTCGCCGAGCTGCGCTGCGAGGTGCGCACGGCGCGCTGGGCTGGTGTGCCGATCACCTTGCGCTCCGGTAAGGCGCTCGGCGACCCCGCACGCGAGATCGTGGTGCACCTGAAGCCCGTGCGACACGTGCCGACGGGACTGTCGGGGGACGCCACGGGCGATGTGCTGCGGTTCTCGCTCGGCCCCGACCTGCTCGCCGTCGAGCTCAACGTGAACGGCGGCGAGGACCCGTTCGCGCTGCACCGGGCGACCCTCGAGGCCGACCTCGGACTCGGATCGCAACGCGCCTACGCGGAGGTGCTCGCCGGCATCCTCGACTCGGATGCGACGCTCGCCGTGCGCGGGGACGCGGCCGAGCAGTGCTGGCGCATCATCGCTCCCGTGCAGGAGGCGTGGGCGCGCGGCGAGGTGCCGCTCGAGGATTACCCGGCCGGATCCGCGGGTCCGGCATCCTGGGAACCCCTATGATCGCCTCGTGATCCGTCGGCTCGCGTCGGGCGGCCTCGCGGCCGTGCTCTCGCTGCTCGTGCTCTCGGGCTGCACGATCTGGAACGACCTCGAGGAGCACGCACGCCAGGAGGACGAGACGCGGCCGTTCTACGAGGTGCCCGATCCGCTTCCCGCGGGCGAGCCGGGGGAGCTCATCCGCACGCTCCCGATCACGACGGCGCCCACGGGTTCACACGCGTGGCGCGTGCTGTACCACTCGACGGATCTCGCGGGTGACGACATCGCCGTCTCGGGCACCGTCGTCGTACCCGACGGCACGCCGCCCGCGGGCGGCTGGCCGGTGATCGCGTGGGGGCATCCGACGACGGGCGCCGCCCCGCGCTGCGCTCCCTCCTCGGGCTTCGTGCCGCTCGCGCTCATCGAGGGCATGGACGACCTGCTGATCGACGGGTTCGCGATCGCCGCGACCGACTACCCGGGCATGGGTGCCCCCGGCCCCTCGTCCTACCTGCTGGGCGACGTCGAGGGCCACTCGGTGCTCGACGCGGTGCGTGCCGCCCGTGCGCTCGACGGCGTCGAGCTCTCGAGCGACGTCTTCTTTTGGGGCCACTCGCAGGGCGGCCAGGCGGTGCTCTTCGCGGCTCAGGATGCTGCCGACTACGCGCCCGAGCTGAACCCCATCACGGTCGCGGTCGCGGCCCCTGCGGCCGAGCTGGCGACGCTGCTCGCCGACGACATCGACGACATCTCGGGCGTCACGATCGCCGCCTACGCCTTCACCGCGTACCAGAGCGCCTACGCGCCCACGCATCCGGGGCTCGAACTCACGAGCATCCTGACCCCGGCCGCCGCGGAGGCCGCCGTGAAGATGCAGACGCTGTGCCTGTTCGGGCAGAACGCCGAGCTGCACGAGCTGGGGCAGCCCCTCATCGGCTCGTTCCTGTCGGCCGACCCGTCGACGACCGAGCCGTGGGCGGGCTTCTTCGCCGAGAACACGCCGGGCGCGGAACCACTGGGTGTGCCGGCGCTCGTGGTGCAGGGTGGCTCCGACGAGCTCGTGCGGCCCGCCGCCACGGAGGGCTTCGTGCAGCGCCTGTGCGGGCAGGGGGAGCAGCTCGCGTCGAAGAGCTACCCGACGGCGACCCACGGCACGATCGTCATCCAGGCGCTGCCGGATGTGCGGGCCTGGTTCAGCGCGGCGCGCTCGGGCACGACGTCGTTGCCCGTGTGCTCCTGAGTCGTTCCGTTCTGCTCAGCCCGACTTGCGGCGGAACTCGCGCTTGCCGCCCGCCTTGCCCTGCGCCTCGTGCACGGCACTCTCGCCGTCGAGGTGCGCGGGGCGGTTCTGCGACTGCTGCTTCTTGCGCTCGAGTGCCTCACGGAACTTGCGCTTGGTCTCCTCGGAGGCGGCGCCCGGCTTGTCGTCGGTACTCATGCCGCCAGCTTAGGGCGACCGGCCGCAGGCCAGAAGCGCCGCGTCCGCATCGCATCCGCACCGCATCCGCCGGCGACGCGACATCCGCTCCGGCGCGCGCGAGAATGGGCGCATGCGACGGCGCGAACGCGTGATCGCGGCGCTGGGCGCCGCGCTCGTGATGGCAGCCGCCGTCGCGACGACGGTCGTGCTCGTGGCGCACGGTGCGCACGAGGTCGCTCCCGAACCGCGCAGCGACGTCGTTCCGGCCGATCTGGGCTTTCGCGCGCTGAACGCGTGCATCCCCCCGTGGCAGGGCGAGGGCGGGTTCACGATCTCCATCGACGTGACGACGGGACACGTCGAGTTCGCGGCGCTCGGCGGCGACGTCGACGATCTCGCCGCGCGCGACGCGTACGTCGAGGCGATCAACACGTGCCTGTCGCAGTTCACCTTCGCGGGGCAGCCGTTCGGCCCGGGCCACCGGATCGACGCGATCGCCGAACGGTTGCTCGCGTACGACCTCGCCTGGCGGTGGGCGCTTCCGTGCCTGAGCGGCCACGCGGTGCCGGTCGATGCGCCCCAGCTGGCGGACTATCTGCAGACGAACCTCGCGCCGTGGGCCAACTTCTACGACCGCGCGCCCGACGACGATTTCGACGCGCTGCTCGACGTGCATCACGCGTGCGGTACGGGCTATCTGCCGCGCGAGGCGTCGTGATGCGCGCGCGGTTCCGGATGCGGCGTCCCGCGCGCGCGTGGACGGTCGAGGGCGCGATCGCCTGCGCGGCGGCGACGCTCCTGCTCGCGATCGGTCTCACCGCGCACGCCCTCAACCCCGTGCCGCCGCCGCGCATCGAGGATCGCGTGCCGCAGGACCTGCTGTGGCCCCTCATCCTCTCGTGCAACGCGGGCTCCATCGGCCCGATCGTCAACCTGTCGTACGACCAGGCGGGTCGCATCGACATCTCGGTCGGGATCTTTGACGACCGCGCGGCGGGCTCGATCATCATGGTCGACGACCGTCCCGCCGTCGACGAGGCCGCGTCGGCGCGGTTGCGCGAGTGCCTGAGCTCGTATCGGCTCGAGACGGAGGCCGCCGACCGGCCCGCGACCCCCGCCGAGCGGCTGCTCATCTACGACTGGACGATGCGGTGGGAGGCTCCGTGCCTGAGCGGTCACGGGTTCCCGTCGCGGGTGCCCGACGTCTCGGCCTTCATCGACACGCACCAGGCTCCGTGGTATCTGCTCACCGCGACGCGGGAGTGGCAGGCGGGGGAGTTCGACGTCGACCGCCTGCTCGCAGCGCGACGCGCCTGCGCGCCCGTGCCGCCCTTCCTCGCCGCGAAGGGGGTCGGCTGGTAGCATGAATCCCGGTCGTCATCCGACGACTGTCCCGAGGCGGAACGCCGAGGGGCTGATCCGGAGCAGGCCGGCACGAAGCTGGTCACCGGTGGTGGTTCTCCGAACGTCGCGTGAACGCGGGTGGTCGGAGCCCTTCTACTGTTGACCAGATCCAGGCGGCCGGCGCGCAACACTGTGCGTGCCCACGTCCTTCCTGCCCGCTCCTGCTCCGATGCAAGTGCCGCGCGTATCGCGGCAGCAAGGAGTAAGACCTCGTGGAAGGTCCCGAGATCAAGTTCGCCGAAGCCGTTCTCGACAACGGCTCATACGGCACCCGTACCGTCCGGTTCGAGACCGGACGTCTGGCTCAGCAGGCGCAGGGCGCCGTGGCCGCCTACCTCGATGAGGACACGATGCTGCTGTCCGCGACGAGCGTGTCGAAGAACCCGCGTGACGGCTTCGACTTCTTCCCGCTGACGGTCGACGTCGAGGAGCGTTCCTACGCCGCAGGCAAGATCCCCGGCTCGTTCTTCCGTCGTGAGGGCCGCCCCTCGACCGAGGCGATCCTCGTCTGCCGTCTCATCGACCGCCCGCTGCGCCCGTCGTTCGCCGACGGCATCCGCAACGAGGTGCAGGTCGTCATCACGGTGCTCTCGATCGCGCCCGACGAGTTCTACGACGCGCTCGCGATCAACGCCGCATCCGCGTCGACGCAGATCTCGGGTCTGCCGTTCTCCGGCCCGATCGCCGGCGTGCGCCTCGCGCTCATGCGCAGCGGCCAGTGGGTCGCGTTCCCGAAGTTCTCGCAGCTCGCGGATGCCGTGTTCGACCTGGTCGTCGCCGGTCGCGTCGTGAAGAACGCCGACGGCAGCGAAGACGTCGCCATCATGATGGTCGAGGCCGAGGCCACCGAGCACAGCTGGGAGCTCATCCAGGGCGGCGCCATCAAGCCCAACGAGGCGGTCGTGGCCGAGGGCCTCGAGGCGGCGAAGCCGTTCATCTCGCAGCTCGTGAAGGCTCAGGAGCAGCTCGCGGCGCAGTCGGCCAAGGAGATCAAGGACTACCCGATCTTCCTCGACTACAGCCAGGAGGCGTTCGACGCGGTCGACGCCCTCGCGCACGACGAGCTCGCGTCGATCTACCAGATCGCCGACAAGATCGAGCGTCAGAACGCGGACGACGCCCTCAAGGAGCGCGTCAAGCTCGCGATCAACGAGAAGGTCGCCGCGGGCGAGCTCGGCGGCGACGTGCCCCCGATGGTGTCGGCGGCGTACAAGGCCGTCACCAAGAAGATCGTGCGCGGCCGCATCCTCACCGAGGGTGTGCGCATCGACGGCCGTGGTCTCGCCGACATCCGTGCGCTCGACGCCGAGGTGCAGGTCATCCCGCGCGTGCACGGCTCGGCGATCTTCCAGCGCGGCGAGACCCAGATCCTGGGCGTCACCACGCTCAACATGCTCAAGATGGAGCAGCAGATCGACTCGCTCTCGCCGGTGACGAAGAAGCGCTACCTGCACCACTACAACTTCCCGCCCTACTCGACCGGTGAGACCGGCCGCGTGGGAAGCCCGAAGCGTCGCGAGATCGGGCACGGCTTCCTCGCCGAGCGCGCCCTCGTGCCGGTGCTGCCGAGCCGCGAGGAGTTCCCCTACGCGATCCGTCAGGTCTCCGAGGCCCTCGGGTCGAACGGCTCGACCTCGATGGGCTCCGTGTGCGCCTCGACCCTGTCGCTGCTCAACGCCGGTGTGCCGCTCAAGGCTCCCGTCGCGGGCATCGCGATGGGTCTCGTGTCCGACACCGTGAACGGCGAGACCCGCTACGCGGCGCTCACCGACATCCTGGGCGCCGAGGATGCGCTGGGCGACATGGACTTCAAGGTCGCCGGCACGAGCGAGTTCGTCACGGCGATCCAGCTCGACACGAAGCTCGACGGCATCCCCTCGGACGTGCTCGCGGGCGCGCTCGCGCAGGCCAAGGAGGCCCGCACGGCGATCCTCGCGGTCATCAACCAGGCGATCGACGGCCCCGACGAGATGGCTCCGACCGCTCCGCGCGTGATCAGCGTGAACATCCCGGTCGACAAGATCGGTGAGCTCATCGGCCCCAAGGGCAAGACGATCAACGCGATCCAGGACGAGACCGGCGCCGAGATCTCGATCGAGGAGGACGGCACCGTCTACATCGGCGCGGTCGACGGCCCCTCGGCCGAGGCGGCGCGTGCCCAGGTGCTCGCGATCGGCAACCCGGTGAACCCGGAGGTCGGCGAGCGCTTCCTCGGCACGGTCGTGAAGATCGCCACCTTCGGCGCCTTCGTCTCGCTGCTGCCCGGCAAGGACGGCCTGCTGCACATCTCCGAGGTGCGCAAGCTCGCCGGCGGCAAGCGTGTCGAGAACGTCGAGGACGTGCTCTCGGTGGGCCAGAAGATCCAGGTCGAGATCACCAAGATGGACGACCGCGGCAAGCTCTCGCTCGCCCCGGTGGTCGAGGAGACCGAGGCTGCCGACACCGAGGGCTCCGCCGCCACGGCCGAGACCCCCGAGGCTCCCGCCGAGGGCTGATCGCCGCACCACCCAGGTGGCCCCGGAGCGGCGCAGCCGCGTCTCGAAACCACCGCCGCGCCACCCAGGTGGTTGAGGAGCGGCGCAGCCGCGTCTCGAAACCACCGCCGCACTACACCGGATGCCCGTCCCGCCCGCGCGGGGCGGGCATCCGTCGTCCGCGCCCTACGGCGTGATGCTCGTGCCCATCGTCATGCCGCGCGCGAGCTCGTGCGTGCGCAGCAGGAACCCGAGCACCGCGGGTGTGGCGCCGGCCGGTACCTCGAGGTGGTCGACGTCGAGGGCGCTCACGACGAAGAAGTAGCGGTGCTCGCCGTGGCCCGACGGGGGAGCCGCCCCCGTGTACTCCTCACCGCGCAGCTCGTTCGCCACGGTCACCGCTCCGGCCGGCAGCAGTCCGGATGTCGGGGAGCCGGCCCCGCGGGGCAGATGGTCGGTCGTCGCGGGCAGGTCGTAGACGGCCCAATGCCAGAAGCCGCTCATGGTGGGGGCGTCGGGATCGATCATCCGCACGACGAAGCTGCGGGTGGCATCCGGTGCCCCCAGCCATCGCAGTTCGGGGGAGAGGTCCTGCCCGCCGGCGCCGCGCGCGCGAGCCCAGTCGGGCAGCGGCGCACCGTCGGCGAAGTCGGGGCTGCGCACCTCGAGCGGCGCGACCTGCGGCATCCGCCACATCGGATCGTTCGTCATCGTCGTCCTCCTGGGGTCTCGTCTGCACCACGTTGCCACGCGTCGGCTCGTGCGTCGAGGGTCACGAATTGGTGACGATCCATAACGATGTGGGAGACCTGCCGGTCTTCGCGTCGCCGTGGGGCTAACCTCGCTGAAACCCGAGGAGGTAGGGCATGGAGACCCGGATGACGCACCCCACCGCGTCGCCCGTGCCCACCACGCTCGAGACGGCCGCGATCGTCGGGCGTGCGGCGCCCGCCCGCCGCGCGATCGGCGGCACCGAGCTGCACGTCTTCCCGCTCGCGATGAGCGGCAAACGCTTCGGCGGCGCGGTCTCCGACACGGGTGTCGCCGAGATCCTCGACGCCTACGCCGCGCTCGGCGGCAACTTCCTCGACACCGCCGACTCCTACGGCGAGGGGCGCAGCGAGCAGCTCGTGGGCGACTGGATGCGGCGTCGCGGCAACCGCGACCGCATGGTGGTCTCCACCAAGGTCGGCAAGTCGCTCGCGCATCCGGGTCTCTCGGCATCCGCGATCCCGGCCGCCGTCGAGGCCTCGCTGCGCCGCCTCGGCACCGACCGGATCGACCTGCTCTACCTGCACGTCGACGACACCGAGGTGCCATTCGAGGAGACGCTGCTCGCGGTCGACGAGCTCATCCGTCGCGGCAAGGTGCGCGCCTTCGGGCTCTCGGATCACACGGGGGAGCGGCTGCTCGCGGCGCGCGTCGCGTGCGCCCTGCTCGGTGTCGCCCCGATGGCGGCGCTGCAGAACGAGTACAGCCTCGTGCACCGCAGCGGATACGAGGGCGACCTCGCGCGCGTGGCCGAGCAGCAGGGACTCGCCGTCATGGCGCGCTTCCCGCTCGCGGGCGGGTTCCTCGCCGGGCACTACCGGGCGCGCGGCGACCTCGTGGCGACGCCCGCGGCGGCGTACATCGCCCCGCACCTCAGCAGGCGCGGCCGACGCGTGCTTGCCGCGGTGCAGCGCGTGGCCGCCGAGCAGGAATGCGCCATGGCGACCGTCGCGCTCGCGTGGTTGCTGACGCGGCAGGGTGTCGTCGCGCCCGTGGCCTCGGTGCGCACGGCCGACCAGCTGTTCGACCTGATGGCGGCGCCCGATGTCCGGCTCACGCGGCACCAGCTCGCCGAGCTCGACCGCGCGAGCGCGTGAGCGGCGCCCGGCGTCGGGCGGGAGACGGCGTCAGGCGGCGATGCGCCCCGCGGCGCGGTCGATGACCAGGTCGTACACGCGCAGCATCGAGGCGGTCGCGGCGATCGTGTCTCCCGCGTAGCCCCCCGCCATGGCGCCGTCGCGCGCGAGCACGAGGTCGTCGGCGGCGTCGCCCGGCAGCGGGTGCCCCATGGAACGCAGCAGGGTCTCGAGGATGTCGTGGAACCACTCGCGGTGCTGCTCGACGGCCCGTCGCACGGGGTGCGCGGCGTCGGTGAACTCGGTCGCCGCGTTCAGGAACGGGCACCCGCGGGAACCCGGCACGTCGATGAAGCGCGCCTGGATGCGCGCGATCTCGCGCAGCAGCTCCTCGGGGTCGTCGGTGGCCTGGGCCGCGGCGTCGATCGCCTCGGCGACCTGCAGGTGCCGGTACGCGATGTACTCGAGGATGAGGCGGTCCTTCGAGCCGTAGTGCTTGTAGAAGGTCGCCTTGGTCACCGACGAGGTCGAGATGAGGCGGTCGATCCCCACCGCGCGGATGCCCTCGTCGTAGAAGAGCTTGTCGGCGGTGTCGAGGATGCGCTGCTTGGCGGGCGCGAGGGTGTGGCGTTTCGGCGGCTTCACGATGTCGATCGGCAACCCGGGCTCCTTTGTTCGGGGTGAGGACGCGGACCCGGGCCGCGACCGCCGGGCGGGGCGGTCGCGGCGCGGTCGACTCGGGTCTCGAGCATCAGCTGCCGCCCGTGGCGGCCCGGAGGCGGGTCCCCGGCTGGGAAGTGCCGATCGGTTCGGGTCCGTTCGATTTCCGCGCGAACACCGTACCACGATGAGGACAGACAGACTTGTCTGTTTGTCCTCATCACCTCCCCCAATCCGGGGGTGACGGCGCCCGAGGGGGTCGGTCGTATGGCGTAGGCTCGGGAACGATGAACGGCGCGGTGCAGCTCCCTCTCGACCTCGCGGACATCCGCATCGACGCATCCGGGGGAACCCTCGTGAGGCGGTCTGTGCTCCCGAGCGGGGTGCGGGTGCTCACCGAGCAGGTGCCGGGTTCGCAGAGTGCGACCGTCGGTTTCTGGGTCGCCGTGGGCTCCCGTGACGAGCAGCCCGTGACCTACGGATCGACGCACTTCCTCGAGCATCTGCTGTTCAAGGGCACCACGACCCGCAGCGCCCTCGACATCGCGGTGGCCTTCGACTCGGTGGGCGGCGAGAACAACGCGCTCACCGCGAAGGAGCACACCTGCTATTACGCCAAGGTGCGCGACCGCGACCTCGACATGGCCGTGCGCGTGCTCGCCGACATGTTCGCGTCGTCGCGGATCGACGACGACGACTTCGAGAACGAGCGCGGCGTGATCCTCGAAGAGCTCGCGATGGCGGATGACGACCCCGGGGACGTCGCGGGCGAGCGCTTCTTCGAGGCGGTGTTCGGCGAGCACCCGCTCGGGCGGCCGATCGGCGGCAACCCCGCCTCGATCGGTGCGGTCACGCGCGACGCCGTGTGGCAGCACTACCGCGCCAACTACGGGCCGCGCGACCTCGTCATCACGGCCGCGGGAGCCGTCGACCACGATCGGCTCGTCGAGGTGGCCATCGAAGCCCTCGCCGCGGCGGGCTGGCACCTCGACCAGCAGGCGAGCCCCGTCGAGCGGCGCGACCCCGCCGCGGGCCTCATCGAACGCGGGTCGCCGCTCGTCATCGTCGAGCGGCCCCTCGAGCAGGTCAACCTCTATCTCGGCGTCGCGGGCCTCGCCGCGGCCGACCCGCGCCGGCCCGCCCTCACGGTGCTCAACTCGGTGCTCGGCGGCGGCATGAGCTCCCGCCTCTTCCAGGAGGTGCGCGAGAAGCGCGGGCTCGCCTACTCGGTGTACTCCTTCGCCTCGAGCTACTCCGACGCCGGCATCATGGGTCTCTACGCCGGATGCTCGCCCAAGCGCGCGAGCGATGTCGCCGAACTGATGGTGGCCGAGTTCCGGCGCGTCGCATCCGAGGGCATCACCGAGGAGGAGCTTCGCCGGGCGCGCGGGCAGCTCGGCGGCGCGTCGGCGCTCGCGCTCGAAGACTCCGACACCCGCATGAGCCGCCTCGGGCGCAGCGAGCTCACCCTCGGCGAGTTCGCCGACCTCGACGAGACGCTGCGTCGCATCGACGCCGTCACGGTCGAGACCGTGCGCGAGCTCGCCGCCGAACTCGTCGACCGTCCGCTGTCGGCCGCCGCCGTCGGCCCCGTCACGCCCTCGGCGTTCGCGGGTCTCGACGGCGAGCCGGCTGCCGCGTAGGGAGTTGTCACAGATGTCGCGTTTCCTCTATCTCGTGCGCCATGGCGAGCAGCAGGACGCCGAACACGGTCTGCCCGACGGCCCGCTCTCGGCGCGGGGTGTGCGGCAGGCGCACGCGATCGCCGAGCGGCTCGGCGGCGTGCCCTTCACGGGCGCCTGGACCTCGCCGCTGCAGCGCGCCCAGGAGACGGCGCGCATCATGACCGAACGCATGCCCGCGATCGAGCCGCAGCCCTCGGCGCTGCTCATGGACTGCATCCCGTCGGGCCCCACACCCGATCTGCCGCACGCCTGGGAGCACTTCTTCGGCCCCGTCACCCGTGAGGAGATCGATGCGGGCGAGGCGCAGATGGCGGATGCGACGGCCGAGTGGCTCGCGCCGACCCGTGACGACCGGCACGACCTGCTCATCACCCACAACTTCGTGATCGGCTGGTTCGTGCGTGAGGTGTTCGGCGCCGCGAGCTGGCGCTGGCTCGGCATCAACCAGGCCAATTGCGGGCTCACCATCATCCGGGTGCGCAGCGCGAAGCCGCCCGTGCTCGTCACCCACAACGACCTCGGCCACCTGCTGCCCGAGTTGCGCACCGGCCTCTCGGTCGAGCAACCCTACTGATTTCCTTCGCGAGTGCGCCCTGTCGAGGTGGCCCCGGAGCGCCCGCCGGAGGCGGACGCGTCTCGAAACCGCCGCCGCCTCTCACCCAGCTCCTTGCGGAACCACGTGGTCGCATTGGGGTTGTCGTTGTAGGGCTCGACCTCGGCGTAGCCGCTCGCGCGATAGAGCGAACCCGCCGCCTCGAGCGCGACGTTCGTGTCGAGCACGACCTCCGTCGCCCCGAGCTCGCGTGCGCGACGCTCGAGCTCGGCCAGCAGCATCCGACCCCAGCCGCGGCCGCGCACGGCCTCGCGCAGGTAGAGGTGCTTCACCTCGGCGCGGTGGGTGTCCAGCATCCGGATGCCGCCGCAGCCGACGGGGGAGCCCGCGTCGTCGACCACGAGGAACACGCCGGCGGGCGGGGTGAACCGCGCCGCATCCGGGAACACCGTGCGGTAGCTTCCGGCCGCCGGGTCGAAGCCCGCGGCCCGCATCGCGAAGTACTCCACGAGCAGCGCGTGCGCGTCGGGGTCGGTCACGTCGGCGACACGGAAGGCGCAGGGCACGCATCCAGCCTAGATAGGCTGGGCGACATGGTGCACTCGGTCGCCGTCGTGGGTGCGACGGGCAGGATGGGGACCCTCGCGACGCGACTTCTCGAGGCGAGCGACGACTTCACGGTGCACGCCCGCATCGGCTCGCGCGACCCGCTCGAGGCCATGGAGGGCGCAGACCTCGTGCTCGATCTGACGCTTCCCGCCGTGTCACAAGCTGTGGTGGCCGCGGCGATCGAGCGCGGCATCCCCGCCGTCGTCGGCACCTCGGGATGGACGGCCGAGCGTCTCGCACGGCTGCGCACCCGACTCGGCGACGACCCGCAACTCGGCGTGATCGTGGTGCCGAACTTCTCGCTCGGCTCGGTGATCGCCACGCGCCTCGCGGCGATCGCCGCCCCCTGGTTCGCGTCGATCGAGGTCATCGAGGCGCACCACGCGGGCAAGTCGGACTCGCCCTCGGGCACCGCGATCCGCACGGCCGAGCTCATGGCCGAGGCGCGGGCGACGCAGGGGCCGGTCGCGGCGCCGCACGCCGATCAGCGCGCCCGGGGACAGCAGGTGGGCGGCATCCCCGTGCACAGCCTCCGCATGGACGGCGTGCTCGCCGAACAGCAGGTGATCTTCGGAGGTGTCGGCGAGACGCTGCGGGTGAGTCACCAGACGGTGTCGGATGCGTCGTACGAGTCGGGCATCCTGCTCGCCCTGCGTGCGCTGCCGGATGCGCGCGGGCTGACGGTGGGACTCGACGCCCTGCTCGGCATCGACGGCCGCTCGTGATGACCCGCATCGGCGCCGTGCTCATGACGGTGCTGCTCGCGCTCTACCTCGTCTTCTCGGTCTACTACGCCTCGGTGCTGTTCGGCACCGGGTCGCCCGTCGCGGTCGCGATCGGCGTCGCGCTGCTGCTGCTCGCGCTGCTCGGCGGCGCCTTCATCGCGGCCGAGCTCGTGTTCGGGGTGCGCGCCGAGCGGCTCGCGCGGCGCCTCGAGGCCGAGGGCGCGGTGCCGACCGAGGAGCTGCCCGCGCTTCCGAGCGGGCGTGTCGACCGCGCCGCGGCCGCCGAGGTGTTCCCGCGCTACCGCGAGGCGGCCGAGCGCGCGCCCGGGGACTGGCGCGCCTGGTTCCGCCTCGCGCTCGCCTACGATGCCGCGGGCGACCGGCGCCGGGCCCGCTGGGCCACCCGCGAGGCCATCCGCCTCTCCCGCGCGCACTCAGCCGACCCCGGCAGCGCATCCGCAGCCGGCCCCGGCGGCGCCGACTCAGTCGGCCCCGGCGGCGCCGACTCAGCCAACCCCGGCGGCGCCGACTCAGCCAACCCCGGCGGCGCAGACTCAGCGGACCCCGGCAGCGCACACTCAGCCGGCCCCGGCAGCGCACACTCAGCCGACCCCGGCAGCGCAGACTCAGCTGGTTGAGGAGCGGCGCCGCGCAGCGGCGACGCGTCTCGAAACCAGCGTCCTACCTTCTACGCCAGGCTCGCCTCGAGCGTGATCGGAATCCCGGCGAGTGCCTTCGACACGGGACAGTTCACCTTGGCGTCCTCCGCGATCCGCTCGAAGTCCGACGCCTCGATCCCCGGCACCTTCGCGCTCACGAGCAGGTGGCTGCCGGTGATGCCCTCACCGGGCACGAAGGTGACGGCGGCGGTCACCTGCAGACTCTCGGGGGTGTGGCCCTCGCCGGCGAGCGCGTTCGCGAACGCCATCGAGTAGCACGCCGAGTGCGCGGCCCCCAGCAGTTCTTCGGGGTTGGTGCGGCCGGCCTCGCCTTCCGCGCGTGCCTTCCAGCTGACGGGGAACTCGGCGGCGTCGCTCGAGTCGAGGGATGTCGTGCCCGTTCCGCTCGTCAGGTCGCCGAACCAGAGGGTTGTCGCTTCGCTCGTGACTGCCATGGGGGTCTCCTCAGCTCGCGGGGCGTCGGCGCCCCGATGCTCTCCACTCTAGGTCGCCCCCTCGAGCGGGTCGAGGCGGGCGGCGCGGGGGCGGATGCGGCGTGCCGGGGTGCGTGCGTCGGCGGCCGCGGATATCGTGAGGGCCGTGCCTGCGACCTCGAACGACGCGACCCCCATCCAGTTCCGTTCCGACATGACGGTCGAGCTCGTGCGAGCGAGCGCGCACGACTCGGATGTGCTGTTCGCGGCGCGCGTCTCGACGCAGGGTGAGAAGACCCTCGAGGCGGCGTCGTCCGGTGTCGACGCGACCGACCGCGACCGCGGCCTCATCAACTTCCTCATGCGCGACCGGCACGGCTCGCCCTTCGAGCACAACTCGATGACCTTCTACGTGCAGGCGCCGATCTTCGTGTTCCGGGAGTTCATGCGGCACCGCATCGCCTCCTACAACGAGGAGTCGGGCCGGTACCGCGAGCTGCGTCCCGTCTTCTACGTTCCGGGGCCGGAGCGTCGGCTCGTGCAGGTGGGCAAGCCCGGCGCCTACGAGTTCGTCGAGGGCACCCCCGAGCAGACCGAGCTCGCGGTCGCGGAGTCGAAGGCGGCCGCCCAGTTCGCCTACGACGCCTACCAGCGGATGCTCGCGGCCGGTATCGCGCGCGAGGTCGCCCGCGGGGTCCTGCCGGTGTCGACCTATTCGTCGATGTACGTGACGATGAACGCGCGCTCGCTCATGAACTTCCTGTCGCTGCGCACGAAGCACACCGACTCGCATTTCCCCTCGTTCCCGCAGCGCGAGATCGAGATGGTCGCCGAGCAGATGGAGGCCTTCTGGGCCGAGCTCATGCCGCTCACGCACGCCGCCTTCCAGGCCGGCGGCCGCGTCGCCCCCTAACCACCGCGCCCACCCGGCCCGCTCCGCGCCGCACCCACCGCCGCGGGCAGCATCCGCTCGCCCGCGCCGCGCCGCCCGCCCCGCGCCGCGCCGCCCGCCGCGGGCAGCATCCGCTCGCCCGCCCCGGCGTCCTTAACGCGTGCGCCGGCTCTGCCGGGCGACCTCCAGCTGCCCCGCACCGCCCGCCCCGCGCCGCGCCGCCCGCCCCGCGCCGCCCGCCCCGCGCCGCGTCGCCCGCCGCGGGCAGCATCCGCTCGCCCGCCCCGGCGGCAGTCCGCACCCACGCAGCCTCGCGCGGCACCCGCATCCGCCCGGCGTCGCCGCAGCATCCGCATTCGTCTTCCCATCTCAAGGAGTCGCGCAACCCGTTTCAAGGACTCGGTGGGGCTGGTGACGTCTGGAGTGGCTGCTGAGGCGAATCGGATGCGGCACCTCCTTGAGATGGGTTGCGCGACTCCTTGAGATGGGAGCGCAGCAGCGGATCAGCGGCGCGTCCCACAACGCACCTGTTGCCCGTCCTCCACAGATAGTTGCCCGTCCTCCACAGGTGGGACGACGCGACAGTTGTCCCCGGATGCGAGGATCGGCGACCCGCCGGGAGGCGTGATCCGGCACGGTCGACGGCATGACCCGGCTTCAGGCCTGTATCCGCAAACTCGGCGGACTGGCGGCAACCCACGAGCTTCATGACCGCGGATTCGGTCGCGAGACCCTGCGCCTCGCGACACGCACCGGCGAGATCCGACGCATCCGGAAGGGGTGGTACATCCTGCCCGACATACCCGCGGCGATCGCCGACTGCCTGCGCGTCGGCGGGCGCGCGACCTGTATCACGGTGATCGCCGACTTGGGACTCTGGGTTATCGAGCAGCCGCGGGACGTCCATGTCGCCGTGCGCCCCAACGCGTGCCAGCTGCGTGATCCGCGCGACTACCGCAAGCGCGACCCGAATCATGGCGCGGTGGTGCATTGGAGCGATCACCCGGGGAAGAGCGGCGGTCGGTTGGCCGTCTCCCTCCCCGAGGCGATCCGGGAGTTCGTCGGATGCGGTGGCACCGAGGCCGCGTTCATCGCGCTCGAGTCGGCACTCGCCGCCGGCCTGCTGCAGTTGCGCGAGCTGCCGCGAGTGCGCGCGGGCGTTCCGGCGGCGGCGAGCATCGCGCTCGCGAGGGCGCACGGGCTTTCGGGCAGCATCACCGAGGCGACGTTCCTCTTCAGATCACCCGTTTTCGGCGTGCGTGTCCGCCAGCAGGTGCAGATCGGGCAGGATCGCGTGGACTTCCTCCTGGGCGACAGGCTCATCGTCGAAGTCGACGGCAGGCAGTTCCACGAGAAGGAACGCGACTACGCCCGCGATGCACGTCTTGCGGCCCGCGGGTACCGCATCCTCCGGTTCAGCTACCGACAGGTGATGTTCGAGTGGCCGACGGTCGAGGCCGCGATTCTGGCGGCGGTGGCGAACGGCGACGCGGCTTGACCGCATCCGTCTTCCCATCTCAAGGAGTCGCGCAACCCGTTTCAAGGACTCGGTGGGGCTGGTGACGCCTGGAGTGGCTGCTGAGGCGAATCGGATGCGGCACCTCCTTGAGATGGGTTGCGCGACTCCTTGAGATGGGAAGTGGCGGACGGTGTCGCCGGGCGGACGGCGTCGCCGAGCGGCCGAATCGCGCCGACGTCCCCGGGCGCTACTTCGCGTCCTGTGCCGGCATCACGACCTTCTTCACGATGAGCACGAGAGAGGCCGACACGGGGCACGCGACGAGCGCGCCGAGCAGCCCGAGCAGCGTGCCGCCGATGAGCGCGCCGATGAGCACGAGCGAGCCGGGGATCTGGATCGCCCTGCCGACGATGCGAGGGGTGAGCACGTAGGCCTCGACCTGCATATAGGCGAGCAGCGCGATGAGCGTGACGAGGCCCGCGGTGGGGGAGGTGAAGAGCGCGACGGTCGTGCACAGCACCGTCGAGATCACCGAGCCGACGAGGGGGATGAAGGTGATCGGCAGGGCGAGCGCGGCGAGCAGCCCGGCGTAGCGCACACCCACCGCGGTCAGCACGATGAAGGTGAAGAGCGCGTTCATGATGGCGAGCACGACCATGCCGTTGAGGTACTTGCCGACCGAGGTGACGATCTGCTCGGCGAGTTCGCGGAATCCGACGCGCTTGCTCGCCGGCACGAGCCGCACGAGCGCGTCCTTCATCTGGTCGTGCCCGATCACGAAGTACAGCGTCAGCGCGACGACGAAGATCACCGAGAACACACCGTTGACGATGCCGATGCCCACGCGCAATGCGCCGCCGCCGATCGTGAGCCAGAACCCGGGTTCGGCGAGCGTGTGCTGCAGCGCGTCGATGAATCCGGTGAGCGCACCTCCGAGGGTCGCGTTGAGCGAGACGAACCAGTCCTGGTCCTCGATCTGGTCGAGTCCTGCGGGCAAGTGCCCGATGAGCTTGCCGAGTTCGTCGACGACCACCGGCACCACGAGCCACACGAGCAGCGCCACGAGCAGCAGGAACCCGGCGAGCACGATGAGCAGCGCGACGACCTTCGACACGCCCCGCCGCTCGAGCTGCCACACGATGGGCCGCAAGCCGAGCGAGATGAACAGCGCCAGGAAGATGAGCGTGAGCGCCTGTGCGAGCGACGCGACGGCGACGCCGAGGGCGAGGGCCAGCAGCACCCCGGTCGCCGCGATGAAGCCGAAGCGGAACGGTCCGGCCTGCAACAGCCGCGGTGTGGTCTCCATGGGCGTGCCCTTCTCGGATGCTGCTGCTCACCCTAGGCGGTCACGCCATCGCGCAGGAGTCCTGCACGACGGCCGGCACGCGGGAGGCGGAGCCGAACCGCTAGCCTGTAGACCGTGTCGACGCCAGAGAATCCCTTCGGACAGGTGCTCGTCGCGCTCGTGACCCCGTTCACGGCCGACGGTGAGGTGGACTGGTCCGACGTCGAGAAGCACGTCGAGCACGTCGTCACCCACGGCGCCGACGGCATCGTCGTCACCGGCACGACGGGCGAGACCTCCACTCTCACCGACCCCGAGAAGATCAAGCTCGTCGAGGTCGCGAAGGATGTCGCCGCCGGCCGCGCGAAGATCATCACGGGCGGCGGGTCGAACGAGACCGCCCACGCGATCGAGCTCTACAAGAAGAGCGAGAAGGCGGGCGCCGACGGCATCATGATCGTCACGCCGTACTACAACAAGCCGACGCAGGCCGGCATCCTCACGCACTTCCGCATGGTGGCGGATGCGACGGATCTGCCCGTCATCCTCTACGACATCCCGGGCCGCACGGGCGTTCCGATCCGCTACGAGACGATCCTGCGCGCCGCGAAGCACCCCAACATCCGTGCGGTGAAGGATGCCAAGGGCGACCTGAGCGAGGTCAGCCGCGTCATGAACCAGACGGATCTGCTGTACTTCGCCGGCGACGACGCCAACGCGCTGCCGACCCTCGCGATCGGCGGCACGGGCCTCATCGGGGTGACCGCGAACATCGCGCCGGCGCCGTACCGCACGATGATCGACGCGGTCAACGCGAACGATCTCGCCACGGCCACCGCCGCCCACCGCGCGCTCGAGCCGCTCGTGCGCGCCACGATGACGCACGTGCCCGGCACCGTCGCGACGAAGTACATCCTGCACGGCCTCGGCCGCATCTCGAGCCCGCGCGTGCGTCTGCCGCTCGTGGGCCCCGAGGAGTCGGAGGCCGCCCTCATCGAAGACGAGATCGCCCTCGTGAAGCAGATCGACGGCGTCGACTTCAGCAACTTCCGCCCCGACCGCAACGCAGCCGCCGGTGGCGCGCTGCCGAAGGTCGCCGGAACCACCCGCTAGACCAGAGGAGTCCGTCGTGGCCATCGACGTCGTCGCCCCGCCGGAGCTCGCGCCCGGCACCCTGCGTGTCATCCCCCTCGGCGGGGTGGGCGAGATCGGCCGCAACATGACGGTCTACGAGCTCGACGGCAAGCTGCTCATCGTCGACGTCGGCGTGCTCTTCCCGGAAGAGAACCACCCCGGCGTCGACCTCATCCTGCCCGACTTCGACCCCATCCGGGATCGCCTCGACGACGTGCTCGGCGTCGTGCTCACCCACGGGCACGAGGACCACATCGGCGCGGTGCCGTACCTGCTCAAGCTGCGCGACGACATCCCGCTGTTCGGCTCGAAGCTCACCCTCGCGCTCGTGGAGGCGAAGCTCAAGGAGCACCGCATCACGCCGATCACGAACATCGTGAAGGAGGGCGGCGCCACCACTCTCGGCCCGTTCTCGCTCGAGTTCGTGGCCGTGAACCACTCGATTCCGGATGCGTTGGCCGTCGTCATCCGCACGGGTGCCGGTCTCGTGCTGCACACGGGCGACTTCAAGATGGACCAGCTGCCGTTGGATGCGCGCATCACCGACCTGCGTGCCTTCGCGCGGCTCGGCGACGAGGGCGTCGACCTGTTCCTCCCCGACTCGACGAACGCCGACGTGCCGGGCTTCACGCCCCTCGAGCGCGACATCGGCCCCGTCATCGAGCGCGTCATCGCGAAGGCCACCAAGCGCGTCATCGTCGCGAGCTTCTCGAGTCACGTGCACCGCGTGCAGCAGGTGCTCGAGGCGGCCGCCGCGAACGAGCGGGTGGTCGCGCTCGTGGGGCGTTCGATGGTGCGCAACATGGGCATCGCGGCCGACCTCGGCTACCTGAAGGTTCCCGACGGGGTGCTCGTCGACCTCAAGACGGCTCTCGACCTGCCCGACGACCGGGTGGTCTTCATGAGCACCGGATCGCAGGGCGAGCCGATGGCGGTGCTCGCCCGCATGGCCAACGGCGACCACCGCATCGAGGTCGGCCACGGCGACACCGTCGTGCTCGCCTCGAGCCTCATCCCCGGCAACGAGAACGCCGTCTACCGCGTCATCAACGGCCTCACCAAGCTCGGCGCCAACGTCGTGCACAAGGGCAACGCGAAGGTGCACGTCTCGGGGCACGCGGCCGCGGGCGAACTGCTCTACTGCTACAACATCCTGAAGCCGAAGAACGTGTTCCCGGTGCACGGCGAGTACCGCCAGCTCACCGCATCCGCCGACCTGGCGACCGAGACGGGTGTGCCGCGCGAGCGCACGATCGTGGGCGAGAACGGCGTCGTGATCGACCTCGTCGACGGCGTCGCGCGCGTCGTCGGGCAGCTCGACGTCGGCTACGTCTACGTCGACGGGTCGACGGTGGGCGAGATCACGGATGCCGACCTGAAAGACCGCAGGATCCTCGCGGAGGAGGGCTTCATCTCGATCTTCGTCGCGATCGAGACCCAGAGCGGCAAGGTCATCGTGGGGCCCGAGATCCAGGCGCGCGGCTTCGCGGAAGACGAGTCGGTCTTCGACGACGTGCGTCCGCAGATCGTCGCGGCGATCGCGGAGGCGGCCCGCAACGGGGTCACCGATCAGCACGGCTACAGCCAGGCGGTGCGGCGCACGGTGGGTCGCTGGGTCAACACCCAGCATCGCCGTCGCCCGATGATCATCCCGGTCGTCATCGAGGCGTGATCCGGCTCGGGGGCGATCGGGCGGGCTCGGGGACAACCCTGACGCGACCCCGAATCCTCCCCGAGGGTGACGCGGGGCCCCGCCGCGATCCCGTAACGTCGGTCGTGAGCGACGCTCGATGCACCCGAAACGTTGGGATGCCCTCGTCCCGCGCCGCTGATTCGCTGGAGGCGGCTGCGTCGTGAGGCGCGGCCATCCGCACGTCGACAGGAGGGCCGCGTGAGCGTCGCGCGCCGATGGGTGTTCCCCATCATCTGGATGGTCATCTTCGCGGTCATCGGGGCCGCGCTCGTGAAGCTCGCGTTCTTCGCCGACACCACGGCCGAGAGCTCGCCCGAGTTCCCGACCGGGGTGATCGTCGAGCCGACCGTGGCCGTCGAGCGCGGCACGATCCGCAACGACGTCACGATCGAGGGCACCGTCACCGCGGATGCGCGGATCCCGGCGCGCGCCGCCATCTCCGGCGAGGTGCGCCAGGTGTCGGTGAGCAACGGGCAGTGGGTCGACGAGGGCGCCGAGCTCGCGCAGATCCGCGGCATGTACGACGACGGGATGACGCGCTGGTCGATCCTGAAGGCCCCCGCATCCGGAACCCTCGGTTTCGAGCTCATCGTCGGGCAGTCGGTCGGGCTCGGGGAGACCGTCGCGACCGTCGCCCCGCCCACCTTCAGCGTCGTGGCGAGTCTCGCCCCCGAGCAGCAGTACCGGTTGACGACCCTGCCGACCGAGGCGCGCGTGACGATCACCGGGGGGCCCGCTCCGTTCACCTGCACGAACCTCACGATCACGGCATCCGACCCCGCCGACGGACCCGCCTCCCCCGAGGGCTCGTCGTCGGTGGCGACCGTGCGCTGCGCCGTGCCGGCCGACGTGCGGGTGTTCGCGGGGCTCGCGGCGAAGGTGACGATCGCGGGCGGCGTCGCCGAGAACGTGCTCGTCGTGCCGACGACGGCGGTCGAGGGGGGCGCGGGAACCGGCGTCGTCTACCTCGCCGACGGCGTCGACCCGGCCGCCGAGCCCGAGACCGTCGAGATCACGCTCGGCCTCACCGACGGCACGCTCGTCGAGGTGACCGGCGGCCTCGAGGAGGGCGACACGATCCGCCAGTTCGTGCCCGGGGCCCTCGCCGACTCCGACGATCCGAGCATCGTCTACGGCTTCGGGGGCTGACGGTGGCGTTCCTCCGGCTCGAGGGCGTGACCCGCTCGGTCGAGCTTCCCGACGCGACGCGTCTCGACATCCTGCGCGGCGTCGACCTCACCGTCGACGTGGGCGAGCACGTGAGCATCGTGGGGCGAAGCGGCAGCGGCAAGTCGACGCTGCTCAACATCCTGGGTCTCATCGACACTCCCACGAGCGGCAGCCTCGAGTTCGACGGCGTGCCGCTCGAGAAGCTCCGGATGGGGGCGCGCGACCGTCGGCGGGGTCGCGATGTGGGGTTCATCTTCCAGCAGTTCAACCTGCTGCCGCGGCGCACGGCGCTCGAGAACGTCATGACACCGCTCATGTACGCCGGCCCCCGCCAGTTCTGGCGTCGGCAGCGCCTCGCCGCCGACATGCTCGAGCGCGTGGGGCTGGGAGGACGACTCGCTTCGACGCCTGACCAGCTCTCCGGCGGCGAGCAGCAGCGTGTCGCGATCGCGCGCGCCCTCGTGCGCGGACCGCGGCTCATCCTCGCCGACGAGCCGACGGGCGCGCTCGACGTCGAGACGGGGGCCGCCGTCATGGCGCTGCTCGACGAGGTCGCCGAGTCGACGGGCGCCGCGCTCATCACGATCACGCACGACCCCAACATCGCCGCCATGGCACGACGTCACTTCCGCCTCGATCAGGGCGTGCTCACCCCCGTCGAGTCGCAGCACGTGCAGCGGCTCGCGCAGCAGGGGGCGGTGCTGTGAACCTCGCCACCGCCTTCATCGCCTCGATCGTCGAGGCGTGGTCCGAACTGCGCGTGCACCGCACCCGGGTGCTGCTGAGCCTCATCGGCGTCGGGGTCGCGGTCGCCGCCCTCACGGTGGTCGTCGCGGGCGGCGGCATCGCCACCCAGGTGCAGGTGGAGCAGTCCGAGCGCTGGGGAGGACGCCCCGCCACCTACCAGATCCAGGCCTTCGACGCCGCGACCGGCGTTCCGGCTCCCGCGCAGCTCGTCGGGGATGCGCTGCGGGATGCGGCAGAGCGCTACGAGGTGCATTACGTCTCCCGGTCGACGAACGACGTGCTCAACGTGCAGCTCGCCGACGGCGTGCACGGCGTGTCGGCGACCCTCGTCGACCAGCCCTACGCCGCGATCCACCGCCTGCGGCTCATGGAGGGCGCCTGGTTCACCGAGCGCGACGCGGCGCGCCTCGCCCCCGCGATCATCATCACGAGCGACCTGTGGCAGCTCATCGGGTCGCCCGAGCTCCGCACTCATCCGACGCTCGAGCTCGTGACGCCGGAGCGGTCGGTCACGGCCGTCGTGACGGGCATCACCGAGTCGCCCTCGACCTCCGAGGGGCAGGACCTCTCGAGCTTCATGCTGCTGGACTCCTTCGACCGCGCCGGGCTCACGATGATGCCGCCCGAGCAGCGCTACCTGCAGGCGGAGGCATGGCTGCCGCCCGAGATCGCCGACGAGCTGAGCCGCCGGCTCGCGGCCGACGTGCGGGCGGCGCTCGGCGCCCAGTGGCAGACCGACGTGTACCGCAGCGACTACCTCGCCTACTCCGATGAGGACCCGCTGTGGGCGCTCAAGCTCGTGGTCGGCGGCATCGCGGGGCTCGTGCTGCTGCTCGGCGCGCTCGGGCTCGTGAACATCGCCCTCGTGACCGTGCGTCACCGCATCCGCGAGATCGGCATCCGGCGCAGCTTCGGTGCGACCGCCGGACGCGTGTTCTTCTCGGTCATGATGGAGTCGGTCGTCGCGACCGCGTTCGCGGGGCTCGTCGGTGTCATGGTGGCGGTCGCCGTGATCAAGAACCCGTGGGTGACCGCGATGCTCGACGACGTGCTGCAGGATGTGCCCGCATTCCCGGCGGAGGCGGCCGTCGTGGGTCTCGTCGCGGCGACCGCGGTCGGTGCGCTCGCCGGCCTGCTGCCCGCGCTCGTCGCCGTGCGCGTGAAGGTCATCGACGCGCTGAGGCTGTAGGTGTTTCGCGCCGCGAATCCGCGGCGCCGGCCTGTCGGTCGGCCGTGCGCGAACGCCCGCCCGATCGAGTGCCGACACAGCAGCGCCCCGGAATGGGTGTCGCTCCCGGGCGGCGTCGGATGCCGCGGATAGCGTGAACGCATGGCCACAACACGGTCGACGTCGTCGCGCGCCCGCACGAGCAGCAGCTCCCGCGGCTCATCGTCGCGCTCCGCGTCGCGCGGGCCGCAGGGCACGAAGAAGCTGCCCGTCGCACAGCAGAAGCCGGGGCTTCTGACGGCGGCCTGGATGGGTCTCGCCCACGTCGTCGGGGGTGCAGCGCGCCTGTTCGGCAAAGAGGACCTCGAGAAGCACGAGCGCCGCGACGGGGTGCCGTTCCTGTTCTTCCTGCTCGCGATCGTCACGGCGATCGTCGAGTGGTTCGCGCCCGCGAGCGACGTCGCGCGCGCCCTCGACAACTACGGCTTCGGGGGTCTGCTCGGACGCCTCGCCTTCGCGCTCCCGGTGATCCTGCTGATCCTCGCCGTGTGGCTCTTCCGGCATCCTTCGAGCGTTCACGACAACGGGCGTATCGGGGTCGGCCTCGTGCTGCTGCTCACGAGCCTCGCGGCGCTGTGCCAGGTGTTCGGCGGGATGCCCGCCCCCTCCGACGGCGCGCCCGCGCTCGCCGCGGGCGGCGGTGTCATCGGGTGGGTCGTGACGTGGCCGCTCGTGACGATCGGGATGCCGTGGCTCGCGGCGCTGCTGGCCTTCGGCGTGCTCGCGCTCTCGCTGTTCATCCTCACCAAGACGCCGCCGAACCGCATCGGCCATCGCCTGCGCGAGCTCTACGCCTACCTCTTCGGCGCCGAGCTGCCCGAGCCCGCCGAGAAGCCCGCGAAGTCCAAGAAGGGCGCGGGCGACACGCAGACGACCGAGTTCGGCACCCTCTCCGATCTCGGGCTCGAACCCGACAACCCCGACTCGATGCCGTGGTGGCGCCGCAGCAAGCCGAAAGACGAGTCGCCCGCCTTCGACACCCCCGTGCTGGGTCGTGAGCTCGAGACCGAGATCGTCGAGCCCGCGTCCGACTTCGACGTCGAGCTGCTCGAAGAGCTCGTGCGGGCCGAAGACGCGGTCAAGCGCTTCACGGGCGAGGTCGACACGGGCGCGACCGGCCTGCGCGACGACTCGGGGCGGCTGCCCGGCTTCTCCGACTCGGCGAGCGAGCGCGGTGCCTCCGGTGACTTCGACGACGCCCCGGATGCCGCCCCTGCGCCCGCCGCGCGCGCGACGCCCGCCGCGCGTCCCTACCGGCTGCCCGCCGCATCCCTGCTCGTCGCGGGAACCCCGCCCAAGGCCCGCACGGCCGTCAACGACGAGATGATCGCCGCCATCACGAGCGTGCTGACGCAGTTCCAGGTGGATGCGAAAGTCACCGGATTCACGCGCGGCCCCTCGGTCACGCGCTACGAGATCGAGCTCGGCCACGGGGTGAAGGTCGAGCGGGTCACGGCGCTCAGCCGCAACCTCTCGTACGCGGTCGCCTCGAACGAGGTCAACATCCTCTCGCCGATCCCCGGCAAGAGCGCGATCGGCGTCGAGATCCCGAACCGCGACCGCGAGATCGTGTCGCTCGGGGATGTGCTGCGTTCGGGTCCCGCCTCGAAGAGCAACCATCCGCTCACGATCGGCCTCGGCAAGGACGTCGAAGGCGGCTTCGTCGTCGCGAACCTCGCGAAGATGCCGCACCTGCTCGTCGCCGGCTCGACGGGCTCGGGCAAGTCGAGCTTCATCAACTCGATGATCACCTCGGTGCTCATGCGGGCCAAGCCCGCAGAGGTGCGGATGGTGCTCGTCGATCCCAAGCGCGTCGAGCTCGCGGCCTACCAGGGCGTGCCGCACCTCATCACGCCCATCATCACGAACCCGAAGAAGGCGGCCGAGGCGCTGCAGTGGGTCGTGAAGGAGATGGACATGCGGTACGACGACCTCGCGTCGTTCGGCTTCCGCCACATCGACGACTTCAACCGTGCGGTGCTCGCGAACGAGATCCAGCTGCCCGAGGGATCGCAGCGCGTACTGCAGCCGTACCCCTACCTGCTCGTCGTGGTCGACGAGCTCGCCGACCTCATGATGGTCGCCCCGCGCGACGTCGAGGACTCGATCGTGCGCATCACCCAGCTCGCGCGCGCCTCCGGCATCCACCTCGTGCTCGCCACCCAGCGCCCCTCGGTCGACGTCGTCACGGGTCTCATCAAGGCCAATGTGCCGTCGCGGCTCGCGTTCGCGGTCTCGTCGATGACCGACAGCCGCGTGATCCTCGACCAGCCGGGCGCCGACAAGCTCATCGGCCAGGGTGACGGTCTCTTCCTGCCGATGGGCGCGTCGAAGGCGATCCGCGTGCAGGGCGCGTGGGTCACCGAGGATGAGATCCACGCGGTCGTCAAGCACGTCACCGACCAGGCGCGACCGGAGTACCGCGAAGACGTCGCGGCCGTCGTCGAGAAGCGCGAGGTCGACGCCGACATCGGTGACGACCTCGAGCTGCTACTCGAGGCGGTGACGCTCGTGGTCAACACCCAGTTCGGCTCGACGTCGATGCTGCAGCGCAAGCTGCGCGTCGGCTTCGCGAAGGCCGGACGCCTCATGGACCTCATGGAGTCGCGCGACATCGTCGGGCCCTCCGAGGGGTCGAAGGCGCGCGACGTGCTTGTGAAACCGGATGAGCTGCCGGGGGTGCTCGCCCAGTTGCGCGGAGAGCCCGCACCCGCCGCGCCGCCGTCGTCGCCGGCACCCGACGCGCCGGCGGCGACCGCCGCATCCGCTGCCCCCGGCGCGGGCACAGCAGCGGGCCCTGTCGACGCTGTCGAGGCGCAGTTCGACGGCTATCCTGTCGAAGAGGGCGACTCGGACGAGGACGCCTGGGGGCTGACCGGCAGGGAGTGACGCGTGTCCGTGACCGAACCCGTTCCGGACCCCGCGGCGCCGAGCGAATCGACCCCGAGCGACTCGACCCCGAGCGATCCCACCCCCACGCGCTCCAATCCGATGCGCGGCCGCGTCGTCAGCGCGGGGGAGACGCCGGCGAGCATGGGCAACATCGCCAACATCATCACGGTCGTGCGCATCCTGCTGGCGCCCGTCTTCGTGTGGCTCATGGTGCTCGACGGCGGAGAGCTGGGGCTGTGGCGCTGGATCGCCGGTGCGCTCTTCATCGTCTCGATCACGACCGACTCGGTCGACGGCTTCCTCGCCCGCAGCCGCAACCTCGTGACCGACTTCGGCAAGCTCGTCGACCCCATCGCCGACAAGATCCTCGTGGGCGCGGCGCTCGTGACGCTCTCGGTGCTCGGCGAGCTGTGGTGGTGGGTGACGATCGTGATCCTCGTGCGCGAGTTCGGCATCACGATCTTCCGCTTCCTCATGCTGCGCGACCACGTGATCCCCGCGGGCTTCCTCGGCAAGCTCAAGACGGTCATCCAGGCGGTCGCCGTGTCGTTCGCGCTCGTGCCGCTGTGGACGGTGCTCGGCGACTGGGTGCTGTGGGCCAACTGGACGCTCATGGGGGCGGCCCTCGCGCTCACCGTCGTGAGCGGCGTGCAGTACCTCTGGGACGCCTGGCGGGTGACGCGCGTCGCGAAGGCCGCGCGGTGACCGGGAGTCCGCTCGCGGAGCGCGTCGTCGCGGAGCTCACGCGGCGCGGTGAGCGGGTGGCGGTCGCCGAGTCGCTCACGGGCGGTCTGCTCGCGTCGGCGTTCGTCGACGTGTCCGGCGCCTCGGTCGTGTTCGGCGGGGGAGTGGTCGCCTACTCGACGGTCGCCAAGCACCGCCTGCTCGGCGTCGACGCGGCGCTGCTGGCGCAGCGGGGCGCCGTGGATGCCGAGGTCGCCCGGCAGATGGCGGCGGGGGTGCGCGACCGCGTTCCGCACGCGGACGGCCCGGTCGATCGCGCGCTCGCCACGACGGGCGTCGCCGGCCCGGAACCGCAGGACGGCCACGAGGTCGGCACCGTCTGGATCGGGTACGCGGATGCGGCTGGCGCCGAGGCGCAGCTGCTGCACCTGTCGGGGAGCCGTGACGACATCCGCCGCGCCACCGTCGACGCGGCGCTCGAGCTCCTCGCCCGCCGGCTCGGCATCCCCCCGCGTTGATCGCGGGCGCCGCGGTTCCCTCTCCCGCTGAGGCGAACACGGCGGTGCCGTCTCCCGCGGAGGGAAGTGCGGCGGTGCCCTTCCCGCTGATCGAGTAGCCCGCGAAGCGGGCGTATCGAGATCCCCCCGGGAATACCCCGATTGCAATCGCGTTACACCCGGTGGCTTCTCGGGTAATCCCCGGAAGCAACGATTAGAGTTTCTGCAACGCAGCGGGTAGCCTGAGCCACCCGACCCGCATCCGCTGCTTGTGACAAAGGAGGGACACCATGGTTCTCGTACGACAGGAACTCGGCGATGTCCTCCGTGACTTCCGTCTCCAGAAGGCGATGACGTTGCGTCAGGTCGCGAGCCGCGCGAGCGTCGCACTCGGCTACCTGAGCGAGGTGGAGCGCGGGCAGAAGGAGGCCAGCTCCGAGATCCTCGCCTCGGTGGCGGATGCGCTCGATACGCCCGTGTCGGTGATCATGCGCGAGGTGGGTGATCGCCTGGCGGTCGTCGAGGGGCTCACGGCGGTTCCCGACACCCTGCCCGACGAGCTCGTCGCGGAGTTCGACGCCGACCTCGCGATACGCTGAGCCGCACTGCGTGAAGCTCAGCGAGTTCCATCGCGCCGTCGCTGACGAGTTCGGGGCGTTCGGGCGCGTGCTCGTGCGCGACACGGTGATCGTCGCGCTCGGCAACCGTACGGCCGAGGCCGCTCTCGCATCCGGCGTCTCTCCGCGTGACGTCTGGCTGGCCCTCTGCGAAGCCCAGGACGTGCCCCGAGCTCGCCGCCACGGCGCGGGTCTCCCCGACCCCCGCTCCTGACCATCTGCCAAACGCTGTAGCCCTTGCCCGTCTGCGCCAGTGATGAGTGCGTCTCTCGGCCAGACGCTGCAGCGTTTGGCGTCTCACGCGCGCGGGGTCGGGGTCGACACGCCGGGCGGGGTATCGAACATCGGTTCGATTCTCTGTAGTGTCCTCCACAGGATCCATCGAAGAGCAGTTGTCGACGGTTCCGCCCGTCGCTCCGACCGGATGTCGGAGGGCGGGCGTAACGTCGGCTTCGTCTCCCCGATGGAGACACCAGCCCTGTCGCGAGAGCGCGGACCTTGCTTCACCGGTCGGCGAAGGGCCGACAGCCGATGGGCGCATGGAACACGACACAGAAGGAGACCGGGCACATGCCTACACCCGCAGACCGCGAGAAGGCCCTCGAGGCCGCCCTCGCTCAGATCGACCGTCAGTTCGGCAAGGGAACCGTCATGCGGCTCGGCAGCGACGAGCGCGCGCCCGTCGCCGTCATCCCCACGGGTTCCATCGCGCTCGACGTCGCGCTCGGCATCGGGGGCCTGCCCCGCGGCCGCATCATCGAGATCTACGGCCCGGAGTCGTCGGGTAAGACGACGCTCACGCTGCACGCGATCGCGAACGCGCAGCGCAACGGCGGTATCGCCGCCTTCATCGACGCGGAGCACGCACTCGACCCCGAGTACGCCAAGAAGCTCGGCGTCGACATCGATGCCCTGCTCGTCTCGCAGCCCGACACAGGGGAGCAGGCGCTCGAGATCGCCGACATGCTCGTGCGCTCCGGCTCGATCGACCTCATCGTCGTCGACTCCGTCGCGGCGCTCGTGCCGAAGGCCGAGATCGAGGGCGAGATGGGCGACAGCCACGTGGGTCTGCAGGCCCGCCTCATGTCGCAGGCGCTCCGCAAGCTCACGGGTGGGCTCAACCAGACCCAGACCACGATGATCTTCATCAACCAGCTGCGCGAGAAGATCGGCGTCTTCTTCGGAAGCCCCGAGACGACCGCCGGCGGTAAGGCGCTCAAGTTCTACGCCTCGGTGCGTCTCGACATCCGCCGCATCGAGACCCTCAAGGACGGCGCGGAGGCGGTCGGCAACCGCACGCGTGTCAAGGTCGTCAAGAACAAGATGGCGCCGCCCTTCAAGCAGGCGGAGTTCGACATCCTCTACGGCGTCGGCATCTCGCGTGAGGGAAGCCTCATCGACTACGGCGTGGAGCACGAGATCGTGCGCAAGTCGGGCGCCTGGTACACCTACGACGGCGACCAGCTCGGCCAGGGCAAGGAGAACGCTCGCTCGTTCCTGCTGCAGAACCCCGACATCGCGAACGAGATCGAGCAGAAGATCCTCGCGAAGCTCGGCATCGGTGCGGCCGCGAAGGCAGCCGAGGCGCCCGCGAACGTCGAGTCGCTCGGAGACAAGCTCGCCGCCCGCAAGGCGTCGGGCGAGTAGAACCCGCGAAGGAGACCCCCATGGATGAGACCGACGGCCGACTCGCACCCGTCAGCTACCTGTTCGGCGCACGGCCGTCGGCCTCGTCCGCCCCGGCTCGCGACGACATCCACGAGCACGACATCGACGACGACGACATCGACGACGGCGAGCTGAACGAGCCGGAGTGGAACGATGCGTGGGCCTCGGATGTCGACGACAGCTGCGCGCGGCTGAGCGATGCCGATCGCGAGCGGGCCGCTGCAGCCGAGCGCATCTCGATGAAGGCGCTCGGGCGTCGCGCGCATTCCCGCCGCGAGCTCGAGCGTCTGCTGCGCGATGGCGGGGTCGCCGAGTTCGACATCGCGCACGAGTGCGAGCGTCTCGAACGCGTCGGGCTCATCGACGATGCCGCGCTCGCGCAGAACCTCGTGGCCACGCTGCAGGAGCGCAAGGGGCTCGGGCGCACGGCGATCGCCGCCGAACTCGCCAAGCGCATGCTGGCGCCCTCGGCGATCGAGTACGCGCTCGAGCTCATCGACACGGGCGACGAACTCGCCCGTGCCCGCGAGCTCGCGCGCAAGCGCGCTCCTCAACTCACGGGTCTCGACCGCGACGCGGCGGTGCGCCGATTGAGCGGCTACCTCGCGCGACGTGGCTACTCCGGCAGCACGGTGCGGGCGGCCGTCGACGAGGCGCTCCCGCTGCGTCCGACGGGCACCGTCCGCTTCCGCTGACAGCGGTGGCTTCGAGACGCGCCTTCGGCGCTCCTCAGCCACCTCCCGACGACCGTTGAGGTGGTTGAGGAGGCGCGCAGCGCCGTCTCGAAACCACACCCGGCAGGGTCGCCGGCGCCGTCGACGTAGACTGTCGGCACCATGACGATGCTCGACGCCGCCCCGGAGAACCGGCAGACCTCGCCGCGCACCTACGAGGTGCGCACCTTCGGCTGCCAGATGAACGTGCACGACTCCGAGCGGCTCTCCGGCTCGCTCGAGGCGGCCGGATACGTGCGTGCCGAGCCCGACGCACAGGCCGACATCGTCGTCATCAACACCTGCGCCGTGCGCGAGAACGCCGACAACAAGCTCTACGGAACCCTCGGCCACCTCGCGAGCGCCAAGCGCGAGCACGAGGGCATGCAGATCGCCGTCGGCGGCTGCCTCGCGCAGAAGGACAAGAACGTCATCCTCGAGAAGGCGCCGTGGGTCGACGTCGTCTTCGGCACCCACAACATGGGCTCGCTCCCGACCCTGCTCGAGCGTGCGCGCCACAACGGCGAGGCGCAGCTCGAGATCCTCGAATCCCTCGAGGTGTTCCCCTCGACCCTGCCCACACGCCGCGAGAACACCTACTCCGGATGGGTGTCGATCTCGGTCGGGTGCAACAACACCTGCACCTTCTGCATCGTGCCCGCGCTGCGGGGCAAGGAGAAGGATCGCCGACCGGGCGACATCCTCGCCGAGATCCAGGCGCTCGTCGACGACGGTGCCATCGAGGTCACGCTGCTGGGCCAGAACGTCAACTCCTACGGCGTCGAGTTCGGCGACCGCCAGGCCTTCAGCAAGCTCCTCCGCGCGAGCGGCGAGATCGAGGGCCTCGAGCGCATCCGCTTCACGAGCCCGCACCCCGCCGCCTTCACCGACGACGTGATCGACGCGATGGCCGAGACGCCCACCGTCATGCCGCAGCTGCACATGCCCTTGCAGTCCGGCTCCGACCGCATCCTCAAGGCCATGCGCCGCTCGTACCGCTCCGAGCGCTTCCTCGGCATCCTCGACCGCGTGCGCGCGCGCATCCCGCACGCCGCCATCTCGACCGACATCATCGTGGGGTTCCCCGGCGAGACCGAGGACGACTTCGCCGAGACGCTGCGCGTCGTCGAGCAGGCCCGCTTCGCCTCCGCCTTCACCTTCCAGTACTCGATCCGCCCCGGCACACCCGCCGCGACGATGCCCGACCAGCTGCCCAAGGAGGTCGTGCAGGAGCGCTACGAGCGTCTCATCGAGCTGCAGGAGCGCATCTCGGGCGAAGAGGCCCAGAAGCTCGTCGGCACGCCCGTCGAGGTGCTCGTGGCCACGGGCGAGGGGCGACGTGACGAGCAGCACCGGCGCATGTCGGGTCGCGCCGAAGACGGCAGGCTCGTGCATTTCGATGTTCCGGATGGCGCAGTGCCGCGCCCGGGCGACGTCGTGAGCGTCGTGGTCACCCGGGCGACCCCCCACTACCTGATCGCCGCCCCCGCGGGCGGCACCCTGCCCATCCGCCGCACGCGCGCGGGCGAGGCGTGGGACCGCGCCGAGGCCGAGTCCTGCGCCGTGCCGGAGCCGTCGGGCACCCGCACGGTCAACCTCGGGCTCCCGGGTCTGCGCCCCGCGTGACCCGTCTCGTCGCGATCGTCGGCGCCACCGGCACCGGCAAGAGCGAGCTCTCGCTCGACCTGGCCGAGCGGATCGCCGACGCCGGCACGCCCGTCGAGATCGTCAACGCGGATGCCATGCAGCTGTATCGCGGCATGGACATCGGCACGGCGAAGCTCGCCCCCGCCGATCGCCGCGGCATCCCGCACCACCTGCTGGATGTGCTCGAGCCGTCCGAGGAGGCGAGCGTCGCGCGTTATCAGAGCGAGGCGCGCGCGGTGATCGACGACATCGTCGCGCGCGGGGCGACCCCGATCCTCGTGGGCGGCAGCGGGCTCTACGTCTCGAGCGTGGTCGACGACTTCCGCTTCCCGGGCACGGACGACGCGATCCGGGCGCGGCTCGAGGCGGAGCTCGCCGAGCAGGGTCCCGGCATCCTGTTCGAGCGGCTCCGTGGAAAGGACGCCGAGGCGGCGGCCGCGATCGGCCCGCACAACGCGCGCCGTATCGTGCGCGCGCTCGAGGTGATCGAGCTCACCGGCGAGCCCTTCGGCTCCGGGCTGCCGACGGGGGAGACCTGGCGCCCGACGGTCACGATCGGCCTGCGCCTGGAGCGCGAGCGACTCGTGCCCCGCCTCGACGCGCGGGTCGAGCGAATGTGGCGCAGCGGCCTGGTCGACGAGGTCGCACGCCTGCGCCCCGCCGGTTTCGGGGCGACCGCGAGCCGGGCCATCGGCTATGCGCAGGCGCTGCGTCAGCTCGACGGGCAGCTCGATAAGGCCGCGGCCATCGCCGAGACGCAACTGCTCACCCGCAAGTACGCGCGCCGGCAGGTGTCGTGGTTCCGCAGGGGCGCCGACACCCGCTGGCTCGAGGCCGACGACCCGGCGCGCCTCGATGCGGCGATCGAGGCGATCAGCGCCCGTTGAGCTCGCGCTCGCGCTGCCAGGCGGCGCCGAGCGCGACGGCACCCGTGACGCCGTAGTGGTCCATCGCGGCCTCGATGCGGCGCCGACCGGTTCTCGCCGACAGCCCCATCGCGTGTGATGCCGTCTCGAGTGTCGCGCCGTCGGCCATGAGGGCGACGATCGCGTCCCACGGATGTTCTGCCGGCGTGCGCGCCACGGCATCCGCCCACCAACCCTCGAAGAGGCCATGCATGAGCGACACCACGGGCTCGCTGCGCAGCAGCACGGCGCTCGTCGGCCACGGGTCACCCCAGTGAAGCGGCACCCCGACCGCGTCCTCGGTGAGCCAGAACCAGCTGGGCGGCCGCCGCATGGCCCGGAACTCGACCCCGGATGCCGTGGCCGCCTCGATCATGGCCTGCGATTCCGAGCGTGCGAGGTCGGCGACGCCGATGATCGCCCGTACCCGGATGTCGTCGTCGCTGAGCGCGGTTCGCCACGTGTCGCTCAGCTCGGAGCCGGCGACCAGCAGCGCCTCCGCATCCGGGAACATGCACGCCGACTCCCTGCTGTGCTGCTGGGTCACGAGGCTGCGCCACAGCTCGTGCGCGGCGGTGGGCCCGTGGAAGATCTCACCGCCGAAGTTGCCGTGCTCGGCGGTGCCGATGGCTGCGCTCGCAACGAGCTCGGGCACGGCGGCGAGCAGCGCCGTGGTCTCGGCGAGACGTGCGGCGAGGTCCTGCGCCGCGGCGTCGAGCATGCGCGTGCTGAGGGCGGACACCGTCTGGGCGGGTGACCGGTACCCGATCTGGTCGCCGGTGAGCGCGATGAGTTCACGTTCGTTGAGCTCCGCAAGCGGTGCGCGCAGCTCGGGGACGGAGTGCCGTGACAGTGTGGCGAGTTCGTCGACGGTCGCCGGGCGTGCGCGGAGGGCGAGGGTGAGCAACCCGAGGGCAGCGCTCGAGACGGGCGACGACGGCACCGATTGGCCGAGATGTGACACGTTGACCACTTTGGCAGAGATGTGACCGGATGCGTCCAGTGGTCGCCCGCGGCTGGTCGCGGGTCGCCATCGTGACCGATATGTGACATGGCTCGATTCAGACGCGACAGTGGCTGATCCTGTCCATCACAATGTCTGAACCCGAGCAAGGAGTTCCGCCATGTCCTCCCAGAGTTCGCCCTGGCCTGCCGCCCTCACGAGTGCAGGCATCGCCGTGATCGCATCCGTGGTGTTGTCGTTCGGCCTCACCTCCCTGACGAACCCCGGCGGGGCGGTCGCGGGTGCGGATGGGCGGGACGGTGCCGTCGGAGCTGCGGGTCTCGACGGTCGAGACGGGGCCGACGGGTTCGACGGGGTCGACGGCGCGGACGGCCGTGACGGCGCGGACGGCCGCGATGGTGCCGTCGGCCCGGCGGGTGCGGATGGTGCGCAAGGGCCGGCAGGTCCGGCAGGCCCCGCGGGTGCGGATGGTGAGCAAGGTCCGGCGGGCCCGGCGGGCCCCGCGGGTGCGGATGGTGAGCAAGGTCCGGCAGGCCCGGCGGGTGCCGATGGTGCGCAGGGTCCTGCGGGTGCGGATGGTGCGCAGGGGCCGGCGGGTGCCGATGGTCGCGACGGAGTAGACGGGAACGACGGCGCGCCCGGCGCGCCCGGAACCGACGGCCGTGATGCCGTCGTCGATTACATCGAGCTGAGTGAGGTGCAGGGCACGCACCGCTACGGAGGCACTGTCGAGGTATGGGTCGCGACCGCGACGATCGCCCCGGATGTCGCCCCCGGACGGTACGTGCTCATGATGAAGATCTCCGAGATCCAGGCGGATCTCGGTCGGATCGATCGGTTGATGGGTGTCACGTGCTCTCTGGTCAACGCGGTGCCCGCGTCGACGGGGAGTGCGATGGTCGGGTCCTATCCGACATCCGCTGCATGGGCGGCGGGGCCGGGCACCTCGCATATCATCGCCGGCCCCACTCTCATGTACGCGGTCGACGTGCCGACGCAGGGGGCGGTCGGGGTGAGCTGTACCGGCCGTGTCTACTATGCGAACTCCCAGCCGGCGCTCGCGCTGCACGACGTCACGGCTCTCCTCATGCGCGCCGGATAGCATCATGCGGTGAGCATCGACATCGCCTTCACCAAGGGACACGGCACGGGCAACGACTTCGTGCTGTTCGCCGACCCCGACGGCCAGGTCGAGCTCGACGCCGCGCAACGTGCCGCTCTCGCCGACCGCCGCTTCGGCATCGGGGGCGACGGAGTCATCCGCGCGGTGCGCTCCGCGAAGCTCCCGGAGGGCGCTGCGGCGCTCGCGGAGGACCCGCGCGCCGAGTGGTTCATGGACTATCACAACGCCGACGGCAGCCCCGCCGAGATGTGCGGCAACGGCATCCGCGTCTACGGCGCCTACCTCATCGCCGAGGGGCTCCTGGAGCTCGCCGTCGGCGAGACCGTCCCGATCGGCACCCGCGGGGGCGTGCGGATGCTGGCCCGCACGGGTGAGCAGGAGTTCGAGGTCGACCTGGGCCCGTTCGTCGTCGCGGGCGAGGCCATGGTGTCGGCCACGCGGCTGGACGTCGACCGTCCCGGGCTCGCGGTCGGTGTCGGCAACCCGCACGTCGTCGTGGCGCTCGCCAACGACGACGAGCTCGAGGAGCTCGACCTCGGCGAGGCGCCCATCGTGACCCCGACGCCGCCGGACGGCGCGAACGTCGAGTTCGTGGTGCCGGGCTCGATCACCCCCGAACTCGGACGCATCCGGATGCGCGTGCACGAGCGCGGCAGCGGCGAGACCCTCTCCTGTGGCACGGGAGCGGCGGCGGCGGCGCTCGCCACCCGCTCCTGGGCGGGCGCGGGCGCGCCTGACACCTGGCGCGTGCGGGTGCCCGGCGGCGAGCTGGGTGTGCGCGTCGCGGATGCGGCCGACGGCCCCCACGTGCATCTCTCGGGGCCCGCGACCCTCGTGTTCGACGGCGCGCTGCAGCTGTAGGCGAGGGCTACAGCCCGACGGTCCGCGAGGCCCAGAGAGCCTCCTGGAACAGCACCCGGTCGTCGGGCGCATCGAAACCGTCGACGACGTCGAGGTCGAAGCTGCGGTCGGCGACGAGCAGCTCGATCGGACCGCTGCCGTCGATGCCCAGCGTGAGCTCGAAGCCGTCGGGCCCCACGCCTTCGAGCTGCAGCCCGAAGTCCCACTCGCCCACGGGGTCGGTGCCGAGCGTGACGCCCGCGACGCTCGCCTCGTTCACGGCGGCACCCCGCAGCCACACGCCGGCGGCGGCGGCATCGCGCGCTGAGACGACGCGCACGGTCACGGTGCGCTGCCCGCCCGCCACCGCATCCGCGACGACCTCGACGCTCGGGGCCTCGACCTCGGCGCGGGGTGCGTCGGCGATGTATCGCAGTCCGGTGCCGAACCAGGGCATGGTGTCGCCCAACCGTGCCGTTTCGCTGCCGAGCAGCTGCGCGCTCCACGCGCTCATGGGCGCCCGCCAGCTCGTCCAGATGGCGGCCCCCGTGTCGGTGTCGACGGCGTACTGCACGCTCTCCTGGCGGGGCAGGGTCGCGCCGTCGCGGTTGACGAGGAGTCCTGTGGCGGTGAGCGCAACGACGACGACGGCGACGGATGCGGTGCCGATCGCGCCGCGTGCGACGCGCCGTGCGGGTGCGCCTGGCAGCTCCGCCACGAGCGGCAGCGCGAACAGCAGGCCGACCGCGAGGAGCACGGCGGCGACGGGCCCGCCCATCCCGAGGCCGAGTTCCATCCCGAGCTGCGCGAACGGAGGCAGCAGCATCGCGGCGACGACGGCGCCGAGCCCGAGCACCGCGATGCGCCCGTTCGCGAGGCGGGCGGGCAGCAGGCCGGCGATCAGGGAGCCGACCCCGGCGAACAACGCGGGGAACACGACGATGGATGCGGCGCCCGGAAGCGCGAGCCCCAGCGCCACGCCGACGGCGGTGAGGGCGACGAGCGCCCCGCTCGCGAACGCGGCGGCGCCGACTCCGCGACGCAGCAGCAGGAAGATCCCGACGACCGCTCCGAGCGTGATGGCGACGATGGCAGCCTGATATGGCCACGCGACGTAGGGCTCGCCCACGGCCACGGATGCCTGGCCGGGGTCGATCGTGAGGGCGAGCGACCACAGGCCGTAGGCGCCCGCGGCGGCGAGCCCGATCGAGGCGAGCGCGAGTAATCCGCCGAGCAGCGCACGGGGGAGTGTGATCGAGCGTCGCCGCCGCAGCAGCACGAGGGCGGCGACGGCGGACGCGAGCCCCGCGACGGCGATCGGCAGCTCGAGCGCCGCGGGATACCGGATGAGGCCCCACGGCGCCGTGGCGACGATGACCTCGCCTCCGTCACCGAGAGTCGGCAGCTCGGCGTCGACGAGCTGCCGGGTGAGGGCGAGGGTCGTCTGCCCCATCTGCTGCAGGGATGCCGGACTGAGGTTCTCGGGGTTGTCGAGCGGGGAGTGGTAGAAGGCTCCGCCGCCCACGATGGCGCCGTCGACGCCGAGGATCCCGGCGGCGGAGAACCGCGTGAAGTCGGTGTCGTTCTGCATCAGCCCGAAGATGGCCTCCATCGTGGAGTTGGCCACGGTGCCGCCGGCGGCGGAGGTGTAGCCGGTGATGGGGCCGTTGGGACTCGAGGTGCGGAAGGTGACGGGCGTGCCCGCGGCGCCGCGCGCCTCGAGGTTCGTCACGACGATCGGCTGGGTGAGGTCGGCCGCGTCGTCGCGGGCGAACGCCTCCGCCCCCATGAGACCGGTCTCCTCGCCGTCGGTGATGAGCACGACGACGTCGTTGCGCGGCGCATGGTCGCCGAGGGCGCGCACCGTCTCCAGGATCGAGCCGATTCCGATTCCGTCGTCGGCGGCGCGCGTGGTGGCGTCGTCGGTGCTCACCCCCCGAGCTCTAGGGGGAGCAGGCGACGCGCCTCGGTCAGCCGACGACGTCGATCGACTCCGTCGTGCCGGTGCCGGAGCGGTGCCGCACGCGCAGCACGCGGTAGCCCTTGCTCGTAGCGGCGCGCAACACCGCGAAGTCGCGGGGCAGCTCACCTTGCAGCCAGCGGTGCAGCGAATCGGAGCCGAGGTTGCGTGCCACCACGAGCCACGCATCCGATCCCGCGTCGAGCCGGGGAAGCCAGCGCGCGAGCATCGCGTGCAGTTCGTTCTTGCCGACGCGGATGGGCGGATTCGACCAGATCGTGCGGAACTCGACGTCGTCGGGAACATCCTCGGGGCGACAGGCGTTGACGTTCGAGAGTCCGAGCGCTTCGGCGTTGCGACGCACCATGTCGAGGGCGCGCTCGTTGACGTCGACCGCCCACACCGTGGCGCGCGGCGACTCGAGCGCGAGGGTGAGGGCGATCGGCCCCCAACCGCAACCGAGGTCGAGGAAGTGGCCGCCGGGCGGCGGCGCGGGCGTGTGGCCGAGCAGCACCTGGGTGCCCGTGTCGATGCGCTCGGGGCTGAAGATGCCGTTCGCGGTCGTGACCTCGACGTTGCGGCCCGCGAGCCGTACCGAGATGGTCCGCAGCACCGGGTCGCCCGAGGGCGACGTCGAGAAGTAATGCTCGGACGACATGCAGAGAACCTACCGAAAACGAGTGACTAGGGTTAACCGGATCATGAGCGAATCCCCTCAGAGCTTCGAAGCGCAGCGCGACGACGACGCGCGCGACGCGCTCGATCGCATCCTCGCGACCGAGGAGGCGCACGCCGGCGTGCGCGTGTTCGGCGGCCGCGCCGCGGCGCTGCAAGACGAGGCCACGGCCGTCGGCGGTGACCGCGACGGCGAGCAGTTCGACCGCGAAGAGCGCGCGGCGCTGCGCCGCGTCGGCGGTCTCTCGACCGAGCTCGCCGACGTCACCGAGGTCGAGTACCGGCAGGTGCGCCTCGAGAACGTCGTGCTGATCGGCGTGTACACCCCCTCGGAGTCGCTCGAGGATGCCGAGAACTCGCTGCGTGAGCTCGCGGCCCTCGCCGAGACGGCCGGTGCCGTGGTGCTCGACGGCGTGCTGCAGCGGCGCCCGCATCCCGACCCCGCGACCTATCTCGGCCGTGGCAAGGTGCAGGAGCTCGCCGATATCGTCGCGGCGCTCGGCGCCGACACGGTCGTCGCCGACACCGAGCTCTCGCCGAGCCAGCGGCGTGCCCTCGAGGATGCGGTGAAGGTCAAGGTGATCGACCGCACGGCCGTCATCCTCGACATCTTCAGCCAGCACGCGAAGTCCCGAGAGGGCAAGGCGCAGGTCGAACTCGCCCAGCTCGAGTACCTGCTGCCGCGCCTGCGTGGTTGGGGTGAGTCGATGTCGCGCCAGGCCGGTGGACAGGCGGCGGGCGGCCAGGGCATGGGAAGCCGCGGCCCAGGCGAGACGAAGATCGAACTCGACCGGCGCCGCATCCACTCCCGCATGGCGAAGCTGCGCAAGCAGATCAAGGGCTTCGCGCCCGCTCGCGAGGCCAAGCGCGCCAACCGTGACCGATTCCAGATCCCGGCCGTCGCGATCGCGGGCTACACGAACGCCGGCAAGTCGAGTCTGCTCAACCGCATCACGCGCGCGGGCGTGCTCGTCGAGAACACGCTCTTCGCGACGCTCGACCCGACGGTGCGCCGCAGCCGCACGCCCGACGGACGCGTCTTCACGATCGCCGACACCGTCGGGTTCGTGCGCAATCTGCCGCACCAGCTCGTCGAGGCGTTCCGCTCCACGCTCGAGGAGGTCGCCGCATCCGATCTGGTGCTGCACGTCGTCGACGGTTCGCACCCCGATCCGGCGTCGCAGATCGCGACCGTACGCGACGTGCTCGGTGAAGCCGGTGCGCGCGATGTGCCCGAGCTGATCGTGTTCACCAAGGGCGACCTCGTCGACGCCGACCGTCGTCTCCTGCTGCGCGGGCTCGAGCCCGATTCGGTGTTCGTCTCCGCGCGAACGGGGGAGGGCGTCGAGGCGCTGCTCGAGGAGATCGGACGCCGGCTGCCGCTGCCCGACGTCGAGCTCGACGTGCTCATCCCGTACGACCGCGGCGACCTCGTGACCCTCGCGCACGACCGCGGTCGCGTGCTCGAGACCCACTACGAGGAAGGCGGCACGCGTATCCGCGTGCAGGCGAGCGAGGCCGTGGCGCATCAGCTCGAGAGCGCTCGTTAGCGGGCACGGCGGGGGATCTCGATACACCGCGCTGCGCGCGGCACTCGATCAGCGGGGGTGCGTCCCTAGAGCACCTTCGAGAGGAACGCCTTCGTGCGCTGGTGCTGCGGATTGCCGAGCACCTCGCGCGGGTCGCCCGACTCGACGACCACGCCGCCGTCCATGAAGACGAGCTGATCGGCGACCTCGCGCGCGAAGCCCATCTCGTGCGTCACGACGATCATCGTCATGCCCGACTCGGCGAGCTGCTTCATGACCTGCAGCACCTCGCCCACGAGCTCCGGGTCGAGGGCCGAGGTCGGCTCGTCGAACAGCATGAGCTTGGGGTCCATCGCGAGGGCGCGGGCGATCGCCACCCGCTGCTGCTGACCGCCCGAGAGGTGCGCGGGGTACGCGTCGGCACGGGATGCCAGCCCCACCCGGGCGAGCAGCTCGCGCGCGCGGGCGTGCGCCTCGTCCTTCTTGATCCCCTTGACGCGCATCGGCGCCTCGGCGACGTTCTCGACGGCGGTCATGTGCGGGAACAGGTTGAAGCGCTGGAACACCATGCCGATGTCGCGCCGCTGGCGAGCCGCCTCCTTCGGGTGCATCTCGTAGAGCTTGTCGCCGCGCTCGACGTAGCCGATGAGCTCACCGTCGACCATGAGTCGACCCGCGTCGACGCGCTCGAGGTGGTTGATGCAGCGCAGGAACGTCGACTTGCCCGAGCCGCTCGGCCCGACAAGGCACAGCACCTCGCCGCGGTTCACGGTGAGCGAGATCGACGTGAGCACCTCGAGCGAGCCGAAGCTCTTCGAGACGCGGTCAGCGTGCACCATCGGCACCTCGGCGGTGGGGGCGGGGGCGGGGATGCCGGTCATCGTCCGTCTCCTTCGGTCGTGTCGGCGGTCGTGATCGACCCCGTGATCGTGGGTACGGCATCCGTCGCCGTCCCGACGCGACGCGTATCGCGCGCCTGCCCGACGCCGCGCGAGAAGCGCCGTTCGAGGAAGTACTGCCCGATCATGAGGATCGAGGTGAACAGCAGGTACCACGCCGAGGCCACGAGCAGCAGCGGCACGGGGTCGAAGATCTCGACCGCGATGTCGCGCGCGCGCCCGTAGAGGTCGAAGCTGAACGGCACCGCCGCCACGAGCGAGGTCGTCTTGAGCATCGAGATGACCTCGTTGCCGGTCGGCGGGATGATGATGCGCATCGCCTGCGGCAGCACGACGCGCCGCATCGTGAGCAGCCACCCCATGCCGAGCGCCGTCGCGGCCTCCTCCTGGCCCTTGTCGACCGAGAGGATGCCGGCGCGCACGATCTCGGCCATGTACGCGGCCTCGTTGAGGGCGAGGCCGATGACGGCGAGCCAGAACACGTCGATGACGTTCTTGGTCTGGAACGAGAGCCACGGCTCCATGAACGGGATGCCGAAGTCGATCGTCGAGTAGATGGTGGCGATGAGTCCCCAGAAGGCGAGCTGCACGTACACCGGGGTGCCGCGGAACACCCACAGGTAGAGCCACGCGACGCCCTTCACGACGGGGTTGTCGGAGAGCCGCATGACCGACAGGATCACGCCGAGCACGATCGCGATCGCCATCGAGTAGATCGTCAGCAGCAGCGTGTTGAGCGCCGCCTGCGAGATGCGCCTGTCGAAGATGTACTTCGCGAAGTTGTCCCAGCCGTAGGCCTCACGCTGTGCCGCGTCGATGATGAAGAGCGCGAGCGCCAGCAGCAGCACGATCGCGAAGATGATGCGGCCGGGGTGCTTGAGCCGGATGGCGCGGATCGGTTCCGCGGCATCCGCGCCGTCCGGCGACACGGTGCTCCGTGCCGCCGGACGGGAGTCGGATGCGGACACGGTGTCAGCCGGCGGTGGCCGCGTTGATCGTGATCGCGTCGACCGAACCCGCGTCGACGCCCCACTCGGTCAGGATGTCGAGGTAGGTGCCGTCGTCGACGAGCGACTGCAGCGCGGCCTGGATGGCCTGCGCGAGCGGCGAACCCTTGTCGACGGCGATCCCGTAGGGCGCGACGTCGAAGGCGTCACCGGCGAGCTCGATCTTGTCGGCGAGCTTCGAGACCGCGTACTGCGTGATCGGCGAGTCGGCCGACATGGCGTCCGCCTGACCGAGCGCGAGCGCGTTGCTGGCCTCATCCTGCTTCTCGTACTTGAGGATGTTGATGGGCTCCTTGCCGGCGTCGACGCACTCCTGCGACTTGGCGGGAAGCTCGTCGGTCTCCTCGTAGGTGGTGGCCTGCACCGCGACGGTGAGCCCGCACGCGTTCGCGGGGTCGACGTCGCCGCCGATCGCCTGCGCCCACTGGATCCCGGCCTCGTAGTAGTTCACGAAGTCGACGACCTTCTCGCGCTCCTCGTTGTCGGTGAAGGAGGAGAGCCCGATGTCGTAGGTGCCGCCCGTGATGCTCGGGAGGATCTTGTCGAAGCTCGAGATCTGGTACTCGGGCGTGAGTCCCAGCTTCGCGGCCATCGCGTTGCCGAGGTCGACCTCCCAGCCGATGGGCTCACCCGCGTCGTTCTTGTACTCGTTGGGCGGGTAGGTGGCGTCGATGCCGATGACGAGCTTGCCCGACTCCTTGATGTCGTCCGGCAGCAGGGCGACCGCGGCCTCGTCGACACCGACGGCGGGCGAATCGCCTCCGCCGCCCGGCTCGTCTGTGCTGTTGTCGACGCAGCCGGTGAGCAGCAGGGCGGCTGTCGCGGCGACGATGACGGGCATCGCGTACGTGGTGCGCATGGTGTGACCTCTCTCATGTTGTGCTCCGGCGGGCGGTCGCCACGACACGAGGTACGGGCAGCACTGCCTGTCGGCTATCGCAGCCTAGCCCCGAACTCGGGGGCGTTCATCAGGGGCGTCGGAGTTTCCGCCCAGGCCGAGGCCGTAGCCTCGTGCTGTGCAGTTGGCAGTCCACACATCCGGTACCGGACCCCGCACCGCGGTCCTCATCCACGGCATCATGTCCGACCATCGCGCCTGGCATCGGGTGAGCGCCGACCTGCAGGCCCAGGGCTTCCGCGTGATCGCGGTCGACCTCGCGGGTCACGGTGCGTCGCCGCGTTCCCGCCACTACACGCCGCGCGGATGGGCGGATGATGTGGTCGAGACGGTCGCTCCCGTGCTGACCGCACCTCCCGACCTCGTGATGGGGCACTCGCTCGGCGGGCTCGTCGCCTCGCTCGCGGCCGACCGGCTGGCACCGCGTGCCGCGATCTACGTCGACCCGGCCTTCGCGTTTCCGCGTGGCATCCGGGGCGCACTCTTCAAGCTCGCCTTCGCGCTCGCGCCTCGGCCGCGTCGCTCGGCGCTCGTGCGCTGGAACCCGCGGTGGAGCGCGGAAGACGTCGACATCGAGCTCGCGACGCTGCGCGACTGGGACAAGCGCACCATCCTGGGTTTCGCCGACAGCCGGCCCATCGTGCCGCCGCTCGGCCTCGTCGCCCCGAGTCTCGTCGTGCTCGCCGAGAAGAGCCTGCTGATCACCGAGTCGGCGGCCGCCCGCCTGCGGCACCTCGGCATGACGGTCGAGACGGTCGCAGGGGCCGGACACACCGTGTTCCGCGACGATCACGCACGCTTCATGCGCGTGATCGAGGAGTGGCTCGCGCGGGCTCAGACGGAGCGCAGCACCGCCACGACCTTGCCGAGCACCTCGGCCTGATCGCCGAGGATCGGCTCGAAGGCCGTGTTGCGCGGCAGCAGCCAGGTGTGTCCGTCGCGCTGACGGAACACCTTGACGGTGGCCTCGCCGTCGAGCATCGCCGCGACGATCTCGCCGTTCTCGGCCGTGTGCTGTGAGCGCACCACGACCCAGTCGCCGTCGCAGATGGCCGCGTCGATCATCGAGTCACCCGAGACCTTGAGCATGAAGAGCTCGCCCTTGCCCACGAGCTGTCGGGGGAGCGGGAAGATCTCCTCGACCTGCTGTTCCGCCGTGATCGGCACGCCCGCGGCGATGCGGCCGACGAGCGGCACCATGGCGGCGTCGCCGACGGGGGTGCCCGCCGCGGGGTCCTCGGCGACGGGGATGTCGATGAGCACTTCGAGCGCGCGCGGCCGATTGGGGTCGCGACGCAGGTAGCCGGCGAGTTCGAGCTGGTTGAGCTGGTGCGTGACGCTCGAGAGCGAGGCGAGGCCGACGGCGTCGCCGATCTCACGCATGCTCGGCGGGTAGCCGCGACTCGAGACCGAGCGCTGGATGACCTCGAGAATCGCGAGCTGCTTCTCGCTGAGGCTCTTGCGACGGCGCGTCGCGGGGCGTTCCTCTGCCTGGTCGATGTCGCTCATGTGATCTCCCGCGGGGCTCGGTGACTCGGAGGTGGTGCCGATCCGGGAGGCGATGTCGGTGGTTCATGATCGACTGCTTCCCGTCGATCGAAACTGTATCCGCTTCGGCGTGGTGCGGCAAACATCCGTTCGAGTGTGTCGCGAGATTCTCCACACGGAATCGCTGGATTCCGGGAAATCTCGCGGAAGAGCTTGAACATATGTTCGATCGAAGATACATTCGGAACACAGCTTCGCATCCGGCCTCCCGGCCGAGGCCGGATGCGGTGGCTGTCCACAGCAGGGCCGCCCACAGCAGGGCTGTTCGTCAGCAGGAGGATCCAGATGAGCACCATCGCCTTCACCCCGACAGGCTTCTCGACCGCGCGCGCCGAGGCCCCCGTGCGTCCCGCGCCTCGCCTGCGGATCACGCGCCGCGGTCGCGTCGTGCTCGGCGCACTGCTCGCCGCCCCCGTCGCGGTCGCGCTGACGATCTCCGCGCTCTCGACCGCGCCCGCACAGGCGGGCTCGACGGTGTCGACCGCGAGCTTCGATCACATCACGGTCGCCCCGGGCGAGTCCCTGTGGGACCTCGCCGCGTGGATCGCCCCCGACGCCGACCCGCGACAGGTCGTCTCCGATCTCGTCGCCCTCAACCAGCTGCCCACGACCGACGTGCAGCCGGGCCAGCGCCTCGCGATCCCCTCGCAGTACGCCCAGTAGCACTGCGCCCAGCAGCAGTGCACCCAGTAGCGGCACGGGCGGCAGCCGCATCCACCCTCATTAGAATCGCGGGGTGGCCTCCCTCTCCGATCTGCCGATCCGCGACGACCTGAGGGGGCTCACCCCCTACGGCGCGCCGCAGCAGCACGTGCGCTACGCGCTCAACGTCAACGAGAACACCCACCCGATCCCCGAGGCCGTCGCGCGTGACATCGTCACGTCCCTCGCCCACGCCGTGCTGACGGCTAACAGGTACCCCGACCGCGAGTTCACGGCCCTTCGCGAGTCGCTCGCGTCCTATCTCGGCCACGGCCTCACGCGCGAGAACGTGTGGGCGGCGAACGGGTCGAACGAGATCATCCAGCAGCTGCTGCAGGCGTTCGGGGGCCCCGGGCGCAGCGTGCTCGGCTTCCCGCCCACGTACTCGATGCACCCCATCATCACGGCAGGCGTCGGCAGCAGCTGGGTGACGGCGGAACGCGACGCCGACTACGAGATCAGCCCCGAGACCGCGGTGGCGGCGATCGAGCGGCACGCTCCCGATCTCGTCTTCCTGTGCGCACCCAACAACCCCACCGGCACGGGCCTCAGCCTCGACACGATCGCGGCCGCCTACGACGCGAGCGACGGCATCGTGTTCGTCGACGAGGCCTACGCCGAGTTCATGCCCCGCGATCGCCCGACGGCGCTGACCCTGCTGCCCGGCCGGAAGCGGCTCGTCGTGTCGCGCACCATGAGCAAGGCCTTCGCCTTCGCCGGGGTGCGCGTCGGCTACCTCGCCGCCGATCCGGCGATCGCCGACGCCCTGCGGCTCGTGCGGCTTCCGTATCACCTCTCGGCGCTCACCCAGGCGGCGGCGGTCGCCGCGCTCGCGCACGCGGATGAGATGCTCGCGATGGTCGACGACATCGTGCGCCAGCGCGACCGCATCATCGCCGAGCTGCCGGCGCTCGGCTACCGTCCGTGGGCGAGTGAGGCGAACTTCGTGCTCTTCGGTGGGGTCGACGACCCGCAGGCGACGTTCCGGGCCCTGCTCGAGCGCGACATCCTCATCCGCGACGTCGGCATCCCGAACACCCTGCGCGTGACGGCGGGCACGGCGGAGGAGACCGAGTTCTTCCTGCGCACCCTGGATGAGTTCGGCCCGGGCGGCGCTCGGTAGGGTTGAGCCCATGAGCACCCACCGCACCGCCCGTCTCAGCCGACAGACGAGCGAGTCGAGCATCGAGCTGACCCTCGACCTCGACGGCACCGGCACGAGCGACATCCAGACGACGGTGCCGTTCTTCGACCACCTGCTCACCGCGTTCGCCAAGCACGCCCTCGTCGACCTGACGGTGCGCGCCGAGGGCGACACCCAGATCGACGTGCACCACACGGTCGAGGACACCGGCATCGTGCTCGGCACGGCCATCAAGCAGGCCCTCGGCGACAAGCGCGGCATCGGCCGCTTCGGCGATGCCCTCGTGCCGCTCGACGATGCGCTCGCGCAGGCCGTCGTCGACATCTCGGGGCGCCCCTACCTCGTGCACTCCGGCGAGCCGAGCGGTTTCGAGCTCCACCTCATCGGCGGTCACTTCACCGGTTCCATGGTGCGCCACGTCTTCGAGGCCATCGCCTTCAACGCGGGCCTCACCGTGCACCTCACGCTGCTCGCGGGCCGTGACCCGCACCACATCGCGGAGGCCGAGTTCAAGGCCTTCGCGCGTGCCTTCCGTCAGGCCGTCGCGCGTGACGAGCGCGTGAGCGGCGTGCCGTCGACGAAGGGTGCGCTCTGAGCATGGCCGGTCCCTCCGTCGTCGTGCTCGACTACGGCTCGGGCAACGTGCACTCCGCGGTCAAGGCGCTCGAACGCGCCGGGGCGCAGGTCGAGCTCACGGCCGATCGCGAACGCGTGATGGGGGCCGACGGTCTGCTCGTCCCGGGTGTCGGGGCGTTCGCCGCCGTCATGTCGGCGCTCGGCACGGTGCGCGGCGGTGAGCTCATCGAGCGCCGCCTCGCCGGCGGGCGCAAGGTGCTCGGCATCTGCGTCGGCATGCAGGTCATGTTCGAGCGCGGCGTCGAGCGCGGCGTCGAGACGGAGGGGCTCGGCGAGTGGCCGGGCGTCGTCGACGAGCTGCGGGCCCCCGTGCTGCCGCACATGGGGTGGAACACGGTCGACGCGCCCGAGGACTCCGCGCTCTTCGAGGGGCTGCGCGACGAACGCTTCTACTTCCTGCACTCCTTCGGGGCGCGTGACTGGTCGCTCGAGGCCATGGGCGCCTTCGCGCACCCGCGCGTCACGTGGGCCGAGCACGGAGAGCGTTTCGTCGCGGCCGTCGAGAACGGGCCGCTGTCGGCCACCCAGTTCCATCCCGAGAAGTCGGGCGAAGCCGGCATCCGCCTGCTGCGCAATTGGCTCGCGACCCTCTGAACGTCACGGAACCGTCACGGATGCCGCAGCCTCGCGCACGAGGGTCGGTGCTCGCCGCGGGCTGCACTAGTATCTGAACCTTGTGTGCGGGCGTTCGCCCCGCGGAAAGCCCCCGGAGATGACCGAGTTCAACACCTCGCCCGCCTTGACCCTGCTCCCGGCGGTCGACGTCGCCGACGGGAAGGCTGTGCGCCTCACCCAGGGTGAGGCGGGCACCGAGACCAGCTTCGGCGACCCCGTCGACGCCGCGCAGGCGTGGGCCGACCAGGGCGCGGAGTGGATCCACCTCGTCGACCTCGACGCGGCCTTCGGGCGCGGCGACAACCACGCCGTCATCAAGAAGGTCATCAAGAACACCCCACGCAAGGTCAACATCGAGCTCTCGGGCGGCATCCGCGACGACGCGAGCCTCGAGTCGGCCCTCTCCACGGGAGCCAAGCGCATCAACCTCGGCACGGCCGCGCTCGAGAACCCCGAGTGGGCGGCGCACGTGATCGCCGAGTACGGCGAGGCGATCGCGGTCGGGCTCGACGTGCGCGGCACGACCCTCGCGGCCCGCGGCTGGACGAAGGAGGGCGGCGACCTCTGGACCGTGCTCGAGCGCCTCGAGGACGCCGGATGCGCGCGCTACGTCGTCACCGACGTCACCAAGGACGGCACCCTCAAGGGGCCGAACCTCGAACTGCTCTCCGAGGTCATGACGCGCACGCCCAAGCCCGTCATCGCATCCGGTGGCGTCGCCTCGCTCGACGACATCGCGGCGTTGCGCACGCTCGTACCGCAGGGACTCGAGGGCGCGATCGTCGGCAAGGCCCTCTACACGGGCGCGTTCACGCTCGCCGAGGCGATCGACGTCGCGAGCGACTGAGCGACCCGCGCGGATGGATCGTCACGCCGACAGCGCGGGCATCCCGTTCGAGGGGCGCCGGTTCCACGAGAACCCGCTCGCGGCCGACGACGGCTCGGCCCCCGAGCGGGTCGTCGAGGCGATCCGTCGCCTGCGCGCAGGCGAGCTCGGCATCCAGGATGTCGTGGCGACCCTGCATCCGGAGCGGCTGCTCGTGCCGCTCGTGGCGGTCGCGGGCGACCACGGCGTCGGCCCGCACGGGCAGACGGTCGACAAGACGCAGGAGCTCTCGATCGTGACGGTCGCGGCACCCGACGGGCGCGCCGTGTTGCCGGCCTTCACCTCGGTCGCCGCGATGCAGGCGTGGGATGCGGTGGCCCGCCCGATCCCGATCCAGGCGAGCCGCGTGGCCCTGGCGGCGGCGTCCGAGGGCACCCCGCTCATCGTCATCGACCCCGGATCCGACACGCAGACCGTCGTGCGTTCGCCCGCGTTCCGCGCTCTCGCCACGGGGGAGGCCTGGACGCCCGCCTTCGAGGATGCCGAGGTCGCGGATGCGTTCGGCGCCTCGGTCGCGGATGAGCCGGCGGTCGAGGCCGTCGGTCTCGCGCCGGGCGATCCCGAGGCGCGTCTCGCGGGCCCAGAACTCGTCGTCGTGCTGCGCTTCGCGCCCGGCGTCTCCGACGACGCGCGTCAGGCGGCGCTCGCGCGCCTGCAGCAGCGCTGGGCTGCCGACGAGCTCATCGCGACCCGCGTCGACTCGATCGCCCTCCGCACAGCTCCGTGAGAGTACGCACTTTGGGCCCGACACCCCGGCGTGTCGCCCACAAAGTGCGTACTTTCGGGGACGTCAGCTGACGGGGCCCGTCCACTTCTCGCCCGGGCCCTTGCCGTGCTCGTCGGGGAACGGCGACGCCTCGCGGAACGCGAGCTGCACGGTGCGCAGGCCGTCGCGCAGCGCACGCGCGTGGTGATCGCCGACCGCGGGGGCGGATGCGGTCACGAGCCCCGCGAGGGCGTCGATGAGCTTGCGGGCCTCGTCGAGGTCGAGCTGGTTCTCGGGGTCGTCGGCGAGCCCCACCTTGACGGCCGCGGCGCTCATGAGGTGCACGGCGACCGTGTTGATCACCTCGACCGCGGGAACGTCGGCGATGTCGCGGATCTCCTCCGCGACGTCGTCGGGGGAGAAGGCGGACTCGGGCTCGGTGCTCACGGGGTTCCTCTGCTATTCTTATGCGGGCTCCGGGGCCATCTCCCCGGAAACGCAAGTGGAGCAATCCCACCCGCCGACCGCCTCTTCAGGTTATCGGGTTCGAGTAGGCAGCCGGATCACGCGATCCGGTGGCGCACTCCGCCGGCAGGCTTGTCACGAGTCGGCCGGTTGCACGGGTGCGGATCTCTTCACGTGCGTGCCATGAACCTAGTGAAGGAGACCCGCATCAGCGATCCCAGAACCAACGACCGCATCCGCGTCCCCGAGGTCCGCCTCGTGGGCCCCGGCGGAGAGCAGGTCGGCGTCGTCCGCATCGAAGACGCCCTGCGTCTCGCGCAGGAGGCCGACCTGGATCTGGTCGAGGTGGCGCCCAACTCCAAGCCTCCCGTGGTGAAGATCATGGACTACGGCAAGTTCAAGTACGAACAGGCCCAGAAGGTCAAGGAAGCACGGCGCAACCAGGCGAACACCATCCTCAAGGAGGTGCGGTTCCGCCTGAAGATCGACAAGCACGACTACGAGACGAAGCGCAAGCGCGCCGAGGGCTTCCTCGCCGCCGGTGACAAGGTCAAGGCCATGATCCTGTTCCGCGGTCGCGAGCAGTCCCGTCCCGAGCAGGGTGTGCGCCTGCTGCAGCGCTTCGCCGAGGATGTCGCCGAATTCGGCACCGTCGAGTCCACCCCGACCATCGACGGTCGCAACATGGTCATGATCATCGGTCCGCTCAAGTCCAAGGTCGATGCCAAGGCCGAGCAGAACGCCAAGCGCGCGGCGAACAAGGCGCGCTCCCAGAACCCGACGGATGCCGACGCATCCGCCGCAGAAGCGGCAGCTGCCGACAAGACAGAGGAAGAGTAATGCCCAAGCAGAAGACGCACTCCGGTGCGAAGAAGCGCTTCAAGGTGACCGGCTCCGGCAAGGTCAAGAAGCAGGGCGCGGGTATGCGCCACAACTTCGAGCACAAGTCGTCGCGCGTGACGCGTCGTCTCAACCAGGACGTCATCCTGGCCCCGCAGGACGCCAAGGTCATCAAGGGCCTCCTGGGCAAGTAAGCCCCGGCTAGTACAGAAGGACTTCGAAAAATGGCACGTGTCAAGAGAGCGGTCAACGCCGCCAAGAAGCGCCGCACCACGCTCGAGCGCGCCGAGGGCTACCGCGGGCAGCGCTCGCGCCTCTACCGCAAGGCGAAGGAGCAGGTCACCCACTCGCTCGTCTACGCCTACCGCGACCGTCACGCGAAGAAGGGCGAGTTCCGTCGCCTGTGGATCCAGCGCATCAACGCTGCGGCCCGCGCGAACGGCATCACCTACAACCGCCTGATCCAGGGTCTCGGCCTCGCGGGCATCGAGGTCGACCGCCGCATCCTCGCCGACCTCGCGGTCAACGAGCCGGCGACCTTCGCGGGTCTCGTGGCGGCGGCCAAGGCCGCGCTCCCGAAGGACGTCAACGCTCCCAAGAGCGCCGCGTAGATTCGGGTTCACCCGCAGTTTCACCACAAGACGGTGCGCGCCTCCGGGCGTGCACCGTCTTTGTTTTCTACCATCGAGTTGTGATCGACAATCCCCGCTCTCCGCGTGTGCGCGCCGTGGCGAAGCTCGCCAAGCGGGCAGCGCGCGCCGAGACCGGGTTGTTCCTCGTGGAGGGCCCTCAGGCGCTGCGCGAGGCGCTCGCGTTCCACCCCGAGCTGCTCGTCGAGGTGTTCGCCGTGCGCGGGGTCTTCGAGCGGCATCCGGAGCTCGGGCGGGGCCTGGCGGCGGCGGGCCTCGAGGCGGAACTCGTGTCGGATGCGGTGCTCGAGGCGATGGCCGACACCGTCACCCCGCAGGGGGTCGTCGCCGTCGCCCGCCAGTTCCCCGTGACGATCAAGGATCTGCTCGCGCAGGGCTCGCGCCTCATCGCGATCCTCGAGGAGGTGCGCGACCCCGGCAACGCGGGAACCATCATCCGGGCGGCGGATGCGGCGGGCGCCGACGGTGTGATCCTCACGGGCAAGAGCGTCGACGCCTACAACCCGAAGGTCGTGCGCTCGACGACGGGGTCGATCTTCCATCTGCCGCTCGCGCAGGGCGGCACCCTCGAGCACGCCCTGCATCTCGTGCAGGCGGCCGGCATGCAGGTGCTCGCGGCCGACATCTCGGGCGAGGAGCTGCCCACGCTCCGCGATCGGCTGCCCGAGCCGACCGCGTGGCTGTTCGGCAACGAGGCCCACGGCCTCGGGGAGGAGCAGCTCGCGCTCGCCGACCGCGCCGTGCGCGTGCCGATCTACGGTCACGCCGAGTCGATGAACCTCGCGACGGCGGCATCCGTGTGCCTGTACCAGTCGGCTTTCGCCCAGCGTTCCTGAGGCCGGCCCGCGGCGGATGTCGCCTCTGTATCGGTTCGGATGCGGCTTGCGCAAGTCGTTGACCGCTGCCGAGGGGTCGTGACAGGGTGACGGGATGGACGCCCTCGTCGAGATCGACCACGTCGACAAGCACTTCGGTGAGCTGCACGTTCTGAAAGACATCACGACGAGCGTGGCGCGCGGCGAGGTCGTGATCGTGATCGGCCCGTCGGGGTCGGGCAAGTCGACGCTGTGTCGCACGATCAACCGCCTCGAGACGATCGACTCGGGGCAGATCCGCATCGACGGCGTTCCGCTTCCCGCCGAGGGGCGCGGGCTCGCGAAGCTGCGGGCCGACGTGGGCATGGTGTTCCAGTCGTTCAACCTGTTCGCGCACAAGACCGTGCTGCAGAACGTGACGCTCGGGCCGATCAAGGTGCGGGGCCTCTCGCGTGCCGACGCCGAGAAGCGGGCCATGGAGCTGCTCGACCGCGTGGGCGTGGCCAATCAGGCCGCGAAGCTGCCCGCGCAGCTCTCGGGCGGGCAGCAGCAGCGCGTCGCGATCGCCCGCGCTCTCGCCATGGAGCCCAAGCTCATGCTCTTCGACGAGCCGACCTCGGCGCTCGACCCCGAGATGATCAACGAGGTGCTCGACGTCATGACCCACCTCGCGAGCGATGGCATGACGATGATCGTGGTCACCCACGAGATGGGCTTCGCCCGCAAGGTCGCCGACCGCGTGCTGTTCATGGCCGACGGGGCGATCGTCGAGGAGGGCACGCCCGACGACTTCTTCTCGCATCCGAAGACCGACCGCGCCAAGGACTTCCTCGCCAAGGTGCTGACCCACTGACGAGGCCCTCGACCGCTTACCCACAACCGCGCCCCACCCGAGGCGCATCGATCAAGAAAGAGGCAGAGATGAGACTCACGAAGTCGCTCAGCATCGCAGCCCTCGCCATCGCGAGTGCTCTCGTGTTGGCAGGATGCTCCGACTCCGAGGCTCCGGGCGAGGAGCCCAGCGTCGAGGACACGCCGGAGTTCGAGGCCGGCACGACGATGGCGGAGCTCGCCGACGCGGGCAGCATCACGATCGGCACCAAGTTCGACCAGCCGCTGTTCGGCCTCATCGGCCCGGACAACGTGCCGGAGGGCTTCGACGTCGAGGTCGGCAAGATCATCGCGGGCAAGCTCGGCATCGCGCCCGAGAACATCGAGTGGAAGGAAGCGGTCTCCAAGAACCGCGAGCCCTTCATCCAGTCGGGCGAGGTCGACATCGTCATCGCGACCTACACGATCAACGACGACCGCAAGAAGGTCGTCTCGTTCGCCGGCCCGTACTACATCGCCGGTCAGGACATCCTCGTGGCCGCGGGCAACCCCGAGGGCATCGAGAGCGTCGACGACCTCGCGGGCAAGAAGGTCTGCTCCGCGTCGGGCTCCACCTCGGAGGCCAACCTCATCGCGGCGGGCGCCGAGGTGCTGCCGGCCGCCGGCTACAGCGAGTGCCTCGAGCCGCTGCGCAACGGCGCAGTGGTCGCGGTCTCGACCGACAACGTGATCCTGGCGGGGCTCGCCGACCAGAACTCCGGTGAGTTCGAGGTCGTGGGCAACCCCTTCACCTCCGAGCCGTACGGCATCGGGCTCGCGCTCGAAGACGACGACTTCCGCAACTGGATCAACGACGTGCTCGAGGAGGCCTACGCCGACGGCAGCTGGGCCGCCGCCTGGGAGAAGACCGCGGGCCGGGTGCTCGACACGCCGGAGCCGCCGGCCGTCGACCGCTACACGCGCTGATCGACGACGGATGCGGCGTCCGCAGACCGGGCGCCGCATCCGTCCATCCCTGCCCCAGCTGAGACGAGAGGAGGATCGTGGACGCCATCATCGAGAACCTGCCGACGTTCCTGCGCGGCTTCGGCACGACGCTCGCGCTGCTCGGCATCGCCGGCGTCGGCGCCCTCGTGATCGGAACTCTCGTGGCGGGGATGCGCATCTCACCCGTCGGGTCGCTGCGCGGTTTCGCGACGGTCTACACCGAGATCCTGCGGAACACTCCGCTCACGCTCGTGCTGTTCTTCTGCGCCTTCATCCTCCCGTACCTCGGGGTGCGCATCGACTTCTTCGCGCTCGCCTGCATCGGTCTCACGGCCTACACCTCGCCGTTCATCGCCGAGGCCGTGCGCTCGGGCGTCAACGGGGTGCCGGTCGGTCAGGCGGAGGCCGCGCGTTCGATCGGGCTGCGCTTCGGGCAGACGCTCGGACTCGTCGTGATGCCGCAGGCGATCCGCATGGTCATCCCGCCCATCATCAACGTGCTCATCGCCCTCACCAAGAACACCTCGGTGGCCGGCGCCTTCTTCGTGAAGGATCTGTTCGGCTCCGCACAGGATGTCATCGTGCGCCGCGGTGACGAGGTGTTCGCGATCCTCATCGCGGTCGCCGTGTTCTACCTCATCGTCACCGTGACCCTCGGACGCATCGCGGCCGTGGTCGAGAAGAAGGTCGCGGTGCTGCGATGACCCAGGTGCTCTACGACGCTCCCGGGCCGCGGGCCCGCAGGCGCTCGCTCATCGCGTCGATCGTCGGCGGCGTCGTGATCGCCGCGATCCTCGTCGCGCTCGTCGCCGCGCTCGCCGCGCCGCGCATCACGGCGGCCGGAGCCGAGCTGCCGGGCATGTTCGACCCGTCCCGCTGGGACATCTTCCTCGATCGCGCCGTCTGGCGGCGCATCGGGATCGGCACCCTGAACACCCTGCAGATGGCGGCGGTCGCGGCCGTGGGCGCCGTCGCGATCGGGGTGCTCATCTCGTTCCTGCGCACCGCGCGCGCGGCGTGGATCCGCTACCCGATGGTGCTCGTGCTCGAGTTCCTGCGCGGCATGCCCGTGCTGCTCATGATGCTCTTCGTGCTGCTCATCTTCTCGACGGGCAGCTACTGGGCGGGTGTCATCGCGCTCGCCGTCTACAACGGCGCGATCATCGGCGAGGCCCTGCGCGCCGGCATCCAGTCGCTTCCACGCGGACAACGCGAGGCGGGCCTCGCGATCGGCCTCGGACCCATCCGCACCCGCATGTCGATCGAGTTCCCGCAGGCGTTCCGGCAGATGCTGCCGATCATCATCGCGCAGCTCGTCGTGCTGCTGAAGGACACCTCGCTCGCCTACGTCATCAGCTATCCCGAGCTGCTGCGCACGACGACCTACCAGATGGCGAACTACTACGGCAGCCGGTATCTGTTCTCGCTGTTCTTCGTCGCGTTCGCGATCTACCTCACGATGAACCTGCTGCTGTCGTGGCTCGCGCGCATCATCGCCCGGCGCGTCGACGCGGGACGGCTGCCGAAGGGCTCGACGCCGTTCTCGCGCCGCGCCGAGAAGCACGCCGCCCGCAGGCGGAGCGACGTCGAGAACGTCGTGCTCGACGGGGGCGGCGGCGCGGCGCGCTGATCGATCGGCGTCGAGGACGCGGGCCGCACCGACCCCGTGCGCCGCGCCGATAGACTCGATCCTCGTGTCGAACCCCATCACCGAATCCGCGGTCACCGCTGCCGTCGAGGCGGCGCTCGCGGCGATCGGCGAGGCGGGCGATTCCGCGAGCCTCAAGGTCGCGCGCGCCGCCCACGCCGGCGAGAACTCCCCGCTCGCCCAGCTCAACGCCCGGATCCGCGATCTGCCCGGCGACCAGAAGGCGGCAGCGGGCAAGCTCGTGGGCCAGGCGCGCGGTCAGGTGAACCAGGCGCTCGCCGCGGCCGAGGAGCGCATCCTCGTCGCCGAGGAGCAGGCGCGGCTCGAGGCCGAGACGGTGGACGTGACGGCGGTGGCCTCGCGCTGGAACCGCGGCGCCCGGCATCCGCTCTCCCTCCTCATGGAGGAGATGAGCGACCTGTTCGTCGCGATGGGCTGGGAGATCGGCGAGGGTCCCGAGCTCGAGCACGAGTGGTTCAACTTCGACGCCCTCAACTTCGACGAGGATCACCCGGCCCGCGCCATGCAGGACACCTTCTTCGTCGAGCCGGCCGAGCGGCACCTCGTGATGCGCACGCACACGAGCCCCGTGCAGATCCGCTCGCTGCTGTCGCGCCCGCTGCCCGTGTACGTCGCGGCGGTCGGCCGCGTGTACCGCACCGACGAGCTGGATGCGACGCACACGCCCGTCTTCCACCAGATCGAGGGGCTGGCGATCGACAAGGGCCTCACGATGGCGCACCTGCGCGGCACGCTCGAGCACATGGCGCGTTCGCTGTTCGGCGCCGAGGCGCAGATCCGCCTGCGCCCCAACTACTTCCCGTTCACCGAGCCGAGCGCCGAGATGGACGTCTGGCAGCCCAACGCCAAGGGCGGCGCGCGCTGGGTCGAGTGGGGCGGCTGCGGCATGGTCAACCCGAACGTGCTGCGTTCGGCGGGGATCGATCCGGATGAGTACCAGGGTTTCGCGTTCGGCATGGGTATCGAGCGCACCCTGCAGTTCCGCAACGACATGAACGACATGCGCGACATGGTCGAGGGCGATGTGCGCTTCTCGCAACAGTTCGGGATGGTGGTGTGATGCGCGTCCCCGTCAGCTGGCTGGGCGAGTGGGTCGATCTTCCGGAGGGGGTGACCCTCGAGCACCTGCACGCCTCCCTCGTGAAGGTCGGGCTCGAGGAGGAGGACACCCACGGGGTCGCCCTCACGGGACCCATCGTCGTGGGCCAGGTCATCTCGGCCGTGCCCGAACCGCAGTCCAACGGCAAGACCATCAACTGGTGCCAGGTCGACGTGGGCGAGGACGAGCCCCGTGGGATCGTCTGCGGCGCGCACAACTTCGGGCCGGGCGACAAGGTCGTCGTGACCCTGCCCGGCGCAGTGCTGCCCGGACCGTTCCCGATCGCGGCCCGTAAGACCTACGGTCACGTGTCCGACGGCATGATCGCGTCCGTGCGCGAGCTCGGCATGGGCGACGAGCACGACGGCATCCTGCGCCTCGCGGAGCTCGGCCTCGATCCCGAGGTCGGCACCGACGCGATCTCGCTGCTGGGGCTCGACGACGTGGCCGTCGAGGTCAACGTCACGCCCGACCGCGGCTACGCCTTCTCGATCCGCGGCATCGCCCGCGAGTACTCGCACTCGACGGGCGCCCGCTTCCGCGACCCGGCCGACGCGATCGAGGCGCCGCGCGTCTCCGGCTACCCCCTCGAGATCACGGATGCCGCTCCCGTGCGCGGCCGCGCCGGGTGCCAGGTGTTCTCGGTGCGGGTCGTGCGCGGCATCGACCCGACCCGACCCACCCCGCCGTGGATGGCGTCGCGACTGCGGCTCGCCGGCATCCGGTCGATCTCGCTCGCGGTCGACATCTCGAACTACGTCATGCTCGAGCTGGGAGCCCCCAACCACGCCTACGACCTCGCGAAGGTCGACGACGGCGGGCTCGTGGTGCGCCGTGCGCGCGCGGGTGAGCAGCTCGAGACCCTCGACGGCAAGGTGCGCACGCTCGACGCCGAAGACCTCGTGGTGGCCGACGCGCAGCGCGCCCTCGGCATCGCGGGCGTCATGGGCGGCGCCTATTCGGAGATCTCCGACGACACGACCGACGTGCTCATCGAGGCCGCCATCTGGGATCCGGTGACGGTCGCGCGCAGCGTGCGCCGCCACAAGCTGCCGAGCGAGGCAGCCAAGCGCAACGAGCGCGGCGTCGACCCGCGGATGGCCGCGCTCGCGACGGCGCGTGTCGCGCAGCTGCTCGTCGAGCTCGGCGGTGGCACGCTCGACGAGGGACTCGGCGCGCTGTACGACGCGTCGGTGCCGCTCGCCGCGATCCGCCTGCCGCTCGAGCGCGCGGGCGCCATCGTCGGCGTCTCGTACACGCGCGACGAGATCGTCGGCACCCTCGAGCTCATCGGGGCGACGGTCGAAGCCGGCAGCGCGGCCGAGAACGGCGACGTGCTGACGGTCACCCCGCCGAGCTGGCGCCCCGACCTCGTCGACGACGTCTCGCTCATCGAGGAGATCGCGCGCATCACGGGCTACGACCGCATCCCCGCGCACCTGCCCACCGCCCCCGCCGGCCGCGGCCTCACGCGCGAGCAGTCGGCGCGCCGCCGCGTCGCCCAGACGCTCGCCGCCGCCGGGTCGACCGAGGTGCTCGCGTACCCCTTCGTGGCGGATGCCGTGGCCGAGCGGTACGCGCCGGGGGAGGCGTCCGTGCGCCTCGCGAACGCCCTCGACCCGAACGCCTCGCTGCTGCGTCGCACGCTCCTGCCGGGGCTCGTCGACATCGCGCACCGCAACCTCTCGCGCGGCCTCACCGACCTCGCCGTGTTCGAGATCGGCACGGTCTTCCTGCCCGAGCAGGGCGTCGCGTACGGCACCGACTTCATCCCGTTGGGGGCGGAGCGCCCGGGCGACGACACGCTCGCACGACTCGGCGCCGGCATCCCGCCGCAGGCGCGCCACGTCGCGGGTCTGTTCCTCGGCGACGCCTCGCCCAAGCAGCCCGGTGCCGCCGAGGTGCACGCGGGCATCGGCGACGCGCTCGACGCGGTGCGTCAGGTGGGCCTCGCGCTCGGGGTCGACATCCGTCCCGTGCAGGGCGCGCATCCCGCGCTGCACCCCGGCCGCACGGCCGAGCTGCGCGTCGGCGACACCGTGGTCGGCGTCGCGGGTGAGCTGCTGCCCGCGCTCGCGCTCGCGTCGGACCTGCCGCGCGTCGTCGCGGTGTACGAGCTCGACCTCGACGCGCTCATCGAGCTCGGCGCGTACGATCGCCAGGCAACGCCCATCGGCACGCTGCCCGCCGCGACGCAGGACCTCTCGCTCGTGGTGCGAGCGGATGCGCCCGCGCGCGAGGTGCAGGACGCCGTCGCGGAGGGCGCGGGGGAGCTGCTCGAGCACATCCGGCTCGTCGACGACTACCGCGGCCAGGGCGTGCCCGAGGGGCACAAGTCGCTGACCTTCGCGCTGCGCTTCCGCGCCTCCGACCGCACGCTCACGGCGGCAGAGGCCACCGAGGCGAAGCTCGCGGGTGTGGCCCGTGCCGCCGAGCGTTTCGGGGCGACGCTGCGCGAGTAGCGGTGCTCTCCCGCTAGAGTCCGCCCATGAGCCTCACGACCCCCGGCGGTCTCGAGCTGACCTCCGCCTCGGAACTGCGCGACGCGGGTCGGGCCCGTCGTGCACAGGTTCCGCGCTCGGCGCATGCCGACTACACGCAGAACGGGGCCCGCGACCCGCTCGGCATCATCGAGGGGCAGAACGTCGACCGGCTGCCCGAGCTGCTCGGACTGCGCAGCGAGCGGATGCGGCAGAGCGCGTTCGCCTTCTACCGCGGCACCGCCGCCATCCAGGCCGCCGACCTGGCGCGGGAGACGGTGACGGGCGCGCATGTCGTGATCTCGGGGGATGCCCACCTCTCGAATTTCGGCTTCTACCGCTCACCGCAGCGCACGCTCGTGTTCGACATGAACGACTTCGACGAGGCCGCCGTCGCGCCGTGGGAGTGGGATGTGAAGCGGCTCGTGGCCAGCGTCGTCGTGGCCGCTCGCGCACGCGGAGCGTCGTCGGCGGATGCGGAGCAGGTGGCGGTCGAGACCGCCACCGCGTACCGCCTGGCGTTGCGCGAGTTCGACGGCCTTCCGGCACTCGACCGCTTCTACCGCCGCATCGACCTCGATGCCGGCGCAGCCGTGCCGCCGAGCCTCGCCGGGGTCGTCGCACAGGCGAGGCGGGCCGCAAAACGTCGCACCTCGTCCCGGGTCATCCGTCGGGCCACGGTGCCGGGTCCCGACGGCACGCGGCGCTTCCTCGACGATCCGCCGGTCACGACGCACGTCGACGAGGAGCTGCGCACTTCCGTCGCCCGGCTGTTCGAGGAGTACCTGCTGACCGTGCGCGCGGATGTGGCGCTGCTGTTCACGAAGTACCGCGTCGACGACATCGTGCGCCGCGTCGTGGGTGTCGGCAGCGTCGGCACCCGGTGCTACATCCTCGCGCTGTCGGGCCCCGACGGGGAGCCGCTCGTCATGCAGGTCAAGCAGGCCGGACAGGCGGTCGCCTACAGCCACGGCGGCATGCCGGGGGAGACGCTTCCGGGCATGCGCGAGGAGCGCGCGATCGCCGAGAACGGGTACCGCGTCGTGAGCGGCCAGCGCATCCTGCAGGCCGTGTCCGACCCGTTCCTCGGCTACCTCGAGAACAACGGACGCGCGTTCTACGTGCGCCAGTTCCGCGACGGCAACTCCTCGGTCGAGGTCGAGAGCCTGGATGCCGAGGGTTTCGCCTGGTACGCCCGCGCGTGCGCCTGGGTGCTCGCGCGCGGCCACGCGCAGAGCCCCGCGCTGCCCTTCATCGCCGGCTACCTCGGCGGCTCGAGCGCCTTCGACCGCGCGGTCGCGCGCTGGGGTGTCGCGTACGCCGACCAGGCGCACGCCGATCACGCCGCCTTCGACCAGGCGGTGCGCGACGGCCGCTTTCCCAGCTGCTAGCCTCGTGGCATGGGTCAGCGGATCGCGTTCGGGAGCACCATGCTCCGTCGTGTCCGCCGCGTGCGCCGAATCTCGGCGACGTCGCAGCGCTGACCGCTTCTCAGCCTCTCGCGTGACGTCGCCGCACAGGTCCCGTCCCTCGAGTCAATAAGGTTGAACCCATGCCCATCTCCGTCGCCGTCGCGGGCGCGAGCGGATACGCGGGAGGCGAGCTGCTGCGGCTGCTCGCCGATCATCCCGAGTTCGACGTGCGCGTCGTCACCGCCCACAGCAACGCGGGTCAGCGCCTCGGCGCCGTGCACCCGCACCTCGTGAGCCTCGCCGAGCTCGAACTGCAAGCGACCGAGGCCTCGGTGCTCGCCGAGGCGGATGTCGTGTTCTTCGCCCTGCCGCACGGAGCCTCGGGCGCGATCGCGGCCGAGCTGCCGGATGATGTGCTCGCCGTCGACTGCGGCGCCGACCACCGGCTCACCGACGAGGCGGCGTGGGCCGCCTTCTACGGCGGCGAGTACCACGGCGCGTGGAGCTACGGGATGCCCGAGCTGCTGATCGACGGCGGCGTCGGCAAACAGCGTGCGAACCTCGCGGGGGCAACGCGCATCGCCGTTCCGGGCTGCAACGTGACGGCGATCACGCTCGCGCTCGCGCCGGGCATCGCATCCGGGGTCATCGAGGCGCACGACCTCGTCTCGGTGCTCGCCGTGGGCACCTCGGGGGCGGGAAAGTCGCTGCGCACCGAGCTGCTCGCGAGCGAGATCATGGGCTCCGCCTCCGCGTATGCCGTGGGCGGCATCCACCGCCACACGCCCGAGATCGTGCAGAACCTGCAGGCGGCGGGCGGCGAGGGCGTGACCATCTCGTTCACGCCCGTGCTCGTGCCCATGTCGCGCGGCATCCTCGCCACCTCGACGGCGCGGCTGGCGCCCGGTGTCGAGCTCGCGGATGTGCGCGAGGCTTGGGAGGGCGCGTATGCGGGCGAGCGCTTCGTGCGTGTGCTGCCCGCGGGCTCCTTCCCGCGCTCGAACGACACCACGGGCGCCAACACGGCGCTCATGGGGGTCGCGGTCGACGAGAACGCGGGACGCGTGGTCGTCGTGTCGGCGATCGACAACCTCGTCAAGGGCACCGCGGGTGCCGCCATCCAGTCCGCCAACCTCGCCCTCGGTCTTCCCGAGCACGCGGGCCTTCCCCTGAACGGAGTCGCCCCGTGAGCGTCACCGCCGCATCCGGATTCACCGCCGCGGGCATCGCCGCAGGCATCAAGGGCTTCGGCAAGCGCGACCTCGCGCTCGTCGTCAACGAGGGGCCGCTGCGCAGCGCCGCGGCCGTGTTCACGAGCAACCGGGCCAAGGCCAACCCGATCCTCTGGTCGGAGCAGGTGATCGCCGACGGGACGGTGAGCGCGATCATCCTGAACTCCGGGGGAGCGAACTGCTTCACGGGCGCCGAGGGCTTTCAGACCACGCACGCGACGGCCGAGGCGGTCGCGGCCGCGCTCGAGGTCTCTGCGGGCGACGTGCTCGTGTGCTCGACGGGTCTCATCGGCGAACAGCTCGACCGCGAGAAGCTCGTCGCCGGGGCCCAGGAGGCGGCCGAGAAGCGTGACGAGCGCGGGGGAGCGCACGCCGCCGAGGCGATCATGACGACCGACACGAAGCCCAAGACGGCGATCGTGCGGCGCGACGGCTGGACGATCGGCGGCATGGCGAAGGGGGCGGGCATGCTCGCGCCGGGACTCGCCACGATGCTCGTCGTGATCACGACGGATGCCGTGCTGCTGCCCGGCGAGCTCGATGCGGCCCTGCGCGCGGCCACGCGCGTGAGCTTCGACCGGCTCGACTCCGACGGCTGCATGTCGACCAACGACCAGGTGACCCTGCTCGCGAGCGGCGCATCCGGTATCGAGCCGGAGCCCACCGCCTTCACCGCCGCTCTCGTCGAGCTCTGCCGGGACCTCGCGCTGCAGCTGCAGGCGGATGCCGAGGGGGCCAGTCACGACATCGCGATCGAGGTGGTGGGCGCCGCGTCCGACGACGACGCCGTGACCGTCGGCCGTGCCGTCGCCCGCAGCAACCTCTTCAAGGCCGCGGTGTTCGGCAACGACCCGAACTGGGGGCGGGTGCTCGCCGCGATCGGCACGACGGATGCCGCCTTCGACCCCTACGAGGTCGACGTCGCCATGAACGGCGTGCGGGTGTGCACCGCGGGCGGGCCCGACCGTCCGCGCACCGAGGTCGACCTGCGACCGCGCGCCGTGCACGTGCTCATCGACCTGCACGCGGGCGGCGCGAGCGCCACGATCCTCACCAACGACCTCACCCACGACTACGTCCACGAGAACAGCGCGTACGCATCATGAGCAGCGGCACCGACACCGGCACTGACACCGGCACCGCCGACCCCTGGGCCGACGCAGCCGTCAAGGCCGACACCCTCATCCAGTCGCTTCCGTGGCTGAGGCGCTTCGCCGGGCGCATCGTCGTGGTCAAGTTCGGTGGCAACGCGATGGTCGACGCCGAGCTGCAGCGCGCCTTCGCCGAGGACATGGTGTATCTGCGCACGGTCGGGCTCAAGCCCGTCGTGGTGCACGGCGGCGGCCCGCAGATCTCGGCGATGCTCGACCGGCTCGGCATTCCGAGCGAGTTCCGTGGCGGCTACCGCGTGACCACCCCCGAGGCGATGGACGTCGTGCGCATGGTGCTGACGGGGCAGGTGAGTCGCGAGCTCGTGACGCTCATCAACCAGCACGGGCCGCTCGCCTCGGCGATCTCGGGCGAAGACGCGGGCCTGTTCACGGGACGCCGCCGCGAGGTCGTCATCGACGGCGAGAGCGTCGACATCGGGCTCGTGGGCGACGTCGTGGCCGTCGACCCCGCCGCCGTGCTGGGCGCGATCGCGGCGGGACGCATCCCGGTCATCTCCTCGATCGCACCCGATGCCGACGTGCCGGGGCAGTCGCTCAACGTCAACGCCGACTCGGCCGCCGCAGCTCTCGCGGTGGCGCTCGGCGCCGAGAAGCTCGTCGTGCTCACCGACGTCGCGGGCCTCTACCGCGACTGGCCGAACCGCGACTCGCTCGTGTCGCACCTGACGCGTGACGAGCTCGCCGAGCTGCTGCCGAGCCTCGAGTCGGGCATGATCCCCAAGATGACGGCATGCCTCGAGGCCGTCGACGGGGGAGTGCCGAAGGCCGCGATCATCGACGGTCGGCGGCCGCACTCGATCCTGCTCGAGATCTTCACGGATGCCGGCATCGGCACGGAGGTGGTGCCCGCATGACCGACCACTACCAGGAGCTCTTCTCGCGCGTCATGATGCGCTCGGCGCCCGCGCCGCTCGCCGTGCTCGCCCGCGGCGAGGGAGCCCGCGTGTGGGACGTCGAGGGAAACGAGTACCTCGACTTCCTCGCCGGGATCGCCGTCAACGCGCTCGGCCACGCGCATCCGGTGTTCGTGGATGCCGTGAGCCGCCAGGCGGGCACGCTCGCGCACGTCTCGAACTACTTCGCGACCGCGCCGCAACTCGAGCTCGCGGAACGCCTGACGCGCCTCACGGGCGGCGACCGGGTATTCCTGTGCAACTCGGGCGCCGAAGCGATCGAGGCTGCCGTCAAGCTCGCGCGGCTCACCGGCAAGCCGCGCATCCTCGCGCTCGAGAACGCCTTCCACGGCCGCACGATGGGCTCGCTCAGCCTCACCGGCAAGCCCGCCCTGCGCACGCCCTTCGAGCCGCTGCTGCCGGGCGTCACGCACCTGCCGTCGACGATCGAGGCGCTCGAGCAGGCGCTCGCCGCGGGCGACGTCGCCGCGCTCGTGCTCGAGCCGATCAAGGGCGAGGCGGGCGTCGTCGAGCTGCCGGCGGGCTATCTGCGGGCCGCGCGCGAGCTCACCGCCCGGCACGGGGCGCTGCTGATCCTCGACGAGATCCAGACGGGCGCCGGCCGCACGGGCGACTGGTTCGCCTTCCAGCACGAGGGCATCGTTCCGGATGCCGTGGCGCTCGCGAAGGGCATCGGCGGCGGTTTCCCGATCGGCGCGTTCGTGACCTTCGGCGCCGCATCCGAACTGTTCGGGCCCGGACACCACGGGTCGACCTTCGGCGGCAACCCGCTCGCTGCGGCCACGGCCAACGCGGTGCTCGGCGAGATCGAACGCGCGGAGCTCGTGGCGAACGCGCGAACACGCGGGGCCGAGTTGCGCGCGCGCATCGAGCTGATCGGCTCGCCGCTCGTCACCGACATCCAGGGCCGCGGTCTGCTGCTCGGCATCGGGCTCTCCGAGCCCGTCGCGGGCATCGTCGCAAGCCGCGCGCTCGATCGCGGGCTCATCATCAACGCCGCGAACGAGAACCGCATCCGGCTCGCCCCTCCGCTCATCATCGGCGACGAGGAGCTGCACGAGTTCACGCGCATCTTCGCCGACGCCCTCGACATCCCCCACACCGACCCGGGAGACCACGCATGACCCGCCACTTTCTGCGCGACGACGACCTGACGCCCGCCGAGCAGGCCGAGGTGCTCGACCTCGCCGCCGCCATCAAGGCCGACCGCTGGGGCGCGAAGCCCCTCGCCGGCCCGCAGACCGTCGCGGTGATCTTCGACAAGTCCTCCACGCGCACGCGCGTGAGCTTCGCGGTCGGCATCGCCGATCTGGGGGGCAGCCCGCTCATCATCTCGACGGCGAACAGCCAGCTCGGCGGCAAGGAGACCCCGTCCGACACGGCGCGCGTGCTCGAGCGCATGGTGTCGGCGATCGTGTGGCGCACCTACGCGCAGTCGGGGCTCGAGGAGATGGCCGCGGGCACCCGGGTTCCCGTCGTCAACGCGCTCTCCGACGACTTCCACCCCTGCCAGCTGCTCGCCGACCTGCTCACCATCCGCGAGCACAAGGGCGAGCTCGCGGGGCTCACGGTGACCTTCCTGGGCGACGGCGCGAGCAACATGGCGCAGAGCTACCTGCTCGCGGGTGCCACGGCCGGTATGCACGTGCGGATCGCTGCGCCCGAGGAGTTCTCGCCCGCGGATGAGGTGGTCGCGGATGCGCGGGCTCGCGCGGCCGAGACGGGCGGCTCCGTCACGGTCATGGCGGATCCGGCCGAGGCGGTCACGGGCGCCGACGTCGTCGTGACCGACACCTGGGTGTCGATGGGCAAGGAGGACGAGAAGGCGCACCGCGTGGCGACCTTCGGCGGCTATCAGGTCACCGAGCAGCTCATGGGGCTCGCCGCGGGCGACGCGATCTTCTTGCACTGCCTCCCCGCCGACCGCGGCTACGAGGTCGCGCCGGAGGTCATCGACGGTCCGCAGAGCGTCATCTGGGACGAGGCGGAGAACCGCCTGCACGCCCAGAAGGCGCTGCTCGTGTGGCTGCTCGAGCGCGCCGCCGCGTGACGGCGCGCTCCGCGACGGCAGCTCGCGGCTCAGACGCCGTAGACGCGCCCGAAGTCGGGGTCGGTCAGCATGAGCATCACGAGCGCCGACCAGAAGATGACGGCCGCCACGACGCCCGCGATGAGCGGCACGTAGAAGGCGATCTTCTTCTTCACGAGCAGCAGGATCGACAGGCCGGCGGCGACGAGGTAGAGCACGACGTGGCTCGCGATGAGCACGACCGGCGTGGCGCCGATCTCGCCGTCGAAGCCACCGAGTCCCTGCTGGCGGAACGCGTCGTCGATGAGCTCGGGCGAGCTGAAGATGATGCCGTAGAGCACGCCGAGCAGCATGCCGCCGAGGCCCAGCACGAGCAGGATGATCGTGAGCACGACATCCCAGGTGCGGCGCTTGGGGGCGGCGGTCGCGCCGAAGCCGGGCTGGCCGTAGACGGGCCCGGCCTGCGGGTACGGGGTCTGGAGGTAGGGCGCCTGCGCGTTCGGGGCCTGCGCGTCCGGGGCCTGCGGATAGCCGCCCTGCGGCGCGACGGGTGCGGCACTGCCCGAGTACATGGTCGGTTGACCGGGGGCCGCGGCGACGGGCGCCTGCGCCGACTCGACGGGTGCGAACTCGCCGTACCGCGGCGCGGGGGTTCCGGCGACGGGCGCGGGCGGAGCGACCGGCTGACCGGACTCGGGGGCGGGCGGGACGGACGGCGTCGGGGCGTCAGACATGCGCACACCCTATCCGGCGCGACCCGCTTCTAAACTGCATACGACACGAGGAGACCCGAAGAACATGGCACCTGGCCCCGCGACGGATGGCCCCCCGATGAATGACGCGAGCGACCGCGCGGGAGGTGCGAGCCTGTGGGGCGGTCGCTTCGCAAGCGGTCCCTCGCCCGAGCTGCAGGCGCTGAGCCGCTCCACGCACTTCGACTGGCAGCTCGCCCCCTACGACCTGCAGGGCTCGCGCGCGCACGCCCGCGCGCTCGCGGCCGCCGGGTTCCTCAGCGACGACGAGCTCGCCCGCATGCTCGAGGGCATCGACGTGATCGATCGCGGGGTGCGCGACGGCGTCATCCGCCCCCTGCCCGAAGACGAAGACGTGCACTTCGCCCTCGAGCGCGAACTCGTCGCGACCGTCGGGGCCGAGCTCGGCGGCAAGCTGCGGGCGGGCCGCAGCCGCAACGACCAGATCGCCACGCTCATCCGGCTGTACCTGCTCGACCACAGCGCGCGCATCCGGCACCTCGTCGTGCAGCTCGTCGACGCGCTCGCGGCGCAGGCCGAGGCGCACCCCGATGCCGTCATGCCGGGTCGAACCCACCTGCAGCACGCCCAGCCGCTGCTGCTCGCCCACCACCTGCTCGCGCATGCCTGGCCGCTCGTGCGCGACCTCGAGAGGCTGCGCGACTGGCGCGTGCGCGCGACCGAGTCGCCGTACGGCTCGGGCGCCGTCGCGGGCGGGGCGCTCGGTCTCGACCCCGCGCCGATCGCGACCGAGCTGGGGCTCTCGCATCCGATGCTCAACTCGATCGACGCGACGGCGAGCCGCGACCTGGTGGCCGAGTTCGCCTACATCGCCGCCCAGCTCGGCATCGACCTGTCGCGCCTGTCCGAGGACATCATCATCTGGAACACGCGCGAGTTCGGCTTCGTGCGGCTGCACGACGGCTACTCGACGGGGTCGTCGATCATGCCGCAGAAGAAGAACCCCGACATCGCCGAGCTCGCGCGCGGCAAGTCGGGCCGGCTGATCGGCAACCTCACGGGCCTGCTCGCGACGCTCAAGGGCTTGCCGCTCGGCTACAACCGCGACCTCCAGGAGGACAAGGAGCCGGTCTTCGACTCGGTGACGACGCTCGAGGTGCTGCTGCCGGCCTTCACGGGCATGGTCGCGACGATGGAGTTCGACACCGAGCGGATGGCCGAGCTGGCCCCGCAGGGGTTCTCGCTTGCGACGGATGTGGCCGACCACCTCGTGCGCCAGGGGGTGCCGTTCCGCGAGGCGCACGAGATCTCGGGCGCGCTCGTGCGCTTCTGCGAGGCCGAGGGCATCGAGCTCGACGAGCCGAGCGACGAGCAGTACGCGGCCATCGACCCGCGCCTCACGCCCGAGGTGCGGGAGGTGCTCACGGTCGAGGGTTCGCTCGCGAGCCGCTCCGGTGTCGCGGGAACCGCCCCGCAGAGCGTCGCCGCGCAGCTCGCGGCGCTCACCGCGCGCGTCGCCGCCCTCGCCGACGCGCCGCCTGCCGAGTAGCGACGTGCCCGACGGGTCGCCGCAGCCTCTCCCACTCGACCTCGCCCGCCCGGCCGACGAGGTCGGCCCGCTGCTGCTGGGCGCCCACCTCACCGGCCGCGGCGTGACGGTGCGGCTCACCGAGGTCGAGGCGTATCTCGGCGAGACCGATCCGGGGTCGCACGCCTTCCGCGGGGTCACGCCTCGCACCCGCACGATGTTCGGCGAGCCGGGGCGCCTCTACGTGTACTTCAGCTACGGCATGCACGTGTGCGCGAATGTCGTGTGCTCGCCCTCGGGCAGCGCGAGCGCCGTGCTGCTGCGCGCGGGCGAGGTGGTCGACGGCGTCGAGCTCGCGCGCGAGCGCCGGCCCACGGCGAGGTCGGATGCGGAGCTCGCGCGCGGTCCCGCCCGGCTCACGAAGGCGCTCGGCATCGAGCTCGCCGACGACACGGCCGCCCTCGACGGCGCGCCCTTCGCGCTCGCGGCGGCACCGCATCCGTCTCCCGTCGCCACGGGGCCCCGGGTCGGGGTCTCGGGCGCGGGCGGCACGGATGCGTTCCCGTTGCGCTTCTGGACCCCCGGCGACCCGACGGTGTCGGCGTACCGAGCTCACGCGCCCCGGAAGCGCGGCTGAGATCGTCCTGCGGGCGGACGCGATCGTCCCCTGGGCGGACGCGCCACCGGTCCGCATCCGCTGAACTGGGGTGATGGCGGGCTACACGGCGCTCGAGGAGCGCATCGACCGCGTCGCGCACGGCATCATCGACCGCGCCGAACTGCGCGGGGCGCGGGCGGGGCTCGTCGAGTTCGCGGTGTTCGTGGCGAAGCAGGCGTGGGCGTGCGTGTTCGGCTTCCTGCTGCTCGTGGTGATCGTCGCGGCGCGGCTCTGGTATCCGGATGATGCGCTGCTGGCGCGTAACGACGCGCTCACGCTCGCGGCGGTCGCGATCCAGGTGCTCATGCTCGCGACACGGCTCGAGACCGTCGGCGAGCTGCGCGTCGTGCTGCTGTTCCACGTGGCGGGAACCGTCATGGAGCTCTTCAAGACCGCGGCCGGCTCGTGGCAGTACGACCCGGAAGGTCTGCTGCGCATCGGGGGAGTGCCGCTGTTCTCGGGCTTCATGTACGCGGCGGTCGGCTCGTACATGGTGCGCGTGTACCGGCTCTTCGACCTGCGCTTCGACCGCTACCCGCGTCGCCGGGTCACGGCGCTCATCGCCGCGGGCGTCTACGTGAACTTCTTCGCGCACCACGTGCTGCCCGACATCCGCTGGGCGCTCATCGCCCTCGTGCTCATCGCGTGGTGGCCGACCGTGCTGCGGGCGCGCGTGCTGAGAACGAGCATCGACCTGCCGATCCTCGCGCCCTTCGCGGGCGTCGCGGTCGTGATCTGGATCGCCGAGAACGTGAGCACCTGGGCGGGCGCGTGGAGCTACCCCGACCAGCTCGACGGATGGGAGCCCGTCTCGATCGCGAAGCTCGGCTCGTGGTTCCTGCTCATGATCGTGTCGGTCGTGCTCGTGACGTGGGTGTACCCGCCGCGGTCGTCGGTCGAGCAGGCGGATGCGAGCCAGGCCGAGCGGGTGAAGACGGTAGCCTGACCGGGTGCCCGCAACATCCGAGATCCTGAACGCGCAGCGCAACGATCCGTCGTTCCCCGATGTCTGGGAGGAGCTGAACTGGCGCGGCCTCGTGCACGTGTCGACTGACGCCGCGGAGCTGAAGAAGCTGCTCGCGGGCCCGCCGATCGTCTACTACTGCGGCTTCGATCCGACCGCGCCGAGTCTGCACCTCGGCAACCTCGTACAGATCCTGCTGCTGCGGCGGCTGCAGCTCGCCGGCCATCGCCCGCTCGGGCTCGTCGGCGGATCGACGGGGCTCATCGGCGATCCGCGTCCGAGCGCCGAGCGCACCCTCAACGAACGCGAGACGGTCGCCGAGTGGGTCGAGCGTCTGCGGCGGCAGATCGAGCCGTTCCTCTCGTTCGAGGGCGACAACGCCGCGCGCATGGTCAACAATCTCGACTGGACGGCCCCGCTCAGCGCGATCGACTTCCTGCGCGAGATCGGCAAGCACTTCCGCGTCGGCACGATGCTCAAGAAGGACGCGGTCGCCGCGCGCCTGAACTCGGACGCGGGCATCAGCTACACCGAGTTCAGCTACCAGATCCTGCAGGGCATGGACTTCCTCGAGCTCTACCGCAGCTACGGATGCGTGCTGCAGACGGGCGGGTCGGACCAGTGGGGCAACCTCACGAGCGGCACCGACCTCATCCACCGCGTCGAGGGGGTGAGCGTGCACGCGATCGGCACGCCGCTCATCACCAACTCCGACGGCACGAAGTTCGGCAAGAGCGAGGGCAACGCGATCTGGCTCGACGCCGAGATGTGCAGCCCGTATCGCTTCTACCAGTTCTGGCTCAACACCGACGACGCCGACGTGATCGATCGGCTCAAGGTCTTCACGTTCCTGAGCCGCGAGCAGATCGAGGCGCTCGACGAGCAGGTGCGGGCCGAACCGTTCCGGCGGGAGGCGCAGCGCACGCTTGCGCGCGAGGTCACGACGCTCGTGCACGGGCCCGAGGCGACGGATGCGGTGATCGCCGCGTCGCAGGCGCTGTTCGGGCAGGGCGATCTGGCGACGCTCGACGCCGCGACGCTCGCCGCCGCGGTCGGGGAGCTGCCCCACGTGCAGCTGCCGCCGAGCGCGTTCGTGGTGCAGGCGCTCTTTGATACGGGGCTCACCTCGAGCCTCTCGGAGGCGCGACGTGCCGTCGCCCAGGGCGGGGTCTACCTCAACAACGCGAAGGTCGACGACGAGAACGCGACCCTCGAGGGCGCCGGCCTCGCGGGCGGTCGCGCCGTGCTGCGGCGGGGCAAGAAGACCCTCGCCGGCGTCGTGCTCGCCCCGGGTGACTGACCCGCGAAACGGCGCGACACGCCCGGGATGCAGCCGTGATTTGGCAGCGGGCCGGATCCCACGTAATGTCTTACCTGTTCGCCCCAAAGGGAAGAGCGAAGCGGCCCGAAGGTTGTCAAACCAGCGGCCCCGCCCCCTCAAGCGGAGAACCAAACCCCATCTGAATCGGATCACGCATCCGTGTGGCCGTATGGTCTAGGATGGGAATCCTCCCCTCGGAGACCGCGGTCACCGATCGTGGCCCGGAGCTCAGGCTCCCGGCGCGTCGGTTTGACAGACGGAACGGGAGGGCTAGGATGGAGAAGTTGCCCTGAAGGCGAGCCGGAGACGGTGAGCGACAGGAGCGCCCGATCCTTGAGAACTCAACAGCGTGCACTATGTCAAATGCCAAAAACCTCGACGTTTGACCTTCGGGTCAGACAGAGATTCCTTTGGATTGACGGATTGTCAGTAGACGATCCTTTCAGTCAGATCAACTCGCGCAGTGCCTGTTTTCCCAGGCGCCGCGCAACGGATTGCTGTGATCGCGCAAGCGGTTCAGCTACCAAACCTTTACGGAGAGTTTGATCCTGGCTCAGGACGAACGCTGGCGGCGTGCTTAACACATGCAAGTCGAACGGTGAACGAGGGAGCTTGCTCCCTCCGGATCAGTGGCGAACGGGTGAGTAACACGTGAGCAATCTGCCCCGAACTCTGGGATAAGCGCTGGAAACGGCGTCTAATACCGGATACGACGCGGGAGGGCATCCTCTCCGCGTGGAAAGAACTTCGGTTCGGGATGAGCTCGCGGCCTATCAGCTTGTTGGTGAGGTAACGGCTCACCAAGGCGACGACGGGTAGCCGGCCTGAGAGGGTGACCGGCCACACTGGGACTGAGACACGGCCCAGACTCCTACGGGAGGCAGCAGTGGGGAATATTGCACAATGGGCGCAAGCCTGATGCAGCAACGCCGCGTGAGGGACGACGGCCTTCGGGTTGTAAACCTCTTTTAGTAGGGAAGAAGCGAAAGTGACGGTACCTGCAGAAAAAGCACCGGCTAACTACGTGCCAGCAGCCGCGGTAATACGTAGGGTGCAAGCGTTGTCCGGAATTATTGGGCGTAAAGAGCTCGTAGGCGGTTGGTCGCGTCTGCTGTGAAAACCCGAGGCTCAACCTCGGGCCTGCAGTGGGTACGGGCCGACTAGAGTGCGGTAGGGGAGAATGGAATTCCTGGTGTAGCGGTGGAATGCGCAGATATCAGGAGGAACACCGATGGCGAAGGCAGTTCTCTGGGCCGTAACTGACGCTGAGGAGCGAAAGCATGGGGAGCGAACAGGATTAGATACCCTGGTAGTCCATGCCGTAAACGTTGGGCGCTAGATGTGGGGACCATTCCACGGTTTCCGTGTCGCAGCTAACGCATTAAGCGCCCCGCCTGGGGAGTACGGCCGCAAGGCTAAAACTCAAAGGAATTGACGGGGGCCCGCACAAGCGGCGGAGCATGCGGATTAATTCGATGCAACGCGAAGAACCTTACCAAGGCTTGACATATACGAGAACGCTCTAGAAATAGAGAACTCTTTGGACACTCGTATACAGGTGGTGCATGGTTGTCGTCAGCTCGTGTCGTGAGATGTTGGGTTAAGTCCCGCAACGAGCGCAACCCTCGTTCTATGTTGCCAGCGGTTCGGCCGGGAACTCATAGGAGACTGCCGGGGTCAACTCGGAGGAAGGTGGGGATGACGTCAAATCATCATGCCCCTTATGTCTTGGGCTTCACGCATGCTACAATGGCCGGTACAAAGGGCTGCAATACCGTAAGGTGGAGCGAATCCCAAAAAGCCGGTCTCAGTTCGGATTGAGGTCTGCAACTCGACCTCATGAAGTCGGAGTCGCTAGTAATCGCAGATCAGCAACGCTGCGGTGAATACGTTCCCGGGCCTTGTACACACCGCCCGTCAAGTCATGAAAGTCGGTAACACCCGAAGCCGGTGGCCCAACCCTTGTGGAGGGAGCCGTCGAAGGTGGGATCGGTGATTAGGACTAAGTCGTAACAAGGTAGCCGTACCGGAAGGTGCGGCTGGATCACCTCCTTTCTAAGGAGCACTGCACACCGGTTCTTCGGAGCCGGGTCGTGACAGAGCCGGATTCGAGCCGAATGTGCTCGACCGGAGCTCATGGGTGGAACATTGACATAGGCACCGAGTGGAACCTCGAGATCTCAGTACGGCCGCAAGGCAAGGAACGGATCGGAAGCGGAAACTCGGTGCATGCACGCTGTTGGGTCCTGAGGGACCGGGCCGGCCGCATCGCGGTCGTGACGACCTCAGGACTCGAACCACGTTCAAGCAGAGCTTCGAACGGGTACGAGTACCGCCCGTCATTTGAGAACTACACAGTGGACGCGAGCATCTTAGAACTGAGACTTCGGTCTCAGATCTACAAGATGATCTGATTTATAGATCATTGGTCAATCTGCCGCTCGAACCTTCGGGGGAGAGCGGTCGATCGATTCTAAAAACTCATGTAGTCAAGTTTCTAAGAGCAGACGGTGGATGCCTTGGCATCTGGAGCCGAAGAAGGACGTATGAATCTGCGATAAGCCTCGGGGAGTTGATAACAGAACTTTGATCCGAGGATTTCCGAATGGGGAAACCCCGTCAGGCGTGGCAACACGACCTGATGACTCCCGCCTGAATATATAGGGCGGGTAGAGGGAACGTGGGGAAGTGAAACATCTCAGTACCCACAGGAAGAGAAAGCAACCGCGATTCCGTTAGTAGTGGCGAGCGAAACCGGAACAGGCCAAACCGATCATGTGTGATAGCCGGCAGGCGTTGCATGGTCGGGGTTGTGGGACCTTCACGTACTTCTGCCGAAGTACACGTCGACGTGCGCGATATAGGTGAACAGCATTGAAAGGCTGACCACAGAGGGTGCCAGTCCCGTAACCGAAATGTCGAGCAGAGGCGGAAGGGATCCCAAGTAGCACGGGGCCCGAGAAATCCCGTGTGAATCTGCCAGGACCACCTGGTAAGCCTAAATACTCCCAGATGACCGATAGCGGACAAGTACCGTGAGGGAAAGGTGAAAAGTACCCCGGGAGGGGAGTGAAATAGTACCTGAAACCGTCTGCTTACAAACCGTTGGAGGGGCCCTAGTAGCCCTGACAGCGTGCCTTTTGAAGAATGAGCCTGCGAGTTAGTGGTATGTGGCGAGGTTAACCCGTGAGGGGCAGCCGTAGCGAAAGCGAGTTCGAATAGAGCGATTCAGTCGCATGCCCTAGACCCGAAGCGAAGTGATCTATCCATGGCCAGGTTGAAGCGACGGTAAGACGTCGTGGAGGACCGAACCCACTTGGGTTGAAAACCGAGGGGATGAGCTGTGGATAGGGGTGAAAGGCCAATCAAACTTCGTGATAGCTGGTTCTCTCCGAAATGCATTTAGGTGCAGCGTTGCGTGTTTCTTGCCGGAGGTAGAGCTACTGGATGGCCGATGGGCCCTACAAGGTTACTGACGTCAGCCAAACTCCGAATGCCGGTAAGTGAGAGCGCAGCAGTGAGACGGTGGGGGATAAGCTTCATCGTCGAGAGGGAAACAACCCAGACTACCGACTAAGGCCCCTAAGCGTGTGCTAAGTGGGAAAGGATGTGGAGTTGCAGAGACAACCAGGAGGTTGGCTTAGAAGCAGCCACCCTTGAAAGAGTGCGTAATAGCTCACTGGTCAAGTGATTCCGCGCCGACAATGTAACGGGGCTCAAGCACACCGCCGAAGTCGTAGGATTCGCATATTTGGTAGGCCTTCGTGGTCCAGCCGTGCGGATCGGTAGGAGAGCGTCGTGTGGCGAGTGAAGCGGCGGGGTAACCCAGCCGTGGACGCCACACGAGTGAGAATGCAGGCATGAGTAGCGAAAGACGTGTGAGAAACACGTCCTCCGAAAGACCAAGGGTTCCAGGGTCAAGCTAATCTTCCCTGGGTAAGTCGGGACCTAAGGCGAGGCCGACAGGCGTAGTCGATGGACAACGGGTTGATATTCCCGTACCGGCGAAGAACCGCCCAAGCTAATCCAGTGGTGCTAAGAGTCCTAATCCGGCTGACGGATCCCTTCGGGGTGAAGCTGCCGGCCTAACGCTCGACCCCATGCTGGTGCGGCTAGCGTATTAACAGGTGTGACGCAGGAAGGTAGCCGAGCCAGGCGATGGTTGTCCTGGTGTAAGGATGTAGGGCGAGAGAAAGGCAAATCCGTCTCTCACATAGCCTGAGATCTGACGCATACCCCTCACGGGGGAATTCGGTGATCCTATGCTGCCGAGAAAAGCATCGACGCGAGGTTCCAGCCGCCCGTACCCCAAACCGACTCAGGTGGTCAGGTAGAGAATACCAAGGAGATCGAGAGAATCGTGGTTAAGGAACTCGGCAAAATGCCCCCGTAACTTCGGGAGAAGGGGGGCCTGAGGCGTGTACGGACTTGCTCCGGAAGCGCTGCAGGGCCGCAGAGACCAGTGGGAAGCGACTGTTTACTAAAAACACAGGTCCGTGCGAAGTCGCAAGACGATGTATACGGACTGACGCCTGCCCGGTGCTGGAAGGTTAAGAGGAAGGGTTAGCTTCGGCGAAGCTCTGAATTTAAGCCCCAGTAAACGGCGGTGGTAACTATAACCATCCTAAGGTAGCGAAATTCCTTGTCGGGTAAGTTCCGACCTGCACGAATGGCGTAACGACTTCCCAGCTGTCTCAACCGCGAACTCGGCGAAATTGCACTACGAGTAAAGATGCTCGTTACGCGCAGCAGGACGGAAAGACCCCGTGACCTTTACTACAGCTTGGTATTGGTGTTCGGTGTGGCTTGTGTAGGATAGGTGGGAGACTATGAAGCGGGCACGCTAGTGTTCGTGGAGTCGTTGTTGAAATACCACTCTGGTCACTCTGGATGTCTAACTACGAACCGTAATCCGGTTCTGGGACAGTGCCTGGTGGGTAGTTTAACTGGGGCGGTTGCCTCCCAAAAAGTAACGGAGGCGCCCAAAGGTTCCCTCAACCTGGTTGGCAATCAGGTGTCGAGTGTAAGTGCACAAGGGAGCTTGACTGTGAGAGTGACGGCTCGAGCAGGGACGAAAGTCGGGACTAGTGATCCGGCAGTGGCTTGTGGAAGCGCTGTCGCTCAACGGATAAAAGGTACCTCGGGGATAACAGGCTGATCTTGCCCAAGAGTCCATATCGACGGCATGGTTTGGCACCTCGATGTCGGCTCGTCGCATCCTGGGGCTGGAGTAGGTCCCAAGGGTTGGGCTGTTCGCCCATTAAAGCGGTACGCGAGCTGGGTTTAGAACGTCGTGAGACAGTTCGGTCCCTATCCGCTGCGCGCGTAGGAAATTTGAGAAGATCTATCCCTAGTACGAGAGGACCGGGATGGACGAACCTCTGGTGTGTCAGTTGTTCTGCCAAGAGCACCGCTGATTAGCTACGTTCGGAATGGATAACCGCTGAAAGCATCTAAGCGGGAAGCTAGCTTCAAGATGAGATTTCCATCCCTAAGGGGGAGAGGCTCGCAGCTAGACTACTGCGTTGATAGGCCGGATGTGGAAGTGGGGACTAAAGACCCATGGAGCTGACCGGTACTAATAAGCCGATAACTTGACAACACATGAGTTCTTTGAATCGTGTTGCTCGCGTCCACTTTGTAGTTCCCGATTGACGGTCGGGAACTGCTTCGAACACTGTTCGAGGCACTTTGACTGAGAAATCAATAGTGTTTCGGCGGCCATAGCGTAGGGGAAACGCCCGGTTACATTCCGAACCCGGAAGCTAAGACCTACAGCGCCGATGGTACTGCGAGGGCGACCTCGTGGGAGAGTAGGACACCGCCGGACTTCTTTCGAGGAGGCCCACCCGTACACCGGGTGGGCCTTCGTCGTTTAAGGACCGAGCAGCGGCAGGCCGTAGCATGAGCCGACCAGGGAGAACGATGGCTGACGACGATAAGCGTCCGCGCGACAGGCGCGCATCCGATGGCGCACGCAAGCCGTGGTCGCGCGAGTCCGGGTCCGGACGACCCCGCGCAGCCGGCAAGCCGGAGGGCGCGAAGCGCGACGGTGCCAGCTCAGACGGCAAACCGGCGTGGAAGAAGCGCGACGGCGCGAAGACGGGCGCTCGGGGGGCCGGCACTCGCCCGGCACGTGCCGAGCGACCCCGCGACGACGATGCGCGTCCCCGGCATGACGACCCCGTCATCCCCGACGACGTCGCCGCGAACCAGCTCGATCGTGCGGCGCGTGCCGAGCTCAAGACGCTCAGCAAGGACAACGCCGACTGGGTGGCCAAGCACCTCGTGATGGCCGGTCGTCTCATCGACACGGATCCCGCGCTCGCGCATCGGCACGCCCTCGCGGCGGCGCGCCGTGCCGGCCGTATCGGTGTCGTTCGTGAGACCACCGCGATCACCGCGTACGCGACCGAGGATTTCGCACTCGCGCTCCGCGAGCTGCGCACGTACCGCCGCATCACCGGACGCGACGATCAGCTGCCCCTCATGGTCGACTCCGAGCGCGGCGTGGGGCGTCCGCAGCAGGCGCTCGAGCTGGGGCGTTCGGTGCCGCGCGCCGAACTCGAGCCGGCGGTACAGGTCTCGCTCGCGATCGCGATGTCGGGCGCCCGCCTCGATCTCGGGCAGCCCGAGCTCGCGCTCACCGAGCTCGAGATCCCGCAGCTCGACCCCGAGGTCGCGTACTCGTACAGCCCGGCGCTGTTCGACGCCTATGCGACGGTGCTCGAAGAGCTCGGACGCACCGCCGAGGCGCAGAAGTGGTGGGAGCGCTCGGAGCGGGCGACCGCCGCGCTCGAAGAGGCCGCGGCCCCCGAGGGCCAGGACACGGTCGAGGTGTTCGAGGAGGAGCTCGACGAGCCCGAAGGCTCCGAGGCGTGACGGGCGCGGTCGGCGCCGCGCCCCTCGACGGTGTGGACGTCGTGCTCGCCGATCTCGACGGCGTGGTCTATGCGAGCCACGCCGCCATCCCGCACGCCGTGGACGCGCTCAACGCGGCCGCGGCATCCGGACGACGTCTCGGCTACCTCACCAACAACGCCTCCCGCACCTCGGAGACCGTCGCGGCGCAGCTGCGTGAGCTCGGGCTCGACGCCGAGCCCGACGACATCGTCTCGTCACCGCAGGCCGCGGTCGTGCTGCTGCGCGACCTCGTGCCGACCGGTGCCACGGTGCTCGTGGTCGGCGGCGCGGGACTCGTCGCCGCGGTCGAGCAGGCGGGCTTCCGCGTGACGCGATCGGCGGATGACGCGCCCGCCGCCGTCGTGCAGGGTTTCGCCCCCGAGGTGGCCTGGACCGATCTCGCCGAGGCGGCGTTCGCGCTCAAGGGCGGCGAGGCCGGCATCCCGTGGGTCGCCACGAACACCGACTGGACGATCCCGCAGGCGCGCGGCACCGCGCCCGGCAACGGCACCCTCGTCTCGGCGGTGCACACGGCGGTCGGGCGCCTGCCCGTCGTCGCCGGCAAGCCGGAGCGCGCACTCTTCGACGTCGCGACCGAGCGGTTCGGCGCGCAGCATCCGCTCTTCATCGGCGACCGTCTCGACACCGACATCCTCGGAGCGCGCCGCGCCGGCATGCCGTCGGTGCTCGTGCTGACCGGCATCGACGGCCCGAAGCAGCTGCTCGCGGCCGCTGCCGATTCGCGGCCCGACTTCGTGCTCGCCGACCTGCGGGGACTCGCGGAGCCGTACCCCCTCGTGTCGGACGAGACGGATGCGCGTGGCGACCGCCGCATCCGGGTGGGCGACGCCGTCGTGCTGCACCGCGGTTCCGCCCTGCGGCTCGAGGCCCCCGGCGCGCCGATCGACCGCATCCGTGCGGCGGCGGCAGCCGTGTGGGGAGCCGGCGTGCCGATCTACGCGCTCGACGTGGCGCCCGAACTATATTCGTGACGTGACCGAACAGGCATCTCCGACCCCCGCCTCCGAGCGCCCGGACGCCGAGGCGGCGGCGTCTTCGAGCTCCGAGGAGCCGAGCGCCCTGATGTCGCGCCTGCGCGTCATCGAGGACCAGCCGCTCGCCGACCGCGCGGCCGCGCTCGGGCAACTGCACGACGAGCTGCGCGCGCGCCTGGAGTCCGGAGACGCGCCGCGCCCGCATGCCTGACGCGAGCACCGCATCCGCCGCACGTCTCGATGCCGAGCTCGTGCGTCGGGGCCTCGCCCGCTCACGCGCCGTGGCCGTGGAGGCGATCGCGCAGGGGCTCGTCACGGTCGACGGCGAGCCCGCGATGAAGCCGGCGCTCAAGGTCGCGCCGGAGGCGGTGCTCGAGATCGCGGGCGCCGACCACTACGTGAGCCGCGGGGCGCACAAGCTCATCGCCGCGCTCGACGCCTTCGGGGTGGATCCCGCGGGTCGCGTCGCGCTCGACGCGGGCGCCTCGACGGGCGGCTTCACCCAGGTGCTGCTCGAGCGCGGGGCGGCGCGCGTGTTCGCCGTCGACGTCGGCCACGGCCAGCTCGTGTCGAAAATGCAGGAGAACCCGCGCGTGGCGAACCTCGAGGGCCTGAATCTGCGGCACCTGACGCGCGAATCTCCTGCATTTCTGGCATACCAGGCGGAGCTGGCGGCGTCGGGATGGCCGAGCCTCGTCGTGGGGGATCTGAGCTTCATCTCGCTCACGCACCTGCTCGAGCCGCTCGCGGCGTTGGCGGAGCCGGATGCCGAGCTGCTGTTGCTCGTGAAGCCGCAGTTCGAGGTGGGGCGTGGCGGCGTGCGCGAGGGCATCGTGCGGGATCGGGCCCTGCGTCACGACGCCGCATCCACCGTGCTGTGGGCGGCGTGGGATGCGGGCCTCGGTGCGCTCGGCATCATCGACAGCCCCATCCCGGGCGGCAGCGGCAACCGCGAGTACCTCGTGCACCTGCGCCACGGCGCGCCCGACCCCTCCGGCCTCGCGGCCGCGGTCGAGGCGCTCGCCTGAGTCGCGACGGACCCCTGTGCACGAGCACGGCGCGTCGCGGTGGTATCCGACAGAATGGGGGCATGACCGACGACGCGCGACACCTGCTGGTGGTCGCCCACACCGGCCGCGCCGACTCGCTCGAGGCGGGCATCCATGTGTGCCGCCGCCTCATCGCGGCCGGCATCACGCCGGTGGTGTCGGACGACGAGCTCGCCGATCTGCGTGAGGCGGCGCCGGATCTGCGTCCGCTCGCGCTGCTCGGCGTCGATGTGCCGGCGTCGGCACTCGAGCTCGTGATCGTGCTGGGCGGCGACGGCACGATCCTGCGCGCCGCGGAGCTCGCGCGCGGGTGCGATGCGCCGCTGCTGGGCGTGAACCTCGGGCATGTGGGCTTCCTCGCCGAGGCGGAGCGCGAGGATCTCGACGAGACGGTGCAGCGCGCGCTCGACGGCGACTACGTCGTGGAGGAGCGCATGGCGCTCTCGGTGCGGGTGAAGCGCGGCCGCGAGGTCGCATACGAGACGTGGGCGCTCAACGAGGCGACGGTCGAGAAGGCCAGCCGTGAGCGTTCGCTCGAGGTCGTCGTCGAGGTCGACCAGCGGCCGTTGTCGACGTTCGGATGCGATGGGCTCGTGATCTCGACGCCCACCGGGTCGACCGCGTACGCGTTCTCGGGCGGCGGCCCGGTGTTATGGCCGGAGCTCGAGGCGATCCTCGTGGTGCCGCTCGCCGCGCACGCGCTCTTCGCGCGTCCTCTCGTGGTGGCGCCCGATTCGCCGGTGGCGATCGAGCTGCTCGACCGCTCCCAGGGCAGCGGTGTGCTGTGGTGCGACGGTCGGCGCACCTTCGAGCTTCCGCCGGGTGCGCGTGTCATCATCCGGCGTTCGACGAAGCCGGTGCGGCTTGCGCGTCTCACCCCTGGCCCGTTCGTGGATCGGCTCGTGAACAAGTTCGCGCTGCCGGTGGACGGATGGCGGGGTCCGGCCTCCGAGTCGGGGGCCTCCGAGTCGGCCGCCGGCGAGGAGCGGGGTCGCGCGTGATCGAAGAGCTCAGCATCCGCGATCTGGGCGTGATCGGCGAGGCGCGCCTGCCGCTCGGTCCGGGGTTCACGGCGGTCACGGGTGAGACCGGCGCCGGCAAGACGATGGTCGTGACGGCTCTCGCCCTGCTGCTGGGTGAGCGGGCGGATGCCGGGGCGATCCGCGCCGGAAGCGCCCAGGCGGGCGTCGAGGGCCGCTGGCTGGTGCCCGACGCGGGCGCCGTCGCGGAGCGGGTGCGCGAGGCGGGCGGCGATCTCGATCCGGTCGGCGACGGACGCGCCGAGCTCATCCTGGCCCGTACCGTGTCGGCCGAGGGCCGCAGTCGCGGCGTCGTCGGCGGCCGCTCGACCCCCGTGGGCGTGCTCGCCGAGCTCGGCGAGCAGCTCGTCGTGGTGCACGGGCAGTCCGACCAGTTGCGCCTGCGTTCGGCGACGGCGCAGCGCGACGCGCTCGACGCATCCGCAGGCCCGCAGCATGCGCAGCTGCTGGGCGAGTATGCGGAGGCCTACCAGGCCTGGCGCACGCTCGCCTCCGAGCTCGAGGTGCTCTCGCTCGACCGGGAATCTCGCGCCCGCGAGGCCGAACAGCTGCGGATCGACCTGGAGGAGTTCGCCGAGCTCGCGCCTCAGCCGGGCGAGGACGAGGAGCTCGCGGCCCGCGCCGAGCGGCTCGGCAATCTCGAGGACCTGCGGCAGGCGGCGACCCTCGCCCAGGAGGCGGTGTCGACCCAGTCGGGCGAGGACCACCCGGATGCCGTGGGGCTCGTCGAGGAGGCGCGCCGTGCGCTCGCGCGCGTGGTCGACCACGACCCGGCCCTCATCCCGGCACGCGACGGTCTCGACTCGGTGTCGTTCCAGCTCGCCGAGGTGTCGGGCGAGCTCTCGCGCTACCTCGGCGGCCTCGATGTCGACGGCGCGCGCGAGCTCGAGCTCGTGCAGGAGCGGCGTGCGGCGCTCGCCGCATTCACCCGCAAGCACGGGGCGTCGCTCGACGAGGTCATCGCGACGCTCGAGCAGGTCGGCCTGCGGCTCGTGGAGCTCGACGGCGACGACGACCGCATCCGCGAGCTCGAGTCGGAGGTCGAGCAGACGCTGCAGCGGCTCGAACAGCTCGCGGCGCGCGTCACCGAGGGGCGGCGGGCCGCTGCCGTGGCGCTCGCCGAGCGGGTGTCGACCGAGCTCGCCGCGCTCGCGATGCCCGACGCGCAGCTCGTCGTCGAGGTCGAGGAGGCGGAGCTCGGCACCCACGGGCGCGACCGGGTCGCGTTCCTGCTGCGTCCGCATCCGGGCGCCGAGCCGCGCCCGCTCGCGAAGGGCGCGTCCGGCGGCGAGCTCTCACGCGTCATGCTCGCGCTCGAGGTCGTGCTCGCCGCGGGTGGCGCGGTGCCGACGTTCGTGTTCGACGAGGTCGACGCGGGTGTCGGGGGTGCGGCGGCGATCGAGATCGGGCGCCGACTCGCACGCCTCGCCGAGACCGCCCAGGTGATCGTCGTGACCCACCTGGCGCAGGTGGCGGCGTTCGCCGGCAACCACCTCGTGGTCGAGAAGGACAGCGACGGACGCGTGACGGCATCCAGTGTGCGCCGGGTCGACGACGACGACCGGGCGGCCGAGATGGCGCGGCTGCTCTCGGGGCTGCCCGACTCGTCGACGGGACTCGAGCACGCGCGCGAGCTTCTCGATCTGGCGCGTCGCAGCACACAGGCCGTTTCGTGACATATGCTGAAACCCCGTGGTGAACATTCCCGGATCAGCCGTTACCAAGCACATCTTCGTCACCGGGGGCGTCGTCTCCTCGTTAGGTAAGGGCCTCACCGCCGCGAGTCTCGGAAATCTGCTCACCGCACGCGGTCTGCACGTCGTGATGCAGAAGCTCGACCCGTATCTGAACGTCGATCCGGGCACCATGAACCCGTTCCAGCACGGCGAGGTGTTCGTCACCGACGACGGGGCGGAGACCGACCTCGACATCGGCCACTACGAGCGCTTCCTCGACATCAACCTGAGCCAGGCGGCGAACGTCACCACCGGCCAGATCTACTCGAACGTCATCGCGAAGGAGCGCCGCGGCGAGTACCTCGGCGACACCGTGCAGGTCATCCCGCACATCACCGACGAGATCAAGCGCCGGATGCGGTTGCAGGCGCAGCCGGGCGAGGACGGCACGCCGGCACCGGATGTCATCATCACCGAGATCGGCGGCACCGTCGGCGACATCGAGTCGCAGCCGTTCATCGAGTCGGCCCGGCAGGTGCGCCACGAGCTGGGGCGCACGAACGTGTTCTTCGTGCACGTGTCGCTGCTGCCGTACATGGGCGCCTCGGGGGAGCAGAAGACCAAGCCCACCCAGCACTCGGTCGCGGCCCTGCGCTCGATCGGCATACAGCCGGATGCGCTCGTGCTGCGCAGCGACCGTCCCGTCTCCGAGTCCAACAAGCGCAAGATCGCGCTCATGTGCGACGTCGACGAGCAGGCCGTGGTGAACGCGGTCGACGTGCCCTCGATCTACGACATCCCGACGATGCTCAACGACCAGGGGCTCGACGCCTACATCATCGAGCAGCTCGGCCTGGCCGAGAAGGCGGGCGAGGTCGACTGGAGCGGGTGGTCGCAGCTGCTCCAGGCGGTGCACGAGCCGCGCCACGAGGTGACGATCGCGCTCGTCGGCAAGTACATCGACCTGCCCGACGCCTACCTCTCGGTTACCGAGGCGCTGCGAGCCGGCGGCTTCGCGCACCAGACGAAGGTCGCCATCCGCTGGGTTCCCTCGGATGAGTGCGAGACGCCCGAGGGTGCCGCGAAGATGCTCGCCGACGTCGACGGCATCTGCGTGCCCGGCGGCTTCGGGGTTCGTGGCATCGAGGGCAAGCTCGGCGCGCTCACCTTCGCGCGTGAGAACGGCATCCCGGTGCTCGGCCTGTGCCTCGGCCTGCAGTGCATGGTGATCGAGTACGCGCGGGATGTCGTGGGGCTCGCCGGCGCGAGCTCGTCGGAGTTCGACCCCGACACCGAGTACCCGGTGATCGCGACGATGGCCGAGCAGATCGACATCCTCGAGAAGGGCGAGCTGGGCGGCACGATGCGCCTCGGCCTGTACGAGGCGCACCTCACGCCCGGCTCGATCGTGGCGGAGGCCTACGGCGCCGAGACGGTGCACGAGCGGCACCGCCACCGTTACGAGGTCAACAACCACTACACCGCGGCGCTCGCCGAGGCGGGGCTCGTCTTCTCGGGCACCAACCCCGAGCACGGTCTCGTCGAGTTCGTCGAGCTGCCGCGCGAGGTGCACCCGTTCTACGTGGGAACCCAGGCGCACCCGGAGCTGCGTTCGCGGCCGAACCACGCGCATCCGCTGTTCCGCGGTCTCGTCGGTGCGGCGCTCGACCGGCAGAACGCGACGCGGCTGTTCGAGGTCGAGGGTGCGGGCGAGGCGGCGGATGTGGCCGAGCCCGCCGAGGTCTGAGCTCGTGACGCCCGCCGAGCGTGAGGCGCTGCTGAGTGGCCCGCTCGCCGACCTCGACGACCCCGCCGAGGTCGTCGCGTCGACGCGCGTCTACGAGGGACGCGTGTGGGATGTGCGGCGCGACCGCTTCCGCTTCGGCGGGCACGAGCTCGAGCGCGACTACGTCGACCACACGGGCGCCGTCGCGGTGCTGGCGCGCGACGCCGACGACCGCGTGCTGCTCATCAACCAGTACCGGCATCCGATCCGTTCCCGTGACTGGGAGCTGCCGGCGGGCCTGCTCGATGTCGCGGGGGAGGATCCGCTGGATGCCGCCAAGCGCGAGCTCGCCGAGGAGGCGGACCTTGCGGCCGAGGAGTGGCGCGAGCTGCTGACCTTCGCGACGTCGCCAGGCGGCAGCGACGAGACGATCCGCGTGTACGAGGCGCGCGGGGTGAGCGCGACAGCGCAGGCGTTCGCCCGCACCGAGGAGGAGGCCGAGCTCGTGCTGCGCTGGGTTCCGCTCGCCGAGGTCGTCGACGCGGCGCTCGCCGGACGCATCCGCAACTCGATCCTGCTCGTCGCGGCGCTCGCGGCCCATGCCCGCGGCTGAGCTCGAGCGGCACCTCGACCGCTACCTGCGCCACCTCGCGATCGAGCGCGGGCTGTCGGCCAACACGGTCGCCGCGTACCGACGCGACCTCACGGCGTTCCTCGCGGCGCTCGCGGAACGCGGGGTGACGGATGCGGTTGCTCTCGACGCGGAGGTCGTGCACGGCTATGTCGTGGGCCTGCGCGAGCGCGCGACACCGCTGTCGGCGAGTTCGACCGCGCGCGTGATCTCGTCGATCCGCGGGCTCACCCGGTTTCTCGTGGAGGAGGGGGTGCTCGCGCGCGACCCCGCGGAGTCGCTCGCGGCGCCGAAGCAACCCAAGCGCCTGCCGAAGGCGCTCACGCACGATCAGGTCGAGGCGCTGCTCGCGGCGACCGACGGCGACGACGCCGTGCGCATGCGCGACAAGGCGCTGCTCGAGCTGCTGTACGCCACGGGCGCGCGCGTCTCGGAGGCGGTCGCGCTCGACGTCGACGACCTGATCGGCGCCGACGGCACGCCCGAGCTCATCCGGGTGATCGGCAAGGGCGACAAGCAGCGCATCGTGCCGGTCGGTTCGTACGCGCGCGCCGCGGTCGAGGCGTACCTCGTGCGGGCGCGGCCGCTGCTCGCCGCGGGACGGCGGGGCACGCCGGCGCTGTTCCTGGGGGCGCGGGGCGCGCGGCTGAGCCGCCAGAACGCGTGGCTCATCATCCGCGCGGCGGCCGAACGCGCGGGCCTCACCGTCGAGGTGTCGCCGCACAGCCTGCGGCACTCCTTCGCGACGCACCTGCTGGCCGGGGGAGCGGATGTGCGGGTCGTGCAGGAGCTGCTGGGTCACGCATCCGTCGCCACGACGCAGCTCTACACCCACGTGACGATCGACAACCTGCGCGACGCCTACCAGCAGTCCCACCCTCGTGCCCGCTGACCCCCGTGCGCGCTGACCCCCGCGCCGCAGGTGCGACGCGTCTCGAAGCCTCCGTCCTTCAAGCTCTGGTTGAGGGTGAGGCGAACCGCCCGGAGGCCGCCTGTCGCCGCCGGGCGCGCCCGAACCCCGGACGTAGACTCGCCGCATGACAGCGCAGAGGGAGGCCACCCGGAAGGACGACGTCGAGCTCGCCGGGCTCGAGAACCTGGGCGTCGAACTCGGCCCCACGGGCCGTCCGCTCACCGATTTCCCCGAGCCGAAGGCGCTCACGGCCCACGGTCCGGCACGCGTCATCGCCCTGTGCAATCAGAAGGGCGGCGTGGGCAAGACCACGACCACGATCAGCCTCGGCGCGGCGCTCGCCGGCTACGGACGACGCGTGCTCGCCGTCGACTTCGACCCGCAGGGCGCGCTCTCGGCCGGCCTCGGGGTGCAGACGCACGACGTGACGACGATCTACGATCTGTTGCTCGGCTCGTCGAAGGACGTCGCGGCCGCGATCCAGCCCACCAGCACGCCTGGCCTCGACGTCATCCCCGCCAACATCGACCTCTCGGCCGCCGAGGTGCACCTCGTGAACGAGGTGGCGCGCGAGCAGATCCTCGCGCGCGTGCTGCGGCAGGTGACCGCCGACTACGACGTCGTGCTCATCGACTGCCAGCCCTCGCTCGGGCTGCTCACCGTGAACGCGCTCACCGCCGCGCACGGCGTGCTCATCCCGCTCGAGTGCGAGTTCTTCGCGCTGCGCGGTGTCGCCCTGCTCGTCGAGACGATCGACAAGGTGCGCGACCGCCTGAACCCCGCGATCGAGCTCGACGGCATCCTCGCCACCATGTACGACCCGCGCACCCTGCACTCGCGTGAGGTGCTCGAGCGCGTCGTCGAGGCGTTCGGCGACCAGGTGCTCGAGACGGTCATCAACCGCACCGTGAAGTTCCCCGACGCATCCGTGGCCGCGACCCCGATCACCGAGTTCGCGCCCGACCACCACGCCGCCGAGCAGTACCGCCAGCTCGCGCGCGAGCTCGTGCACCGCCACGCCGTCGCCTGACGGCGACTGTCCGTGAGAGTACGCACTTTGCTGCGGATTCCGGCGCGCGATCGCCCCAAAGTGCGTACTCTCACGGAGCCTCTAGACTCGGCAGGATGGATGAGGCGATCGCCGAGCGGGAGAGCGAGGCAGCCGAGGCGCCCGGGTTCCGCCTGACGCTCGCCAACTTCGACGGCCCGTTCGACCTGCTGCTCTCGCTCATCACGAAGCACGAGCTCGACATCACCGAGGTGTCGCTCTCGAAGGTGACCGACGAGTTCATCTCCTACCTCAAGGGACTCGACGGGCCCGAAGAGCTCGACCAGGCGAGCGAGTTCCTCGTCGTCGCGGCGACGCTGCTCGACCTCAAGGTCGCAGGACTGCTGCCGCAGGGCGAGCTCGTCGACGCCGAGGATGTCGCCCTGCTCGAGGCACGCGACCTGCTGTTCGCGCGTCTGCTGCAGTACCGCGCCTTCAAGGAGGCCGCGCGCTGGTTCGAAGGGCACCTGGATGCGGAGGCCGGTCGGCACGCACGCAGCGTGCGGCTCGAGGAGAAGTACCGGCGGCAGACGCCCGAGCTCGTGTGGACGCTGAGCCTGCACGACTTCGCGGCGCTCGCGGCGCTCGCGATGGCGCCGCGGGAGATCCCCGTCGTCGGGCTCGACCACCTGCACGCGCCGCTCGTGAGCATCCGGGAGCAGGCGGCGGTCGTCGTGACGCTGCTGCGCTCGGGGCAGGCGACCACCTTCCGGCAGCTCGTGGCGGGGGCGGAGCAGCGCGGCGTCGTGGTCGCGCGCTTCCTCGCCGTGCTCGAGCTGTACCGGCACGCGGCCATCGCGTTCGAGCAGCTCGAGCCGCTCGGCGAGATCACCCTGCGCTGGACGGCGGCGCACTGGAACGACGAGCAACTGAGCACCCTGGGGGCCGACTATGACCGATGACTCCGAGCTCGAGCGACGGCTCGAGGCCATCATGCTCGTGGCGGACGAGCCGCTGCCGCTCGTGACGCTCGCGACGGCGCTCGGCGCACCCGTGCCCGCCGTGCGGCAGTCGATCGAGCGGCTCGTCGCCGACTACGACGGCGAGACTGGCGGCCCGCGCCGCGGCTTCGAGCTGCGCGAGGTCGGCGGCGGCTGGCGTCTCTACGTGCGCGCCGAACACGACGACATCGTGCGCGATTTCGTGCTCACCCAGAGCCCCACGAAGCTCTCGCAGGCGGCGCTCGAGACCCTCGCGGTGATCGCCTACAAACAGCCGATCGCCCGCAGCTCGATCGCCGCCATCCGTGCCGTCAACGTCGACTCCGTCGTGCGCACGCTGCTCGGTCGCGGCCTCATCACCGAGTCGTTCACCGACGCCGAGACGGGCGCCATCCACTACGAGACGACCCCGCTGCTGCTCACCCAGCTGGGCATCAACTCGCTCGACGAACTGCCCCCGATCTCGCCCCTGCTGCCCGACGGCGTCGAGGGCTTCGAGGAGCTGGGGGCTCGATGACCGCGGCGTCGGATGCCGAGGGCGAGCGCCCTTCGACAGGCTCAGGACAGCGCCTGCAGAAGGTGCTCGCGGCCGCGGGGGTCGCCTCCCGCCGCGTGTGCGAGCAGTACATCGTCGAGGGCCGCATCCGGGTGAACGGGCGCGTCGTGACCGAGCTGGGCACGCGCATCCGGGCCGACGTCGATCGCGTCGAGGTCGACGGCACCCCCGTGCAGCTCGACACCGCGAAGCGCTACCTCATGCTCAACAAGCCGAGCGGGGTCGTGAGCTCGATGTCGGATGAGGGCGGTCGCCCCGATCTCTCCCGGTACGCCGCGCAGGCGGGCGAGCGCGTGTACAACGTCGGCCGCCTCGACGCCGAGACGACCGGGCTGCTCGTGCTCACCAACGACGGCGAACTCGCCCACGTGCTCGCGCATCCGTCGTTCGGCGTCGAGAAGACCTATCTCGCGACCGTGCGCGGCGTCGTGAAGGCGGATGCGCTGCGTCGCCTCCGTCAGGGCGTCGAGCTCGATGACGGCCCCATCGCGGCGGACCGCGCGCGCATCATCGGGGAGCCCTCGGGCGGTCGCACGATCGTCGAGGTCACCCTGCACTCGGGGCGCAACCGCATCGTGCGCCGCATGCTCGCCGCGGTCGGGCACCCCGTGATCGAGCTCGTGCGGCGTCAGTTCGGCCCGCTGCACCTGGGCTCGCTCGGCGTGGGGCGCATGCGCGACCTCACTAAGGTGGAGGTCGGCGCGCTGCTGTCTCTCGTGCGCGACGCCGAGGCTTCACGACAGGACCCCTCCCGACAGGACCCCCGATGACCGACCGCCGTGCCGCAGACCGCCGACTGGTCGAGCAGGTGCGCATCGTGGGCTCCGGGTTGCTCGGCGCGAGCATCGGGCTCGGTCTGTCGGCGAAGGGCGCCGAGGTCATCGTCGACGACGCCTCGCCCTCGACCCGCAGCCTCGCGATCGCCTACGGAGCCGGCCGGGCGCCCGCGGCCGATGACGCCCCCGGCCTCATCGTTGTGGCGGTTCCGCCGGATGTCGTGGCGGATGTCGTGGCGGCCGAGCTGCAGCGGTTCCCGGATGCGCTCGTCACCGATGTCGCGAGCGTGAAGCTCGCCCCGCTCGAGCAGCTGCGCGCGCGGGGCGCCGACCTCTCGCGCTACCTGGGGTCGCATCCGATGGCTGGACGGGAGCGCGGGGGAGCGGTGTCGGCGCGCGCCGACCTCTTCGTGGGCCGCCCGTGGATCCTCGCGGGCCACGACGGCATCAGCTACCGTCGCGCGGCCGCGATCGAGCACATGGCGCTCGACCTCGGGGCCGTGCCGATCGAGATGGACGCCGCCGTGCACGACCGCAGCGTGGCGCTCATCTCGCACGCCCCCCAGCTCGTGGCGAGCCTGCTCGCGAGCCGCTTGCGCGACGGCGCGGGTGCGGCGCTCGGGCTCGCCGGCCAGGGGCTGCGCGATACGACACGCATCGCGGGGAGCAACCCCGAGCTGTGGGTGCAGATCCTGGGTGCGAACGCCGCCGAGGTGGCCGCGGTGCTGCGTCCGCTGCGCGACGAGCTCGACACGGTGATCGCGGCGCTCGAAGATCCGGATGCGCCCGCGTCGCGTCGGGCGATCGCGGAGGCCCTCGTCGCCGGCAACGAGGGCGTCGCGCGCATCCCGGGCAAGCACGGGCAGGACAAGCGCTTCGCCTCGCTCGTCGTGAAGATCGACGACCGACCGGGCGAGCTCGCGCGCCTGCTCACCGAGATCGGCGAGGAGGACGTCAACATGGAGGACCTGCGGCTCGAGCACTCGCCCGACACGCGGGTCGGCTTCGCCGAGATCTCGGTGCTGCCCGAGGCCGCGCATCCGCTCGCCGTGGCCCTCGAGCAGCGCGGTTGGACCCTCATGGAGGCGGAACGATGACGCCTGTTCCGTTCGTCGTCGCCGTCGACGGTCCCGCCGGTTCGGGCAAGTCGAGTGTGAGCAAGGCGGCGTCGCGCGCGCTCGGCTTCGCGTTCCTCGACACCGGGGCCGCCTATCGCGCCCTCACCTGGCTCGCCCTCGAGCGGGGCGTCGACACTTCCGATGCGGCGGCGATCGTCGCCCTGCTCGACGACTTCGCCTACGCGACCGAGGTCGCCGACGAGGGCACGCGCGTGCGCGTGGGTGACGCCGAGGTGACGACGGCGATCCGCGAACCGCGCGTGTCGGCCCTCGTGAGCGATGTCGCGCGGGTGCCCGAGGTGCGGCTCGCCCTCAACGACGCCTTCCGCCGCATGATCGCGGCATCCGCGGCGCCCGGCATCGTCGTGGAGGGCCGCGACATCACGACGGTCGTCGCGCCGGATGCGCCGGTGCGGATCCTGCTGACGGCGGATGAGGCGGTGCGGATCGCGCGGCGTTCGGCCGAGCTCGCTCCCGCGGCGGCATCGACGGCCGAGCAGCTGCGTGAGCGCGACCGCCGCGACGCGCAGGTGGTGGACTTCATGGCGGCGGCCCCGGGTGTCACGACGATCGATTCGACGAACCTGACCTTCGACGAGACTGTCGAGGCCGTGGTCGAGCTCGTCCGATCTCAAGAAAAAGCTAATATCGGGCCGATATAAGCTAAAATCGCTGCCATGGATGAGGTCGTCGCCATCATCGCCGACATCGTGGGCTCTCGGGAGCTCGGCGATCGAGACGCCGCGCAGCTCGAACTCGAGCGCGCCTTCGCCCGGCAGCACGAGGTGGCCCCCCTCCACGAGGCCTTCCACCCGACGGTGGGCGACGAGTTCCAGGCGGTCGCGCTCGACATCGCGGGGGCGCTGCGCGCGACCCTCGCGGCGCGCCTCGCCTTCCCCGACGGCATCGACTGCCGCTTCGGCCTCGGCCTCGGCGACTCGCGTGAGGTGCGCAGCAGCCGACCCGACGACATCCGCGACGGGTCGGCCTGGTGGCGCGCGCGCGAGGCGATCGAGACGGCGCACCGCCGCATGGATGCCGGGCGGACGACCGTGCGCACGTGGTACGTCACCGACGGCGAGGCGGCATCCGCATCCGCCGACCCCGCCGCCAGAATCAACGCCTACCTCGTCATGCGCGACCACGTGGTGTCGCGCATGAAGCGCCTCGATCGCGAGCTCACCTTCGGGCAGCTCGCGGGCGAGACGCAGGCGCAGCTCGCGCGCCGCCACGGGATCACCCAGTCGGCGGTCTCGCAACGCCTCGAACGGTCGGGCGGCTCGGCGCTGCTCGCGACCGTCGAGCTCATGGGAGGGAGTTCCCGATGATCGAAGCCGCCGTGCTGCTCGCCACGATCGGCGCCGCAGACCTCGCCCGCGCGCCCATCGCGGGCCGGGTGGCGAGTGCCGTGCTCGGTGCCGTCGTCGGCCTCGTCGTGGCCCTGGGGGCCATGCCGCTGCTCGGTGTCGACCCGCGCGCCGAGGTCGGCGTGACCGCGCTGCTCGCCTTGTGGTTGTGGGCGATGACGCCCCGCTGGGGCGCCTCACCTCGGCGCATCTGGCCCCCCATCGTGGTGCTCGTGGCGGCGGGGCTGTCGGCCGTGCTGCTTCCGATCGCGCAGGCCCCGGATGCCGTGACCGAGTGGTACGCCACGACCGGTCCCGGCGCGGCGGGCGTCGGGTGGACGACGGCCGTCGTCGCTGTGGGTGTGCTGCTGTTCCTGCTGCGCAGCACCAACCTCGTGGTGCGCGCCGCCCTCAACTCGCGCGCCGCCGCACGCGATTCGGGGGCACGGGATGCGACGCGCCGTTCGGCGCTGCGTTCCGGTGCTGAAGGGTGGCGGGTGCGCATCGGCTCACGCGCGGTCGCCGACGTCGAACGCGTCGCCGCATCCGGGCGCCGTGCCCCGCAGCTCGTCGGCGGGCGGGTGATCGGGCCCATCGAACGCCTGCTGCTGGTCGGTCTGGGCCTCGCAGGCGCCGCGGCGGTGATCGCTGCACTCGTCGCCGCGAAGGGGGTCGTGCGCTTCCCCGAGATCTCGGCCGACCGGGGCACGGGAAGCAACGCCGAGACCTTTCTCGTGGGCAGTCTGACCAGTTGGGCGATCGCCGCAGCCGGGGCGCTGTTCATCTGGGCGACGCTCTGACCGCGCATCCGGCACGCGCCTGACAGAATGGAGGGTCGCGCCGGGCTCCGGCACGCGAGGAGGAGAGCAGATGTCTGACATCGACCGCACCGGGGACGTCCCCGACGACGACTACGCCGACGTCGACGTCGAGATCGACCCCGCGATCGCCGACCGCCTCGCCGAGCTCGACGACGACGTCGCCGAGCAGCGTGCCGCATCCCTGCGCGCGGGGCTGGCCGAGTACGAACTCGACGACGAGGACCTCGAACTGCTCGAGGGCTCCGAGGCGGGCCCCGACGGCATCACCTACCTGCCGGCTCTGCCCGTGCTCGCCATCGTGGGGCGGCCGAACGTGGGCAAGTCGGCGCTCGTCAACCGCATCCTGGGCCGCCGCGAGGCGGTCGTCGAGGATGTGCCGGGTGTCACGCGCGACCGCGTCTCGTACAAGTCCGAGTGGCTCGGGCGCCGGTTCACCGTCGTCGACACGGGCGGCTGGGAGCCGGATGCGGCGGGCATCAACGCGTCCGTCGCGGCGCAGGCGGAGGTTGCCGTCGACCTCGCCGACGCCGTGCTGTTCGTGGTCGACATCAACGTGGGGGCCACGGCGACCGATGAGCATGTCGTGCGGATGCTGCGAGCCGCGAAGAAGCCCGTGATCCTCGTGGCGAACAAGGCCGACGACGCCATCAAGGATCCGCAGGCCGCCGAGCTGTGGAGCCTGGGGCTGGGGGAGCCGTGGCCGGTGTCGGCGCTGCACGGACGCGGGGTGGCCGATCTGCTCGACCACGTCATGACGGTGCTGCCCGAGGTGTCGGCCGTCGCGAAGCAGGAGATCGGCGGGCCGCGACGCGTCGCGATCCTGGGGCGGCCGAACGTCGGCAAGAGCTCGCTGCTCAACAAGGCCGCAGGGGAGGAGCGCGTCGTCGTCAACGAGCTCGCGGGCACGACCCGCGACCCCGTCGACGAGCAGATCGAGCTCGCCGGACGCATCTGGACCTTCGTCGACACCGCCGGCATCCGCAAGCGCGTGCACCTGCAGCAGGGCGCCGACTTCTACGCCTCGCTGCGCACGGCGGCGGCGCTCGAGAAGGCGGAGGTCGCGGTGGTCGTGATCGACGTGACCGAGCCGATCTCGACCCAGGATCTGCGCATCGTCGACCTCGTGCTCGAGTCGGGGCGCGCGCTCGTGCTCGCCTACAACAAGTGGGATCTGCTCGACGACGACCGTCGTCGCTACCTCGAGCGCGAGATCGAACAGGACCTCGCGCACGTGTCGTGGGCGCCGCGCGTCAACATCTCGGCGCGCACCGGTCGCCACCTCGAGAAGCTCGTGCCCGCCCTCGAGACGGCGCTGACGAGCTGGGACACCCGCATCCCCACCGGTAAGTTCAACGCCCTGCTCGCGGAGCTCACGGCCGAGCACCCGCACCCCGTTCGGGGCGGCAAGCAGCCGCGCATCCTGTTCGGTACGCAGGCGTCGACGCGACCGCCGACCTTCGTGCTCTTCACGACCGGGTTCCTCGACCCGCAGTACCGTCGCTTCATCCAGCGACGTCTGCGCGAGGTCTACGGCTTCGAGGGCACCCCCATCATCGTCAACATGCGCGTGCGGGAGAAGCGCCGCCGTTAAGGCGCCGCTTCCGACGAGGCCATTTCTGGCCTCGTCGCCGCACGCGCCGCGGGGGAACTCACGCGGCTGTCAGGTGGTTGAGGAGCGCCGCGCGAAGCGCGACGCGTCTCGAAACCTCCGTCACCCGATCGCGCCCTCAGCCTTCGACCTCGTCGTGCTCGCGACCGGGCAGCAGCATGCTCGCCAGGAGCGCGAGCACCGCGACCCCTGTCGCGATCCAGAACGTGACGTGGAAGGCGGACACCGCATCCGACGCGCTCGTGGCGCCGTCGGTGAGCGTCGTCAGCACGACGGCGAGCACGGCGGTGCCGAACGCCCCGCCGATCTGCTGCGAGATGCGTGTGATCATGGTGGCCTGCGGGATCTCGTCGTGGCTCAGGCCTGTCATCGACACCGTCATGAGCGGGATGAGCACGGTGCCGAGGCCGAGTCCGCGCACGACGAGCACGACCGACAGCCAGACGTTGGAAGTCCCGGCGTCGGCGACGGCAAACGGCACCGTGCCGATGGCGATGAGCGCGAAGCCGATGACGGTGAGGGCGCGTGGGCCGATTCGGTCGAGCAGGATGCCGGCGACCGGTCGCGCGGCGAGCGAGCCGACCCCCTGCGGGATGAGCAGAAGGGCAGCGGCGAGCACGGTCTCCCCGCGCAGGGCCTGCCAGTAGAGGGGCAGCAGCAGCATCGCGCCGAACAGGGCGGCGCCCGCGAGCCACAGCACGAGTGATGCACTTGCGAGCGTGCGTCGGCCGAGCAGCCGCACCTGCACGAGCGCCCGCTCGCCTCGACCGTGTGCCCAGATCGCGAAGCCCGTGATGAGCGCGACGCCCGCGATGAACGGCAGCAGCACCTCGGGTCGCACCACTCCGCCCCCGGATTCGACGTTGGAGAGCCCGAGCAGGAGGAGGGCGAGGCCGGGGGCGAGCGGCACGAGCCCGACGAGGTCGAGTTTGGCGGGGCGACGGCGTGATGTGTCGTCTGGCAGGCGCCACGCGGCGAGGGCGATGCCGACGAGCACGACGGGCACGTTGACGAGGAACAGCCACCGCCAGTCGAGTCTGTCGAGGATGACGCCTCCGATCACAGGCCCGACGATCGGCCCGAGCGCGACCGGCACGGTCACGACGGCCATCATCCGGCCCATGCCCTTCATGCGACCGCCCGCTGCCTGCACGGCGAGCGATTGCATGAGTGGGAACATGATGCCGCCGCCGAGGCCCTGAACGACGCGGAAGGCGATGAGGCTCGTAGCGTCCCACGCGAAGGCGCACAGCATCGAACCGAGCAGGAACAGGGTGAGCGCTGCGATCCACAGCCGCTTGCCGCCGAAGCGCGCCTGCGCCCAGCCGGTGAGCGGGATCGCGACGGCGAGGGCGAGCAGGTACCCGGTCGCGACCCATTGGATGGTCGACACGGGCTCGTCGAACTCACGCGCGAGCGTGTCGATGGCGATCGCGACGATTGTGGAGTCGAGGATCGCCGCGAATCCACCGATGATGAGCACCCACGCGGTGGTCATGACCCCCGGTGGGAGACCCGGCTTCTCGGCGGGCGTGGCGGCGACGGATGCGATGGGTGCAGCGGATGAGGCGGGTGCGGGGGAGTCGGTCATCGTGCGGTCCTCGGCGGCGGGAGATAAGAGACAGAAGTGACTCTTGGGAAGATACGCGCGCGAGATAAGATACGCAAGTGGATCTTGAAGTAGACACCCCCAAAGCGACGCGCCGCCGCGGCGCCGAACTGGAGAACGCGATCCTCGAGGCGGTGTGGGCGGAGATCAGCGAGCAGGGGTACGGCGGCCTGACCTATGAGCGCGTCGCGACGCGCGCGCGCACAAGCCGCGCAGTGCTCTACCGTCGCTGGCCGACGCGCGAGGCGCTCGTGCGCGCCGCCGTGCGACACCTCGGCAGTCGCGCGCCGCGCGTGGCCCCCGACACCGGCAGCCTCCGCGAGGACGTACTCGCGGTGCTGCGCCACTCGAACGAGACGCGGTTGGGCATGTGGGTCGTGCTGAGCGTGCAGCTTGCGGGCTTCTATGCCGAGACCGGTATCACCCCAGCGGACCTGCGCCTCGATCTCATCGGGGATGCACCGTCACCCTTCCGTGCCGCGGTCGAGCGCGCCGTGGAGCGCGGTGAGGCGCGCCCGGGTTTGCCGGAGCGAGTGCTGCGCGTGCCCTTCGACCTCTTCCGCTCCGAGGCCATCATGCGGCTCGGGCGCGTGCCCGACGAAGACCTCGTGGCGATCGTCGACGACGTGTTCCTGCCGCTTGTACGTCCGGTGACAACCACTATCGACTGACCCGGTCGCGGTCTCCAGGGGCACCCGCTGGTCGAGGAGCATGCCGATCAGCAGCGCGAGCGGGTCGTCCGAGAGCAGGCGGTCGGCATCCGGATCTCCGCTGAGGTGCAGCGTCGGCATGCGCCCATGGTGTCAGCCGTCGTGATGCTCGGGAAGCCCCGCAGGCGCCGAGGGGGCGGAACCGCTGACCTCCGGGCGCTCCACGGCGGGGGCGCCGGCGGAGCGCAGGCGTGCGTCGCCGCGTGGGGTGCCGATGGCGCGCAGCGCGGCGAGGATCGTGATGAGGTCGACGACCTCCCGCAGCAGCGCCCCCACGGTGGCCGGGATGAGTCCGAAGGCGGCGACGACCATGAGGGCGAGCGAGACGGCGATGCCGATCCAGATGCTCTGCAGTGCGATGCGCACGGTGCGCCGGCCGATGATGACGGCATCCGCGACGCGGGCGATGTCGTCGACCAGCACCACGACATCCGCCGACTCGCTCGCCGCCGTCGCGCCCTTCGCCCCCATGGCGATGCCGACCTCGGCGGCGGCGAGCACGGGTGCGTCGTTGACGCCGTCGCCGACCATGATGACGGGGCGTTCGGGCAGTGCGCGGATCGCGCCGACCTTGTCGGCGGGCAGACATTCGGCGCGCACCTCGGAGATGCCGAGAGCCGCGGCGACGTGCTCGGCGGTCTCGCGGGCGTCGCCGGTGAGCATGAGGGTGTTGCGGATGCCGAGGTCACCCAGGCGCTCGAGCGTGCGTGCGGCGTCGTCGCGGATGGTGTCGCTCGCGAGGATCGCGCCGGCGTAGTGGCCGTCGATTGCGGCGTAGACCGCGAGCTCGCCCGGCGCGATCGACGTGCGGGTCGCATCCGGGGCGTCGGCGGCGACGAACGCGAACTTGCCGACGACGATTCGTCGCCCGTCGACGCGCGCCTCGACACCGTTGGTGGCGACCTCGCGGGCACTCGTCGCTCCGCGCCGCGTGAGCCCCCGGGCGTCGGCGGCGCGGATGAGGGAGGCCGCGAGCACGTGCGAGGAGTACTCCTCGGCGTCGGCGACGGCGGCCAGCAGCTCGTCGGCGGTGATGCCACCGTGCGGGCGCACCTCCGTGATCTCCGGGGAGCCGTGGGTGAGCGTTCCGGTCTTGTCGAAGGCGATTGTCTTCGCTGAGGCGAGCTGCTCGAGCACGCTGCCGCCTTTGACGATGAGGCCGTTGCGGGCGGCGCGGCTCATGCCGCCGACGAAGGCGACGGGGGCCGCGATGAGCAGCGGGCACGGGGTCGCGAGCACGAGCACCTCCGCGAACCGCACGGGGTCGCCCGAGATGGCCCAGGCGACGCCCGCGAGCAGCAACGACAGCACGGTGAACGGCACCGCGTAGCGGTCGGCGAGACGCACGACGGGGGCCGTGCTCTCGGCGGCCTCGGCGACGAGCGCGACGATGCGCTGATACTGGCTCGCGGATGCGGGGGCGGTGGCGCGCAACTCCACCGCATCCGCGCCGTTGACCGAGCCGGAGTGCAGGGAATCGCCCGCGAGCTTCTCGACGGGGATGCTCTCGCCGGTGAGCGAGGACTCGTCGACGCTCGTGTGCGGCGAGAGCAGCACACCGTCGACGGGCACGAGTTCGGCGGGGCGCACGAGCAGCACGTCGCCCACCTTCACCTCGTCGACGGGCACGTCGCGGTAGGAGCCGTCGACGGCGAGGTGGGCGCGCTGCGGGGCGCGGGCGAGCAGGGCGTCGAGTTCGCGTTTGGCGCGGCGGTTGGCGTAGTCCTCGAGCGCCTCACCGCCGGTGAGCATGAGCACGACGACGAGGGCCGCCACGAACTCGCCCACGAGCACGGTCGCGACGATCGCCGTGACGGCGAGCACATCGAGGCCGAACTGGCGTCGCAGCAGCTGCCGCACCATCCCGACCGCCTGCCAGAGGGCGATCGCGAGCGCGTAGACGGTGAACACGGGTTGCACGAGCCACCCGGCGCCCGCGAGGGCGAGCACGATACCGACGATGCCGACCCCGAGCGTCAACGTGACGGCCCAGTAGCGCCGGGCGAGGCGCAACAGCACGCTCATGCTGTCATCGTGTCAGCCGCCGACGTAGGCCGCCAGATGCTGACCGGTGAGCGTCGAGGCGTCGGCGACGAGCTGCTCGGGCGTGCCCTCGAACACGACGCGGCCGCCGTCGTGGCCCGCGCCGGGACCGATGTCGATGATCCAGTCGGCGTGCGCCATGACGGCCTGGTGGTGCTCGATCACGATGACCGACTTGCCCGAGTCGACGAGGCGGTCGAGCAGCCCGAGCAGCGCTTCCACGTCGGCCAGGTGCAGACCCGTCGTCGGCTCGTCGAGCACGTAGATGCCGCCCGATTCTGCCATGTTGACGGCGAGCTTGAGCCGCTGCCGCTCGCCGCCCGAGAGCGTCGAGAGCGGCTGGCCGATGCCGAGGTAGCCGAGCCCGACGTCGGCGAGCCGCTGCAGGATGGCGTGGGCGGCGGGGATGCGCGCCTCGCCGTCCGCGAAGAACTCGAGAGCCTCGGCGACCGGCATCGCGAGCACTTCGCTGATGTCGCGCCCGCCGAGCGTGTACTCGAGTACGGAGGAGTCGAAGCGCCGCCCCTCGCACACCTCGCACGGCGTCTCGACGCCGGCCATGACGCCGAGGTCGATGTAGATGGTGCCTGCGCCGTTGCAGTTGGGGCAGGCGCCCTCGGAGTTGGCGCTGAAGAGCGCCGGCTTCACGCCGTTGGCTTTCGCGAACGCCTTGCGGATCGGCTCGAGCATGCCGGTGTAGGTGGCGGGGTTGCTGCGTCGCGAGCCGCGGATGGCGCCCTGGTCGATGGTGACGACGCCGTCGCGCCCCGACACCGACCCGTGGATGAGCGAGCTCTTGCCCGAGCCGGCGACGCCCGTGACGACGGTGAGCACGCCGAGCGGCAGGTCGACGTCGACGTCTCGCAGGTTGTGGGTGGATGCGCCGCGCACCTCGAGCGTGCCGGTGGGTGTGCGCACGGCCTGCTTGAGTCGGGCGCGGTCGTCGAGGTGCCGGCCGGTGAGCGTGTCGGCGCGACGCAGCTCGTCGACGGTACCCTCGAACACGATCTCGCCGCCCGCCGAGCCGGCGCGCGGGCCGAGGTCGACGACGTGGTCGGCGATCGCGATCGCCTCGGGCTTGTGCTCGACCACGAGCACGGTGTTGCCCTTGTCGCGCAGCTGCACGAGAAGTTCGTTCATGCGCTGGATGTCGTGCGGGTGCAGGCCCACGGTGGGCTCGTCGAAGACATAGGTGACGTCAGTGAGCGCCGAACGCAGGTGGCGGATCATCTTGGTGCGCTGCGCTTCGCCGCCGGAGAGCGTGCCGGATGCGCGGTCGAGCGAGAGGTAGCCGAGGCCGATGTGCACGAACGAGTCGAGCAGTTGGCGCAGGGTCTCGAGCAGGGGAGCGGCACCCGGTTCGTCGACGCCGCGCACCCACTCGGCGAGGTCGCTGATCTGCATCGCGCACGCGTCGGCGATCGAGATGCCGGCGATCTTCGACGAGCGCGCGCCCTCGTTGAGTCGGGTTCCGTGGCAGTCGGGACAGGGCTGGAAGGTGACCGCCCGCTCGACGAACGCGCGGATGTGCGGCTGCATCGCATCCGGATCCTTCGAGAGCATCGACTTCTGGATCTTCGGCACGAGACCCTCGTAGCTGATGTTGATGCCGCCGACCTTCACCTTGGTGAGCTCTTTGTAGAGCAGGTCGTGCAGCTCGGTCTCGCTGTAGTCGCGGATGGGCTTGTTCGCGTCGAAGAAGCCGGATTCGGCGTACATGCGGGTGGCCCAGCCGTCGGCCGTGTAGCCGGGGACCGTGATGGCGCCCTCGGCGAGCGACTTGGAGTCGTCGTAGAGCTGCGTGAGGTCGATGTCGTTGACGTTGCCCATGCCTTCGCAGCGCGGGCACATGCCGCCGAGCTGGGCGAAGTCGCGCACCACCTTGGTGGTGCCTTCGCCCTTGTCGAGGGTGATCGCGCCCGAGCCGTGCACCGAGGGGATGTTGAAGGAGAACGCCTGCGGCGAGCCGATGTGCGGCTGCCCGAGCCGGCTGAAGAGGATGCGCAGCAGCGCGTTCGCGTCGGTGGCGGTGCCGACGGTGGAGCGCGAGTTGGAGCCCAGGCGCTCCTGGTCGACGATGATGGCGGTCGTGAGCCCTTCGAGCTGGTCGACGTCGGGGCGGGCGAGGCTGGCCATGAAGCCCTGCACGAAGGCGGGGTAGGTCTCGTTGATCATGCGCTGCGATTCGGCGGCGATGGTGCCGAACACGAGCGAGCTCTTGCCCGAGCCGGACACCCCCGTGAAGACGGTGAGGCGCCGCTTCGGAATGTCGAGGCTCACGTTCTTGAGGTTGTTCTCCCGCGCGCCGCGCACGCGGATGAGGTCGTGGCTGTCTGCGGTGTGGGGGGCAGGCTGCTGCGTCATGGGTGCGACGCTACCGGCACTCGCGGACATCCCACTTCCTCATTCCTGACCGATCCGCGGATGCCGTGGCGCCTGTCGAGGTGTTGCCGCGCCCTTGTCGAGGTGGTCCTGGAGCGCCGCACCTGTCGAGGTGGTTGAGGAGCGCCGCCCGGAGGGTGGCGCGTCTCGAAACCACCGCCCGCGGCTGCCCGCTCGTGTTCAGGCGTTGGCGGGCGCGGTTTCGTAGGTGCGGCCGAGGTAGCTGGTCCAGGTGAGGTGGCCGGGGCGGGTTTGTTGCACGCTCCAGCCGCCGTGGTGTTTGAGGGTGTGGTGGCCGCGGGAGAGGTGGGCGAGGTTGTCGTGGTCGGTGGGGCCGTCGTGCGCGTGCCAGTCGCGGGTGGTCGATATCGCAACGTTTCGCGCAGATCGCGCACATCGGGAACCGGCAGGTCTCGTCTCTGAGCCTGAGCCACCGTCGGAGGGGGTCGGGGATGCGGTAGCTGGTTTTCGACATCGAGAGTGCGATGCCGGTTTCGGGGTCGGTGAGCACCCGGTACAGGGTGGAGGCTTCGGCGGTGAGCTTGCGGGCGGTGGAGGGTGTCAGATCGTTTGTGTAAGGGGTGACGGCTTCTTACGGAAGGACGACACTGATGACGATGATCGAGAGGGAAGCGCGTGCGCGGCGGCGGCGTGAGCAGGAGGAGGGCGCGCGGCGGCTTC